>Ga0137403_10000006_pt1 | contig 103429 bp, 89 predicted proteins | sample CZOMad2_1_16fung_FD_122057 | JGI IMG/M metagenome (GOLD analysis project Ga0137403, IMG submission 122057) | Vadose zone soil fungal communities from Angelo Coast Range Reserve, California, USA - CZOMad2_1_16fungal (Hybrid Assembly) | ecosystem: Environmental > Terrestrial > Soil > Vadose zone...
CGCGGCCATTGGTGCGGGGTGCTGGGTTTATCGTCGAAAGGCATCGGGATGTAATCGATGCGGGTGTTCTCGGGAGCGAGATAATCCGGGTTATCGAGCAGGCCCTGCATCGTCGGGCAGATCCAGGTCTTCGCCGACGGGCCGAAGGGCGTCAGCGCGTCAATCCACGCTTGGGCGTATTGTTCCGAACCGCCTCCGGAAGCTGATCGCGAAATTTGTGGCCAACTCCCATTTTGTTGAAGAAAGAGATTGGCGCTTAGGTAGAGATTTCGCAGATTGGCCGTGCATTGCACCCGTTGTGCGCGCGCGCGTAATGTTGAAAACAAAGGGACCGCCAGAATCGCAAGGATGCCGATGATGACGACGACAGTCACTATTTCCAGCAGCGTGAACGCGCGACGATCAAGCTTCACGCAATAACGGCGTCGGGCGGGACTTGTCCCGGGAATCAACCGGTCGGCGGGGTATTGGATTGCTTGAAGCCGTCGACCACAAAACTGGAAAGCGTTTGGGTGGGAGGAGAATCGTTCCGGTTCGTTGTGGTTACGTTCGCCGTTCCGACGAGCCGCGTATTCGCGACTGTGTTGAATGCGCTCCGCACCGTTTTAATATCCGCAGCCAGTATTCCATCCGCGTGAAAGTTTAGAGTAAAAATGGTCTCACCACCGCCAGTGACGACCGGGATTGCCTGGAAGGCGGCTCGCAGCGTCGATTTGTTTGGGTCTCCGATTCCTTGAATGGTCCCGACAAACGTGCGCTCACCCGTAAAAAGAGCGACGCTCCCTGTGGCGAGGCCGGTTTGCGGGATTCCAAGCGAGAAAATTCCGAGAGTATTGGACGATCTGGGATTCGTGGGATCAAAAACGCCCTGCATGACGCCGGCGTAAGATCCGAGGATGTTTGTGCCCACCGGGTAGGGAGGCCCGCCTTTCAACGCGAACGTCTGCGACGCGGTGAAGACGAAACAGAAGAGGGCCGCGAAGATCGCTTTCACGATTCGAAAACTAGCGAATCGCGGATGAAGCGGTCAATGGAAATTCGGAGGTCGGAAGAGAAAGACGGCGGTTTGGAAAGCGCCGCTCCTTGATGGCGAATCAGCGCGAGACCCACTTCGGGGCTATCCCGTTTTGACCGACGGTGACGGGCAGCTCGTCCATCATATACTGGGTCTTGCCGATCACGCCCCACATCGGGACGCCGGTCGCGGCGTAAAACTTCTTCGACATGCTTTCGCCGGTGTGGCAGCCCCAGCTCTTTACGAACGCGCCCCGGGCAAAGCCGCGCCCGCTGATCTGCCGCAGCTCATCCTCGTGCAGCCACGATTTGCAGGCGCTCTCGATGTTGCTGCTGTAATCGAACATGAAGCACTTCGCGTTGGAATGGCCGAAGTACTCGAAGTCGACGACCTTGAAGCTGTCGCGCGGCTGGCCGTTGTTGAGGTAGTTGATGACTTCGTTGCCCTTGTCGAAGTAAACGAGCTTCAGGTCGAACTTCTCGCGGACTGAATCGATGAAGGCGAACAGATCCTGCTTTTCCTGGACGCCGCGGTCTTTGTAGCCGGGGCGATAGACGAGCCACGTGATTTTTGCATCGGGCGCGGTGGTTCGGATTTGCTCGGTGCGAATGCGAGCAGCGCGAATAAAATTCGCCCACCAATGATCGTGCGGCTGGAGCTTGTATTTCTCCCACATCATCAGGGAAGGACCGCCGACGAGGAGGACGTATTCGCCGTTCGCCGGAGCGGCGGCGGGGGCCTGGCGGGCGACAAATAGAGCCAGCAAAATGAGGAGCGGGAGCAGTCGTTTCATGGCGAAATCTCGGGAGCAGTATTTATGCTGGGATCGGGTTACTTGCAACTCTGGGCGCCGCATTTTCCTTCGGAATCGTGCTCCTGCTCGTGCTCGTAATCGAAGGCCAACCAGAACCGAGCACGAGCACGATTACGATTAGAATCAGCATTCTTCCCGAACCAGATCTTCCATCGTTTGGCGGCGGCGGATGAGTGAAGAGCGCTTCCCATTCACCAAAACCTCCGCCGGGAGCGGCCGGGAGTTGTAATTCGACGCCATCACGAAGCCGTATGCGCCCGCGCTCATAAGCGCTACGAGGTCGCCTTCTTTCAGCGGAGGCAGCTCGCGGTCCTGCGCGAAAAAATCGCCGCTCTCGCAGACGGGGCCGACCACATCAACCGACTCGCTACCTGCCGTCACTGGTTCACGGACCGGCACGATCTCGTGGTAGCTCTGGTATAGCGCGGGGCGAATGAGGTCGTTCATCCCGGCATCGACGATCGCAAACTTCTTGTTCTCGGTTTGTTTGAGGTAACGCACCCGCGTCAGAAGCACGCCGGCGTTGCCCACCAGAAATCGGCCGGGCTCGAGCAGCACCCGGAGACCGAGTTCGCGCAGCGGCGGCACAATCGCCTTCGCGTAATCGGCGACGCTAAACGCGGATTCTTCGCCGCCGTGATCGTGCCACCATTTTCCTGAGCCGCTTTCGAGCGCGCGCCGGTAAATGATTCCCATTCCGCCGCCGATGCTGAAGAACTCGAGCGCGTGCCGTTGTTTTATTTCGCCGATGAGCGGCACGACTTTCGCGATTGCTTCCGCGAACGGGGCGGCCGCGGTGATCTGCGAGCCGATGTGCATTTGGATCCCGCGGATGCGGAGATTCGCGAGCTGCGCGGCCTTTTCATAAACCGACGCGACGCGATGGAGCGCGATGCCGAATTTGTTTTCGCTGCGCCCGGTCGAGATGTAGCGATGGGTGCTGGCGTCGACATCCGGGTTTACCCGCAGCGCGATCGGCGCACGCACACCCCTGTCGCGCGCGATCCGGTCGATCCATTCCAATTCCGCTTCGCTCTCGACGTTGAAACTGAAAACGCCTTCGTCGAGGGCGTATTCAATTTCCTCACGCGATTTGCCGACGCCGGCGAAGGTGCATTTGTCGGCCGTGCCGCCTGCTCTGAGGACGCGAAACAGTTCCCCGCCTGAGACGATGTCGAAGGCGGCGCCAGCTTCGGCGAGCAATTTCAGGATAGCACCGTTCGAGTTCGCCTTGACCGCGTAACAGATCAGATGATCGAGCGGCTCGAGCGCGGCGTCGAGCCGGCGGTAGTGATCGAGAATGGTGCCGGCGCTATAAACGTAGAGCGGCGTGCCGCATTCCTCCGCGGCGCGGGCCAGGGCGACGTCTTCGCAAAACAGTTCGCCGTCGCGGTATTGGAACGAATGCATCCGAAGCGTAGCCTAGCCTCAAGGAGCGGCGGTTTACAAACCGCCGACAAAAGCGACGCGGTAATGCCGCCTGATTAAGACGGCGGTGTGGACAGCGCCGCTCCTTGGGTTTTGTGCGGACGCAACAAGGCAACGAGCGCGGCCAGGATCAATAGTGCCCCAAACGTGCACACGATCGCTGCGCCGGAAGGAAAATCGCCCCAATAGGAAATGAACAGCCCGGCAATTCCTCCGATCAGTGAAATGGCCCAGCCGAGCAGGAGACGAGCCGAAATGCGCCGCGCGAGAGTCACGGCGCAAACAGCGGGCACGATCAGATAACTGAAGACCAGGAGCACGCCGGCCACGCGGACGAAGATTGTGACCACGATGCCGAACGTGGCGTAAAAGAAAAAATCCCACCAACGCACGCGCCAGCCGAGCCGGTAGGCTTCTTCGCGTTGAAAGGAAACGAGCATGAAGTTTTTCCGGAAAATGAAATGGACTACGCCCACCGCGACGAAAACCGCGAAGCATTTCCAAACTTCGGCGGCACTCACCACCGTGATGTCGCCGACGAGCATGTTCCGGATTTCTTCGTTCCCGTGCGCGGAACGGCTGAGAAGGAGAATCGCGGCGGCCGCGGCAACGACGTAGGCAATACCGATGATCGCTTCCTGCGGCACCTGGCTCGCGCGCTTGGCGCTGACGGAAAAGATTGCGGCGCCGAGAAGCGTCACGGCCAGGCCCAGCGCGTAGGAGAGCGGACTCTCGGGTTCATAGCCGAGGAGCACGCCGACGCAGATGCCGAGCGACGCCATCTGGGCCATGGCAATGTCGATGAAAATGATGCCGCGTTGGACGACGTGGAGTCCGAGATAAACGAGGATCCACGGCAGGAGGATGCAGGCCGCGCTCGGCCAAAACATGATTTCAAACATATTTGTGTTGGTAGGGACGCCGCGCTGCGGCGTCCGATTTTGGTGCATTCAATCGCACGAAAAAACTCGGGCGGACGGCGCAGCGCGCCGTCCCTACCATTGATTCAAAGGACGCTCTCATTTGAGTGCGGCGCTGAGCCGCGCGACGAGAGCGTCGATTAGTTTCACGTAAGTGTCGGTGTTCGGCAGCGCCCCGGGATATTGGGCAAAGTCAACAACCTTCGCGCCGGTCGCGCTCGCCACCCTGTCGGCGATTTTCCGATCGTGAAACGGCTCGACGATGATGGCTTTGATTTTCTGCGCTTTCATTTTCTCGATGACCTCGGCGAGGTGCGACGGCGATGGCGGGATGCCGGGCTTGGGTTCGAGGAACGTATCGATGTTCACACCGAAACGATGCGCGAAGTAGACCCAGGAATCGTGGTAGGCCACGACGTTCTGTCCCTTGAACGGCAGCATGGCCGCGCCCCATTCCTGGAGTTTCGCGTTAATGGTCGCCTCGAATTTCTTGTAGTTCGCGTCGTAGACGGCGGCGTTCGCTGAATCAACGGCGCTAAGTGCCTGGGCGATGTGCTGGGCAACGGTCTTCGCGATGATCGGGTCGACGACGAAATGCGGGTTGCCCATCGCGTGCACGTCGCCGGCCGCGCGCGTCGCGCTCGTCGGCACATTCATCAGGCGGACTCCTTGCGAAGCCTGGACGCGCCCGGGTTTGCCGACATCGATCTTCGGATTGCGCGCGTTCTGGAGAAGCGGCGGCAGCCAGCCGATCTCAAGCTCGGCGCCGCCGTCGATGAGAACGTCGGCATCGCGCAGCTGAACGACGAAGCTTGGCCGCGCATCGACGAAGTGCGAGTCTTCGGTCGGTTTCGCGAGGACGCTCACGTCCACTTTATCCCCGCCAACTTCGCGGGCGAGCGAACCGAGATCAGGCAAGGTGGCGACGACTTTGAGCTTCGCGTGACCGGTGAGAGCGAAGCTGAGAATTGCGGACAGGATTAACAGGATTTTTTTCATATTAGAATTTGTGGGCGCCGTGAGCGCCGAGGATGAATTCGAACTGGAGAAAAACGGAATCGGCGTTGCGGCTGGCGAGGAAATCGTTCTCCTCCAGGAAATCATGGTTGTATTGGAGCCGGAGCTTCGAGAACTCGGTTGGGTACCAGGTCAGGTTCGCGGAAATGCGCGACCGCGATTGCCGCGTGTCGTCTTCGGTGAAACCGGACTCTTGCATATGGAGATAATCGCCGCGGATGCCGGCGACCCAGCCTTTCTTGAATCCCCAAAGGACCTGCGAATACAAACCCCAGTCGCGAAACGTTTCATCGACCGGGAAAGAATCGTCCAGGCCGCGGCCGGCTTCGAAGCGGCGATACATCGCTTCGGTTTGCCATTTCACGAATGGGAAACCGCCTTCCGCGTGAGAGCTCTTCCATTTGTAAAGAAAATCGGCGCCGTAGATCTGGGTGTGATTGTCAGCGCCGGTGTCGTTCATGCCGAACGCGCCGGACGCGCCGAGAAGAACGGTCTGCGTGTCGCTGGGGTTAAACGAAGTCTCGAGCCGCGGCACATAAAGCATGTCGTGGAGAGCGCTGGCATCGCGGTCGATCGTCATGCGGTCGTAAAACACGCCGTCCTCGCCAGGGTTGCGAAACGAGTAGGCGGTTCCGCCACGTCCGTTTTGAACGGCAAAAATGAATTGCGCGTACCAGGGAACGGGCAACGTCCACGAGAGCTGCGCGCCGACGCCACGCAAACCGTCGGGACCGAGGAGGCGGCCGTTCACGAGCGGTGAGTCGGCAAATTCCCAAGTGTGGGGATGGGTCGCGTTGATGCGACCGAAGGCGTCGAAGAATTGTCCGCCTTTGATCTGCAATCCGAACGGCAAACCGGTCGTTTGCAAGAACGCTTCTTCGAGCTCGATCTCGGTTTCGTTGTTGTTGTCGAGCTTGAGCACGATATTCGCGAACCCTTCGAAGTACGGATCGACCGCGCCATCGAGCGCGATCTCGGCGTTGCGCGCATTGAAGCCGCGCTGCTGCGGATCGTGATCGCCCACTTCGAGCCGATCGAGATGGCGCTCGCTCGACGCGGCGAGGGCAAACAAACCATCGAACGAAATGTTCATGTAGTTCTTGTTATTACCGCCGCCCAGGATCGAGATCGGCTGGGTCAAGGAAGAACCCGTATCCGAAGTCGAGACAGTGGCCGGCGTTGTGGCCACCGATTCGTCGGTAGTCGGGAACGTCGTTGTGCCGTTGGCGTTGACCGGCGGCGATGACGGAGAACTCACGACTGCCGTGTCCGTCGTTGGGAATAACGGCGGCGCGCTGGCCGACTGCGCCGGCGATGCGGAGGTTTCCGCGGTTGGCGTTTCGGAATTCTCCGGAAGCGCAGGCTGATTCGGATTGCTATTTTCCGTCGCTGGTTGCTGGGCTTTTACCTGTTGTTGCAAGGTCTGCACGAGTTCCTTCAACGATCGAACTTCGTCCCGAAGCGCCTGAACTTCGGCGCTGCTTGCCGGCGTGGAAACGGCCGGCGGCGACTCCGTCGCGGTTTGCGCGGAAAGCCGCCCCGCAGCGCAAACGATGAGCGCTACACAAATAACATTTTTCATTAGTTTCCTGACTGGCTCGGGCAAATCGCCCGAAAATTCTGAACCGATGACTGCGTTCGGCGCGCATTGGCTCAGCGGTCCGCGGAACGCGCGACAAGACCGCTGCCCCCGCCGTTGCGGGGGCGCACCAATGGTCAGGAAACGGCCGGCGGCGCGTGCTCGAGGAGAGAAAACTCGAGGTGCGCGCGGACGCAGTGGAAACTGGCGAAGGCGTGGGCAAACGCCACTGACGGCGTCAGCGGAGCGACCGAAATCGAAACGGTCGGCGTGTGTTGATAATTGCCCGAGGTGAGCAGCGTGACGGCGCATTCATGATTGGCGGCGCCGCTGGAGGCGTGAATCCGCTCGTGCAGTTGCGGAACGGCGGAGAGAACGAGCGTGAAAAGAAACAGGCCAAAGAAGGCGGTGGCGAGGATCGCGATCGACCTGCCGTTACCGAAACGCCGCTTCATTGCGGGCGACTCTGCGTCCTGAGGAGGAACATCGCAAGCAGGAACTCAGTACACGCCAGGTCCGACTCGAAAGGGCTCAATTCGGCTGCCGCAGAGCAAATCGGCTACTTGTGCGGAGAACGGCTGGGCGTAGGCTCGGGGTTAGACAAAACCATGAAAACAAAACTCATAACGGTATTGGCGGTCGGATGTGCCCTGGCGCTTCCGGCCTTTTCATTCGCAAAGGAAAAGGAAGAAAAAGAGAAAGCGCTGAAGAGCTCTGATGTTCCGGCCGCGGTGCAGAAAGCCGGGGAGAAAGAGGCGACCGGCGGAAAGATTGTCCGCTGGGAAAAAGAGGGCGGCAATTACGAGGTCGTCATTGAAAAGAACGGCAAGGAGTGGGGTGTTAAAATCGATGCAACGGGCAAAGTGCTGAGCAAGCACGACGAGTCGAAAGAGAAGAGTGAGAAACAGGAAAAGCACTAGCCACCAAGTGGCGGCTCGGTTGCTCATTGGGATCACGGTGATGCTCGCGGGGATCTTCCCCGCGAGCGCTGCCGGGCTGGACGGGGTGAAGATCGACCAACTTACCGGACTCAAGGGCAAGCTGAACGAGAAGGAAGGCGTTTACCGCGTCACCTTTCCGCGTTCGGATGTAAAGGTGGCGGTGGATGGCTGGACGATGCCGCCGTTCATGGGGCTCGGGACCTGGGCCGCGTTCACCCAGGGATCGCACAGCGAGGCGATGGTGATGGGCGACACGGTCCTCTTCGAGGATGAAGTGAACGCCGCGATGTCCAGCGCGTTTGAGAATGGCCTCAGCGTGACAGCGCTGCATAACCATTTTTTCTTCGACCATCCGAAAGTCTATTTCATGCACATTGAAGGCCAGGGCACGACCGAGCAACTGGCCACCGCGGTGCGCAAGCTTTACGACAAGATCAAAGAGGTCCGCGCCGCAAACCCGCAGCCCAAAGATTCTTTCGCTGCCGGTTCGTTGCCGGAGAAGAACGCGATTTCTGCCGAGCCGCTAAACGCAATTTTCGGCATGGCTGGTGAAACCAATAACGGGATGGTGAAATTTTACGATCGGGCGGCCGGCCACCATGGACGGCGTGAAGATCGATAAGGACATGGGCGTAAACACCTGGGTCGCCTTCGCGGGGACCGATGAGAATGCCGTGGTCGATGGCGATTTCGCCGTGGCCGAGGACGAATTGCAACCGGCGCTCAAGGCCTTGCGCACGATTGGAATCAATATCGTGGCGATTCATTCGCACATGACCCACGAAAATCCGCGCATCCTCTTCTTTCATTATTGGGGACACGGGAAAGCGAAAGATTTGGCGAACGGAATAAAGGGTGCACTGCTTGCCACTGGATTGTCAGGCGTTACCACGACGACTTCGCGCTGATCACCTCATCTGCCTTGGATTGCCGACTCCAGTTCCTTCTTGGAATCCTGGTCGGAGCACTCAACAACTCTCTCGCCGCTGCCGAGCCCGCCGCAGAAGCGCTGCAGCTTCAGCAGACCATTGCGCTTCCCGGAGTTGAAGGGCGAATCGATCATCTCGATCTCGACGCAGCCGGCGATCGATTGTTCGTCTGCGCGTTGGGAAACAACAGTGTTGAAATCATCGACCTGCGAAAAGGCGAGCGCATTCACTCGATCGGCGGGCTCGGAGCACCGCAGGGAGTTGCTTATCTCCCCGGTGTGGAGCGGCTTCTTATCGCGAACGACAAAGGCGGTCAGTGCCAGATTTACGATACGAAATCGTGGCAGCTTATCGGCGCCATTGATTTACAGGACGACGCCGACAATGTCCGTTACGACAGGGCCACGAATGAAATCTTTGTCGGCTTTGGCGCTGGCGGAATCGCGGTCATCAACTCAGTCGACGGCAAGCGGACGCGCACGATCAAACTGGCGGCGCATCCAGAAGCCTTTGCGCTGGAGAAAAACGGACGGCGAATCTTTGTGAACGTGCCAGGCGCACAGCACGTGGCCGTGATCGACCGCGCCAAAGGCGAAGTCACCGCGACGTGGAAAACAGACGGAGCATCCGCAAACTTCCCGATCGCGCTGGACGAAGCCGATCACCGGCTCTTCATCGCCTGTCGCAATCCCGCGAAGCTTGTCGTCCTTAATCCGGACTCTGGAGCCGTTGTCACTACCCTCGATATCTCCGCCGACGCCGATGAAGTTTTCTACGACGCGAAACGGCGGCGCCTCTATACAATTTGTGGTGAAGGTTTCATCGATGTCATCGAACAAACCGACGCAGATCACTACCGGCGAAGCGCGAAAATTCCCACCGCGGAAGGAGCCCGAACCGGTTTCTTCAATTCAGAGCGGGATGAGTTGTTTGTCGCAGTTCCTCATCGCGGCGCACGGAGCGCCGAGATTCGGCGCTACAAAATAAAGTAAGAACGACACCACCGAAAAAGAACGTCGCCGGGACGCCAGCTCCAGAGGATGCGGCTGTTTAAGCCGATCGCAGGTGCCGGTTGCTTTCTGTTTCGTTCGGGCAAGGATTCGCCATGGCCGGTTGGTTCTGGTATGCGCTCGTGGCCGCGATCCTTTACGGCGCGCACCAGATTTTCACGAAGCTCGCCTCCGATCGTATCAGCGACGGGCTCGGCGGTTTCGTGGTCGAAGCGGCCGCGGCCCTCACGATTCTCTTGTATCTGATATATCTGCGGTTTTCCGGACGTTGGAATCAGACCGCGTCCATGCCGGGAATCAACTACTCGATCCTCACCGGCCTGTGTGTCGGGGTCGGCACGATATTCTTCTTTCTTCTCTTTCAAAAGGGCGGGCCGCTCTCAGCGGTCCCCGCCATCCTGGCGGTGGGCGCCGCCCTGATGGCCGTGGCTGGAATACTCTTCTTCAAAGAATCTGCGTCCCCGCTCCGCCTCCTCGGTGTGGCGCTCTCCATAATAGGTCTGCTGCTGCTTCGTCGCTGAGATTACTTAAGGCAACTTCACGCTGGCGCTCTTGAGCTCCTAGACACAGGCAGTGGCGCGGTTTACCAATGCAAGGTGATCGGCCCGGCAAAAATCTATTTCATCATCTTTGGCCTGCTCACGATTGTTGGCGGCACGATCGGTTACGTGAAGGCGGGCAGCACCGTCTCGATCGTCGCCGGCGCGATCTCAGGCATCGCGCTCATCGTGGCCGCGTTTTTATTGCCCGCAAACGCGGCGGTTGGTCTCGTCATCGCGGGCCTTGTTTCCATTGCGCTGGCGGCGCGATTCATCCCGGCTTTCATGAAGACGGGCAAAATGATGCCAGCCGGGTTGATGGCGATTCTGAGCGCGATTGGCGTCGTCATGGCGATCGTCGCCTGGATAAAGAAATAGCGGATCGGCGTGCGAAAATTTCGGATCAGGACGCTCGGCTTTTTCATCCTGATTTTGTTCGCGGCGATCCAGACCGCCATCGTGCTCCGCTGGATTTCGCTCGAGCAATGGCACCGGACCCAGCTCGAACCGACGACGCCGGTCGAAATCGAGATCCCGGAGAAAACGCCGACACCCGCGCCTTCACCGAAGATTCCGGTGATCACCGGGAAACTGGATACGGCGCGGTTGTTTAGCGGAATTACGGTGCATGCCGCGGTCGAGCCCACCCCAGGCGGCGCCGCTTCCGACGAACGCGCGGACCCGCAAAGTTACCTGCTCGAATTGAAGATGCACGTGCGCATGCCGGCCCCGAATGTGACGATTGAAGACCTCGCGAAAGTAAGTCCGGATTTGCCGCGACTCCTTCCCGGCCTCGGGGCGATGATCACGCCGGATTCCGTCTCGCCATTCTTCAAGGAAATTTACGACACGAAGCTGCGGAACCTGAAAGAAAATCTGGTGCGGCTCGATCAACTTCTCTCGCGTCACAACTTTTACGATACCCAGACGGTGCTGCAGCTGCGCCATCCGGAAACCAAACGACGCGCGGTCCTGTTGCAGGCCGATATGGATGTCGATGCCGACGGCTCCGATTCCGACCGGCTCCCGGCGGGCTCAGGTTCGTCGGCAAACTTCAAGCCGGTCACCAGTTTTCGCTGGGCAAAGAAAAGTCAGATTCCAAATCCATATATCGGACCGGCGGAGGAAAGACTAAAGCGTTACGAAGCCGAGTTGGCGGTGAAAACCACGGCGGCCGATCGGAAGAAGGAACTGAAAGGCGCGATCGCCGCCGTGCGTGATGAAATCGAGACGCTGAAGAAGTACAGCTTTTTGATCGGCGCGACTGATCCGTACATCGTGTTGCCCTCCGGGTTGGGGAGGACCGATGGCGGAAAGATTGGCGATTACGCGCTCGTGATTTTTGGCGATCGGATTTTTCCGGCGGTCGTGGGCGACATCGGGCCTTCCGATAAAGCGGGTGAAGCGTCGTTGCGGATCGCGAAGGAAATTAACGCCGCGGCGACTGCCTACAACCGGCCAGTCAGCGATTTAAAAGTAACCTATCTGGTGTTTCCCGGGACGGCCGACCCGCCATTCGGCCCGCCTGATCTCGAGAAACTCCAGGCGCGGACTGAAGCATTAGTGAAGGAAATCGGTGGCGCGGGTGTGCCGTTGCATCACTGGGAAAATATTATTCCGCCATTGCCCAGTCCGACGCCTTCGCCCAGTCCAAGTCCGACACCTTCCGCGTCGCCTTCGGCAGGTCCGGCGACTCCGGGCCCGTCTCCTACGTCGACCTTCGCGTTTCCGATCGCCTCGCCGAGTCCGTCGCCGAGCGCGTCGCCCAAGCGGTGAACTTCAAAACCAAGGAGCGGCGCTCTCCAGACCGCCGTCTTTGTCTCGGCGGTGTGTAAACCGCCGTTCCTTGAAGTCTTCACTCCCACCGGTCATTTCCGGGATTCGTTTCAAATTTCCTTCGGGCGAAGAGACCCTTCAGATACAAGAGATCCGCTATGAATGATCGCTTTATCTTCACGCTCCTGATTTCACTCGCGCTCGCGCCGCTGGCCGGCGCCGCGGAACCGCCGGCAGAAAAGTTTGACGTCGTTATCAAAGGCGGAACGGTTTACGATGGCACCGGCGAAAAGCCGCGCGTGATCGACGTCGCGATTCGCGGCGACCGCATCGCCGCGCTCGGGAATTTTTCCGCCGACCAGGCGAAGACGGTGATCGACGCCAAAGGCCTCGCGGTCGCGCCCGGCTTCATCAACATGCTGTCATGGTCGACAGAATCGCTGATCGAGGACGGCCGTTCGCAGAGCGAAATCCGGGAAGGCGTGACGACCGAGATCATGGGTGAAGGCAACTCGATGGGCCCGCTCAACGACCGGATGAAGGAACGGATCGTCAGCCAGCAGGGCGACATCAAATACGAGATCAAGTGGAACACGCTCTCGGAATATCTGCGCTACCTCGAGCAGCGCGGCATCTCGTGCAATGTCGCGTCATTTGTTGGCGCGACCACGATTCGCGATTTCGTGATCGGCCTCGAAGACAAACAGCCGACCGCGGAGCAACTGGAACAGATGCGCCAGCTCGTTCAGCAGGAAATGGAAGCGGGCGCGCTTGGGATTGGGACGTCGCTGATTTATCCACCGGCGTTTTACGCGAAGACCGAAGAGCTGATCGAGCTCTGCAAAGTCGCGGCGAAATACAAAGGCAAATACATCTCGCACATGCGAAGCGAGGGGAACCAGCTCCTGCAAGCGATCGACGAGCTGCTCCGGATCAGCAAGGAAGCGAATATCCCGGCGGAGATTTATCACATCAAAGCCGCCGGCCAGCCGAATTGGAACAAAGCCGATGCGATGCTGGCGAAAGTCGAGGACGCGCGGAAAACGGGCCTGAAGATCACAGCCGACATGTACACCTACACCGCCGCCGGGACCGGGCTCGACGCCTGCCTGCCGCCGTGGACGGAGGACGGCGGTTATCCGGCGTTGTTCAAGCGGCTGCGCGATCCTGCAACGCGCGCGAAAATCAAAGCCGAAGTCCAGACACCGACGGACAAATGGGAGAATCTTTATCTCGCAGCCGGTTCGCCGGAGAAAATCCTGCTCTCCGGATTCAAATCGGAGAAACTAAAACCGCTCACCGGCAAATCCCTGGCCGAGATCGCAAAGATGCGCGGCAAAGATCCGATCGAGACGGCGATGGATTTGATCGCGGAAGACGAATCGCGGATAGACACGATCTACTTCCTCATGTCGGAGGAAAACGTGAAGAGAGAGATCGTGAAACCATGGGTTTCATTCGGATCGGATGAAGCGTCGCAGGCGCCGGAAGGGAATTTCCTGAAATCGAATTGTCATCCTCGCGCCTACGGATGTTTCGCGCGAGTGCTCGGGAAATATGTGCGGGACGACAAAGTTCTCACGCTGGAGCAGGCGATCCGAAAATTAAGCGGATTGCCCGCGACGAATCTCGGGCTCGATCACCGCGGCTTCGTCCAGGAGGGAATGTTTGCTGACGTCGTCGTGTTCGATCCGGCGACGATCGGCGACCGGGCGACGTTCGAGAAGCCGCATCAATACGCCGTTGGGATGAAGCACGCGTTCGTGAACGGCGCGCAAGTGCTGAAAGATGGCGAGCACACCGGTGCGAAACCGGGCCGCGCTTTGTGGGGACCGGGGAAGTTGTAGCGCTGCGACTCAGTTCTGGGGAGCGCACGCGCCTCGCGTGTTGGTTTCGGCGCCTCGCCGAAACGATCTTTCCGAAGAGACAAGTCCGCGATGGCGAGGGCGCCACCGCCAGCACGCGAGGCGCGTGCGCTCCCCAGAAACAAAATCACCGTCCTTTCGCATCCACGCGCGATTCGATTTGGTCGAGGGTCGGATTGTTTTGCCGGATCCATTGCTGGATCGTGTCGACTTCGGAGGGGTCAAGAGTCGTCGTGCGCGGCTCGTGTTTGAGCAGATCCGAGGATGAATCGGGCAGGACGGGCTTCGCTTTTTTGACCGCGAATTTCCAGTGCCAGCCGAAACGGAGCAGCGAGTAATACATCGTCTTGGCCTCCACCACGCCCACGCCGCTGCAGCGCATCGCGTTGTAAAACATCCGGTCGACTTCCGCGGGTGGTTTGTTTTTCTGATCGTAGGCGACGTCGTGGAGAACCGATGCGTTTCGATATTTTCCCTCGAACGGCCCACCCATGAACGACCAGAGCGAGCGCGGGATCGACGCGCCGTCGATGACCGAACCGGCGGGGGCGATCCAGACAACGCCTTTCGGGTCCGTGTAACGCAGTTCGTTGAGCAGCGTCATCGTCCGGCCGTCGGCGTCCCAGCGGGTGTCGACGGTGCCACTGTAGTATCCCCATGGTCCGGCCGGGTTGGTGTTGTCGTGAGCAGTGCGGTGTTTGCCGAAGACGCAGCCGCAAAGGAGAAAGGCAAAAGCTGACAACAGAATCCGCATACGCCGCACTCGTTAGGCCGACACAAGTTCTTTCTCGGTGACATCGCTCGGACGGGGCGGGAGGGATTCTTTTTTTGAAGGGCGCCGGAATTTTTTGACGTAAAAGAGCATGAAGATTCCGGAAACGATCAGGAGCGAGCCGATCCATTTCAAGAGCCAGCCGGGATCGCGCAGGATTTGGATGGTGCTTTGGCCGAGGTTGTCCGGATTCCAGGACGCCTGCGACATTTTGTAGGTGAGGCCGCTCCAGGTGCGCGACCATTGGCCGGGATAACTGAATGGATTATTCATCCAGCATTGGCCAGTGGCAGATTCGCCCTCGGCGTTCGAAACGCGCACGGTGCTTTTGAAACCGGCGGGGCTGTCGCTGCCTTCGTTGCGTTGCACTTCGAAGTCGAGCAGCTCGAGCGCGATCGGCAACGGGATCTGTTTCCAGCCATACGCGACTTGGACGTGGGTCGTCCCGGCCGGCATCGTGATTTGCCAGCCGGATGGGACCCATTGTTCGGAAGTCTTACCGGCTTGCTCGATGCGAATCCGGAGGCCGTCCGGTAATTCCGGGCCAGCGGCCGGCGCCGTTATGGGATTGAAATCCATCCATTCTTCGGCGTGCGGCATTGTCCGATCTACGGTCAGCTGCCAGTCCGCCCAACCGGTCGTGAGCGGCGTGTCCATTTCGAGTTTGCCGCTGGAACGCCCTGTCTTCCGCGATTCAAGCGCGTAGGAAACGCCGCCGTCGTCCGCGATGAAAAGCGTGAGATGGTTCGGCGCATCGGCCGCATCGGCAGGCATGTCCGGAGCCACGCCCGGTTTTGTGTCGCCATGCGGATTCGGCGCGGCTGAAACCGGAACTGCTTTGCCGCGCACGATCACGACGACCGCCGGATTATTCGGCTGGTCGCCAACGGAAGTCGGTTTGCCGTTTTCGATCCGGAAATCCGGCCAGTAATTTTCGATTCGTGCCGTGAACGGGCTCCCATCCATGGCCGCGTCTTTTCCAAGATTCTGGGCTACGTCGAACGTCCAGGTCTTTTCCTTCAGCGAAATCACGACGCTGCCTTTGTTGCTCCCGCCGTCGCGGGAAGGCGCGGAAAGCTGAACCTTTGCGCCGCTGTTCCCGCCTTTGATCACTTTCGCGATTTGTTCCTCAGGCGCCTTGGCAAAGGCGAAGATCGCTTCTTCGATTTCCACTTCGCCTTGTTCGGTCGGCGGGCGATTCGGTGAATCGCCCCTACCATCTGCCGCTGTCCCGCGCTTCAACTCGATGGTCGCGAGTCCCATGTTGAACGAGCCATGCTCGCGATCGCCGGCCATGAGCCAGCTCTCGAGCTTCTGGCCCATCATCGCGGTCGCGATCGTGAAATGGAGAGCGGGAACGCCTCCGTCGTTGATTGGTTTCGGATTCAGTTTGCCTTCGATGGCCGGCGCGTAATCGACAATGCTCAGACGACCGCCGCCGGCGAGGAGCCCGAGGTCCCACGGTTTTTGCGGCGTCGGCGGCCGATGAATGAATTCGGCGGGATAACCTTTCTCGACGCCGTCGGAATCACGGACGCGAAGCTGATGTTCATCGACCAGGAGGCGGTTCGCGGGCGGCTCGCCTTTAAAAAGCGTGATCGTTCCTTCAACGCCCCAGATGCGCCCGATAAGCGAACCGGTTAGCAGGGTGATGATGCCGAGATGCGTGACGAGAAACGCGACGTGATGTTTTCGCCAGGGCAAGCGTGATAGAGCCGAGACAGTGAGGTTCGCGGCGAGAAAAATGAGCCAGGCGTTGAACCACGGCGCGCCGTAAACGTAAGCGCGCGCCACTTTCGCGTCGAAGCTCGATTCGTAAAGCGTGCCGGCGATGGCACCGACGATGAGGACGGCGAGCAGAATCACGGCGAGCTTGAGCGACGCGAAGAATAGGAAGACGCGATTGCGTTGCCAGTTCGGGCGCGATGTTGTGGCGGAGGCAGCCATGCGGACGGGTATTTTCCGCGAGAACCGGGGGGCGTTCAATGGAGGAATTACCCGGCCTTATCCAGCGCCGCGCGGAATGCTTTCAGATGAGCAGCGAACGCCGAGGCGTCGAATGAATCGAGCGTTCGCACATCCTCGAAGAGCTGACTCAGTTCGGTGTCGACTTTGAGTTTGAAGCCGCGGTTTTGATTGAGCGCGTTCGTTAACCGATCGAGCGCCAGAACAAGACGCTTCGCGCGTTGCCCCAGGATCGGCACCGCGGTTCCTTTAATCGCAAATTCATTGTCGGACGATGCAAGCGCGGTGAGCAAGTTGCGCGCGGAGCCCTCGCTCCAGTTTGACACCGCCGCGCGCCGCGCCAAAGCATCCGCCTGCGTCTGCATGTTTGTAAGATCAGACCGCGCGGGCGAATTCGGTGGGGAAAGGATCGGCGATGAGATTGCGGCGGCGTTGGTCGCAGTTGCGCAAAGCCAGACGAGTCCGTTCCACCGCGCCATCGACCATTCATCGTTTTGCGGATCGCTCGCCAACGCCCAACTCGTCTCGCGCAACGCGACTGCCTGGCCGGTAAGCCATTCCCGCAGTCCGCTCCACGAATCAGCATCGTCCTTCCAATGTTTCGGCTCCGCGACTGACTGACTATCGAGCTCGAAAAACAGATCGGGATGGCCGGCTTTCAAAAGCGCCGGTTCGAGAACCTGATGACAAGCGGCGCACGCGGTGGCGCGCACATAAAGACTGCGCAGATCGCGCATCCCGGCGCCGACGCGCGTATTGTAGGTCCAGTCTTTTCGGGTATGGCCGCGCAACCAGCCGCTGGCCGCGCCGTGACAGTTCTCGCACGAGACGCCTTCGTCCGGATGCGCTTCAGGCCCGAGCCGAGTCGGCGCGACCGATTGCAATGGCGCATGACAAACGGTGCAACGCACGCTGCTTTCCGCTGGGCCCGCACCGAGCCCCTCGGCGATCCGCTGGGAGCGCGCGCCCAAAAGAATCGTGAACGCCTTGGTGTGATAATCTTTCTGGCTCCAGGTGAAATACTGGCTGCGCTTCGGCCCAGCGCCTCCGTGGCAACTCGATGATTTACATCCGAGCGAGCCGACGAAAGTGCCCGCCGTTTCCTGGATCTGGCGCGGCTCTTTCGCGCGCGACGCCGGCGCAACCGACAAGGCGAGGATACAAATCGACGCAGCTCTCAGCGACACGCGGCGAGATTAGCATCGCCGTTTCGCAAAATGCGAGCGCTGTTGTAGCCGGGATCGATGATCCCGGTTCAAGAACTCAATTCGCCCAGGCTTTCCACTTCTTGCGAAGCGGCTTCACATAGCGATCGACGTCTACTTTCTTCAAGCGCTGGACGCCGCCTTTCACCGCATCAGACGAATCGTCGTATTTGCGGCGGAGCGATTTGAAGAGAGGCCAGAGAAACGGCAACGACAAGATGCTGAGGTCCACGTTCGCGAGCGGCGACTTTGCCTCGACTTCTTTTTCCGCCGAGCTCGACGAGAAACGGATCGCCAGCCCAATGGCCACGCCGATCGCCAGCGCGCCGATTACTGTCGGCACCGGATTCTCGCGCAGGAAAAATTCCGTGCGTTCCCGGGCAATGCTGGCGCGTTCTTTGGTTTGCTCCCACGCGTCGCCGGCGTAATGGGAAACCTTCCCCGCCGCCTGCCGCAATCGGCCTTGTTCCTCCAACCCGCGTTCCTCGCCCGACCTCATCGAGGCCGCCAGCGGATCGTCCTCCGTGTATTCGTCGCCATTAGGATTGATCATATAAGTAATTCGTAAGTGGTAAGACGCCTGCGCCTCTGTTTTTGTTCGTTCTTTTCTCTTCCCTCGTAATCGTGCTCTTGCTCGTGCTCGTGATCGAACGGGGGAGATCGAGCACGAGCAGGAGCACGAGCACGATTACGAAAAGGAGAATCACCGCCACTGGTGCTTGGGATACTTGCGCTGCAGTTCCTTTTTGATTTTCGGATAACCCTCGCGCCAGAACGTTTCCAGGTCGTTCGTGATCTGGATTGGGCGGTTATTGGGCGCGAGGACCTGGATCCGTAACGGGATTCGGCCGCGGCCAACGGAGAGACCATGCGGGGTATCGTAAAGATCCTGGATCCGCGCCGCAATTGTCGGGGCCGCGTTCTCTGCGTAGATAATTTTCGCCGCGCGTCCGCTCGCCAGTTTGATCCGTTCCGGCGCGAGATCGTCGAGGGCCTTTTGCTGGCCTGGATTCAGCCACGATTTCACCACCTGCATGACTGACCGCTCCTTGATTTCCTTGTAACTCGTCGCGCCCTGGCACACCTGCTCCAGGAGCAGCAGCTTCTCCGCTTCGCCGATCGTCGGGAAGTCCATTTCCGGGAATTCGGTCGCGATAAAGTTCACGCGCGCGATCCATTGTTCGACGGCGTTGTCCCAATGTTTGAGCGGACAAGTGCCCGCGAATACTTCACGCGCCAGGATCTGGGCGGCTGCCGCCTCGTCTTTCGCGAGAAACTCCTCACTCCGCAGGACGAGATCGTGAAATTGCGTGACGCGCCGACCAATGATTCGCCGCAACGCCGGATCGAATTCGACGCGGGTATCTTCCCGGAATGATTCCGGGAACAATTCGCGCAGCCATGGTTCTTCGATCTTCGTTGCGAGCGTGAGCAGAACCTGCCGTTCTTTTTCGCTGCTTTCGATTTCGCGGATTTCGGAAGCGACGAGCAAGGGCGCATCATGCACTGCGCTCTTCCGCGCCAGGACGGCGCGCCGGCCGTGGACGAGGGCGCAACGCAATGTGCCGGCATCGAGACGGACCGCGACCTGATCGGGGAAACCCGCGAGAACACAGCGCGGAATTGATCCCGGTTTTATCTCGCCGGTTTTCAAATCGAGGCCTTCGTCGCGGGCGATGGCGAGAAACTGATCGTTAAGCTGGCTGGCTTCGCGGGCAGCGCCGGCATTGATCCCAAGTCGCGCGCAACGCCGCGAATCGAATCCGCTTTTTTCCGCGTAACGAAACGCGCGCATCAGAATGAAGAAATCGGATTCGGTCTCGCCGCCAAGAACATCGTCGCGGTCTTCGCGGGCTTGTTTGCCTTCCAGACGCCGAAGCAGATTGCGACCCTGAGTCAGTGCGGCGATCAACGCGATCGCGGGCACGCAATGATATTCCTGCGCCGCCAATAGCATCCGGGCGTAACGCGGATGAACCGGAAACGCGAGCATGCGCCGGCCTAATTCTGTAATTCTGGGGAGCGCACGCGCCTCGCGTGCTGGTTTTGGCGCCTCGCCAAAACGATCTTCGGAAAAGTTCGCCATCGCGGGGGCGCGATCGCCAGCACGCGAGGCGCGTGCGCTCCCCAGTGCGCCGAGGTCCGCGAGCAGTTGTTCGGCGCGTCCGATTGCCCGCGGGTCCGGCGGCTCGAGCCAGCGAAAAGCCGCGATATCCTCAATCCCGCTGGCTTTGAGCGTGAGGACGATTTCCGCAAGATCGAGGCGTTTCACTTCCGGCAATTCCTGGGGCGCGCGATCGAGATGTTCGCGCTCGGTCCAAAGACGGAGGCAACGCCCGGGCGCGGTGCGACCGGCGCGTCCGGCGCGTTGATCGGCGGACGCGCGGCTGATTTTTTCCACGAGCAGAGTGTTGATGCCGCGCCGTGGGTCGAACCGCGCGATCCGCGCCAGGCCGCTGTCGATCACGACCCGGACGCCATCGATCGTCAGTGACGTTTCCGCGACATTAGTGGCGACGATGGCGCGGCGTTTTTCGTAATGCGCGAGCGCCGCGTCCTGCTCGGCCGGCGGCAATTCGCCGTGCAATGGCAGAACAACGAAGCGATCGCTCACACGCGAGGCGCGGACGGCGGAGATCGTTCGCCCGATTTCGTATTTTCCGGGCATGAAGATCAGGACATCGCCATCGGTGTTCGGCGCTAGCCGTTCCAATTCATCGGCAGCGAGGTCCCAAACCGGATAATCATCGCCACCGCATGGTTTCGGCAGATATTCGATCTCGACAGGAAAAGCGCGGCCGGCGGAAGTCAGCACGGAACAAGGCGCGAGATATTTTTCCAACTGTCCGGCATCAAGGGTGGCGGACATGACCGCGAGTTTCAGATCGGGTCGCGAGCCGGCCTGAAGCGAGAGCGTGCGGGCAAGGGTGATATCGCCGTAAAGATGACGCTCGTGGAATTCATCGAAAAGAATCGCCGAGATACCGCGCAGGTCCGGGTCCTGAATCAATTGGCGGAGAAGAATTCCTTCGGTGACGAAACGGATTCGAGTGCGCGACGAAGTTACGTTCTCGAACCGGATCTGGTAGCCGACCTCGTCGCCGAGCCGGCACTTGCGCTCGGTTGCGACGCGAGCGGCGAGTAATCGCGCGGCGAGCCGGCGCGGTTGAAGAATAACGACCTGGCCGTCGCCAAGCAGGCCGTGGTCGAGAAGAATTTGTGGGACCTGAGTCGATTTTCCCGAGCCGGTGGGAGCCTGGATTATGAGGCGGGAATGAGAGCGGAGGTTTTCGACGATCGGTTGCTCTAATTCAAAAATTGGTAAGTCCTGGCGGCGCATGAAGGGGGAAAACGTCGAACGCCCAACCCGCCTTCGCAATTGCTTCGGCGCGGCAGGCGCCGAACGTCCAATATCGCTGTAGCTGGGATCGTTGATCCCGGCCTGTCGTACGCGGCTTCCTGGAGCCGGGATCACCGATCCCGGCTACAACAGCAGACGCTGATAGGAGGTTTCGATCTCGTCGACCGACACGACGAAAGTCACTTCGGCGATCGAATTGTTGTCGCGCAAGAATTGGGAGGTGGTTTCCACGGCGATTGTGGCGGCGTCAGCGATAGGGTAGCGGTATGCGCCGCAACTGATGGCGGGGAACGCGATGGTGCGGGTGCCGTTCTCGACGGCGATCTGCAATGAATTGCGATAACAATTAGCGAGCGTTTCGGATTCGCCGCGGGTTCCTCCGGACCAAACCGGGCCCACGGTGTGAATGACAAAGCGCGCCGGTAAACTGTAGCCGCGCGTGATCTTCGCTTCGCCCGGCCGGCATCCGCCGAGGGTCTTGCATTCCGCCAACAGTTCCGGGCCAGCTGCGCGATGAATAGCGCCGTCGACTCCGCCACCGCCGAGCAGCGTCGTGTTCGCGGCGTTCACGATAGCGTCGACGGTCAGCTTCGTGATGTCGCCGCGAACAAGCTTGAGACGCGGATCGGGCATGCTGGAGCGCGACGAATCGCCGGATGTCACGGCGCGAGACGATCGATCTGCCACGACCCGTCACCGCGCAGGGTGTAACGAAAGCGATCGTGAAGACGGTTCGGCCGCCCCTGCCAAAATTCCATCTGCTCCGGCTTCACGCGATACCCGCCCCAGTGCGGCGGCAACGAAATTTCTTCGTCTTGGAAACGCTCGGCGAATTCCTGGAAACGCGCATCCAGCACTTTCCGTGCGTCGATGACTTCACTCTGCTTCGAGGCCCACGCGGCGAGCCGGCTTCCCGCTGGGCGTGAATGAAAATAGGCGGCGGAATCTTCGCGCGACGTTCTCTCGACCGGGCCGCTTATCCGGATTTGCCGCTCTAGTTTCATCCAGTAAAAACACAGAGCCGCGGACGGATTGGCCTCGAGCTGCCGGCCCTTATCGCTGTCGTAATTCGTGAAGAAACTGAAGCCGTGCGAATCCACGCCTTTGAGCAAAACGATGCGCACGGACGGTTTTCCGTCCGGCGTTGCCGTGGCGAGACTCATCGCGTTGACGTCGCGAATATCGGCGGCGAGGGCGGCGGCGAACCAGGCGCGGAATTGCTCGATCGGGTTCCGATGAAGATCGGCGCGGCGCAGACCGTGGGCGTCGTATTCATGGCGCAATGCGCTCAGTCCTGCTATCGGCGTCTCATCCATAACGGAACGCGAGACGTTATTTGAAAGTGGCGAAAAAGTCGAAGCGCGATTGTGCGCGCGCCGATCAATTGATGCTCACGACCGTGCCGATCGGCAGGTCGACGAACAATTTTTTCGCGGCGTCTCCCGGCAAACGGATGCAGCCGTGCGACGCCGGATAGGGTTGCACCACGCCTTCGTGCATCCCGAAATCACGGCAGCTTAGCCGCATGAAATACGGCATCGGACATTTGTAGATCGTGGAGCGATGGTCGCGGTCTTTGTCGGTGATGACGTAATAGCCGGGCTTGGTCGTGAAACCGTTGCGGCCTGTCGAGACTTTGGTTTCGAAAACCGTCGCGCCGTCCTTGATCACGACCATGTGTTGTTTCGCGAGCGAAATCTCGACGCGGAGCTGCTCCGGTTGGGGCCCGCCGCCGAGAAGCATCTGGACGCATTGCCAGTTTTCGGTCCAGGCCGCGAAGTAGAGCGGCAACATTTTTTCGCGCGGCGTGTGGCGATTGCGATCGGCTCCGGCATCCAGAAGGGCGCGGACGTAATCGCCTTTGCCCAGACCTGCAGCGAGCATGAGCAGGTTCACGCCAGTTTCTTCCTGAATATAAAGCCGTAGATACTTCGATTTGATCAGCGCGATGAATTCCTTCTCGGCCGCTTTCGGGATCACCAGGTTCGGATCGCTACCGCCGGCGAGAAGCGCCTGGAAAAGTGGCGTGTCATCACTGACGATGGCGTAAGCGATCAGCGGCACGACGCCGCCTTCACGCGTTGGCGGCGCCGGATGTTTGCTCAAGAGGAGGCGAACCTGTTCGCGCATGCCATGGCTAACAGCTGCCTCGAGAGCGACACGGGTCATCGGGGTCCATTGCAGAGTGGGCGGAAAGCGGTCCAGGATGGTTTGGAAAATCGCCATGTCGCCGCTGGTCAGCGCCGTCGTCAATAACTCGCGCGCCGCCCCTGAACTCGGATCGAGATTCTTCGTGAGTGCGACCAGAACGTCGATCGCATCCCGTTTGCCGGCGGCCATCGCGTAATGGAGCGCCGTCCGGCCCTCGAAATCCGTGAAATCAATTCGAGCCTGGCGCTCGAGTAACGTTCGCAGCATTTCGAGATTGCCCTGTTGGGCGGCAATCATCAGCGGCGTCCGGCCTTTCTCGTCCGTCGATTGCACCGACGCGCCTGCGTCGATTAGTTTCCGGACAACGTCCCAATCCTGTTTCAACGCCGCGGTGATGACCGCGTTCGGTCCCCAAATAACGGGGATACTGCTTTCTGATTCGGCGGCGAAACAATTATCAGTGACGTGGCTCCGCCGCACCGGGGTAGTCGGCAGCTGGAACTCGGCCGCGATAGGCAGAGCAGGGACCAGCGCGGCAGCGGGAATCGTCGAGGCCGGAACGGCGGCAAGTGTTGCAATTGGCGCGTGCGCATTGGGATGGTCGGGCAGTCGCATCGTGTAAACGATGAGCGCTCCGAGCGCGAGGCTGCCAAGAATGTTCCGGAAAATGCGCATGTTACGAAATTTGTCGGGACAATCTTACACTGTCCGTCAAGTCTTGAAGCACGATCACGGCCAGTGGGTCTTGCGAAGGAATTCGGGCCTTGACGTTTTTTCCTGCCGCCACCTACGATGCGCCCCTCAAATTGATAAGGGGATTCCCAGGCTCGGGACCCCGGAAAAAATCCAAAAGGAGAAGCAAATGAAGATCGCCGTCCTCGCTGTCGCCGCCCTGTTCGCCGCTGCCGTGCCGTTCGCATTCGCCCAGGAAGAAAGTCCATCGCCGGCCGCGACCGCATCTGAAAAGAGCGGCGATCCGAGCGTTTCGGTGACAACGGAGAAGACCGTTTCGCCTACACCAAAACCGGCATCGTCGGCTTCGCCGGCAAAATCGTCGTCGCCTGCCGCCAAGAGCAGCCCGAGTCCGAGCGCAACGCCGGCTAGCAGTCCATCGGCTGCCGCGGTGATGCCGGCCAAAAAATCCACGCCCGAAGCCACCATTCGCGACATCGAGGACAAATGGGAAGCGGGAGTGAAGAGCCACGACACTTCGGTCGCGCAGACTTACGTAGCCGACGATTTCCGCGGAGTCAGCTCGAAGGGCGAAATCATCGACAAGAAAAAGCTGCTTTCCGAAATTAAGAAGGACACCGATGTCTATTCCGCGACGAAAAACGGCAAGGTGGACGTGCGCGTATTCGGCGGACAATTCGCCGTTGCGACTGGCGTTTCGACCGAAACCGGCAAGGACAAAGCTGGACAGAGCTTCAAGCGGAGCTTTCGCTGGACCGATGTCTGGGTGATGCGGAAGGACCAATGGCAGTGCGTCGCGTCGCAGGCGATGCTCGTGAAATAACGGCGCCTTCCGTGTTGGATCGCGACAATTGTGTCACGAAAATAAACGCGGAATCAGTATGCGGTTCGCGATTTACCCCGCAAACACGGGCGGCACGCGCGTTGCTAAAAGCGCAGTATGCTCACGATATCCAGCTTTGTTATCGCCTTGGGCTCCGTGTGCATGAGTGTTTTCTGGGCGTGCAAAGAAGACACCATTGATCGCGCGTAGTTCAGGGGCACGAAGTTAGAAGGCAGGTTTACTCGCTTGCGGCGGGCGTTACCTTTACACGCCATGCCGGTCACCGAGGAGCAAATCACCGAAGCGCTGAAGCGGGTAAAGTATCCTGGCTTCAGTCGCGACATCGTGTCGTTCGGTTTGGTGAAGGGAATCCGGATCGACGGCGGCGCCGTCACCGTGCAAATGGCATTGGCCACGAACGAGCCGGCGATTCCGCAGGCGATCAAGACGCAATCGGAAACTGTATTGCGCGAAACGCCGGGGGTGGAGAGCGCGAGGGTGTTGATCGATATCCATGCGCCACCAGCCGGGGCCGGCGCGGCAGGCGTCGGCGCGACGGGGATCGAGGGGGTGCGGCACGTCATCGCTATCGCCAGCGGAAAAGGCGGCGTAGGAAAATCAACGGTGGCGGCGAATCTCGCGGTCGCATTCGAAAAAACCGAAGCGCGCGTCGGTCTTTGCGATTGCGACATCTACGGCCCGAGCATTTCGCTCATGTTCGGCTCGCGCGATCGGCCGATGGCTACCGAGGACAACCGCATCATTCCGGTCGAACAATATGGATTGAAACTAATGTCGATGGGTTTTCTCCTCGACGACACGGCGCCCGCGATCCTGCGCGGACCGATGGTGACCCGTTATACTCAGCAATTCCTGCGGCAGGTCGAATGGGGCGAGCTGGATTATCTCGTGCTCGATCTTCCGCCCGGCACCGGCGACATCCAGCTCACCATAGTCCAGACGGTCGCGCTCTCCGGCGCGATCATTGTCACAACTCCGCAGGAAGTGGCGCTGATCGATGCCCGGAAAGCCGCGACGATGTTCGACAAAGTGAACGTCACCGTGCTCGGTCTCATCGAAAACATGAGTTACTTCGCCTGTCCCGGTGATGGCAAACGCTACGACATCTTTGGTTCCGGCGGCGGCGAACGCGAAGCAAAGCGGCTCCGGGTCCCTTTGCTTGGCCAAATTCCAATCGATATCGCCACGCGCGAATCGGGCGATCGCGGCATGCCGATCACGGCCGAATCGGGTGACTCACCGGTCGCGGCCGAGTTTATGAAGATCGCGGCCAGATTGCGCGAAAGGCTGCCCTGATTGAATAGGCACACCCGGTGCTACGCCTAAGGGAAAGCGCGTATGGTTTTTATTGACCTGCGCGCCGCAATATGAAAAACAGTGCCGACATGACGGCAGCCGAAGGCGAACCAGCCCAGTTCGTTAAGAACTCGGTGCTCTACAAAGAGTTCCTCGCGGAGCGGGAAGAGATTTTGAAACATAAATGGATCGAGAGCGAGAAAGCCGGCGCTGATATCGGCTTTGAAAAGGCGCTCTGCGATTGGATCGTGAAATATCGGTCCAGCTGGCGAAACAAGCGGATGAAGGAGGCCAAAGCCGAAACGATCACCGCTTAATCCCCGCCTTTTTCCTTTAATGCGATCCTGCGAGGTCGCGAAGGAATCCTGTGAAACCAAAAACTCCTTCTTCTCCATCGTCCGCCACCGCCCCGGTGCTGGATGCCGCGGCCATTGAACGCGCGTTGCGCCGCATCGCGCACGAAATCATCGAGCGTAATCCCGATCTGGGCTCGATCGTTCTCGCCGGCATTCCGTCGCGCGGCGTCGAGATAGCCTCTCGGCTCGCCGACATCATCGAGTCGTTAGGCAAAGTGCGTGTCGCTACCGGCGCGATCGACGTTTCGATGCATCGTGACGATGTCGGCACGCGAGCTGAGCTGCCGCGCGTCCAGGCGTCGAGCCTTCCGTTGCCGCTCGAAAACAAAACGGTCATCATTATCGACGACGTCTTGTTTACCGGACGCACGGCGCGGGCAGCGATGGACGCGCTGGGATCTTTCGGACGGCCGGCGCGAATCCAACTCGCCGCGCTGATCGATCGCGGTCATCGCGAACTGCCGATCCGGGCGGATTACGTCGGCAAAAATCTTCCGACCGCGCCGGGAGAGCAGGTGAGTCTGCGCCTCCAGGACGTCGATGGCGAACCGGACGCAGTCTGGTTGATCAAGGAGGAAAAGCCGTGAGCTCCGAGATCCGCTGGCAACGCAAAGACCTGCTCGGGATTCGCGAGCTGTCCGCCGAGGAGATCACGTTTCTTCTCGATACGGCGGACGCATTCAAAGACGTCGGCACCCGCGAGATCAAAAAGGTGCCGGCCCTGCGCGGGAAAACGCTGGTAAATTTCTTCGTCGAACCGAGCACGCGAACGCGAACATCGTTCGAGATCGCGGCGATCCGTCTCAGCGCGGATGTGATTAACATCTCGGCCTCATCCTCGAGCCTGATCAAGGGCGAGACGCTCAAGGACACCGCGAAAATTCTCGAGGCTTATCACGCCGACCTGATCGTCATCCGGCATGGCTCTTCCGGCGCGCCGCAGTTTCTCGCACAACGTCTCAAGTCGAGCATCATCAACGCCGGCGATGGAGCGCACGAGCATCCGACGCAGGCCTTGCTCGATCTTTACACCATTCGCTCTCGCAAAGGCGCGATCGCCGGACTGCACGTCGTCATCATCGGCGACATTCTTTTCAGTCGCGTCGCGCGATCGAACATTTTCGCGCTCCTAAAGCTCGGCGCGCACGTCACGCTCGTCGGTCCGAGCACTTTGGTGCCGCGTGAATTTGAAAAGCTCGGCGTGACCGTCAGCCATAAGCTCGATGAAGCGTTGGAGACGGCGGATGTCGTAAACCTGCTTCGGATTCAGCACGAACGGCAGCGGAAAGAATATTTTCCCGGCATTGGCGAATACATCCGGCTCTTTGGCCTGACGAAGGAACGCGGCCGACGACTCAAGCCCGACTGCCTCATCATGCATCCGGGTCCAATCAATCGCGGCGTGGAGATCGACAGCGAGCTGGCGGACGGCCCGCAGAGCGTGATTCTGGAACAAGTAACGAACGGGCTCGCCGTCCGGATGGCCGTGCTCTATCTCTGCGGAGGAATCGCGACGCCATGAACACGGTGATTCGCAACGGCCGCGTTATCGATCCGGCGAACAAGCGCGACGAGGTTGGCGACCTCTTCATAGTCGATGGAAAGATCGCGGCGAAGGGGAACGATAAAGATGCGGAAGTGATCGACGCGAACGGGCTCGTCGTCGCGCCGGGCCTGATCGATCTTCATGTTCATCTTCGCGAACCCGGATTTGGCTGGAAGGAAACGATCGAATCCGGAGCGCGGGCGGCGGCGGCCGGCGGGTTTACGACGATCGTTTGCATGCCGAACACGTCGCCGGTGGCGGACAGTCCCGGCACAATTGGGTGGATTCGCGATCGCGCGGCAGAAGTCGCGTGCGTAAATGTATTGCCGTCGGGCGCGATCTCAAAAGGATTGATGGGCGAAGAGCTGGCGCCAATCGGTTCGCTCAAACAGGCCGGCGTCGTGGCGATCACCGACGACGGGCGTTGCGTCCAGAACAACGAGCTCATGCGGCGCGCCGTCGAATATGCGCGGATGGTCGGCGTGCCGGTGCTCGACCATTGCCAGGATTACAACCTCGTCGGCAACGGCGTCGTGCATGAGGGTTACTGGAGCACGCTGCTGGGACTGCCCGGCTGGCCGCGAATTGGTGAAGAAGTGATCGTGATGCGGAACATCCTCCTCGCCGATTGCTGCGATCATCACGTCCATTGCCAGCACCTCAGCGCGGCCGGAAGCGTGCGGTTGTTGCGCGAAGCGCGCGCGCGCGGCGTGAAGATCAGCGGCGAAGTTTGTCCGCATCACATCGCGCTGACGGACGACGCCATTCAGAACTTCGATACCAATTTCAAAATGAATCCGCCGGTCCGCGCGAAGGAAGATGTGGCCGCGCTGCTCGAAGGAATCGCCGACGGGACGATCGAAATCCTGGGTAGCGACCACGCGCCGCACGCGCAATTCGAGAAGGAAGTCGAGTTCGACGCCGCGCCGTTCGGGATCGTCGGATTGGAAACGGAGGTCGGCTTATTTCTCGATCTGCTCGTGCACAAAAACAGGACCATCGAGCTGCCGCGCTTGATCGAAATGTTCACGGTAAATCCGGCGCGGCTGTTGCGCATCGACGCCGGCACGTTGTCCGTTGGTCAGGCCGGGGACATCACGCTGATCGATCCCGACCTGGAGTGGACTGTGGACGCCTCAAAGTTTCAGTCCATGTCGCGCAATACACCCTTCGACGGCTGGAAACTGAAAGGCCGCGCGGTGCGGACGATTGTCGGCGGGAAAACAGTGTGGGCGTTGTAGCTGTTCTGTCTTTTCGTGCTCGTGCTCGTGCTCGTAATCGTAATCGAATCTCTTTCAGATCGAGCACGAGCACGAGCACGAATAGGAAAAGATTCAGCCGGTATACCCGCCGGAGATATACATCTCCAAGTGCTGGATCGCCGCCGACTGAGTCGCGATCACCCATTTGACGAGATCGCCAATCGAGATCACGCCGCGGATTGAATCGCCTTCCACCACCGGCAAATGCCGGATCCGTTTGTCGGTCATCATTCGCAGACAGTTCTCCACCGGCTCGCGCGGGCTTACGACTGTTAACTCGCTCGACATGATCTCGCGCACGAACGATTCGCGGGACTTTTTGCCGCGCAACATGACTTTGCGCGTGTAATCGCGTTCCGAAATCATCCCGACCGGTTTGTTGTTTTCGGTCACGAGCAGCGCGCCGATATTTTTTTCCGCCATGAGCGCGACGGCATCGTAAACCGTGGCGTCCGGCGAGATGGTAAACGTCTCGTTCCCTTTTTGGGCAAGAATCGCTTCGATGGTTCCGCTGACGTCCATAGCTTAAAAACGCGGGAACCGAAACTAACGACCTCCGCCGGTCGTGGCAATACTTTCTCTGCGCGATTTTACGCGCTCCTCGCGACGACAAAATCGAACTCCTTTTGCTGCGGTCGCGGCAGCGGGGGAACAGCCGCCAGGGAGTGACGCAATGCGCGCAGAATGCGCAGACCGCGTTCGATGCGATCGGGCCGGACCGAATAAGGAACGGCGAGCAGATGGCGGCGCGGATAACGAGTTTTGTATCTTTTCATGGCGCGATCCTAAAACAGGGGGTAGGACATCGACTGTCCCATGGTAAAAGATTTTCAAAATATTTTTGGGTTGGCGGCTGCGGTAGCCGCTTCTGTAGCCGCGCCCCTGTGGGGCGCGTGAGGGCATGCCATGGCAATCGACGCGTCCATCGAGCCCCGAAAGCTTTCGGGGCTGCTACAAAAAGACAAAAGCGGTTTTTCGCGGCCCCCGCTGGAGCGGATGATGCGGCTCCACGCGGCCCTGAAAGCACGCCGCTTTCCGAACTGCCAGAAGATCGCCGCCGAGCTGGAGGTCTCGGCAAAAACGATCCAGCGCGATATCGATTTCATGCGCTACCGGCTTGGGTTGCCGATCGATTATCATCCGCAGGAGTTCGGCTTTTTTTACACGGAGCCGGTGACCGGTTTTCCAAACATCGAAGTTTCCGAGGGCGAGATCACGGCGCTGCTCGTCGCCCAGAAAGCGCTTTCCCAATACAAAGGCACGCCGTTCGAGCGGCCACTCCATTCCGCGTTTCGAAAACTTACGGACGGCCTGAAGGATCGGGTGTCCTTTTCCTGGCACGATTTGGAGGACGCGATCTCATTTCGGAGCGCGGGCGCGAGCGCGGCCGATCTCGAAATGTTCGAGACCGTCAGCAAAGCCGTGCTCCGCTCCGTCGAGCTGGAATTCGAATACCGAAAGCTGAAGAGCAGCGGCTACGAAGGGCGCCGGGTTCGGCCGTACCATCTCGGCTGCCTGGAAAATCAGTGGTACTTGTTCGCCGAAGATTTGGAGCGCCGGCAACTGCGGACCTTTGCTCTGCCACGCATGCGCAAAGTCAAACTGACGACAAGAGGCTTCCGCCGCCCGGCGGATTTTTCGATTGCGCAGATCCTGAGCGGGAGCTTCGGCGTTTATTCGTCGGGAAAGCAACAACGCATCCGGGTGCAGTTCGATCCGTTCGGGGCGCGGCTCGTGGCGGAACGGAGGTGGCACGAATCGCAACGCGTTCGCGAGAATGCTGACGGCTCGATTATTCTCGAGCTGAAGCTCGGCGGCCTCGAAGAGATCGAGCGGTGGATTCTAAGCTGGGGCAAACACGCCCGCGTTCTCGCGCCAAAGGAACTGGCAACGCGGATTCGCGATGAAGCCAGCGCGATCGCGAAGCTCTATTGATGCGCGAACTTTTGCTCGATCAAATCGTGGACCAGCGAGCTGATCGCGGGATGGTCGAGACGATCGACGACTTCGTTGAGGAAGCCGGAGACGAGCAGTTGTTTCGCGACGGGCGCCGGGATGCCGCGGGAGAGAAGATAGAATAACTCGTTCTCGCTGATCTGCCCGGAGGTCGCGCCGTGGCTGCACTTCACGTTATCAGCGAGGATCTCGAGGCCGGGCATTGAGTTGGCTTCGGCGTCGTCGCTCAAGAGAAGATTGCGAACCTTTTGATAGGCATCGGTAAAATGGGCGTGCGGCTCGACCCGGATGAGGCCGCCGAAGGTGGTGCGAGCGCGATCGTTTAGCGCATTTTTGTAAAGCAGATCGCTCGTTGTGTGCGGACTCATGTGGTCCTGCAACGTCCGGGCATCGAATTCCTGCGTATCGCCGGCTACGCAAACCGCGAGCATATCGCTGCGCGCCCCTTCGCCGGCCAATCGGCTCAAGCCCTCGAAGCGAGTATAGGCGCCCCCGAGGTGAACGTTCAGGCTCAAAGCAGAGGCGTCCCGTTCGACTGACGTTGAGTTGATCTGAATGGCGAGCGCTTTCTCGTTCCAATCTTGGGTGCAGACGTAGTTCAGTTTCGCGCCGCGACCGATAACAAGATCGTTCACGCCGCAGGCGAATCCGGCCCGATCAGGATGAGCGGAGCGGAAATGCTCGATGACCGTGACCTTCGCAAGCTCGTCGGCGATCAGGAGGGTGTGGGGAAAGACGGAAGCGTTCTCGCCGTGCAGCCAATGGAAAATCTCGATGGGCAATTCGACTTCGACGCCTTTCGGCACATAAACGAAAGTCCCTGAAGTCACGAACGCTTCGTGGAGCGCGGCGAACTTGGCCGAGCCGAGCGTGGCCGGCTGCGCCATGAAATGACGGCGGAACAAATCCTCGTGCTCGATGATCGCGCGCTCGAGCGGCTTCAGAATTACGCCGGCGGCGAGAAGTTTTTGCGACAATGGATCGCGCCGGAGCAGTTGGTTGTCGGCGAAGATCAACCGACCGGCTACTTCATTCAGGCCTAACGAGCGGTCGAGAATTTCGTCGCGCTCGTTCTGGCTCAGCGCCGGGCCGAAGTTGTAACTGGAAAAATCGAGCGCGTTGACGTTCGAAAATCGCCAGGCCTGGTCTTTCCGGTTCGGATAGGGAAGCGCCTCGAATTTCGTCCAGGCCGCTTCTTGTTGCTCGCGAAACCACGCCGGCATTTCGGCCGACCGCGCCTCGAAAGGAGCTGAGAGGATCGCCCGCGGAGTTTGCGGCGATTCGAGGTCTGCCATGGTTTCGTCGAGGACGGCTGTCGGATTACTCATACCCTGAAAACGGAAACGGCGGCCCGAGACCGCCGCTGCTTGCCCGTGTCTTGGGGGCGGAACCTTAGCCGACCGAGCCTTCCATCTCAAGCTCGATCAGGCGCTTCAATTCCACGCTGTATTCCATCGGAAATTGCCGGACGAGATCGTTGACGAATCCGTTCACGCTCAGGCTCATTGCCTGCGCTTCGGTCAGCCCGCGCTGTTGCATGTAAAAGATTTGCTCGGCGCTCACCTGGCTGACGCTGGCTTCGTGCTGGACGGAATTGCCGGTGCCCCGAACGGTGATCGCGGGATAAGTATCCGTCCGGCTGGTCGAGTTGATCAGCAACGCGTCGCATTCTGTGTTGTTCTTGCAGTTCTTCAGGTGCTTCGGGATTTGGACGAGCCCGCGATAAGTCGCCCGGCCTTCGCCGATGCTGATGCTCTTGGAAATAATGTTGCTCGTCGTTTCGTCGGCCGCGTGCACCATCTTGGCGCCCGTGTCCTGATGTTGTCCGTCGCTCGCCAGCGCGATCGAGAGCACTTCACCGCGGGCCCGTCGCCCTTTCATGACGACGCCGGGATATTTCATCGTCAAGCGCGAGCCGATGTTGCAATCGATCCATTTCACTTCGGCATCTTCGTGGGCGAGGCCGCGCTTCGTGACGAGGTTGAACACGTTCGCCGACCAATTCTGGACCGTGATGTACTGAATCTTCGCGCCTTTGAGCGCGACGAGCTCGACCACCGCGCTGTGCAACGTCGCCGTATTGAACTTCGGCGCCGTGCAGCCTTCCATGTAGGTCACTTCCGAGCCTTCATCGGCGATGATCAGCGTCCGCTCGAATTGCCCGAAGTTCTCGGCGTTAATTCGGAAATAAGCCTGAAGCGGATGCTTCACTTTCACGCCGGGCGGCACGTAGATGAACGAGCCGCCACTGAAGACCGCCGAGTTCAGCGCGCTGAATTTGTTGTCCCCGATCGGGATCACTTTGCCGAACCACTTCCGGAAAATTTCCGGATGATGTTTCAGGCCCTCGGTGCTTCCCACGAAGATCACGCCCTGTTCGCCGACGGCTTTCTTGATGTTCGAATAAACGGCCTCGCTATCGAACTGCGCTTCCACGCCCGCCAGAAATTTCCGTTCCTGTTCGGGAATTCCAAGCCGTTCGAAGGTGCGCTTCACGTCTTCCGGAACCTCTTCCCAACTTCGCTTCGGTTGCGTCCCGGCGCTCAGGTAATAGCGGATATTATCGAAAACGATCGCCTCAAGATCTTTGCTCGCCCAATGCGTCGGCATCGGTTTACTGAGAAAAGTTTCGTAACCCTTCAACCGAAACTGCCGAACCCAATCGGGATCTTCCTTGATGTCCGAGATGTAATGGATCGTCTTTTCCGTCAAGCCAACGCCGGCATCGTGGGTGTGGGTTTCGGGATACGCGAAGTTTCCGATGTTCCGCTCGATCTCTAAAGCTGATGGTTCCTTGGTCATAACAATCTCCGGTTAGGCGACGGCGGGCTCGCCTAGTTCTTCTGCCGCTTCGTAACTTTCGTAGCCTTTTTCTTCCAACTCCAGCGCGAGTTCCTTTCCGCCGCTCCGCCTGATCCGGCCTTGCACCATGACGTGAACGTGGTCGGGCACGATGTATTCGAGCAACCGCTGGTAATGCGTGATCACCAGGATGCCGATGTCCGGCCCGCGCATCGAATTCACGCCATGAGCCACCACCTTGAGCGCGTCGATGTCGAGACCGCTGTCCGTTTCATCGAGCACCGCGTACTTCGGCTGCAACATCGCGAGTTGTAAAATTTCGTTCCGTTTCTTTTCGCCGCCGGAAAATCCTTCATTCACAGACCGCGAAGTGAACGAGCGATCCATCTCCAGCAGGTCCATTTTCTCGTAGAGTTTGGCGTAATACTCCGTCGCTTCGAGTTCCTCACCCTCCGGCAAACGCGCCTGGACGGCGGCGCGGAGAAAATTCGCGATGCTCACGCCTGGAATTTCGCTGGGATATTGAAACGCGAGGAACAATCCCTTCCGCGCCCGCTCATCGGGTTCCAGTTCCATAATATTCTCGCCATCCATCTCGACCTTGCCGGCGGTGACGTTGTAATCGGGATGACCGGCCAGAACTTTGGCGAGCGTGCTTTTGCCGGAGCCGTTCGGGCCCATGAGAGCGTGCACTTCGCCTTTCGGAACCCTGAGCGAGAGGCCGCGAATGATTTCCTGTTCGGCAATGGAGACCCGCAGGTCCTGGATAGACAATTGGCTCATTTGTGGGGAAGGAAACATAGCTGGTTTGATCGACTTTGCGAGCGCGGAAAGGCGGGAATTTGCAACCCATTTGTTGCTCCGAGCGCAGGAAAACCCGGTTTATGGTAATTCTAAGCCAAGGCATTTTTCCTGCTCTATGCTCTTCATAGATCGGGATTTAACCCGCTGATCCTTTAAAAGATGACTTACGAAACAAAATCTGCTCTTCCGCACGCTCCCGGCGCTCTCGGCCGTCGCCGCCGAATTCTTGTGGTTGATGACGAGCCCGCCGCCCGCATTCTGGCGCAACGCCTGTTCTCTGAAGCTGGGTTTGAGGTCCTAACCACCTCATCCGGCTTCGACTGCTTGAAAGAATTTAGGAAACAACCGCGCCGATTCGATTTGGTGTTACTCGATCTTTCCATGCCGTTCATGGACGGCGAAGAAACGTTTCGCCGGCTGCGAGGAATCGATCCCGCGGTGGTGGTATTACTGAGCACCGGCTTTCTGGGACAAGCCCAGAACCGCGTCGAGCGCATGCTTGCCGGCGGGCTCGCCGGTGTAATCCGCAAGCCGCACCGGCCCGACGAGCTTCTTGCGCAGGTTCACGCTATCCTCGAGCACGTAAAGATGTCTCGCGCCGGCTGCGCCGCCGGTGAACTCAGCACCTCGTTCTAGCTGAGGGGCGCATTGCGAATTGCGATTTGCAATTTGCGATCTAAGACTGAGGAGCGCGTCGATTACCCCGTGGTGTAACGGTAACACAGCCCCGAAAGCTTTCGGGGTTATTCTCGGTCGAAGCGTTGCGCTTTAAAATCAAAACGGCCAAGCTACATTGTTGGGAGCGCATTACCCCGTGGTGTAACGGTAACACAGCCCCGAAAGCTTTCGGGGTTATTCTCGGTCGAAGCGTTGCGCTTTAAAATCAAAACGGCCAAGCTACATTGTTGGGAGCGCATTACCCCGTGGTGTAACGGTAACACAGCGCCCTTTGGAGGCGTTATTCATAGTTCGAATCTATGCGGGGTAGCCACGTAAAAGGCTTCGTCTCACGTGGCTGGGCCCATCGATTAATCGGCGCTTTCTGCCAGTCGCTTGATATAATTCATTACGCGCAGATGCACTTCGCGGCTCATGTCGCGGGTCCAGAGATCGAAATACCAGCGCGGACGAACGTGGAGCGTGTACCAACTTGAGCCGATCAACGTCGTCGTGCCATCGTGATTGTCCTGTAAAACGAACTGGCCTCGGTGAAGCGTGATGTGGCCGTAGGCCTCGGGATCGGTTGGCTGTTCGGCAATGTCGAAGGTGAGCTTTTCGTTCGGGACGAACTCGGCGACGCGTTCCTTGATCACGACACCGTTACTGAAAATGCATTGCCGATCCGCGCCGACGAAATTCCCGCTGTTCGTGGTTGTCGTCGGATACGGAAGCCCTAGCCGGAAAATCCAGTAGCTCGGGGGATCGGGAATCTCGGGAAACGCGAGAACATGCGGCCAGACTTTCGCTGGGGGCGCGTTAATGATGATGCGATCGGTGACGACTGCCAGTCCTTCCGAGTGATAAACCGATTCGCCGAGCGCGATCAACGCGAGGAGAGGGAAGATCGTCAGGTGGAGCTTCGAATGATTCGGCCGGAACCAAATCCGTCCAAGCAGGACGCCGCACAGGATGAAGACGTAGAGCACCGGCGAAACGATCACGATACAAACAATGCCTTCCCGCAGAACGATGAAGGCGGCGGCCAGGCCGGCGAGGGTAAGCCAGAGCGCGTCGAGAAAACTCCAGCCAAGGGTGCGGTTGAGTCGACGCCAAAACCAAGAGGCCAGGAGCCCGACAAAGAACGGGAGAAAAAAGAAACTGGGCCAGACAACGAAAGTGCTGATGTCCTCCTGAATGTGAGCGCGAACGAACCAATTGATGACGGCAAGCAGAAATCCGCCGATGCCATTTGCGACGAGCGCCCCGAGCAAGATCTGCAAGGCGGCATTGCGCGGCGGCAGGGGAGGCGGCGTTTCCAACATTGAAAAGGAATCTAGCTGCCTGACAGATCGCAGGCGATTCCTAATGCGATCGGTTGAATTCAAATGTCGTCGCGCGTATCATCGGGCCGTGAGAGGAGCATTCCGGTTTGTCACCTGTCTCGCGCTCAGCGCTTCGATCGCGTTCGCTGCGATTCCTCGGCAGCCACTCGTTCCAGAAATCGAGAAGACCGATTGTTGCGCGAAGATGAAAGCGGAATCTGCGAGCCACGATTGCGATCGTCACGCGCCGAAATCTGATCCGGACAAGCAATGTTGTGCCACCTGCGCCTTTGGTCTTGCTGGCATTGTCGCCGCGGCCACGCCGTTCGTTTATCCGCCGGTCGGTGACGAAAATTTTGCTGCTTATCTTTTGTCCGGGCATACCCGCTCACAACGGCCTCCTGTTCCGCCGCCGCGCGCCTGATTCCGTTCGAAATCACGTCGGCTCGTTCCGTGTTGCGGGACGAGGTGCAAGGAAACTCAACAGGAGGATTCCATGAAATATCTCTTAATGATCATAGCGGCCCTGGCGCTGGTCGGCACAGCGAGCGCGACTTCGAGCTCGGCTGATTGCGGCGGCGGCGGTGGCTGCTGTCCAATTAAGATGCCCTGCTGCGCAAAGTAAGCCGGGCTGATAGTTAAACGACCCCCGCTGGAGAAATCCGGCGGGGGTTTCGTTTTCAATGATTAGCGCGCCACGGTTCTTTGCGTTTGAAGAAAACGAGATGCCTCTCGAGTTGCTCACGATCGCTCAAGTCGGGCGCGGCTTTGGAAAGTGCATCCGCGAGCAGGTTCACCGCGCGATCGAAATCGCCTGACTCGGCATAGGCGGCCGCGAGTGTATCGACGTAGCCGGGTTCGTTCCATTTGCTGAGCTCGCACGCCATCGTGGCGTGTGAGAGGGCCTGTGTTGCGTTGCGTTGCGCTCGGTCGGGACACGTGGCCAGGAACCAAGCCAGCGCATTTTGGGCGTTGGCCGATCGCGGGAAGCGCTCGACTGTCTCGCGAAATTCGGTCCCCGCGCGTTTGTAATCGCGTCGTCGCTCAAACAGATAAGCCGGACCGAGAATTTCCCTGACTCGATCCGGGTCGAGCCGCTCCGCCTCGCTGAATTCGCGATCGGCTTTGTCCAACTCGTTTTCGGCCGCGTAAATGCGGCTTCGAACATCGTGAGGAAGCGGAAGCTTCGGATCGAGCTCGATCGCCCTGGTCGCCGCTTGCCCGGCTGCGGCCGATTGCTTTTCCATTTCCAGAATGTCGGCGCGCAACGCGTAGGCCAGGGCGTCGTCCGGGTCGCGGCGAAGCATTTCATCCAGATCGCGAAATGCGCGCTCCGGTTCGCCCAGCCGCTCGTAACAAACACTGCGCTCGACGAGGGCCAGTCGCGAATTCGGTTCCCTCCAGATCGTCGTGGAAAAATCGGCGATGGCATCGGGCCACTCCCGCCGCTTCTCAAACGCGAGGCCGCGGTAGTAAAAGCCGTTTGTCATTTCCACCGTTTCCCTGGCGGCCCATGGCGGACGATCTTTGCGGTCGTGAGTGCCGTCGAAAAAATGAAAGATGGCGGCGGAGACCGAGGTGCCCGGGTTGGGCGGCAGGACCAGGTTCAGGCAGCGGATCGCACGATCGAAATCCCCGTGGGCGTAGGCGCTGATCGCTTCCTCAAACAATGTCGGGGTCGTGTCCGCGCCGCCCAGATCCCGAACGGCAATTCCGACTTCGTATCGTGCCAGGCGCTGCTCCACCAGGGCGCGGTCTTTTCGTGACACGCCCGGCAAAGTTAGCGCCAGGTTCGCAAATTTCTTCGCCTGCTCGAAATCGCCCAGTTCCGCGTAGGCGGCGCCGAGCGCATCGAGCGCGTACCAGTTTCGCCAATGCGAGATCTCGCAACCTTTGATCGTTTCGTCGACCGCTTCGCGACCGTCGCGGTAGGCATCGTGGGGACAAGTCGCGCGAAACCAACCCAGAGCGAGATGCGCGATCTCGGCTTTCGGAAAACGCTCGGCGGTTCGGTGCAGCTCGTCGAGGGCGCGGGAATACTCCTGTCGGTAAGCGTAGTTTTGCGCGCGAAAATAAAGCGCCCAAAGAAACGACGCGTCCATTCGCAACGTCTGGTCGAACTCAGCGATGGCTTCATCGTATTTGCCCTGCCCGGTCAGGGCCCGGCCGCGGAGAAAGTGACCGGCGGCCAATTTCGGATTTAGATCGAGCGCTCGCTCCGCATTTTGCAACACATGCGGCCAATCGCGTTCGGCCATGGCGGCCCGGGCGAGCAGGAGATACGCGAAATCGTAGCCCGGCCGGAGTCGAAGCGCTTCATGGAGGTCTTCGACCGCCTTGTCGATGACCGCGCGATCCAGATAAATGTAACCGCGAGCGTAATAGAGCTGCGGAGCTTTGGGCATTTCGTGGATCGCATCCGTTATGTCCTTCAGGCCCTTTTCCAGATTACCTTTTCGCGCATACGCCGCGGCGCGCTGGATGTAGGCTCCGGCATGCGCCCGGTTCAAGCCGAGCGCCGAGTCGAAATTTGCGATCGCCGGGTCGATTTGTTCGTTCGCGGCAAAGGCCGTCCCGCGGTCGACATAATATTGAGGCTCGCGCGGGTCGCAGCGGACGGCTTCACTAAAGTCCGCGATGGCCAGGTCCCATTCGCCTTTGAACATGCAGATCCAGGCGCGGTTAAAGTACGCTTCGGTCAGGTTCGGATCTTTTTGGAGCGCGGTTGTTAAATCGGCCCGCGCCTTTTCATATTCGCCTTTGCGAACGTAGGCCAGGCCGCGATCGAACACGCTGTAAAGCGGCCGCGGATCGATCCGGATCGATTCGGTAAAGTCGTGGATTGCCTGCTCGTCGTTTTCCTTTTTCGTGTAGCACCAACCGCGGTTTCCGTAGACCAGCGCGCGGATGGTTGATTCCAGCATTTTGTGCGAAGCCACATCGTAAAGAGCGATCGCGTTATCGTAATGGCCTGCGGCCATTTCCCGATAGGCGCGATCGGACAGGCGTTTCCCTTGGAAATAGCTGACTCCGCAATAGAGCGCCGTCGCGCCCGCGCCGATAAAAAGCAGAGCGACCGTTCCGACGATTAAAAGTCTCGTTCGGGGAGTCATGGGCGCAGGAAGCTGCAATCATCCCGCATCCCGATCAACGCCGGCTTCGACAAAATTCCGGTGCAATGAGAGCGTCGGTCGATGCGCGCAATGCGTTTGCATGCGGCCGGGCGGCGCTTGGCCGCTGACGAAATTCCGATCCCGCGGACCGGTAACGGACAACTGCTGGTAAAAGTCAGGGCGTGCGCGGTTTGCCGGACCGACCTCCACGTCGTCGACGGCGAGTTGCCGGAACCGAAGTTGCCGCTGGTGCCCGGCCATGAAATTGTCGGATGCGTCGAAGAAATTGGAGAGAGCGTTGAGAAGTTTCGGATCGGCGATCGGGTTGGGATTCCGTGGCTCGGCTGGACTTGTGGCGAATGCGAGTACTGCGCTTCCGATCGCGAGAATTTATGCAATCGCGCGCGGTTCACCGGCTACACGATCGATGGCGGTTACGCCGAGTTCACCGTCGCGGACGCACGCTTCGCCTTTTCAATTCCGGACGCATTCGATGACGTCGCCGCCGCGCCGTTGCTCTGCGCGGGATTAATCGGCTACCGCTCGCTCCGGAAAACCGGCGACGCGCAACGACTCGGCATTTACGGCTTCGGTGCCGCCGCCCACATCATCGCGCAGGCTGCTCGTTTTGAAGGTCGCAAAATTTTCGCGTTCACCCGCAAAGGCGATCGTGAAGCGCAGGAATTTGCGAGAAAACTCGGCGCGACCTGGGCCGGCGGATCCGACGAAGCGCCGCCTGAAGAACTGGATGCCGCGATCATCTTCGCGCCGGTTGGGGCGCTCGTTCCAGCAGCGTTACGCGTCATGAAGCGCGGCGGCACCGTCGTCTGCGGCGGCATTCACATGAGCGACATTCCGTCGTTTCCCTATCGCGATCTTTGGCACGAACGAACGATCACCTCAGTCGCGAATCTCACCCGAAGCGACGGTGAAGAATTCCTGGAGCTCGCGGCAAGAATTCCCATTCGCACGGAAACGCAAACCTTCCCGCTCGAGCAGGCAAACGAAGCTCTCGACGGGTTGCGGAATGGAAAGCTGCGCGGCGCAGCCGTGCTCGTGCCGTAATTACTTCCGCGTTTCCGGCGTGACCGTCAGCGTCATCCGTTTTCCATCGCGCTCTATCCCCACCTGCACCGGCACGCCGATCTTCACCGCGTCGAGCGCGTAGGTGTAATCGTAAATGTTTGCGATCTTTTGCCCGGCGAACTCGACGATCACGTCGCCACGTTTCAATCCCGCTTTCTCCGCCGGGCTCGCGCCGCGCACGCCACTCAGCTTCACGCCTTTCACATCCGTCGTATAATCGGGGATCGTCCCGAGATAGGCGCGCAACGTTTCGCGGCCACCGGCCTCAGATGAAGTGCGCTCAACTTTCGCGAGGTCGGGCCGCTCCGTTGTTTGCGCGAGATCGAGCACGATCTGCCGCGAAAATTTCGCGATCCGCTCCAGGCCCTCGTAATTGATCTTCTCCGCCGTGTCGGTCGGCCGGTGATAATCTTCGTGCGCGCCGGTAAAGAAATTCAGGACCGGGACATTCTTCGTGTAGAAACTCGTCACGTCCGTCGGTAAATACGGATCGTCTTGCAACGTCAGGTTGAATCCGGCGGCGACATTTCGTTTCTCAATCAACTTCCGCCAGGCGTGGGATGAGCCGACGCCCTGCATCGTGAGTTTGTTGTCGCGCAATCGTCCGACCATGTCGGCGTTCACGTAGGCGACGACTTTGTTCAACGGCACTGGCGGCTTTTCGCAAAACGCGGCCGAGCCAATGATGCCGATCTCTTCGCCGGACCACGCCGCGAAGATCACGCCGCGCCGGAATTTCTCCGGATCCTCGCTGCGCTCTTTCGCGAGCGCCGCCGCGAGTTCCATCATCCAGGCCGTGCCCGAACCGTTGTCGTCCGCCCCGGGATGAATTTTGTTTTCCTCGCCCGCCCGCTCGAGTGAGCTGGTGCCGCCGTGGCCGAGATGATCGTAGTGCGCGCCGACCAAAACGTATTCGTCGCTGCCAGCTGCCGGCTCCAGATACGCAATCACGTCCGAATCCGTTTTCTTCAAATGCTCGACGCCGCACGCGAGTCGCACTTTTACCTTCGGCAAGACGAAGCCGCCTTCCGCGTGAGGATTTTCCTGGTCGAGCGCCGTCTGGAGTTCTTTCAAATTTTTTCCGCCCGGCTTGAGCAGTGAATCGGCGGCGCTGCCAGTGATCGAGGACGCGATGATCCCGCTGGTCGCGGTCGTGTTGTCATTGTTCAACGCGAGCAGTTGCCCCGCGTTCGGCGAATTCGGCCCGGTTACGACGAGCACGCCTTTCGCGCCGCGCTCGCGTGCCAGCATCGTTTTGTAGCGCAGTCCGGAATAACGATTCAACTGCACCCGCCGCGCCTGGTCCACCCCTTCCGGCACATAGCGAAAGATCAGGACAATCTTGTCCTTCACGTCGAGACCCGCGTAGGAATCGTAGCCGGCCGCGCCTTCGCCGGGAACGACGAGGCCGTAACCGGCGAAAACAACTTCACCGCCCGATTCGCCGCTTTCGCTGAAGCCGAGCGGACGAAAATCGCTGTCGAGCTTCATGATCGTCGGCGATTTCGCGTCGCCCGCGGAAACTTCGAGCGCCGTCTTGTCAGCGATCACTTTTTCGCCGGCGTTGAACTGAAACGGCAGCGCGTAATTCTCCGCGAACGATTTCAATCCCGCGTCGCGAAAATAATTCGCGAGCCACTTCGCCGTTTCCTGCGCGCCGGGACTTCCTGTCATTCGTCCATCCCGTTTCGGGTCCGCCAGCCACTCGACTTCCTTTCGCAGATCGCTTGCTGTGATCTCCGGGTTGTAGCCGGGATCGGTGATCCCGGCCGCCGGCGACTTTGAAAGCGCTTCGCTTTGTTTCGTCGAGCCACCGAGCGCCGCCCGCGCCGCGGCATCATTCCAATCCGCGACGAATAATTGCGATTTCCCATCGCCTGTCCGCCCGCTCGTCCAGCAAAGCTTTTTCCCATCCGGCGAAAAGACCGGCAGCCCGTCGAACCCCGGCGTGAACGTCACCCGCACCGGCTCGTCCTCGCCCTTCGCGTCCACGATGAACAACTCGAAATTCTCGAACCCGAGTTTGTTCGAAGTGAAAATGAAATAGGCGCCGCTCGGATGATAAAACGGCGCCCACGACATCGACTTGAAATCCGTGATTCGTTTCTTGTCCGAACCGTCGAGCTTCATCGTCCAGACGTCGGCGATCATTCCGTTCTCCTCGAAATGCCGCCAGCCGATGCGCTGGCCGTCCGGTGAAAAGAACGGGCCGCCGTCGTAGCCCGGCTCGTTCGTCAGGCGGCGAACGTTCGAGCCGTCGGCGTTCATTATATGGATCTCGCCGAACCACGATGGGTCCTTGTCATAACGAGCGCGCTCATCGGCCGGAAGTTTTTCGAGCGGAAACGCCGAGCGCAACGAGCAGAACACGACCTGTTTTCCGTCGGGCGAATACGATCCTTCGGCGTCGTAGCCGGGCGAACGTGTCAGATTAACCGGATCGCTGCCGTTCTGCTTCGCGGAGAAAATGTCGAACGTCGCGTCGTAATCCCACGAGTAGCGCCGCTGTTTTCCGCTGGCGCGGAATTCCAGCTCCGCTTTTTGTTTTGCCAGAGCTTCGGGATCGGCCTGCGTCGAGGCGAACAAAACGCGATCCGTCCCCGGCTGGAAAAATCCACAGGTCGTTTTTCCCTGGCCCGACGATACCCGCGTTGTTTCGCCCGATTCCAAATCGAGAATGTATTGCTGGTAAAACGGGTTTGCCGCCTCGCGCTCGCTTTGGAAGATCAGCTTCTTTCCGTCCGGCGAAAAATAACCCTCGCCGCTCCGTTTCCCTTCGAACACGAGCTGTCGCGCGCTGGAAATGAAACGCGTTTCCTCCGCGGCATCGTCCGCGGCGGACGCGCGCGCCCACAAGATCAGCAGCAGGATCGATAATCGACAGAACAGCCGCATCGGGAACGTTCGTCTACCTGCTTTCCGCCGCCCGCGCGAGCAAATCGCGCACAGTGTCGTCGCTGAGCTGGGTAAAATCTTCGTAGAACTGGCCGACACCGCGAAACCAATCCGGCGCAAAGAGCGCGACCGTCTCATCCGCGGCTCGCTCGATTTCACCGAGCGTTTCCGGCGGACAAACCGGGACCGCGGCTACGATCTTCGCCGGATCTTTTTGCCGAAGAGCCGCGATTGCGGCGAGCATCGTTGCGCCCGTAGCCAAACCGTCGTCGACGAGAATGACGACACGTCCTTCCAGGGCCGGTGCCGGCCGGCCGTCGCGATAATCGCGCTCGCGCCGCTCGACTTCGCGCGTTTCCTTCGCGGTTACTTCAGCGACTGCCGTGGCGGCGAATGGCATCGCGCGCAGCACCTCCTCATTTAGAACCCGCACTCCGCCCGACGCGATCGCGCCCATCGCCAATTCGCGTTGGCCCGGCACGCCGAGCTTGCGCACCACAAAGACATCGAGCGGCAAACGCAGCTTTGTGGCGATCTCGTAGCCGACCGGCACGCCGCCGCGCGGCAACGCGAGGACGATGGCTTCCGATCGGCCTTCGTAATGGCGCAACTGCTCCGCCAGCAGTTGTCCCGCTTCCGATCGATCGCGAAATGTTGTTCGCATTTTCACAAACGTTCGGACGATTTTCGCGCGATGTCATATTGTAGCGACGTGAAACAAGACGACGACGACGCTTCTGATCAGCACGAACACGCCTGCTGCCACCACGAGCACTCGACCGCAGCACCCGTCCCCGGGGCCATCTACACCTGCCCGATGCATGCCGAGATCGAGCGTGATGCGCCGGGCGCCTGCCCCATCTGCGGGATGGCGCTCGAACCGAAAACGTTTTCCGCGGCGACTCTCGAGGATGATTCGGAATTAACCGACATGACGCGCCGTCTCTGGATTGGCGCCGCGCTGACCTTGCCGGTTTTCCTGCTCGCGATGTCGCATCTGTTTCCGAATGCGCCGGAGTGGACGTCGGGCGACGTCTCGCGCTGGCTCCAGTTCGCGCTCACGACGCCAGTGGTTCTGTGGGCCGGCTGGCCGTTCTTTGTTCGTGGCTGGCAATCGTTGGTCAGCCGGCACCTGAACATGTTTACGCTCATCGCTATCGGTGTCGGCGTGGCGTGGCTCTACAGTTGCGTCGCGCTTTTGTGCCCTGGCTTGTTTCCGCACCCGATGGCGCATCATCAAAAGCCCGGCCTCTATTTCGAGGCGGCGGCAATGATTACCGTCCTCGTCTTGATCGGCCAGGTGTTGGAACTGCGCGCCCGTCGCCGAACCAGCCATGCGATCCGCAATCTTCTCGATCTCAGTCCGCCGACGGCGCGCCTGATTGACGATGGAGATGAGCGCGAAGTCCCGCTCGCCGAGGTGAAATCTGGCGACAAGCTTCGGGTTCGTCCCGGCGAGAAAATTCCCGTCGATGGGTTCGTCGTCGAAGGACGGAGCTCGGTGAACGAATCGATGATCACCGGCGAAGCGCTGCCAATCGAAAAAGCGGCCGGCGACAAAGTGATCGGCGGCACGTTGAACAACACCGGCAGCTTCGTGATGAACGCCGAACGCGTCGGCGACGAAACCGTTCTCGCCCAAATTGTGCGGATGGTTTCCGAAGCGCAACGCAGTCGCGCGCCAATCCAGCGATTGGCGGACAAGGTGTCGGGTTACTTTGTCCCCGCAGTCTTGCTCGCCGCGCTCATCACGTTCCTCGCCTGGATCTGGATCGGCCCCGAACCGCGTCTCGCCCACGCGATCGTGAACTCCGTCGCCGTCCTGATCATCGCGTGCCCGTGCGCGCTCGGCCTCGCCACGCCGATGTCGATCATGGTCGGCGTCGGTCGCGGCGCGCAGGCTGGTGTGCTCGTGAAGAACGCGAGCGCGATCGAAGTGATGGAAAAAGTCACGACGCTTGTCGTGGATAAAACCGGGACGCTCACCGAAGGCAAGCCGCGCGTGACGAAGATCATCGCGACCGAAACAACCGAAGACGAGCTGCTCGCTGCAGCCGCCTCGGCCGAGAGCCGGAGCGAGCATCCGCTGGCTTCCGCAATCGTCGCCATCGCACGCGAGAAAAAATTGCCGCTTCAGAACGTCGCAGAATTTTCCTCAACGACCGGTGGAGGAGTTGTCGCGAGTAAAGACGGCGTCGAGATCGCGGTCGGCCAGCCGGCCTTCCTCCGCGATCGCGGCATCGATAGGTTGGAGGATCTTGAAGCGCAGGCGCGCGATTTTCAGGCGAGGGGCGAGACGGTGATCTTCGTGGGAATCGACAAACGCCCGGCCGGCATCATCGCAATCTCGGATCCGATGAAACGCTCGACACCAAACGCAATCCGCGAACTACGCGAGCTTGGCTTGAAAATCATCATGCTGACCGGCGACAACGAACGGACAGCGCGCGCCGTCGCGGAAAAGTTAGGGATTAATGAAGTCGAATCGGGCATTGCGCCGAAAGACAAACATGCGCGAGTCGAAGCGTTGCGTCGCAGCGGCGCCGTCGTTGCCATGGCCGGCGACGGAATCAACGATGCGCCGGCCCTCGCCGCGGCCGACGTCGGGATCGCGATGGGAACTGGGACCGATGTCGCGATCGAAAGCGCCGGCATCACCCTGGTGAAAGGCGATCTCAACGGCATGGTCCACGCCTTTCGACTGAGCCGCGCCGTGATGCGCAATATCCGGCAGAATCTTTTCTTCGCGTTCGTTTACAACGCGCTCGGCATTCCCATCGCCGCCGGCGTGTTCTATCCCTGGTTCGGCTGGTTGCTCAGCCCGATTCTCGCCGGCGCCGCGATGAGCTTGAGTTCCGTCTCCGTAATTGGAAACGCGTTGCGTCTTCAGAAGGCGGAGTTGTGATTCTTTCCGGGGAGCGCACGCGCCTCGCGTGCTGGCGATCGCGCCCACGCGATCGCGAACTTTTTCTTGCTGCGAAAGATTGTTTTGGCGAGGCGCCAAAACCAGCACGCGAAGGCGCGTTCGCTCCCCGGAAAAACATCGCAGAACTCGCGCGATCGATCTTTGCGCCGTAAAGTTTCGGCGTGAACCGATTGGTTCTTCTCCTTGTTTTGGCAACGGCGTTTTCAGTTCGTGCCGGCCAAATTGTTTTCGAAAGCAAACCGGCGCGCGCGCATCTCATCGAGCTTTACACGTCGGAAGGCTGCAGCAGTTGTTTACCGGCCGAGGAATGGATGAGCGGCCTGAAGAACCAGCCGCGGCTCTGGCAGGATATCGTGCCGGTCGCGTTCCACGTCGATTACTGGGACCACCTCGGCTGGCGCGATCCGTTCGCCTCGAAAATCTGGACCGAACGACAGGCGGATTATTCCGTGCGCTGGAAAAAGGAAAGCGTCTACACGCCGGCCTTCGTCCTCGACGGAAAGGAATGGCAGTACGGCAAACTCCCGGACGCATCGACCGAAACGCCCGGCGTTTTGAAGATCACGATCGACGGCGAGCGCATCACCGCCGCGTTCAAGCCTTCCCCAGGTTCGCCCGGCCACTACGACATCCACGTCGCCCGGCTCGGCTTTTCCTTAACCGCCGATGTGACGGCTGGCGAAAACACCGGCAAGAAATTGAGTCACGACTTCGTTGTTCTCGGCCTAACGAACGAAACGATCAAATCAGGCGCCAAAGAATTGAAGCTGCCGGCGTCGTCGACCAAGTCAGCTGTCGATCCGCGGACGGCGATTGCTGCGTGGGTAACGCCGGCCGGACAGATCGAACCGATCCAGGCTGTCGGCGGCTGGCTGCCGTAACTGGAGCCGCCGTCCTGCGGGCGGCGTGAGGGGACCACGGCGATTTCTCCCGAGCGTCCCGCAGGGACGCTGCTACAGGATTATTTCATCGGCTCGGGCCGTGCATGTCGGGGTTGATAGACGCCGAGCTTGCCGCCGCCGGGAAGCGTGAGCTGAGTAAGCACTCCCCAGCCCATGTCCTGCACTTCGCCACACGAAATGTTCTTCGCTTTCATATCGGCGACGAACGCGTTCACGTCGTCGCACATGAGATAAAACTCGTGCTCGTCGTTCTCCTCGCCGGGATGGACGGCGACTTCGGCGGGCGGCAAACCGAAGATGAGCCAGCCCTGGCCGACGTCGACCTTCGTAAGCTTGAGGACATCGCGGAAAAAATTACGATCCGCTTCGGGATCTTTGCTGTAGATGATGGAATGAGCGCCGGTGATCATGCCGGCAGTTTCGGCATCTATGACGTTCGCGCAACGAATCGCCCTTCAAATTCAGCTGCGATTTCGCCGGCTTCGGTCACATTGACCCGAAGGCTGATCCGCGCCTTTTGCTTTTCGGCGAACTGATTCCGAAAGGTGGCCAGGCTTTTCGCGTCAGGGCGGAGACAAGTCGCGCAAATGGTTTCGCGCACCGGCCGGAGAAAGCGGATCGAGCTTTCCGCGACGACCACGTGCGCCGCCGCGTCCTTCAGTTCCATCCAGAGAAATCCGTAAGCGGCCAGGGTCGCCACCGCATTAATGCTGCCGCCGAAGGCAGTGCGGAGATGATTCGAATTCAGCGCGACTGGCGCTTCGACCGTGAAGCCGCTTTCATCGTTTGCCACGACCCGTAATCCCATCGCGCGCGTGATCGGGATTTGTTCGTGCAGAAATTTTTCCGCCGCTTCGAGCATCACTTACTTCGCCGATTCCTTCAGCAAACGCTCCAGCTCGCTCTTCCAAAGCACGGCGATGGTGTGGCTACCGTGTCCGCGCGTCTTGTCGCTCAGCGGAATCACGACCGCCCGGCCTTTCGCGACCCGTTTGATTTCGCGTTCGAGAATTCCCAGTTCGGGCGGATTGATCAGGTCGTCGGCGGAATTGATCGCCAGGAGTGGCGCCTGAATTTTCTCGAGGCCCGGGCCGGGATCGTAATCGCGCGAGGCTTCGAGCGCGTAGAGGACATTGTTGGCGTCGTCGGTTTTCAAATGTTCGTCGACAAACTTGTCGAGGATTTCGTCGGTCTTTTTGAGATCGGGCGCTTCTTTCTGGCGCAAAACCGGATTGCTGCTCATGAGCCAGAGCATTTCAGCCGCAGTGTGGAGACTTGGCGGTTGCGACGAATATTCGCCGCCTTTCCAATCCGGATCGTTCCGGATCGCGTCGATGAGGACGCGGCGCCAGGCGCGGTTCCGTCCGGAAATTTGCGTCGGTAAACTCGCCAACGGCATGAGCGCGTCCATGAAATCAGGATGCGTTTCGCCCCAGAGCCAGGTGTGCATTCCACCCATCGACGTTCCCATGATGAGCCTCGCATGGTTCACGCCGAGCCCGTCGGTGAGCAAACGATATTGCGCCTCGACCATGTCCACGTAGCCATAGCGCGGAAACTTCGCGTGCATGCCGTCGCTTGGCTTGCTCGATTTGCCGTGGCCGATGCCATCCGGCATGACGATGAAAAACTTCATCGCGCTAAGCGGCTGGCCCGCGCCGAAAAGTTCGCCGGCAAATTCCGGCCGGATGAATTGCCCGCCGCTGCCCGTCGTGCCGTGGGTAATCAGAACCGCATTGCGCACGACGCCTTTGTCGTCTTTCACGGCTTTGCCAAACGTCCGGTAATGGATCTTCAGTTCCGGCAACGTTTCGCCCGAGGTGAATTTGAAATCGCGAATGACGTAATCGCCTTCCGTCGGCGGAAGGTATTCAGCGGCGCGAACAGCAAGGGGGCCGGCGATTAGCACAACGACGAGAGATCGGATGAGCGCGTTCATGACAGCGAACGTAGCGGCAACTTCGTCGCACGCGAACACGGTCCTTTCTTTTTGTCATTCTGAGCGGAGCGCAGCGGAGTCGAAGAACCTCTGACTATTTCCGGGCTTGTTTAGCGCAGAAACAGTCAGAGATGCTTCGACAAGCTCAGCATGACAGCGAAAAAGGGTGGCGCTCAGTCCTCACTTGATCGCGAACAGTCCCACGACGCCGAGAACGTAGAGCGCGAGCACCACAAATGAATCCACGCCCATCCGCAAAATTTGGCGGCGCGGACGAAAAATCAGGCCGTAAATGTAAACAGCCGTGAGCAATATTCCGAGCGCGGTCAGATACATGTCCGCCTTGGTTGCGTGCGGCAATACGGCTTTGCCGGAGACGAGCGTCGCCACGAGAAAAATCACCGGCAAAAACGCGTTGCCGCCAAAGATGTCGCTGATCGCGAGTCTATTATCGCCGAGTCTGACCGCCGCGAACCCGGTCGAGACTTCGGGTAACGCCGTGACCGCTGCCAGGATCGTGGCTCCGAAAACGACGCCGGTCATGCCGAGTTGTTTGGCGATCGTCTCGCTTGTTTGCTGGAGAACCACGCCGGCGATCAGCGTGGCGACAGCCGCGATGATGAAAATAGTTAACGCCCACAGCGTGCTCCGTTTTTTCTCGTCGTCTTGTTCTTCTTTTTGCCGCTCCGTCCGGCGCGGTTGTCCGCCGGGCGCATCGCCGCTGCTTTGCCATGGAAGATTGCCGCGCGCTTTGCCGATGAGATAAAGACCGATAATCCACGCGCCGCAGATGACGAGACCATCGGGCGTGAGACCGTGCCAGACGAGCGCATCCGGCAATTGATGTCCCATGACGACGAGTGTCAGCATCACGATGACGAAAACCGCTTCGAGGACCAGATCGAGCCCCGCAGCGTGGCCGATGAGCGGCGCGCGCTTTTTTATCGCACAGGCATCGAGCACGACCAGCACGACCGTTTGAATCGCGATACCGCCGAGAATGTTTCCCGTTGCAATGCCGAGCTGGTTCCGCATCGCGCCGCTGGCTGTGATCGCGATTTCCGGAAGGTTTGTGACGATGGCGAGAAGGATCGCGCCGCCGAGCGCTTCGCCGAGTTTGAAGCGCGACGATAAGACATCAGTCGTTTTTGAAACGTAAACGCCAGCGATCCAAACCACGATCCCGGCCGCGGCGAAGATCGCGGACAAGATCGGCAGCGGCATTTGCTCGAACATCGCGGGGAGCGTCGGCTTTTTTTGATTTTTGTCATGCTGAGCGAAGTCCCGTAACGCAGCCAGCGCAGCTGGCGAGGCCGGGCTTTCCAAGCATCTCTGATTTTTCTGCCGCCGGCTCGGCCACACCCCGGGGGGGAAGAGTCAGAGATTCTTCGACTACGTTTCGCTGCGCTCCACTTCGCTCAGAATGACAGTATGGTTACCCGATGAGGATTCGGTATTACGAAGTCCACACGTTCACGGACCGGCTTTTCGCTGGGAATCCGGCGGGCGTGTGCTTGTTGGACGAGCCGCTGTCTGATGAGCTCATGCAGAAGATTGCGCGCGAGAATAATCTTCCGGCGACGGCATTCCTGTTCGACCGCGGAGCGTCATTCGATCTGCGATGGTTTTCACCGACAGTCCAACTCGAGGTTTGCGGACACGGGACGCTCGCGTCCGGACACGTGCTTTACGAACATGCGGGAAGGCGGGAGCAATCGCTTACCTTTCAAACGCGTGCCGGCGAGTTGAAGATCGGGCGCGCAGAAGGCCGGCTGGTGCTTGACTTTCCGACCCGGCCAGTGGCCGCTTGCGAACCGCCCTCGCTGCTCATCGACTCGTTAGGCGCGCAACCGCGGGAGGTTTTTAAAGGTGACGATTACCTCGCGGTCTTCGAGCGAGCCGAGCAGATCGTCGGGTTGCGCCCGAAACTGGACGGCCTCGCTCAACTGCCGGTCCGGGGCATTATCGTCACCGCGCCGGGCGAGGATTGCGATTTTGTTTCGCGGTTCTTCGCGCCGCAACGCGGAATCGCGGAAGACTCGGTGACCGGCTCGGCCCATTGCACGCTCGTCCCGTACTGGGCGGCGCGCCTCGGCCGAAAGCAACTGCACGCGCGCCAGGTTTCTCAGCGCGGCGGAGAACTCTTCTGCGAAGATCGCGGTGACCGCGTGAACATCGGCGGAATGGCGGTGACCTACCTCGAAGGAACGTTGAACGTCCCGACCGATTAATTACCAATCGACCGTCGCGTTGCCCGCCGAATTGGTTTCAATTTGTCGGTTCGGCGTAGATCTCTTTTTGCGCCTGGGTCGCGGCGATTACTTTGTTGGCCAGGGTTTGGATCTTGTCGAGCCGGTCACTGAGCAATGATCGCAACTCATCGGCGTTGAGCGACGAACCATTGGCCGGAGGCGTAGACAACAGCCGAATGGCTTCATACGCCTTGTCGTTCAGCTCGGCGATCGCGCGGTCGACCTGCGCCTGGCCCGTCATCGCGCTCAGGATCACATCGGTGATTCGATCGAGACTCACGGTGCAGCCCGCCAGATCGTCGCCGTAAATTATTCGGAGGATTTCTTCCGCCGCGGCGCGCGCCGCCTTTTGGGTTGGATGATCCGGTTCCATTTCACTCGTAGCGCAACGCCGTCATCGGATTGACTCGAATCGCGCGCAAGGCCGGGAGCAGGCACGCGATCAGTGCGATCGCGATCATGAGCAGCGCCACCTCCAGATACGTCGCCGGACTCGCGGGACTGACGCCGAAGAACAGGCTCGCGAGATAACGGCTCAGTGCGATCCCCGCGCCGACGCCGATCACGACGCCGAGCAACACCAGCCGCACGCCTTCGCCCACGACCATCCGCAAAACATCCTTGCTCTGCGCGCCGAGCGCCATCCGGATTCCGATTTCCTGCGTTCGTTGCCCGACGAGCGATGTCAGCACGCCGAATAATCCGATCGACGCGAGGACGAGCGCGATCCCGGCAAAAACGCTCATGACGAACGATTGGAATTTTCTCTGGCTCGTGTCTTCGTCGAGAATCTGTTCCATCGTCCGCACTTCATAGACCGGCAGGTTCTTGTCCACGGACCAGACCTGACTTTTCACCGCCGTAATCAGCGATTCGGGATCGCCCGCCGCGCGCACGGCAAAAGTAAGCTGGGTGAAATCGACCATCGGCTTGGTGATCTCCGGCCGCATCTTGCTCTCGAGCCCTTCCTGGTGAGTGTCCGCGACTACGCCGATCACGGTGGAAACGATGACCGGTGCATCCGGTTTCGCGGGAACGTTGCGAAGATGCCGGCCGACCGCCGAGTCGTTAGGCCAAAGCCGTTTTGCCAGCGTCTGGTTCATCACCAGGACGGGCGCCTTTGTCTGGAGCTCGTCCGCGGTGAAGTTGCGGCCCGCGATCAATCGGATCCCGATCGTGTCGAAATAAGCGGGCGAAAAAATTCCGCGCATGTCGGCGGTCGGTTCGCTTCCGCGCGCCGGCGGCGGCCGACCTTCGAGGACAAAACGGGTGAGCCGAATCCGCGTCATCGGGAGCCCGTCGGAAAAGCTGGCGCTCTTCACGCCGCTCATCGCGGCGACTTTATCTTCGACCTGCCGGCAGAACGCAGCGATCTGCACGTCGCTCGCGTAACGCGACGGCGGCATGCTGAACTTCATCGTCAGAAGATGATCGGCGCGAAATCCGGGATCGACGCTCAAGACCGCGAGCATGCTCTTCATCATGAATCCGGCGCCGACCAGCAGGACGCAGGCGAGCGCGACTTCCGCCACGACCAGGGCGCGCCGCATTCGGCTCGAAGACGGGCCGGTGTTCGCGCCGCGGGTTTGGTTCAGGAAAACATTCACGTCCGTGCGCGCGGCCTGGAGCGCCGGGATGATCCCGAAGAAAACGCCGGCGACAATCGAGATGGCGATAGTGAACAAGAGCACGGAGAGATTCATTTGAATGTCGTCAGGCCGAGTGATGCCCGCCGGCTGAAGCGCGACCAGCGCCGTGATCCCATAATGCGCGAGCCCGAGCCCGAGCGCCGCGCCGATCCCGCTGAGGAGCAAACTTTCGGCGAGCAATTGCGAGATCAACCGGCCGCCGCCGGCGCCGAGCGCCTTGCGGATCGCCATTTCTTTCTGGCGCGCCGCGGCCCGGGTCAGCATCAGGTTGGTGATATTCGCGCACGCGATGAGCAAAACGAAACCGACCGCCCCCAGCATGACGAGAAGATTGCGCCGCAAATCCTGGCCGAGATTTTCCACGGCAACGGGAAAGACATTCACGCCGAAGCCGGCGTTCTGGGTCGGGTCCTGTTCCGCGAGACGTTTCGCGATTCCATCCAGCTCGGCGCGGGCTTGAGCGAGTGAAACGCCATCGCGGAGCCGGCCGTAGACCTGCATTTTGCGGCGCTTCGCTTCAGCCTGGTTCTGGGTCGCGGTTTCATCGTACGGCACCCAGAGTTTCGGCGAATGCTGGTCCTGTCCTTCGCGCGCGGCCGGGAGATGGAACTCCGGGGGAAGCACGCCGACGATTGTGTAAGCCACGTCATTCAGCGTGAGGGTCTGGCTAAGAACGTTTCCCTGTCCGCCAAAATGGCTGCGATAAAAGGTGTCCGTGATGACTGCGACGTGGGTCTTCGACGGATCGGTTGCGGCCGAGTCGAAGCTCGTGCCGACTGCCGGCTTCACTCCGAAAAGTGTGAAGATGTTCGCCGATGCCCGCGCGCCTTCGATCCGTTCCGGTTCCGGACCACTCGTTAGGTTGAAATTCGCGTCCTCGAATCCGGCAATCCCTTCGAACTGGGTTGCCTGGCGCTGCCACTCCAGAAAATTCACGTAGGCCGACGGCACTCGCTCCCCGATCGAACCGCCGAGAGCCGGATTTTTTTCCCAGATCATCACGACCCGCTCGGGATCGCGCAGTGGGAGCGAGCGCAGGAGCACGGCATCGACCACGCTGAAGACCGCCGCGTTCGCGCCGATCCCGAGAGCGAGCACCGCGATGGTTGTCAGCGCAAAGCCCGGCGACTTCCGCAGCATCCGAAGACCGAACCGGAGATCTGCGAGGAAATCTTTCATGTAACGCAACAATGTTCTTATGCGTGGAGGAACGGCAAGCTTCAAGGAGCGGCGGCTTTAGCCGCCGTCTATTTTGGGCGGCGGTTTGGAAAGCGCCGCTCCTTGATGACTGTGTCGTGCACGTGGCCATAGCGTTTGTTCTGCGCTGTCATCTTCAGGAAATAACGCAGACGCGCCTGAAAAACTTCCGCATTGTCACGCGACATGTCGAGCCAGCCGACGCGGACCCGCTGATACCATTTCGGAAAATGCTGGAAGTTTTTCCACGTCTGCGGGTCTCGTTTCAAGGCCGCGACGATGTCCGGCGGCAGAACGAACTCCTCGCTCATCCGGCCCTGGATTTTTTCCATGCCGGCCGGCGTCATCAATCCGGCGCGAATCATTCGCCGCACCCGCTCTTTGTTGGTCTCCGAAAGCTGGCTCTTCGCGCTCCGGCGCGGGCTGAAGCGTTGCGCGAAATAATTTTCGTCGATCGACTTCATCACGCCGTCGATCCAGCCGAAACAGAGCGCTTCCTCGACCGCGTCGCTGTAGGGAACTCGCGCCTTGCCGCTCTTCTTCGTCGCGTAAACCAGCCAGATCTCTTTTTTCCGGGCGTGATTTTTTTCCAGCCAGGCGCGCCAGGCCTTTCGGGTGGTGACTCGCAACTTCTGGCCGATTTCCATGGTTACTTATCTCGCCGCATCCAACGGCCGAGGCGCAAGCGAATTCAAGAAGGTGAACGACGACGATCTCGAACCGATCGACCCGGCCGAGCTGGCAGCGATAGATCCGACAGGCGGACTCGACGACCTGTTGATTTTTGGCAGCCCCGAAACGCGGCGGCGTTTTCTCAAACAGGTTGGCGGAACCGGCGCGGCCATCACTCTTGGACCGAGTTTGATGGGATTCGGATCGGTCGCAGCCGCGGAAAGCACGTCGGAAACGGCGGTCACCCCAGCGAAAGTTACCCTCAAGATCAACGGCCAGACGCACCCGCTCGAAATCGATCCGCGGACGACGTTGCTCGACGCGTTACGCGAACATTTGCAGCTGACCGGGTCGAAGAAAGGATGCGACCACGGCCAGTGCGGCGCGTGCACCGTTCTCGTGAACGGCCGGCGGATTAATTCCTGTCTCAGCCTCGCGATTGTCCACGAAGGCGACGAGATCACGACGATCGAAGGGCTCGCGAACGGCGAGCAGTTGCACCCCGTCCAGGCTGCATTTCTGGAGCACGACGGATTTCAATGCGGGTACTGCACGCCCGGCCAAATCTGCTCCGCGGTGGCGTGCATCGCGGAAGGTCACGCGAAATCGGACGCCGAAATTCGCGAGTGGATGAGCGGCAATCTTTGCCGTTGCGGCGCGTATCCGAACATCGTTGCTGCGATAAAGGAGGCGCAAACGAAGTCATGAACCCGTTTGCCTATTTGCGTGCGAATGATGCGGCTGGAGCAGTGAACGCCATCGCGGCCAAGCCGCGGACGAAATTTCTCGGGGGCGGGACGAACCTGATCGACCTGATGAAAATGGGTGTCGAGACCCCGGCGCAATTGGTCGATATTACCCGGCTGCCGATGGCGCAGATCGAGGAATTGCCGGACGGAAAAGGCGTGCGGATCGGCGCGCTCGCCCGGAACTCGGACGTGGCGGAGCATGATTTGATTAAGCAGCGCTATCCGCTGTTGAGTCAGGCGCTGCTGGCAGGAGCGAGTCCGCAATTGCGCAACATGGCGACTGTCGGCGGGAATCTGATGCAGCGAACGCGCTGCTATTATTTCTACGACCCGGCGTTTCCGCAGTGTAACAAACGCAGTCCGGGTAGCGGCTGCGGTGCGCTCAAGGGATACAATCGTATTCATGCGATCCTCGGGCAGAGCGAGCAATGCATCGCGACGAATCCGAGCGACATGAACGTCGCGCTCGCCGCGCTCGACGCCGTTGTCCGTGTCCAGGGACCGAAAGGCGAACGCGAAATTCCGTTCGCGGATTTTCACCGGCTACCGGGCAGCACTCCGAACGTCGATACGAATTTGAAGGACGACGAGTTGATTACGGCGGTGGATTTGCCGGCCATCCCATTCGCGACGCGTTCGCACTATTTGAAAATCCGCGATCGGGCGAGTTATGCGTTCGCGATCGTCAGCGTGGCGGCGGCGCTGGAAATCGATGCCGGTAAGAAGATCACGGCGGTGCGAGTCGCGCTCGGCGGTGTGGCGCACAAACCGTGGCGGGCGCAGAAAGCAGAGCAGGAGCTGGTCGGGAAGAACGCGGATGAAAAGACGTTTCGGGCCGCTGCGGACGCGGAGCTGGCGGCGGCGAAGGGTTACGAACACAATTCATTTAAGATCGAGCTGGCGAAGCGCAGCATTGTCCGGGCGTTAACAACTGTGGCGGGGATGAACTCATGAGCGAGGACTCTTCAGTCGGGGGAGCGCACGCGTCTCGCGTGTTGGTTTCGGCGTCTCGCCGAAACAGTCTTTCCGGGAAAGTTCGCGATGGCGAGACGCCATCGCCCACACGCGAGACGCGTGCGCTCCCCAGGCTTCTGATATGAGCGCGGCGACCATAGGACCAGCACGAAGCCGGGTGGACGGGCGTTTGAAGGTGACCGGGGCGGCGAAATACTCGGTCGAATTCGAAGCGCCGAAATGCGCCTACGGCTGGACGGTCGAGAGCAACATCGCGAAAGGAAAAATCACGGCGATCGATACGAAGGCGGCCCAGGCCGTGCCCGGCGTGCTGGCGGTGTTAACCCATCTCAACATGCCGAAGTTCTCGCAGCCGCCGAAGAAAGAAGAGCGCGGTCCCTCCAGCGGCATCCGGAATGAGGAGCGTTTTCCGTTGAGCGACGACGGCGTGCATTACGCCGGCCAGTATGTCGCGCTCGTGGTGGCGGAAACGATTGAACAGGCGCGCCACGCCGCGTCGTTAATCAAAGTCAGTTACGCGCCGGAAGAGCCACTGCTTACGATGGAAGCAGCCGCAAAAAAAGCGGAGCAGCCGAAGAAGAACAACGACACGCCGGTGCAGCTCAAGAAGGGCGACGCGGAGGCGGCGCTGAAAGACGCGAGTTTGGTCAAGATCGAGCAGACCTACATCACGCCGACAGAAACGCACAACCCGATCGAGATGTCGGGCACGATCGCGCATTGGGAGAGCGATAAAAATCTGACGCTCTACGACGCGACCCAGTTTGTGAAAGGCGTGCAGAACATTCTCGCGCGCTCGTTCGGGCTCGAGCGAGAGAATGTGCGGATCATTTGTCCGTTCGTCGGCGGCGCATTCGGCTGCAAGGGCGCGGTCTGGATGCATGTCCTGCTCGCGGCGATGGGCGCGAAGGTCGCTGGCGTTCCGGTGAAATTGCATGTCACGCGCCGGAATATGTTTGTCGGCGCTGGACATCGAACGCCGACACGGCAGACGCTTTCATTGGCGGCAACGCGCGAGGGAAAACTGCAGGCGATCAGGCACGTCAGCGAAACGCTCACCTCGCCGGTGGGGCAGTTCACGGAATCGTGCGGCTCGCGCTCAACTGGATTGATGTATGAGAGCCCATCGATTCAGGTCGAAGAAACGGTTTATCCAGTCAACGTTTCCACGCCGACGTTCATGCGCGCGCCGGGCGAATGTCCCGGCACTTACGCGCTCGAATGCGCGATGGATGAGCTGGCGGTCGCGTTGAAGATGGACCCGGTCGCGTTGCGGCTGGCGAACCACGCCGATAATCATCCGACGAAAAACATTCCGTTTAGTGCGAAGCACCTGAAGGAGGCGTATCAGCTCGGCGCGGAGAAGTTCGGCTGGTCGAAACGAAATCCGGAGCCACGCTCGATGCGGGACGGCGACCTGCTCGTCGGCTGGGGAATGGCGACCGCGACTTATCCCGCCCACAAGATGAGCGCCGCGGCCAAGGTGATTTTGCGCGCGGACAATTCGGCGACGGTCCAATGCGCCACCCATGATCTCGGGACCGGCGCTTACACCGCGCTTACCCAAATTTCTTCGGAGCAACTAGGACTTCCATTCGAGAAAGTCACGTTCGAGCTCGGCAAATCCGACTTTCCCTTTGGGCCGGTGGCGGGCGGATCAAACACAACCGGCACCGTCGGCACGGCAATTCACGAAGCGGCGGTCCTGTTGCACAAGGCACTCGCGGAACTCGCGGTGAAAGATTCGAAGTCGCCGCTCTATAACGCGAAGCTCGACGACATCGCACTCGTGAGTGAAGGCCGGATCGGGATCGTAACCGAGCAAGCCAAATCCGACAGTTTCACGGACATTCTCAAGCGCGCCGGAAAAGATTCGATCGAAGTGCAAAGCAAGGAGACGCCGCCGGAGCAAAGCAAGACGAACGCGTTCCAATCGTGGGGCGCACATTTTTGTGAAGTGAAAATCGATCCGCTTCTGCCGCGAGTCCAGGTGACGCGGGTGGTGAGCGTGATGAATTGCGGCCGGATCGTGAGCGCGAAAACCGCGCGGAGCCAGATCATGGGCGGGGTGACGATGGGAATCGGGATGGCGTTGATGGAGGAAACTTCCTATGATCCGGCAACGGGTTTGCCGGTGATTCGCAACCTGGCTGATTACCACGTGCCGACGAACGCCGACGTGCCCGAGATCGACGTCTCATTCGTCGGCGAACCGGATTTCAAATTCAATCCGATCGGCGCGCGCGGCATGGGCGAGATCGGGATCACTGGAATCGCGGCCGCGATCGCCAACGCCGTTTATCATGCAACCGGCAAACGCGTCCGGGACTTGCCAATTACGCCGGATAAGCTGATTTAGTTTAACGAAGGGCGACTGCCTCATCGCTCCCTCGGTCGCCATGAGCGAAATCGCCATTACCGTCAACGGCGCGAAACGCGTCGTGAACGTCGAGGAAGACACGCCGCTGGTCTGGGTGTTGCGCGACACACTTTCGATGACGGGCACGAAATTTGGGTGCGGCGTCGGCGTTTGCGGATCGTGCACGGTGCTGGAAAACGGAAAGGCGGTGCGTTCGTGCCAGATCCCGGCGGGCGAAGCGAAAGGCCGCAGCTTCATCACGATCGAAGGGTTGTCACGTGATGCGACTCATCCGTGCCAGCGCGCGTGGCTCGAGGAAGACGTGGCGCAGTGTGGTTACTGCCAGCCGGGAATGATTTTAACGGCGTGCAGTCTTTTGCGCGGTCACCCTGATCCCACCGACGCCGAGATCGATAACGCGATGTCCGATTCGGTTTGCCGTTGCGGGACCTATCCGCGAATGCGGAAAGCAATCCGGCGCGCCGCCGCCTTGATGCGGGAGAAAAAATCATGATCGCGACCCGGCGCACTTTTCTGAAATCGGCCGCGCTTGGTGGCGCCGCGCTCGTCATTGGATTCGACAGCCGCAGATTGTTTGGGGCCGACGAGAAAAAAGATGCGAGCCCATTCAAACCGAATGGATGGGTCCGGATCGACGGCGAGGGCACGGTCACGCTCACGATCAGCAAATCCGAGATGGGACAAGGCGTTCGCACATCGCTCGCGATGATTCTGGCCGACGAGCTTGGGGCGGATTGGTCCCGGATCAAGATCGTGCAGGCATCGCCGAGCGCCGAATTCAAGGATCTCGGGACCGGCGGCAGCGGGAGCATGGAAGATGGCTGGGTCTTGCGTCGGGCGGCCGCGGCCGCTCGGGCGATGTTGACGACGGCCGCGGCGTCGCGGTGGAAAGTTTCGCCTAACGAGTGCAAGACGGAAGGCGGCGCAGTCGTGCACGGAGGAAGCGGACGGCGACTGGCGTTTGGCGAACTCGCCGATGAAGCCGCGAAGCTGCCAGTGCCGGCAGACACGCCGCTCAAGACGCCCGGCGATTTCAAGATAATCGGACAGCGGACGGCGCGCATTGATGGTCGCGACATCGTCACCGGCGCCGCGCATTACGGCATCGATACCAAAGTTCCGGGAATGCTTTACGCGTCGGTCGAACGTCCGCCGTTTCGCGGCGCGAAGCCGAAAAAGATGAACGAAAGCGCAGCGCGCGCCGTTCGCGGCGTGCGAACGATCGTGCAGACCGAGCGCGGTGTCGCCGTCGTGGCCGAGAACACCTGGGCTGCAATCAAAGGCCGGACCGCTCTGGCCGTTGAATGGAGCGAGCCACCGCTGGACGCGTTCGATTCCGACGCGCACGGGAAAAAATTAGAAGAGGCGTCTCGCGCGCAGGCGAACATCACCCGCAAAGAAGAAACACCTGCTGGAACGCCACCGATCGCGCGCACAATCGAAGCGGTTTATTCCTATCCGTTCTACGCGCACGCGCCGGTCGAGACGATGAACTGCGTGGCCGACGTGAAAGGCGATCGCTGCACGATCTGGGCGCCAACGCAGGCGCCGAATCGGTTGCAAAAACAGGTCGCGACTTTGCTCGGTCTGCCGCCGGAAAAGGTCGAGGTCAACGTCACCCTTATTGGCGGCGGCTTCGGCCGGCGGCTGGCGGTCGATTACGCGCTCGAAGCGGCTGAGATTTCCCGCGCGGCCAAAGCGCCAGTCCAAGTGCTCTGGTCGCGGCCCGATGACATGAAGCATGGCCATTTCCAAGCGGCGTCCGCGCATTTTCTTTCGATCGGATTGGACGTGCAAAACAAACCCGTGGCCTGGAAACACACCAAGGCCGGATCGTTTCATAACCTTTCGACGATCGAATCCGAGAAGCTGCGCGACGCGGCGTGGTATCGCGGTTATTCGTGGGGCGTTTACGATTTCCCCTACGTGGTCCCGGCCATCGAGACTGGTTATGTGCCGGTGGATTTGCCAGTCTTGCACGGGCCCTGGCGCGCGGTCTTCGCGCCGTCGAGCATTTTCGCCCGCGAATCCTTCATCGATGAAATCGCGCATGAATGCGGTGCTGATCCCATTGCGTTTCGCCTTCAACTTTTGCAAGGCCCGGACACTTTCACGATTGGGAACGACAGCTACGATCGACGTCCGCTCCGCCGCGTTCTCGAGGTTGTGCGCGACAAATCGAAATGGACCAGGAAAGCGGGCGAGCGCCACGGGCGCGGCGTCGCCTGCAACATCTACGATGGCCGGACGCACATCGCCTACGTCGTCGATGTCGCCGTGGATGGAAGCGGCCACGTCAAAGTGGAGCGGGTGGTGGCGGCGGTCGATTGCGGGCTGGTCGTCAATCCAATCGGCGTCGAACAACAGATCGAAGGCGGAATCATTTGGGGAATTTCCTCCGCGCTCGGAGGACACATTACTTTCAAGAATGGCGCAGCCGAGCAATCGACCTATTCCGATTTCGCAGTGGCGCGGATGAAGGACGCGCCCGTAATCGAAGTGCACATTGTCCCGAGCGAGCGACAAGAGCCCTCCGGAATGGGCGAGCCGCCCGTGCCGCCGATTGTGCCCGCGATCGTGAATGCGGTTTTCGCGGCGACCGGAAAACGCATTCGTAAATTACCGATCCAGCCCGAGGATTTGAAAACGATATAATGAGTGAGCGTATGATTGCGACTCCGGGGAGCGCACGCGCCTCGCGTGCTGGCGATGGCGCCCTCGCCATCGCGAACTTTTCCGCAACTGGGAGAAAAGACAGTTTCGGCGAGGGCGCCGAAACCAGCACGCGAGGCGCGTGCGCTCCCCGATGAAAGAGATTCACGACATTATTCGGCTCTACGAGTCTCGCCGCGGCGAAACGTTTGCGCTGGCAACGCTCGTCGCCGCGCGCGGTTCGAGTTATCGTCGTCCCGGTGCGCGAATGTTGATTTGCGGGGATGGAACAACCGCGGGCTCGCTGAGCGGCGGTTGTCTGGAGGAAGAAGTCGTCCGACGCGCCCAAGATATAATGCGCGATCGAGCGCCTGCGCTCATGAGCTTCGACACGCGGTTGCGTTTCGGTTGCAACGGCAGCATCGACATTTTCGTCGAACCGGCGCGCGACGATTTTCTGTCCCAACTCGCCACAAATTTTTCAGAACGCCGGAGTTGTCGCGCTGTCACGATTTTTGCCGGCGACGATTTGGGCACTCGTTTGGTTCAATCTGATACGGTCATTGCCGCAAACGCTTTCGTGCAGGAGATCGAACCGGCGATTCGCCTCCTGATTTTCGGGGAAGGGCCCGATAGTTTGCCGTTGCGCGCGTTCGCGGAAATTCTGGGCTGGGAATTGTTCGAGATCGATCAGCCCGCAGATCTCGCGAGGCACGTCGACAACCGAACGGCGGCGATCGTGAAGTCACACAGCTACGGGCGGGACTTCGCCGCGCTCTGTCAGTTACTCAAGCTCGACCTGCCTTATGTCGGTTTGCTTGGACCGAGGAAACGCCGCGACCAATTACTCAATGCGGTGCTCGATGAAGGGATCGCGATCGACGCGGAAGTTTTCGCGCCGGCCGGTCTTGATCTCGGCGCGGAGACTCCGGAAGAGCTGGCGCTCGCGCTTGTCGCGGAAATCCAGGCGGTGTTCGCCGCTGCGAGCACCGAATCGTTGCGCGATCGCAACGCGCCCATTCACGGTTGGAATGTAGTCCGCCGCGCTGCCCCGCCGCCAACAGAATGCACCACATCGGCGCCGTAGTTCTGGCGGCTGGCGGCTCGTCACGGTTTGGTCGACCGAAACAGTTGCTAACGTTCCGCGGAGAAACGCTCGTCCGACGCGCGGTTCGCGCCGCCGCCGAAGCCGGATGCGATCCCGTGATCGTGGTCGTCGGAGACCTCGGCGACTCGATTCGGTCGGAACTTGATATACGTGATTCACGTATATCATCTTTTACTGCTCTGGAGAATGGGACGCGAGGCGGCGGCGGCGGGATTCACATCGGCGGCGCAATGGTGGTTGAAAACGCTCAGTGGCGGCGCGGCCTCGGCACTTCGATTCGTCGCGGCCTGCAGGAAATTGGCGGGTCGGCCGACGCGGTGGTTTTGGTGACGTGCGATCAGCCGCTGGTCGGAGGCAGCGTTATCGTGCAGTTGATTGCCGCGCAGCAAAAAACCGGCAAGCCGATTATCGCATCGAGTTACGCGAACACGCTCGGTGTGCCGGCCCTGTTTGAGCGTTCCTATTTCGAAGCACTTCTGGCGCTGCCCGACGATTCCGGTGCGAAGAAACTCATCCAGGAGCAAGCCGACGACGTTGCCTCGATCGCATTCGAAGATGGCGCGGTCGATATCGATACGCCTGAGGATTTCGAGCGCCTGAAAGAAAATCGCGATTAGATTGCATCATGGCTGATGTAACGATCGAGATCATCGAAAACGGGCCCTACATCGTGACGGGGCAGGTGGAATTGAAAGATGACGACGGGAATGTTTATCCCGCGAAACAACGGATGGCGCTCTGCCGCTGTGGCGCGTCGACGACGAAGCCGTTCTGCGACGGAACCCATTCCAAGATCGGCTTCCAGGCTGCCGAGCGGGCAGTGCCGGAATCGGCTGAAGGCGGAACATAGACTTCCAGTCTGTGCGCCCAGCGCAGTTGAACTGCGCTGACGCGAAAGAAACAACAGACAGAATGTCCGTTGGGCGCACAGGCCAGAGGCCTATGTTCCGATTAAAATTCCATCGACACGCCGGCGAACCTTGAGACGTCGGGTATTTGCCCGGCGATTCGTTGACGCAAATCGGGAAGTGTGGTTTGTGCGCGAATGCGATTTCGGCTGTGGTTTCTTTGCCTGTTAATCGCCTTCATCGCCGCTCGGACTCGCGCACAGGAACCCACCGAACAAAGCATAGTCGTCTCGGCCAGGGAATCGGGCGAAGAATTTGAGGAGCCCGGCGGCTACGGGCAACCGCAATGGGCCGAAAGGAGCCGCGCTTCCGCGACGACGAAGCTTTATGTTTTGTCGCCCCATGAAGTTTTTGTCGGCGTTTTGTCGGAGAGCGATTTTCTGCGGCATGGCAGGTCGCAACACGATCTCGTCCAGGAAATAGAGATAGGACTGCCGAACCGATTTGAAATCGGCTTTGAGAATCACGTCGGATTGGCAGCTGGCGACCTGTCCGAAATGAGCGCGAACATCGGGGCGCGCTATGCCTTCGCTGCCTGGGGCAAGATCCCGCTGAACCCGACGATCTCTGGCGAATACCGGTTCGGGACCGGAAAGGAGCTGACGGATCGTTTTGAGCGAGCGTTGGATAGAAACTCGCCGGATGCTTATGAGTTTCGGCTTTTACTCGGGCAGGAATTCATTCCGCGGGTGCAGTGGGCGGCGAACGTCTTTTTTCGAGACGAACTCGGCGGCGCGCGAAATCGGGCAGTTGGTTTCACGCAGGACATCGCGTATCTCGCGATTGCCGATAAGTTCGAAGTAGGCGCGGAGATGCGTTACACAAACGCGACCCGGCGCGTAGAAAAGCGAGGATCAGCGAATGAATTTGTTGTCGGGCCGAGCGTCAACTGGAAGCCGAATCTTCACGCGGTAATCAGCATCGCACCGTTGTTCGGATGTACGGCTGACTCGCCTCGTCTTGCTTTGCTGTGTTCCGTGTCCATGGAGTTCGGTGGCGGGGAGTCAAAAACTATGCCCATATCCCCAACCCGCGATCGCTAGTTTCGGGCGCGACGACAGCACTACACAGTTAACAACCGTCCGAAGACGTAAGGGTTTCTGGACGCCGAATTCCCACCCACTCAGCGGTTCCGCGTTGAGGCGGGCGCTTCTGCCTGCGAAGGCTCACTGCCGCCGAACAACATCGAGAAAACAACGAAGACAGATGCTCTAGGCGAATCATCCGTGACTCCAAACAGGGTGGAGACATCCAAGCGCGTATTCCTCGATGGCTTCCAAGCGACCGTAGGTCCAATGACGCATCGATAGGACGGGTCCTCTCCCGCTTCCCGGATTCCCGCGTCCGTGAATGACGTGAATTGCATTTCCGCGCCGACCTTGAGCCGTTCGTTCGGGAGAATAACTGGGACCATGAGGCTCTGGGCGAATCCGATCTCGCGGCCGCGATCGCCCCCCACCTCCTGTTCGAAGAAGCCGTTCAAAGCCCATTCGAGGTTATTGCCAAAATCCTGCGCCAGGAGAAGCCGCACTTCCACGGCGTCGGGAAGCGGTTCGTGTTCACGAAGGAATTCCTCCGCTTCACCTTTCGGCAACGGCTCGGGAGGTCCCTCGTCGTGCAAAATATCGCCGACGCCGAATTTGTACTCGACGAAAAAAGTTGGATTGAGCGGGATCTTGTTCCAGTCAGCGAGCGCGTAGCGCCCTTCGATGCTGAAGGTCCGTTCTTGCGTGTGTCCCCGGAATGCTTCGATCGAGTTTTCAAACGCGAGGCCGAACCGGCACGGAAGACCGATCTCGATTTCCTGCGTCAGCATGTGATCGGGGCGATTGAATCGAAGGGCGTCGCCCTGATAGATGAGCCCGGCGAAGACCGCGCCGGGCGGCAGCACATAGGCCTGGGTGAGATTGGAGAAACGGCTCCGGGAAAAACCGGGCGTGGCGCCATACGAGCTCGGCACTTCTTCGCCGGTGACGCGGACCGGCTGAATCGTGACAGCTTCCTGGGCGTGAAGCGTTCGTTCACCGCCGATGGCGAGAAGGACCGCGCCGGCGAAAATGGCGAAAGTGCGAGAGACGAAGCGAAAAGGCATTGTGCCGGATTACAGATTCGTAATGCCGTCGGCAAGCCTTTTCTTTACATTTTTGTAATGATGAGATCCGGGGCGGCCGAGGAATTCAACCGGCCTGCAGGAACGATAGTGTCACCGTGGTTCTGCGGTCGAGGTTCGCTTTCGATCTAACGAGAACAAGATGAGCGACGGCTACTGACAGCGAGCATGGCTCGAAATGAAATGTGTTTAGTCATCTGAAAATGTGAACGCAAAGCGGCTAGCGGTTCGCTCCATCGCATGGTTAGACCTTTCGCGTGTAGTTCTCAACCGATTTGAAGCCACCATCGACGAGTGCTGTCGCCACCGAATTCAGGTGCGATCTGCTGCTGGCGAAGAGCGTAGCGTACTCATCGTGATCGGCATAAATCACAAACGGCTTGGGCGACGGCGTGAAAAGGAAATCAACCCAATCGCTGAACGCGGCAATAAGCAGTGGTTGGACCTCCTCAGCCGTTTCCGCAGTGATTGATGCATCGCGGAGAAGCGGCAGCGACAGCTGCCGCTGGCTAAGCAGGGCGTCCAGAGTCTTTGCCGGGAACACGACTTGATCAACAACGACTGTGGCAGCAGCGACGTCAGGTATCGAGCCGACGATAGCGGCCGTGAAGGCTCCAAGCTCCTTGAGTGGCGTCACGAATGTCTGCTGGAATCGCCATGGCGTTCTGCGGAACTTCTTCATCGCGCCATCATTTTGCGAGGCGAACATGAGGTCTAACGAGAATTAGACGTAAGAGTTTCGTCTAACTCGGAATTGAGGAATTGGGCACGGGGCATGGAGAGGGGAAATCGTAATTCATTTTATCGAGCCGTGCCGTTGAAGACCAGTTGAATCTAGCGGCGCTCCATGAGGACGGCGCCGGGATCACCGATCCCGGCTACAGCTATTGCCGCGGAAAACCCAGTGTCACCGTGGTTCCTCGGCCGGGTTCGCTTTCGATGGAAGCGGTGCCGCCGTGTAAATCCATGATCGATTTTACCAGGGCGAGACCGAGGCCGACGCCTTCCGAGCTGCGCGAAGGGTCGGCGCGATAAAAGCGATCGAACACGCGCGGTAGATGTTCGGCCGGAATGCCGGCGCCATTGTCCTTCACGCAGACCTCGGCGGCCGCGTCGTGGTTCGCGATTGAAATTTCAATCGATCCGCCAGGGGGCGTGTGGTGCGCCGCGTTTTCCACCAGGTTGTTTACCGCGCGGCTGAAAAGCATTTCGTCGGCCACGAACGTCGCCTCACCCTCGCAGCGAATCGTGAGGTGCTGTTCCTCGGCGATCAATTCGTGGAACGCCGCGATTTTCTCGATCGCGGCGCGGCCATTGAAGGAACTCTGTTGGAGATGGTCTTCGGCTGCTTCGGTCCGCGCCAGGAAAAGCAGATTGTCGACGATGTGGCCGAGGTGCTGGCACTCGGCGATCGTCGATTCAATCACTTCGCGATATTCTTCGGTGGAGCGCGACCGCGTCAGAGCGACTTCCGCCTCGCCGCGAATGTTTCCAATGGGGGTGCGGAGCTCATGCGCGATGTCGGCCGAGAATTGCGACAGCCTGCCGAACGAATCTTCCAGTCGCGCCAGCATATCGTCGAAGGCGACCGCGAGCGGTTGAAGTTCCCGCGGCCAGCCGACGGCGGTGGCGCGCTCATGCAGTTGCTTTGCCCCAACACGTTTCAGTGCGCGCGTCATATCGCCCAGCGGGCGCAGGCCGCGCTTCGTGACGCTCCAAGCAATGATCGCAGATGCCGCGACGGCGAGTGCGAGCACCGCAGCCAGCAGCATTGCGAATTGTTTCATGAATCGCTCGTCGGCCGTCCGATCCTGCGCGACCTGGATCGTGAAACGATCGGTCGCCGTTTGGTGTTCGCTCGCGATGAGCGAAAACAACCGGCCTTCGCTGTGGAAGTCTTTCGGCTTTTTCGCGTCGGCAAAAACGGATGTCGGCAAGAGCGCGGTCATTCCGGGCGTCTCCGCGGTGACGCGTTTGGTTGAGTCGAGAATGCGGACCCAATAGGCAGCACGTTCGCCGGCGCGGACGCTTTTCAATTCCTCGGTGACGACATTGAATCCGCCGGGCGCGCTCAAGTCGGCCCGGACCGCGGCGACCTTGTCGGCCAGGACTTCGTTGTCTTCCTCGAAGGCGTGCTGGACCACGATCCAGTAAAGCGCGCCGAGCCCGCACGAGAGAAGGAATGCCGCTGCGAGCGTGAAGAGCAGGACGAGCTGCGACGCGATCGAGCGCGGTTCAGCCGGCTTTGAGGACATAGCCCGCGCCGCGCACAGTGTGGATGAGTTTCGGCTGGAACGGATCGTCCACCTTGGCGCGCAAGCGCCGCACCATCACGTCCACCACGTTCGTGTTCGTGGCGAAATTAATGTCCCAGACGTGGCTCGCAATTTCCGCGCGCGAAACCACCTGGCCGGCCGAACGCACGAGATGGGTCAGGAGCAGAAATTCCTTCGCGGTGAGATTGAGCGGTGTGCCGGCGCGGGTGGCCTTGTGCCGGCGCGTATCGATTTCCAGGTCGCGGATGCGCAACATTTCCTGGCGATGATTCGGCGCGCGTCGCAGCAGGGAATGCACCCGCGCCATGAGCTCGGAAAACGCGAAGGGTTTCACGAGGTAATCGTCCGCGCCCAGTTCCAGGCCTTTCACGCGATCGCGGACGCTATCGCGCGCGGTCAGAAAAAGAATCGGCGTCCGCATCCCGCTCTTCCGCAATTCGGTCACGACCGCCCAGCCGTCTTTGTTCGGCAACATTACGTCGACGATGAGGAGGTCGAACTTTTTCGTGCGCGCCAAATCGAGACCGCTCTCGCCATCGTGCGCGATCTCGACCGTCAGTCCATCCTCGCGCAGGCCTTTCGCTAAAAAGCCGGCCGTCTTTTTCTTGTCCTCGATCAGCAGGATGCGCATCGGGCCCAATTATAGGGCTTGAGCGGATGGACTCAATAACACTAACGGCCGCCAAATATCGTTTCGCCTCGAATGGCTCTACCAGCGAGAGTGCGGGACGAGAATGAAGGCGCCTCGCCGAACGGTAGCCATAATCGTCGGACTGGTCGTCTTCGCCATGGGCGGCGGCATTATCCTGGTGAATCCGCGGGTGACTCGTTACGTGGAGAGCGATCAGTTCCGCGCTGAACTCGAAAAGGAGACGGCGAAAGGATTGCATTTTCCCGCGGGAACCTACGCCCCAATCCGACGGACCGGACTCCTGACCGCGGCGAGCGACAGCTTCCAGGCGGAGAATGGGCGCAAGGCATTGAGTGCGATGAACGCACACAGCATTACGGCGCAGTTCAATCCGCTCGGAGTTTTTCTGCGCCGCTGGCAACTCGACGATGTCCACATCGCCGGAGGCGAAGTTGGGATTCAAACCTACGAGCCGAAGCCGGAGCCGTCACCGAGTAAGCCTTGGTATCACGTTTTCCTGCCGGCTCGAGTTTATCTCCGCAAAGTCTGGTCGGAGCCTGCCGATGTAACCTGGCGATTTCGAAACGAGAAAGGCGGCTTCTTCGGGACGCGTTTGCTCATCACTCCGCACGGACGCGATTTTGAATATCAGGCGACCGGCGGAACAATGAAAGGCGCGCTCATTCCCGATCTGCCATTGCGCCATACGCATCTGCTGATCACCAGGACGCTGCTCACGCTTTACGAGCTCGATCTCGCGCCCGGCCCGGCGAGCCATGATGGATTCATTCACGCCGAGGGCAGGGCCGGCACGCGTGAGGACAAGAGCGTGAAGTTCAAAGTGAAGTTCGAAAAACTGCCGGTGGGCGAATGGCTGCCGGCGAGCTGGCACGATCATGTCAGCGGGCTGGCCGACGGTAATGTGCGGTGGAGCGGCGAGAAACCAAAACTCGAAACCTCGCAGGTGCAGGCAGCGCTTCGAGTGAAGAATGGACGGGTCAACCGGCTGCCATTTCTCCAGAAGCTAAGCGCGATCACCGGGAAGAAGTCGATCGAACAATTGGACCTTAATGAATGCTCCGCGGAGCTGGATTGGAATAGTCCCCGAGTCGAAATCAAAAACATCGAGATTGAAGACAAAGGAAAATTTCGAATCGAAGGTGCGCTCTCCATCCGCGAGAAGTCGTTAGGCGGCGCCATTCAGCTCGGCCTGGCGCGTGAATATCTGGAGTGGCTGCCGCGCCCTCAGGAGGTTTTTCCGAGGGAGAAAGCGGGATATTTTTGGACAACTGTGCACTTGTCTGGAACAATCGATCAACCAGAACAGGACCTCAGTCCGCGAGTGATCGAAGCGCTGAAGGAATCGCCCGGGGCATTTCTCGGTCTGACCTTTCGTCTGATCCGAGACTGGTTGAAGGACGCCTTCGGCGAGTGAGCCAACGGAGGTCACGCTTCCAGCCTGACCTGCGCAGACTTCGCTCGTGATCTTCACGTGATTTCGTCTATCGTCCGCTCGCCCAAATGCCGCGGAACAACGAGCTCCAAAAAATTTTGCTGATTGGCTCGGGCCCGATCGTGATCGGGCAGGGCTGCGAGTTCGATTATTCCGGCGTCCAAGCCTGCAAGGCGTTGCGCGAGGAAGGCTACCAGGTCGTGCTCGTGAATTCGAACCCGGCCACGATCATGACCGACCCGGAATTCGCCGACCGGACTTACGTCGAGCCGATCACGCCCGAAGTCGTCGAGGCAATTCTTGCTCGGGAAAAACCGGACGCGATCCTGCCAACGATGGGCGGCCAGACGGCGCTCAACGTTGCCATGGAATTGAATCGCAACGGCGCCCTGGTGCGGCACAACGTGAAACTGATCGGCGCGAACGCGCAGGCCATCGCGAAAGGTGAAGATCGCCAGCTTTTCAAGGAAGCGATGCTGCGGATCGGGCTCGACGTCCCGCGCTCCGGCGTTGCGCATTCGATCGCCGACGCGAACCAGGTCGCGGACACGATCGACAAGTTTCCGCTCATCATTCGCCCGGCGTTTACCCTCGGCGGTTCCGGCGGCGGCATCGCTTACAACCGGATTGAGCTGGAGGAAATTGTCGAGCGCGGTCTCGCGCTCTCGCCGGTTACCGAAGTGTTGATCGAGGAGTCGCTCGTCGGCTGGAAAGAATTCGAAATGGAAGTGATGCGCGATTGCGCGGACAACTGCGTCGTCATCTGCTCGATCGAGAACTTCGACGCGATGGGCGTGCACACGGGCGACTCGATCACGGTCGCTCCTGCCCAAACGCTGACCGACAAGGAATACCAGATGATGCGCGACGCTTCGTTCGAGGTGATCCGCGAGATCGGAGTCGAGACCGGCGGGTCGAACATTCAGTTCGCGGTTAATCCGGACAACGGCCGGATGGTCGTCATCGAAATGAATCCACGGGTCTCGCGTTCGAGCGCGCTTGCCTCGAAGGCAACCGGGTTCCCGATCGCGAAGATCGCCGCAAAATTGGCGGTCGGTTACACGCTCGACGAAATCCGCAACGACATTACCCGCGAGACGCCGGCGAGCTTCGAGCCCACGATCGATTATTGCGTCGTAAAAGTTCCGCGGTTCACCTTCGAGAAATTTCCGCAGGCCGATCCGACATTGACGACGCAGATGAAAAGCGTCGGCGAAGCGATGGCGATCGGCCGGACGTTCAAAGAGGCGCTCCAAAAGGCGCTGCGCTCGCTCGAGATCAAACGCTTCGGTCTGTGCGGCGACGGGTATGACAAGCGGCTCGATTCCGAAGCGCTCCGCCTCAAGCTGGCGATCCCCAATGCCGAGCGCGTCTTCCATCTCGCTCAGGCGTTTCAGGACCGCATGTCGATCGACGAAGTTTTCGACCTCACGAAGATCGACCGCTGGTTTTTGCACAACGTTCGGCAAATCGTGGAGGAGCAACGGAGGTTAGGCTTCCAGCCTGACTCGGCCGACAGGCTACCAGCCTGTCCATCCCCACTTCCCTCCGCTATCTTCCAACCTTTCGACGAACAAACTGAACTGCAGCAAACCGAGCGACATCTGCCGCACTGGGAACAGGAAGGTGCCACGTATTTTGTTACTTTTCGCTTAATCGATTCGGTCGCGCAGGACGTTCTCGCACAATGGCGCGAGGAGCGTGAGCAGTGGCTGGAGCGGCATCCTCCGCCGTGGAATTGGCGGACAGCTCGCGAGCACAAGCGCATGAACGAAGAAAGCCGCGAGGAGTGGCTCGATCGCGGCCACGGCTCGTGTTTGCTACGCCAGCCTGCAATCGCCGGGATCGTCGCTTCTAGTTTGAATCATTTCGATCGCGATCGGTACCTTCTCGACGCGTTCGTTGTGATGCCGAATCATGTTCATGTATTGTTCAAGCCACTAAGCGGCAATTCGCTTTCTTCCATTCTGCATTCTTGGAAATCGTTTTCTGCGAACGCGATTAACCGGCAGGTCAACCGCGAGGGTCCGGTGTGGATGGCGGAAAACTTTGACACAATTGTCAGGGACGCGGCGCATTTGCATGCTTGCCGCGAGTACATAGCGCAGAATCCTGTAAAGGCCGGCCTCACCAGAGGGGATTTTGTTTTGCAAATGCAACGGGTCTTGCAGGTAGAGGAACGACAGGCTGGAAGCCTGCCGGCCGAGTCAGGCTTGAAGCCTGACCTCCGGGAGCTTCGTCGGCTCAAGAAACTCGGCTTCTCGGATCGACAGCTGGCAATTGCGCACGGAATCCCAGAATCCAGACTCCGTGCGGATCGCAAAGCCGCGGGCGTGATTCCGACCTACCGGCTGGTCGATACGTGCGCGGCGGAGTTTGAAGCCTTCACGCCGTACTATTATTCGACCTACGGGACCGAGAACGAGATGCGACGGACCGACCGGCCCAAGATCATGATCCTCGGTGGCGGGCCAAATCGGATCGGGCAGGGGATCGAGTTCGATTACTGTTGCGTCCACGCGGCCTTCGCGCTCCGCGAGATCGGGTTTGAAACGATCATGGTGAACTCGAATCCGGAAACGGTTTCGACCGATTACGACACGAGCGACAAACTTTATTTCGAGCCGCTCACCCTCGAGGACGTGCTCAATATATATGAGCAGGAATTGCCCGAGGGCGTGATCGTCCAGTTCGGCGGGCAAACGCCGCTGAATCTCGCGGAAGGATTGAAGGCGGCCGGCGTTCCGATCATCGGGACGCAGCCGGAGAGCATCGAGATGGCCGAAGACCGGAAACTTTTTGCCGCGATGCTCGATAAACTCGGCTTGCGGCAGACGCCGAGCGGTTCCGCGGTCAGCGCGGATGAAGCGATCGTGATCGCGGACCGGATCGGTTATCCGGTGCTCGTTAGGCCGTCATTTGTGCTGGGCGGACGCGCCATGGAGTTGGTCTACAACGCCGACGATCTCCGCCGTTACATGCAGAGCGCGATCGAAGTCAGTTCCGATCGCCCGGTGCTAGTCGACCGTTTTCTTGAGGACGCGATCGAAGTGGACGTCGATTGCATCGCGGACGGCGAGACGAGCGTGATCGGCGCGATCATGGAGCACATCGAGCAGGCCGGCATTCACAGTGGCGACAGCGCCTGCGTGATCCCGACCTTTTCGTTGCCGACGAGCGTGCTCGAACAAATCCGGACCGCGACAAAGGCGATGGCGCGTGAATTGAAGGTGCGCGGCCTGATGAATGTCCAGTTCGCCGTGAAGGGCGACGAAGTTTACGTCCTCGAAGTGAATCCGCGCGCGTCACGGACGGTCCCGTTCGTAAGCAAAGCGATCGGGGTTCCGCTGGCGAAGCTGGCTGCGAAAGTGATGACCGGAAAAACGCTCACCGAGCTCGGATTCACTGTAGAAATTATCCCGACGCATTTTTCGGTGAAGGAAGCGGTGTTCCCGTTCCTGCGTTACCAGGGCAACGACATCGCGCTCGGGCCGGAAATGAAATCGACCGGGGAAGTGATGGGGATCGATGCCGATCTCGGCCTGGCCTACGCGAAATCGCAAATGGCGGCGCCGCCGCCGCTGCCAAAAACCGGCAACGTTTTCATCAGCGTCAAAGACAGCGACAAAGCCGGCGTGATTCCGCTCGCGAGGGAATTTGTTGAGCTCGGTTTCCAAATCATTGCGACGAGCGGGACCTGGGCGGACTTACACGAGGCCGGGGTTCCGGTCACCAAGGTTTACAAGATCCGGGAAGGTCGGCCGAATGTGCTCGATCTCGTCACCAACGGCGACATCCATTTCATCATCAATACCCCAAGCGGCAAGATTCCGCGCGAAGACGAAGTCCGGATCCGGAACGCGTCGCTCGCGAAAAAAATTCCGATCATGACGACGATTCGGGCGGGCCAGGCGAGCGCGAACGGAATTCGTTCCTTGCAGCGCAGCCACGTCCACGTGAAGACGCTCCAGGAATATCATGGACGAATGACGAATGACGAATGACGAATGACGAAGCCAGAATCGGTTGAAGGTTCGAGGTTGAACGGTAGGGTCAGGACCATGAAACAGATGTTGCTTTGCTGCGTGCTCGGGTTGGCGTTCGTCGCCGCGCCGGTGCGAAGCGAGGATAAAAAGGAAGAAAAGAAAGATACTGCCGCCATGAGTGAACAAAAAGAAGTCGCAGTGATTAAGACCAGTGAAGGGGAAATGGTGGCCGAGTTCTGGTCGGACGTCGCGCCGAAGACGGTGGCGAATTTTAAGAAGCTGGCGAAATCCGGTTTCTATGACGGGACCGCGTTTCATCGCGTCATCAAGGGCTTCATGATCCAGGGGGGCGATCCGCTGACGAAAGACGAGAGCAAGCAATCGCGCTGGGGCACGGGCGATCCTGGCTACAAGATCGACGCCGAGTTCAGCAAGAAGTCGCACACGAAAGGCGTGCTCTCGATGGCGCGTTCGCAGGATCCGAATTCCGCCGGCAGCCAGTTTTTCATTTGTCACGGCAACCCGACGTTTCTCGACGGGCAATACACAGCTTTTGGCAAGCTGATCAAAGGCGAGGACGTGCTTGAAAAGATTGCGACGACCAAAACGCTGCCCGGCGATCGGCCCGAGAAGCGGGTGAACGTCGAGAGCATCAAGATCGTCCCGGCTGATTCGGTGAAGTGACGAAGACGAAAATCGCGCTCGTCCAGATGCAGTGCGGGACCGATCCGGCTGCGAATCTGGCGAAAGCGATTGCGCGCATTCGGGACGCGGCGAAAGAAGGCGCGCAGATCGTTTGTCTGCCGGAATTATTTCGCTCGCAATACTTCTGCCAGAGCGAAGACCACGCGAACTTCGCGCTGGCTGAGGAAATTCCAGGTCCGACGACCTCGGAGCTGGAAAAAGTCGCGCGCGAATGTGGCGTCGTCATTGTCGCCTCGCTCTTTGAGAAGCGCGCCGCCGGTGTTTACCACAACACCGCCGCGATCATCGACGCGGACGGCCAATACCTCGGGAAATATCGCAAGATGCATATCCCGGACGATCCGTCGTACTACGAGAAATTTTATTTCGCGCCGGGCGATCTGGGGTTCCAGGCCTGGCCAACCGCGCACGGAAAAATCGGCGTCTGCGTTTGCTGGGACCAATGGTATCCGGAATCGGCGCGGCTCACGGCCCTTCGCGGCGCCCAGATTTTGTTTTATCCCACGGCGATTGGCTGGCATCCGCGCGAAAAGGAAAAGTACGGCGCGGCGCAATATTCCGCCTGGGAAACGATGCAGCGCAGCCACGCGATCGCGAATGGTTGCTACGTGGCGGCGATCAATCGTGTCGGTCATGAAGCGCCGGCGGGCGGCGACGGGATCGAGTTCTGGGGACAAAGCTTCATCATCGCGCCGAGCGGCGAAATCCTCGCGAAAGGAAGCGCCGATCGGGAAGAAATCGTGACGGCGGAGATTGATTGGAACCGCGTCGAGGTAACGCGAACCCATTGGCCGTTCCTGCGCGATCGTCGGGTCGACGCCTACAGCGGGATCGAGCAGCGGCTGATCGATTGAGCATTCTTCTGTAGCCGCTTCGCTGTGCGAAGCGCGAGAGACGCATTGCCCGCGAAGTCGCGCTCACGTCGCCCTCAGGGCGACGGCTACAGAAGACCGCGTCACCTGATTAATTGTTTTCATTTCCGCTACCCCAGCGGTACGTTTGCGGCCATGAAAACATTAATCATTTCGCTGGGGATGATGTGCGCTCTGGCGTTGGCGGCGCACGGGCAGGATGTGACGAACGCGACCTGCAAATTGGAATCGAAGTCGGGCAGTCAGGTCGCGGGAACGGTGACGTTCATGAAAATGGGCGATGACGTCCACGTAGTCGCCGACATCACCGGATTGAAGCCGGGCAAACATGGGTTTCACATTCATGAAAAGGGAGATTGCTCCGCGCCTGATGCGGCTTCAGCCGGCGCGCATTTCAATCCGACGCATCAACATCACGGCGGGCCGACGACTCCCCCCGAACGTCACGCTGGTGACCTAGGCAATCTCGAAGCGGACGCCTCCGGCAAGGCGCATCTCGATTGGAAGGGGAAAATGAGTCTGAGTGGCGCAGATTCGATCATCGGCAAGTCGGTCGTGGTTCACGAAAAGGACGACGACTTGAAAACGGATCCCTCCGGCAACTCCGGCGCGCGCCAGGCGTGCGGCGTGATTGAGGCTGCGAAATAGTTCAGGAAAAGTCATGAAGATTCCCCGCCAGGACCGGCGGTCATAGACCGCCGCTACAGGGAATGCAGTTACTCACTCTGACTGAAATCCGCCGGCACGCCCAGAATGGCGCGGCGGTGGAGGCGCGCGTTCATATCCAGGTGGAAGGCGTGACCGCGAAAGTGACGCGCGAACAAAAGCCGTACTGCGAGTTGCACCTCGCCGATGCGTGCGATCGGATGACGCTGCGGGTCTGGAGCGATCATCCGGAATTCCGCGCCTGCGGTTCGCTGAAGGCTTCGGATTTCATCGAGCTGAGCGGCGAGTTCGTGCAGCACCAGCAGTTCGGACTCGATGCGCGGAACTGGAAGGTGCGGCATCTCAACGGCCAGGAGCGCTCCGAGTTGTTGCAAGGCCCGCCGGAATTGCGCGCGAAGCAGGCGGCGGACTGGGAATACATCGTCGAGCGGACGCGCGCGCTTGAAGATCCGCGACTGCGCTCGCTCGGTGAAGCGTTTATCGCCGAGCATGGCGAGCGTTTTCGCCGCACCGCCGGCGCGCGTTCGTATCATCACGCGCGACGCGGCGGGCTCGTCGAGCACGTCGCCCAGATGATGCGGATGGCGATGGTGATCGCGCCGCTTTATCCGCAGCTCAATCTCGACCTGCTCATCGCCGGCGTTTTGTTTCACGATGCCGGGAAGCTTTGGGAAAATCATTTGCCCGAGAACGGATTCACCATGGGCTACGACGAGCGCGGCGAATTGATGGGGCACATCTCGATCGGGCTCGAGCTCGTGAATTCGCTCTGGCGAAAGTTGCAGACGGAGGAAAATCTCAGTGCCTGGAGTTCGCTCACTCCGTCATCGGAGGACGTGCGGATGCATCTGCTCCACTTGATTGGCGCGCATCACGGCGAGCCGCAATTCGGTTCGCCAGTCAGTCCCAAGACGCCGGAAGCGATGGCTCTCAATTACATCGATAACCTCGATGCCCGGATGGAAATGTTTGCCGCTGGTTATCTCGTCGCGAAACCGATCGCCGATCGGATCTTCGATCGGGTGCGACCGTTGCCCGGGAATCTGGTTAAGCCGCTCGAGAAATATCAGGCGCCCGGTTCGAATGGGCCGCCGCCCTTGCCGAAGGCGAACGGCGAGACAGGCCGTCTTCTGTAGCCGCTTCGCTGTGCGAAGCGTTGGGTCGGCGCGACGTTTCTCCTCACGCTTCGCATAGCGAAGCGGCTACAGAAGGCGTCTCCGCGCTTCCGCCAGATATTCTTCGTCGATCTCAAAGCCGATAAAATTTTTCACGCCGCAACGTTTTGCGGCGACGGCTGAGTTTCCGATCCCGAGAAACGGATCCAGCATCGTCTCGACCCGCGAAATTCCATGCAGCTTGATGCACCATTCCGCTAGTTGCACCGGGAAGGTGGCCGGGTGCGGCCGCTCCTTCGCGCGATGTTGAATTGTTTCATAGGGGACGAACCACGTGTTGCCGCGGCAGCGCCGGTCTTTTCCTTTCGTGTGACTCCACCGCGCGATGTTGCTCTTGTCGGCATAGGGAACGCCAAGGGCGAGCCGATCGATCGGGGTCCGGCCTTCCGGCGTCAGATGGAAAATGTATTCGTGGTAATCGTTCAGATAACGCGGCGAGCTGATCGGTTTGAAATGGCCGCGTGAGGTCGTTAGGCCGCTGTCGTCCTCGATCGAAATCGCCTTGATCCAGTGGATCGTGTTTTGAAGGACAAATAAATCGCGGAGCCGAAGGACGAGTTCGTGGGGCAATAGCGGATTGGAGGGGGACGCCCCAACGTTGAGGAAAAGCGAGCCGTCGTTTTTCAGGAGCCGCCGCAGTTCGACCGCCCACTTCGCGCACCAATCAAGGTAATCGCCGCGCCGCTGCCGATCCGAGTAGCGGCTGTAGGCGATGCCCAGGTTGTAAGGCGGTGAGGTGACGACCAGATCAATCGACTGATCGGCGAGGCCCTTCATTCCTTCGACGCAATCGCCGAGCCGCAGATCAAACGCAGTCACGCTATAGATTTAGGCAGAACGATTGTTGGTACAAGCAAGAAAAGCGTTAGGTTTGAGACGATGTCCGACAAGCTCTCCAAGCTAAAGATTGCGGATCGCGAATTCACGTCGCGATTGCTTGTCGGCACAGGGAAATTCGGGTCGAACGAATTGATGCGCGATGCACTAATCGCGAGCGGAACGGAGATCGTGACGGTCGCGCTGCGCCGCGCCGACCTTTCCGGCAAGCATGACGCCTTCGCGAACATTCTCGATTTCATCGATCCGAAGCGGTTCCTCCTTTTGCCAAACACGAGCGGGGCGCGGAATGCGGCGGAAGCGGTGCGGCTGGCGCGGCTGGCAATCGCGGCTGGTTTGCCGAACTGGGTGAAGCTCGAGATTCATCCCGACGCGCGTTATTTGCTGCCAGACCCGGTCGAGACGCTGGCGGCGGCGGAGATTCTGGTGAAGGAAGGATTCGTCGTCCTGCCTTACATCAATGCCGATCCGGTTCTGGCGAAGCGGTTGCAGGACGTGGGCACGGCGACAGTGATGCCGCTCGGTTCGCCGATCGGCAGCAATCGCGGGATCGAAACGCGGGCGCAGATTGAGATCATTATCGAACAGGCAACGGTGCCGGTCGTCGTGGACGCCGGTCTTGGCGCGCCCAGCCAGGCGGCCGAAGCGATGGAAATGGGAGCCGACGCTGTGTTGGTAAACACCGCGATCGCCATCGCCTCAGACCCGAGCCGAATGGCGCATGCTTTCCGCAAAGCCGTCGAAGCCGGCCGGGAAGCGCGCGAGATCGGTTTGGCCGAATCGCGTTCCAGCGCGTCGGCGACGAGTCCGCTGACAGGATTTTTCACGACGCGTGAGCAATAGTCTTCTGTAGCCGCTGCCCTGTGGGCAGCGCGAGTTTAGGTCCGGCGAGCAGGTGACATCATCCTCACGCTTCGCACAGCGAAGCGGCTACAGAGGAGGCCACAGAAATCAGAGCGGGCGAAAACTGACGCCCGCGTCGTTGTAGAATTCGATTTGCCTTCCGCCGAGGCGGCGAACGACTCGCCATCCGTGCTGGCGCGCCATATCGCGCAACTCTTCATCCGACAACGCACGAACAACGCTCAGCTCCGACGGATGGGTCACGAAATACTCCGGCTTTATCGCGAGCATTCGGGCGATCTTCGCGATCACCGCGGGCAGTTGATCGGGCATGCCGTCATTCTCGCACAGCGAACCCAAAGGTCACAGAATTTGGCGCGCCGAAGGCCCTGAGCTAGGTTCCGCCCCGATGTTTTCCGAGACAATTATTTTACGCGGACACATCATTGATTCGCTGATTCTGCCGAAGGTGCTCGACCAGATCCTGACCCAGGGCGGTGAATTCAAAATCGGCGAGATCAAGATCGGGCAGAACCGGATCGATCAAAGTTTCGCGCGCATCGAAGTTTCCGCGCCGAAACACGAGTTGCTCGACGACATCGTCCTCCGCTTGCGCCAGCACGGCGCCGAAGTGGTGGAAAAGAAGGATGTGGAGCTCGCGCCCGCTCCTGCCGACGGCGTGTTTCCGAAGGATTTTTACGTCACCACGAATCAGCAGACGCTCGTCACACTCGACGGGACGGAGATCGAAGTGCATCCGGCCTTAATGGATTGCGCGATCGTCGTGGATCGGGAAGCGCGCCGCGCGACCGCGAAGAAATTTCACGAAATCCGTCGCGGGATGGAAATCGTCGTCGGTCATCAAGGGATCAGGGTCGTGCCGGTTCAGCGTTCCACAGCGCGGACGGACGTTTTCGAATTCATGTCGACCAATATTTCGCTCGAGAAACCGAAGAGCGGGATCATCCGCGAAATGGCGACGGAACTTCAGCGGGCCCGAACTGAAGGCGGCAAGATCCTCGTCGTCGCCGGTCCGGCGGTGGTGCACACCGGCGCGGTGCCGCACTTGGAAAAGTTGATCGAGCTTGGATTTGTCGATCTGCTCTTCGGCGGGAACGCCCTTGCGCTGCACGATATCGAGAACGCGCTTTTCGGCACATCGCTCGGCATCAATCTGGAACAGGGTTCGCTGGCCGAGCGCGGCCACGAAAATCAAATGCGCGCGCTGAACATGATCCGCGAAGCCGGCAGCATTTCGCGCGCGGTCGAAGATGGAACGCTGAAGAGCGGGATCATGGCGGCTTGTGTGCGGCACGGGGTGGAATTCGTTCTGGCTGGTTCTATCCGCGACGACGGCCCCTTGCCGGAAGTCATCACCGACACGCTCGAAGCCCAGGACGCAATGCGGGAAAAAATTACCAACGTAACGACCGCGCTGATGATGGGCACGATGTTGCATTCGATGGCGGTCGCAAACCTCTTGCCGGCCACGGTGAAAACACTCTGCGTTGACGTGAATCCTGCGGCCGTCAGCAAGCTCACCGAGCGCGGCTCATTCCAATCGCTCGGGCTCGTCTCGGACCTCGAGCCGTTCCTGCGCGAGTTAACCGGCACGCTGGCCCGCTGATTTTCGTTATGCGCCAGCTGCTCCTTTGCCCGCCGGATTATTACGGCATCGAGTACGAGATCAATCCATGGATGAGTCGCGCCCGCGGTGCCGAAGTGCCGGTCGCGCAGGCGCAGTGGAAAGGCCTCTTCGAAAAATTGTCGAGTCTCGATTGCAAGATCGAGCTGATCCCGCCGCGGCCAAAATTGCCCGACATGGTTTTCACCGCCAACGCTGGCCTAACGATTGGTCGCCGTTTTATCCCGAGTAATTTCCGGCACCAGGAGCGCGCCGGCGAAGCGCCGCATTTCGCGTCTTGGATGGAAGAGCACGGCTACGAAGTCGTCTGGCTGTCGAAAGATCTTTATTTCGAAGGCGAAGGGGACGCGCTTTTCGGCGGCGACGTTCTTTTTTGCGGCTACAAATTCCGGTCCGACATCAATTCGCATCGCGCCGTCGCGGACCTGCTCGGCTGCCTCGTCATTTCAGTCGAGCTGGTCGATCCGCGCTTTTACCACATCGATACCTGTTTTTGTCCGTTGCCCGATGGTGGCGCATTCTGGTTCCCAAAAGCGTTCGATGAATACGGCCAGCGCGCGATCCGCGAACACCTCCGCGACCTGCTTGACGTGGCCGAAGAAGAAGCGGTCCATTTTTCCTGCAACGCCGTCGTGCTCGATCGCGACATCGTTTTGCCCGAAGGCGCGCCGAAATTGGTCGCGACCCTCAACGACCGCGGCTACATCTGCCATCCGCTTCCGATGAGCGAATTCCTCAAGGCCGGCGGCGCCTGTAAATGTCTGACGATGTTTATGCCGCAACGAGAAAGTGTTAAGGACTAAGGGTTAAGTTTTAAGGAGGGACTTTGAGCCTTCTCTTAACACTTAAAACTTAAACCTTAAAACTGCCGCGTTTCTTCCCGAGCGCTTGCTCAATTTTCCCAAGCGGCAGGCAATTCATTACATCCTCTTTCGTCAGCCAACCTTTCCGCGCCGCGCCGACGCCGAACCACAAATCCTGGAGCCGCTCCACGCCATGCGCATCCGGGTTGATCACGCACTTCACTCCTTTCCCTTTCGCGAGCGGCCACCAGCGCCAGTCGAGATCGAGGCGTTTCGGCGCGGCGTTGAGCTCGATCCAGGTTCCGGTTTCAGCCGCGGCCTCGATGATTGCAGGAATGTCGACCGCGTACGGGTCGCGTCTCAGCAACAGCCTGCCCGTTGGGTGCGCCAGCATCGTGACATGCGGATTTTGCATCGCACGAATAATTCGCTTCGTCATCTCTGCTTCCGACAAAGTGAAAGCGGAGTGGATTGAGGCCACGACGTAATCGAGCGCCACCAGAATTTCGTCGGGAAAATCGAGAGAACCATCGCGGAGAATGTCGCACTCGACCCCGGCAAAGATCCGGAAATTTTCAAAATCGCGATTCAGTTTCTTGATCGTGGCGACCTGAACTTCGAGCCGCGCTTCGTCGAGCCCACGCGCCTGGATCGAGCTGCGACTGTGATCGGCGATCCCAAGATATTGGAGACCGAGTTCCTGGGCCGCAGCCGCCATCTCTTCGAGCGAATTGCGGCCGTCGCTCGCCGTCGTGTGGCAGTGAAACGTGCCGCGGAGATTCTCCGCTTCGATCAGGCGCGGCAGTTTTCCCGTCGCGGCGGCCTCGAATTCGCCGGAATTCTCGCGCAGCTCCGGCGGGATGTAGTCGAGATCGAGCGCGCGATAGAGGTCAGCTTCCTCGCGAATGGTAGGGGCGATTGACCCCAATCGCCCGCGAGTCTTCCTGGCCGGCGTCGTTTTCACCTCGGGCGATTCGGGTGAATCGCCCCTACCTTCAGCGACACCGAGCCGGTACTCATTCAACGTCCATCCGCGCTGCAACGCACGGCTCCGGACCACGACGTTGTGTTCCTTGCTCCCGGTAAAATAATTGAGGGCAAAGGGATATTCCGCCGCGGTCACGACGCGCAGGTCGCATTGGATTCCCGAGCGCAAGCGCACGCTCGACTTCGTCGGTCCGTGCGCGATGACCGATTCGACCAGCGGATGTTGAACGAACAACGCCGAGATTTCCGCCGGCGCTTTGGTCGCCACGATAAAATCGAGATCGCGCACGATCTCCTTCCGCCGCCGATAACTGCCAGCGATGCAAACGTGAAGCGCTTCCGAATGCGCTCGCAGATCGTCCTGCAACCGCTCCGCTTCCGCCGCGATCTTCCCGAGCTGGAATTTCCCCTCGTATTTCTGGCGTTCGTCAATCGCGCGGCAGAGTTTTTCCTGCGTCGTTTTGCCGAATCCCGGCAGCTCCGCGACCCGGCCCGCGACACAAGCTTCGTGAAGCTGCGCGATGGAGCTGACCTGCAATTTCTCATGCAAAGCCTTGATTTTTTTCGCGCCCAAGCCCGGCAGCGAAAACAGTTCGAGAATGTCCGCTGGAAATTCCGCGCGCAGATCGTCGAAGAACTTCAGCGATCCGGTCTCAACCAGCTCCTTGATCTTCGCCGCGATGGCTTTTCCAATCCCGGGGATTTTCTCCAGCACTTCTTCATTGCCGAGATCGGCAATGTTACCGCCCCAGGTTTCGAGCGACCGCGCCGCGTTGACGTAAGCGCGAATCTTGAACGGATTTTCATCCTTCAACTCGAGCAGCGTCGCGATTTTCTCGAGCACGTCTGCGATCGTGGCCTTGTCCATCGAGGAATTTTAGCAAAAAGCGCCAAGCACCAAACACCAAGCTCCAGAGAAGCTCCAAACACCGAAACACAAAAAGCAGCGACGTGTCATGCGAAGGCGACCTGTTGGAGCTTGGAATTTGAAGTTTCTCTGGAGCTTGATGCTTGGAATTTGGAGCTTTGTCCGCCTACATCCGTCCCCGCCGCTTGTAGAACTTGTAGCGGGCGATGATCGAATCGACGTACTTGCGGGTTCCGGGGAAATCGATGTTATCGAGGAACGTTTTCGCGGCGACAGCTTTCGTGTCGTCGCCTCCCGCCCAGCGGAGAGCGCGGCTCGGGCCGGCGTTGTATTCCGCGAGCGCGAACGGCATTGGGTTCGCCTGGTTTTGCCAATGCTCAATCGCGCGGTGCAGATACCACGTGCCCGCTTCCAGGTTCGTTTTCGGATCGAACAATTCTTCAACGCGAAAATTCTCCGCCTTGGTTTCTTTCGCCCATTCCGCGGCGGCTTTCTCGCTCACCTGCATGAGCCCGCGTTCGCCGGCCGTGCCGAACTTCTGCGCATCGAACCGGCTCTCGCGCCAGACCACCGCTTTCACCAGCATCGGATCGACCTGATGCTCGGCCGCGACGGCGCGAATGAGCGCATCATGCTGGTGGAACCGGGCCGGGCTGATCCACTCATAAACCGTGTAGAGCGGATCGCCTGAGCGCATCAAGAGATAAAGCAATCCTGCGGCTCCGGCGAGAAGCAGGCAGATGATCAGCTTGAAAAAAAATCGGGCCATTTCGCGGCGGCTCGTGCTCGAAAAAGTTTCGTGGGAAAGTAGTCGATCCCGAGCAGGAGCACGATGACGATTCTAAACCGATGAGCAAGCCCTCCTACGCCCGCGTCATCATCGATCGTTCGATCCATCGTGAGCTGGATTATTTGATCCCGGAATTGCTGGCGGAAAAAACCGCGATCGGTTCCCGGGTGCGGGTGCCGTTTCGGGAACGATCGGCCCTGGCCACGGTGGTCGCGATCCTCGAGGAGACCGATGCGAAAGGGATCCGGCCGATTGAAGCACTGGTGGGCGATCGGCCGGTCCTCAGCTTGAAACTGATCGAGCTGGCGCGCTGGATGAGCGCTTATTACTGCTGCCCGATCGAAACCGTCATGCGGAGCCTGTTGCCGCAGGTGATCCGGCGCGCGGAAGTCGGTTGGAAGAAACAACTCTTTGTCACCGCGGCGAAAGAAATTGCGCCGGAAGAAATCGAGAAGCTGCGCCGGCGCGCGCCGAAGCAGGCGGAATTGCTCGACGTCGTTTCGAAATTACAGAAGCCGATCGCAGCAGCGGAACTGTTGCGAAAGACCTCGCTCGATAATCAGACGCTTCGCGCGCTGGAGAAACGCGGTTTCGTCATTCTGCGCGAAGAAGCGGTGGCGCGCGATCCGCATGCGGAGGAGGAATTCATCGCCTCGAGCAACCTGACTTTGAACGAAGAACAAACCGCGGCGTTGGCTGCGATTGAAGAAGCGCTGGCGACGCCCGCCATTGCCAAGCCGATCCTGCTTCATGGCGTGACCGGCAGCGGGAAAACCGAAATTTATTTACAGGCGATCCACACCGCGCTCGCCCGCGGCAAGACCGCGATCGTCCTCGTCCCGGAAATTTCGCTTACGCCGCAAACGGTCGAGCGCTTCAAGAGCCGCTTCGCCGAGACTCAGGAAATGGTCGCGGTGCTGCACAGTCATTTGTCCGAGGGCGAGCGGCACGACGAATGGCATAAGATCAATGCCGGCCGCGCCCGCATCGTGGTTGGCGCGCGGAGTGCGGTTTTCGCGCCGCTCGAAAATCTCGGACTCATCGTGGTGGATGAGGAACACGAGACTTCCTACAAACAGGAAGACGCGCCGCGGTATCACGCCCGCGACGTTGCGGTGGTGCGCGCGAAACTCGAAGGCTGCACGGTTTTACTCGGCACCGCCACGCCGTCGCTCGAAAGCTATCACAACGCGATGCAGGGAAAATATCGCCTGCTCAAGCTCACCCAGCGCGTGGACAACTGCCAGATGCCGCTGATGCGGATCGTCGATTTGCGACAGGAACGGCGCAAAGAAAAGGTCGCCGCGATTCTCTCGGAGAAATTGCGCGCGGCAATTTCGGCGCGACTCGAGAAAGGCGAACAGACGATCCTGTTCCTGAACCGTCGCGGGTTTTCCACGTCGCTTTTGTGCAGCAACTGCGGCGAAGCGCGCGATTGTCCCAATTGCAGCGTTGCCCTCACCTTTCATCGCGGCGCCGCGCGCCTCACCTGCCACCTGTGTGGACACACCGCCGCGGTGCCCAAGAAATGTCCCGCCTGTTCGCAAGACGCCTTGATCTATTCCGGGTTCGGCACCGAGAAAGTCGAAGCGAACGTCGCGCAGCTTTTTCCCGACGCGACGGCGCGACGGATGGATGCCGACACGATGTCGCGGAAGGACGCCTATCGCGAAACGCTTCTCGCCTTTCGCGCCGGCAAGATCGACATCCTCGTCGGCACCCAGATGATCGCGAAGGGCTTGCATTTTCCGAACGTGACCTTGGTGGGTATCATCAACGCCGATCTCGCGCTCCACATGCCGGATTTCCGCGCGGGCGAGCGGACATTTCAATTGCTGACGCAAGTCGCCGGTCGCGCCGGCCGTGGCGAAACGCCGGGCGAAGTTTTCGTTCAGACCTACACGCCGTTTAGTCCATCGATCCAATTCGCGCGGCATCACGATTTCGCCGGTTACTTCGAACAGGAATTGGAATTTCGGGAGCGCTGCGATTTCCCACCATTCAAACATGTCATCCTGATCACGGTCCGCTCCGCTCACGAAGGCCGCGCGAAATTATCCGCAGAAACCATCGCGCGCCGATTGAAGGAAGCGCTCCCGCCCGAGTTTATCCTGAACGCGCCCGCGCCCGCGCCGCTGGAAAAATTGCAGGGTCAGTTTCGTTTCCACATTCTGCTGCGCGGCGAAGCCATCATGCGCCTGAGCCGTCTCGTTCGTGAAACGCTCGACAAGCTTCCGCTGCCCGAGGACGTCGTCGCCGCCGTGGACGTGGATCCGTATCAATTGCTGTAGGCGTCGCCCTGTGGGCGACGCCGTTCGGCTATATGCGATCGATTCTGATTATTTCGCCTCCTTACCGCCAGCCATCGGCATCCGCGACCAAACCCGCGCGGACCGGATTGTCGCGCACGTAATTCCACTTTTGTCCGTAACTTTCCTCACTTCGCAAAACATGATCGAAGAATCCTCGTTGCCAGATCGGCCTCTGTAGCCGTCGCCCTGTGGACGATGTCGTGGCGATCACCGCCTTCTCCAAGCATTGCTTCAACATTCCCATCCATCTCCCCAATTCGAACTCATTCGGTCCGGAGACGAACAAATGAATATGATCCGGCATGATGACGTACCGGCCGACCGCGATGCTGTGTTCGGCGTACGCGCGTTGACAGAAACCTACGAAGGCATCGTAAACCGCATCGGCCGCGAGCAACCGCCTTCGTCGATACGTGCAAGCGGTGATGAAGAAAACCGGATTGCTCGGGAAGAGGCGATCGAGTCGGGGAGGGACGCGAGCATGCTTGTTCATTGGAGGGAGCGAATAGCATGACGAATGGCGGTTCCTGAAGCAATGTCGTTCTCGCGCTTCGCATAGCGAAGCGGCTACAGAAGAGGCGAAGCGGCTACAGAAGAAGCGGTGGCTGTTCGCGCTGGAGTATTCCGGTATTTGATCTAACTCTATTGCCTCATGCGCTATTCGAGATCCATCGTGCTCGTCGCGACCGCGGCGCTTGTCCTGGCCGGTTGCCGAAAAGACGCGGCGACGGGCGGTGCTTCGAACAAAATTCGGGTCGGCTACATCGGGCTGACCTGTGAGGCTCCGATTTTCACCGCGGTTGAGAACGGGTTTTTCAAGGAGGAAGGACTCGACGTCGAGTTGGTGAAATGCGAGTGGGCGAACTACAAGGACGTGCTCGCCCTGGGTGGATACGACATCACTCACCATCTGGTGATGTATTTTCTAAAACCGATCGAACAGGGATTGGACGTGAAATTCACGGCTGGAATCCACAAGGGCTGCCTGCGCGTCCAGGCCTCGACGAAAGGAAATATCCACACCGTCCAGGACCTGCGTGGAAAACGGATCGGGGTTCCTGGCATGGGAACGCCACCGTTTATTTTTGCCAACCGCGTTCTCGGCGCGAACGGAATTGATGCGAGCAAAGACGTGAGCTGGCGCGTGTTTCCGGCCGGCGAGTTGGGCCTCGCGCTCGATAAGGGCGAAGTCGACGCGGTCGCGAACGCCGAGCCGATTGGCAGCCTCCTTTTGGCCGACGGAAAGGTGCGCAACGTAGCGGACCAGGCGGCGGACATGCCTTACAAGGACGAGTACTGCTGCGCGGTCATCGTGAATGGAAAATATCTGGCGGCGCATCCGAAGGAGTCGGCGGCGGCGACGCGCGCGCTCTTGAGAGGCGCGAAGTGGGTCGAGACGAATCCGGCGGCCGCGGCGCGGTTGTCCGTCGAGAAAAAGTATCTCGCGTCGAATCCTGAGCTGAACACCGTCGCGATCTCGCATCTGCGTTATGTCCCGAGCGTTTCCGGTGCGGATAACGCGGTTAAATCAGCGGCCGAAGAAATGAAAATCGCGGGAATGCTAAGCCCGACCACGGATGTGGCGGCCTTGGCGAAGAAAGCGTTCGTCCATCTCGACGGCGTGACGGACGAATGGATCGATAGTCTGCCGGTCGAGAAAGTGGCCGGTGGCCAGGTTCCTCCGGACCAGGACATCCGCCTTTACGCGGAGTTAATTCTCGGCGACCGGGAAGACTCATGTTGCAAGAAGCCAGTCGTCGCGGCCCAGAAATAAATTCGGCGAGAACGGACGCGACGCTGGGCGATGTCGCGGCGGAACGGGGGACGAAGCGATGGCGAACGTGGCTGCCGGTCCCGTTGGCGAACCTCATTTGTCTGGCGGTGCACTGGTTCGTGTCGAAAACCGAGTCGCCGGCAGAAACGCGTTCCTATTTCGTGTTTCTTTGGAACTTCCTCGCGGTCTCGTTTCTTCTCGCGATCGCGCAGCTCTGGTTGCCGGCCCTGAGACGACGCATGCGCCAGGCAGGACCGATCTTCGCCGTCGCCCTGCTGACATTGTGCGCCTGGGAATTGATCACGACCGGCTTTCGTTTACTGCCGCTGCCGTACTTTCCCAGCCCGGCCGGCGTTTTCCAAAGTCTGATTAACGATCGCGCGCTGCTCTTCGACAGCACCTGGCATTCGTTGGTCCTGTTGCTCGGCGGTTATGCGCTCGGCGTGATCGCAGGATTGATCAGCGGCATCTGCATCGGATGGTCGACGCCGGTCCGCTATTGGGGAATGCCGATCCTGAAAGTGGTCGGGCCAATTCCAGCCACGGCCTGGATTCCTCTTGCGATGGTCATCTCGCCGTCGGCAGTTTTTTCCGCAGCGTCGCTGATCGCGCTCGCGGTTTGGTTTCCAGTCACGATGTTGACGGCGTCCGGTATCTCGAACACGCGCGCTTCGTACCTCGACGTCGCGCGCACTCTCGGCGCCGGCCGTCGCTATCTGATCTTCCGCGTCGCGATCCCTGCGGCGCTGCCAAGCATCTTCATCGGACTCTTCATGGGACTCGGCGCGTCGTTCCTCACCCTCGTCGTCGCCGAAACCGTCGGCGTAAAATCGGGTCTCGGCTGGTACGTCAGTTGGGCCCAGGGCTGGGCCGAGTACGGAAAAGTTTTTGCCGCGCTCGTCATCATGGCCGCGTTTTTTTCGACGATCATGACGGTGCTCTTCAAAGTGCGCGATCGCGTCCTGGTCTGGCAAAAGGGAGTCATTAAATGGTAGCGGCGGTCGCGAACGAAGCCTCGGCGCTGGAAGTGCGCGAGGTGACGAAGAGTTTTCCGTTGCCCGAAGATCCGGCGGTGCGCCGGCTCGCGCTCGATGCAGTTTCGCTTTCCATGCCGGCCGGCGAACTGGCGTCGCTGGTTGGACCGAGCGGGTGCGGGAAATCGACCTTGTTGCGATTGATCGCCGGGCTCGATATGCCGGACTCCGGCGAACTCGCGGTCGGCGCTGAATTAATTACCGAACCGAACGCCGAACGCGGCCTCGTCTTCCAGGACCCGAATTTGTTTCCGTGGTTGACCGTGCGCCGGAACATCGAGGCTGGTCTGGTGGCGCGTCACGTTCTCCATGAGAAGCGCCACGAAGTGGACGAATTCATGCGGCTCGTCGGCCTGGAAAGTTTTGCCGACGCCTATCCGCATCACCTGTCCGGCGGCATGGCGCAACGGGTCGCGCTCGCCCGCGCCCTGATCAACCACCCGAAAGTTCTTTTGCTCGACGAACCGCTCGGCGCGCTCGATGCGTTTACCCGCATGCGGATGCAGGACGAAGTGCTCCGCCTCTGGCAGGCGCGCCGGAAGACGATGCTGCTCGTCACCCACGACATCGATGAAGCGATTTACATGAGCGATCGGATCGTAATCATGACGCAGCGGCCGGGCCGGATCGAGCGGATCATTCCGGTGAATCTTTCGCGCCCGCGCGATCGGAGCAGCAGTGAGTTCCTGCAACTGCGAAGCGAAATTCTCGAGCTGCTCCATTTCGCCGGAGGGGTCGCGTAGCGAAAGCTCCAAATTCCAAGCACCAAGCTCCAGAGAAGCACCAAGCTCCAAACATCGCAGAGGAGAGCCGCTGTTGGAGCTTTGGTGTTTGAAGTTTCTCTGGTGCTTGGAGCTTGGTGTTTGGAGCTTTTCTTCGTTCCGGCGCGCTGCGTATCATCGCGCCCTGCGCCATGGACGAAACGGAGGGAAAGTTAAGTTCGGGTGACCCGCTGAGCGTCGAGCAATTGCTCGAGTATTTGCCGGCACTGAAAGAAGTCCCCGGCGCGCAGCTCGAAAAATATGCGAAAGGCGCGGCGGCCCTGCATCGCTACCGCCAGGGCCAGACGGTCTGTGTGGAAGGCGAGTTCGGATCGACGGCGTATTACATTGTTTCCGGCACGGTCGATATTTCGATTCAAAATCCTCTCGCCCATCTGCGCACGCGTCCGGCCTTCGGTTTGTTCGGCCGCAGCATGGCGCGAATGAAAAGTTTTTTGCTCAACGACGGCCAGGACAAACGGGCCGAAGCGCACGAGCGCAAGTTCATCGGAATCGACGCCAACATCGATTTGCCCATGAGCAAGCCGATTGCTGAGCTTGGACCCGGCGAGCTCTTCGGCGAAATGACATGCCGCACATTCCAGCCGCGTTCGGCGACGGTCATCGCGCGCGAGCCGTGCGTCATGGTCGAGATGCTGCGCGTCATTCTCGACATGCTGGTCGGGACGCGCCAGATTTCGGAAGCGTCGAAGTCGATGTCGAAAGCGCTCAAGGCGCCGACGTTCAAAGGCACGTCGTTCAAGACGGAGCTCGACGAAAAATATCGGAAGCGCTCGCTCGAGACGCATCTGCGGAGCGTCCCGCTCTTTGCCAGTGTCGGCGACGAATTCCTGAAGTACCTGAAGGAAAAAGTCGAGCTGGTCTCCTACAACCAGAATGACGTGATCTGTAAGGAAGGCGAAGAGGCGGACGCGTTTTATTTGATTCGCTCCGGCATGGTGCGTGTCTCGCAGGCGATGCCCGGCGGCGAGATGGTCCGCACCTATCTCAGCCGCGGCGAATATTTCGGCGAAATTGGATTACTGCGCTCGATCAAGCGGATCGCGACCTGCACCGCGCTGGATTCCGCCGATGTCGTGAAAATTCCCGGCGCCGAATTCAACCTGATGCTCGAACAATTTCCCGGCGTGCGCGCGCAGATCGAGCCCGTCGCTGACGCGCGCATGGCGGCTACCCGCGGCCGCGTCGCTCCGCCTGGCCTGCGGCTCGACGATTATCTGAACCAGGGTCTGTTCGAAGCCCAGAACCTGTTGCTCATCGATCTCGACAACTGCACCCGCTGCGACGCGTGCGTCCAGGCCTGCGCGAAAGCGCACGACGGAATTTCCCGCCTGCTTCGCGACGGCCTGCGCTACGATCATTTCCTCGTCGCAACCGCGTGTCGTTCCTGCCGCGACCCGCTTTGCATGACCCAATGCCCGGTCGGTTCGATCCGCCGGAAGGAAAACCTCGAGATCATCATCGAGGACTGGTGCATCGGCTGCGGGAAATGCGCCGAGCTCTGCCCTTACGGCAACATCAACATGCATCCGCTCGAAGTGACGAAGGAAGTTCGCACTGAGGTAAAATCGCCGAACCCAAACATTCCGCCGACGGTGAAGATCGAGAAGAAAAAATCGACGACTTATAAGGCGAATACCTGTGATCTCTGCACGCAATTATCGGTGCCGAGCTGCGTCTATGCCTGCCCGCACGATGCCGCGAAGCGCGTCGATCCACAGCGGTTCTTCGGCGACGCCCTCGAAATCCAGAACCAGCTTTTCGACGATGAATGGACGCCGGCGCGCCGTTACGAAACGCACCACACTCACTGACGTGAGAAATCCCAAATCCCAAGCTCCAAATCCCAAACTGAGCAACAAAGCGCCGCGCTTTGATATTTGGAATTTGGGTTTTGGAATTTCCTTGGGATTTGGATTTTGGGATTTGGAATTTTGGCCCCATGCGGATCAATAATTGGCGGCACGTTCCCTGGATCGTTTTCGTTCTGCTGGCCACGATTGCGGCGTGCGTTCTTTACGCCGGGAATTTTTATCCGGCGTCGCTGCCATCGTGGCTTCGGCTGCCGCGTTCGCTGATCCAGCCGCCCACTGAGCATCACACTGTCGGCGGTACGCCGCTCGGGCTTTGGTTCGGCTCGATCTCGCTCGCGATTTTTATTTTCGCGATCCTCCTCAGCCTGCGAAAAAAAATTCCGCTCTGGCGTGTCGGCACGGTGCAACGCTGGCTCCGCGCGCATATCTGGCTGACGATCCTGACGATCCCGCTCGTGATTCTCCACAGCGGCTTCCGGCTCGGCGGGCCGATGACGACTTTCCTGATGGTGTTCTATGCCATCGTGATGGTGAGCGGATTTTACGGACTCTTCCTTCAACATGTCATGCCGCGATTGATGAAGGAACGGTTGCCGGCCGAGACCGTGTTCGAGCAAATCCCGCACATTCGTTCGCAGCTCGCTGTCGCCGCGGAAAAGATGCGCGATTCATTTAAACCCGCGCCGCCAAAAAAACCGGATGCAGCGGCGCCGGCGCCGAGCGCCGCCAAGACCGCGACTGCTGCCGCCCCGGTGATGGCTTCAACTAAAGGCGAACTGAGCACGCCTGTCGCTCGCGCAAAATCCGCGACTGGTTCTGCGCCGACGGCAGCGCCGGTTGTGGCCGCGGCGCCGCCGGACGACGCGGAATCGAAACCGCCACCATCGGTTCCGAATGCAGCGGTGACACCAGCACCGCCGAAACCCGAAACGATCGGGACGCCGACGGCCCGCGTGCAAAGCGATCCGCCGGGTGCACCAGTTGCGCGCAGCGAAGTTCCGGCCGGCGATCAACCGGCGCCGTCGCCGCCAGTTGCACCGCCCGCCGCAGCGCCGCCGGCGCCTCCGCCAAAACCCGCTCCTCCTGCGCCGGCCAAGCCTGCTGCTCCGGCCGCGCCGAAGCCGGCAGCCAAACCGGCGCCGCCGCCCGATCCGGCATCGGAAGCGGTTCTCGTTGAATTCATCGAGCGCCAGATTCTTCCGTATCTCCAGGCGCATCGCGGCGACCGAATGCAGCTGAACAATCCGCGTTTTTCCGACGACACCTTTCGCTTTGTGAAATTGCGCGTCGCCGAAGGTTACCGGAGCCGCGTCGAAGAAATCCAGGCGTGGTGCGATGAACGGCGCATGCTTGATGTGCAGGTGCGGCTTCATCATTGGCTCCACGGCTGGCTCTTCGTTCACGTCCCGTTTTCATTTTTGCTCGTGATGCTCACGATCTGGCACGCCGTCGTGACGTTGTTCTACTATTAAGATGACCGTTCTCTTCCCGATCGTAATCGTGCTCGTGCTCGTGATCGAGACGATCGCGGCAAACCGAGCACGAGCACGAGCACGATTACGAATGAGGCTGGAGCCTCACTAAGCGATGCCAACGCCGGGACGAACGCAGAAGCAGATCGCCGAGCGCTACAAAGGCAATCTCGGCTATTACAAAAGGAAGCATCCGTGGCGAGTCGCGCGCTTTTGCGCGAGCTTCATCGCGATCGCCGGCGGGCTCGCGGCGATCTTCATTTTTCAGAAACGGATTTTTAGCCGGCAGGCAGACGAGGAATTTTTCAGCTCCGGAAAACTTTCCAGCCACCACGCAAACTACGAACAGGATTGCGCTGCCTGCCATGACAAGAACGCAGCGATGGGACGCGATCTGACGTTCGCGAAATTCAAGAGCATCATCAAAGACCGATTCCATCGCGGGCTCGATTTCAAATCGATCGATCTCAAATGCCAGCAGTGTCATGAGAACAATCCGCCGTTTGGGACCGCGAAGAAATACGATCTGCACGAGCCGAACGTGGTCGAAAATCGCTCCTGCTCGATCTGCCACCAGGAACATCTCGGGCCGGGCCCGATGAAACGCGTTGCCGATCTGCAATGCGCTTCGTGCCACAACGATCGCGACATCATGGACGCGTCCGCGAAAAAAGGCGCGACGCTGCCGGCAGACGCTTTCCATCTCCGGTCGCATCCGGCCCAACAGGTCGTCTTCGAAATGCCGCGGCCGGTGCGCGGCTACACGCAGGTGTTTCCGTCATTCGCAGACGCGCATCCGGAATTCCAGCTCATCCGCGAGAAAGCGCGCGACCCCGACGTCTTGCGCTTCAATCACCAGCGCCATTTCGCCAACGACATCCCGCCAGTGAACGGGCAGAAGCTCGATTGCAATTACTGCCACAAACCGGAACCAGGAGGCCGGTTCTATGAGCGGATCAGTTTCGCTGCGAATTGCCAGGCGTGTCACGCGTTGATGTTCGACAAAAATAATCCGCAGCTCTATTTGCCGCATGGCGATGTGAATCTCGTCCGGACATTTCTGCGAACTTTGCCCGCGCAATACGCCGGTTTCGCTCGCACTCAGGAGCAACAGGGCCGCGGGCGTTATGACGACGTGAAAACTTATGTCGCGGAGCAGATGAACCAGTTGCGCGCGCAATTTGGAAGCGATGCAGAATTCGAGCGCGCCGTCTTCTTCGAGACCGATCCCTTTAAACCGCATCGGCAAAACGCCGCCGCCACGCGAGGGAATTTCGCCGGCTGCGCTTTTTGCCACGAAGTGAAAACGGCGGCCGGCGGTGTGCCCGTCGTGACAAAACCGATCCTGGTCGATCGCTGGATGCCGCAGACCCATTTCAACCACGCGAAACACGCGAGCGTGAAGTGCGACGATTGTCATCACGCGATGCAAAGCCGCGAGACCTCGGAAGTGTTGATGCCGGCAAAAGCGAACTGCATTACGTGTCACAGCCCGAAAGGCAAAGTCGCGAGCGATTGCATCACCTGCCACAACTACCATGCGCCGGGGCAAGTCGTGAAAGTGGACGTGCACGCCGACGCCACCGCGCTGAAACAAATGTTGCTCGGGAGTCGTTAGGCCGCGGATCTCGCGGACGAATCGCGCACCGTCACCAGCTTCTCTATCTCGGTGCGGAGCCGTTCCCAATCGACCGGCTTCGTCAGATGCGCGGAGAATCCAGCCGCCTGGCTGGCCGCCACGTCGTCGTCCGTGCCGAATCCACTCAGCGCGATTCCTTTCATTCCCTGCGCTTCGCGCAATGCTTTCATCAGATCGAGTCCGCTGCCGTCGGGTAATCCGAGATCGCTGATGAGCAAATCGAACCGCCTTGTCCCCGCGAGCGAGCGCGCCTCCGCCACGGTCCCGGCGTGGCTGAGATCGAAGCCGGCGTTTCGCAAAATCCGGCCAAGCACGCGCGCGGTATCCTCGTGGTCTTCCACGAACAAGATCTGGACGTGCTTCATCCGCGGCGGCTCGCTCTCGAGGAACAGGACCGGACCTTCGAGCATCGAAGTCTCCATCGCGCCTAGCGTGACCGTGAATTTCGCGCCGCGTCCTTTGCCTTCGCTCTGCGCTTCAATTGCGCCGCCGTGCAGATCGATGACGCGCTTGCAGATGGCCAGCCCGAGACCGAGTCCGCCGTACTTGCTCGTTACGGTGCCGCCGCCCTGTTCGAACGCGTCGAAAATTCGCGGCATCAGTTTTTTCTCGATCCCGATTCCGTTGTCACGGATCTCGACAACGATCTGGTGGGCCTCGTTGTTCCTGGTGGAGATTTCGATCCGCCCGCCTTCCGGGGTGAACTTCGCCGAGTTCTTCACCAGGTTCCAAAACACCTGCTGCAGACGCGCCGGGTCCGCCCAGCAATGATGCTCGCGCGCATCGAAATATCGGATCACCTGGATCTTTTTTCCGATCAGATCGCCGGCCGAAATGTTGAGGGCGTGCTCGATCGTCCCGTGAATGTCGACCGCGTCGTTGTGGAGCTCGAGCTTTCCGTGGGCGATGCGCGTCAGGTCCAGAAGATCGTCAATGAGGAGCGCTTCCAGCTCGACGTTACGCTGGAGAACTTCGAGATCGTGACGCAAATCGTCCGTTAGATTCGATTCACGCCGGAGAGCGGCGATCGTCATTAGCACCGGCGTGAGTGGCGTCCGCAGCTCGTGGGAAAGCATGGCGAGAAAACGGTCCTTCGCACGGTTAGCTTCTTCCGCTTCGTTTTTGGCGCGCTGCAACTGGATCTCGGCGTTCTTTCGATCCGTGATCTCGAGCATTGTTCCGATAAATCGCGTCACCCGCCCCGAGGAATCGAGCAACGCCTGGCCGCGTTCCGCCACCCAGCGTTCCTTGCCGTCGGCGAGGCCGATCGTGCGATATTCAATGTCGAACCGCCCGCTGCTTTTCGGTTGGCGCACTCGCGCGACGGTCTCGTGCACGATATGCCGATCATCGGGATGGACTGCGTTGAGATAAGTTTCGTAGGTCAGTTTCGTTTCCGGCGGAATTCCGAACATCTGCCGGCTCCGCTCGGAAAATTGCAATTCGCCCGTGCTCGGGAAAAAATCGAACGTGCCAATGTCCGCCGCTGCGGTCGCCAGTTGCAAACGCTCCTGGCTCTCCCGCAGCTTTGCTTCGCGTTCGTGCGCGAGCTGCTCCTGTTTTTTCCGCTCCGTGGCGTCCGCCCGGAAAATGACGATCCCGTCCTTGGTCGGATACATCCGCGTCTCAACCCAGCGATTCCAAGGCGTATAAAAATATTCGCCATGCCTCGATTCACCCGTGCGCATGACCTGGTGCGCTTTCTCGTAGAATTCAGTCCCGACCGCTTCCGGAAAAATTTCCCAGATCACGCGGCCAATCATTTTGTCCTTCGGCCAGCCGGCCATCTCCGCGATCTTGTCGTTCACGTGGGTGTAACGCCAATCGCGATCGAGGGCGGAGAACGCTTCACTGATGCTGGAGAGAACCGTGTCCCGTTCTTCGCTCAGATCACGCGCTTCGAACTGACTGCGGCGCGCGCGCAACGTCGCCCGAATAGCGCTAATCAAGGTGAAGTCGCGCAATGGCCGGGCGATCAAGATCACATTGGCACTGGCGCCGGCGAGATCGCGAACGCGGCGCGGAATTTGAGTGCCGCCGGTCGCCACCAGCAGCGGCAAATCGGACCATTTCGGCTGTTCGCGGAGCCGTTTCATCAGTTGCGGCGCGGCCGTATCCGCGAACGCTTCTTCGGCCAGGAGAACGGCGCCGGTCTGATCGTCGAGTTGCGTGGCGAGATGATCGAGCTGTTCGAAGAATTCCGCTCGAACCCCGCCGTGAGTGAGCGCCTTTGTCGCCGACCTTTTCTCTCGCTGGTTTGGAAGAAAAACGAGAACGGGGCGACCTGATTTCTCCGGCGCCACCGGCGCCGATTTCTCGGATGCCTTCGCTGACCTAGTCCCGGAAGGTGGTGAAGTTTTCCGGCGCGGTCGTGCGGAACCGGATGCCGTTTGTCGCGCTTTCGGGCGCGGCCTTTTCTTCATCAGGGCCGAGGATAGCGGGCCGGATTCGGAAGGCACGATTATTTTACGCAGCGGACGTGCCTCTGCTATTTTCCCGTAGCACAGGCATCCTGCCTGTGGGGCAAACGGGCGTCTCGCCCGTTATTGAGTCAGAACAGCAGGCGAGACGCCTACTGGCCCCACAGGCAGGATGCCTGTGCTACGTTTTTCGATGCCGTCCGGCCTCGAAATCAACCTGGTTGTTCCCGATCTCTGGCAACAGGAGGCGGTGCGCGCGTTGCGCGATGGGAAAGACGTCGTCGTCCAGGCGCCGACCGGTTCGGGCAAGACTTACATTTTCGAATTGCTTTATCCGTCGCTCAAAGGCCAGGCGATTTTCACCGTCCCGACGCGCGCACTGGCGAACGACAAGCTCGCGGAATGGCGCACGCGTGGCTGGGATGTCGGCATCGCGACCGGTGACCTCGCGCTGAACCTGAATGCGAAAGTTTTGGTCGCGACGCTGGAAACGCAGCGGGCCCGTTTTCTCCGACGCGACGGCTCGAAGCTGCTCGTCGTCGACGAATATCAAATGATCGCCGATCCCATTCGCGGCGTGCATTACGAGTTGGCGCTCGCCCTCGCGCCGCCGCAGACCCAGTTGCTTTTGCTGAGCGGCAGCGTTCAAAATCCGCACGATGTGGTGGCGTGGCTTCGCCGCATCGGCCGCGATCCGGTTTTGATCTCCCACGACGAGCGGCCGGTCCCGCTCGAGGAGATCGACCTGCGGGCGTTGCCAGACTCGGCTTTCGTGCAGACAAAAAATTTCTGGGCGCGGATGATCGGTAAAGCATTGCGCGCGGAACTGGCGCCGGTTCTTGTTTTCGCGCCGCGCCGCAATGCGAGCGAGGAGATGGCGCAATCGATTGCTTCGGCGATCTCGGTCCGCGATCCGCTGGCGCTCTCGACGGAACAGGAGGCGCTGGCGGGAAAGAAGCTCGCCAAACTGTTGCGCAGCCGCGTCGCTTATCATCACAGCGGATTGAGCTACGCCGTCCGCGCCGGTTTGATCGAGCCCCTCGCGAAAGCCGGGCAGCTCAATGTCGTTGTCGCGACGATGGGTCTCGCTGCGGGAATTAATTTTTCGATGCGTTCCGTGCTGATCACCGACACGCGCTACAAGGCTGGAAACTTCGAGCGGCACGTCGAGCCCGACGAACTCTTGCAAATGTTCGGACGCGCCGGGCGCCGTGGTCTCGATGACGTCGGTTACGTCCTGATGCTGCCGGACATTCCGCGACTCGGCGACGCGCGTCCGCGAAAATTGAGGCGCGCGATGCAGGTCGATTGGCCGAGCCTGATCAGCGTCATGCGCGGCGCGGCTGACCGCGGCGACCAACCTTTTGCTGCCGCTGTGGAATTGAGCCGGTCACTCTTCAGTACGCAGGAAGTTCCAATCGGTGCCGAGCATTCACTCGCCACCGGAACCAAACCCTGCGGACTCTGGGTCGACCCGGAACGAGCGCGGTTCGTTCGCCGGCCGATCACAGAAATTCTTAATTCCGTCGGCGAATGGGAAACAAAGCCGGCCGGTTCGCAGAACGTCTCGTTAGGCCAGCTCCTGGTCCGCGAGAGCGACTCGTGGGTCCGCGCGCTGTCGATCCCGCGAATGCTCGACGGCCGCGGCTTCGGAAATCTTTGCAAATTGCGCGATCGAGGAATTTACGGTCGCGAAATTACGCTGGCGACGATCGTCGGCGAGGACGCAATCGCGCCTGTGAAGTGGCTCCGGAAAAAGCTTTCATCTGTAGCGGCGGTCTATGACCGCCGAAACGAATCCAGGACCGGCGATCTCGGCGGTCATAGACCGCCGCTACAGAATCTGACAAGCGCGCAATTCGACGAGATGATCCGTCCGCTACTTCCGGGCACCACCGGCGGTGAAGTCGCCGAAATTGTCAAGCGCGCGAACACGATCTCCGCGCGGATCGATTTCTCGGAAGTGCCGATGACTGCGTTTATCGATTCGCACGGCGCGGCGCTGCTCGATCCGCCTGAACGGAAAGCATTGCCCTTGGTTTGCCGGCAATGTTCCGAGCTCGAGCACGATCTCACAACGGTCATCACGAATTCGCCGGCCTATGCCTGGCGCCAGCTTGGTCTTGTCGAGAAAGACGGGACGCCAACGCGTCGCGGCCTTCTGTTTTCGTTCTTTCACGCGGGCGAAGGCCTCGCGATCGCCGCTGGCCTCGAACACGAAAGCTATCCGGTCGACGATCTCGTTTTCGATCTGGCAAACATCCGCGCCGGTCCGCGTTTTGCCGGTGAAGATGCGCCGCTCGGTGGCCGGCTCGGGATTCTTTGCCAGCAAATTTACGGACGCGCGGATCATCCCGGCTATTTGGAGATGGGCGTGCCGGTGCAATACGGCTCGGGCGCATCCGAAGTCATTCGCGAGCTCGTGACAAATGCCTCAGCGCGCTATCGGCTGACAAACGAATCGCTTCGGCATGGCGACATCGAGCGCGCACTCATGGAATGGCGCAGTCTCCTTCGTCACATTGTCGGCGCGCCGGATCTCGACTGGGAACGCTGGCGCGCGTTGCAAAAACTCGCGGCGCATTTTGTCGGGAACACGACTTCGCCCGCCTTGGTGGAATTCCCGCCGCTCCTCGCGTCGCAACAGCGCCGAACCTTTGCCGGCGCTTGATCCCGTTACGGCATCGGCGCCTTGTAACTGGAAGACTGATCGGTGGGGTTCGACGGCCCGCGCGACATCGTTCGCGGGGTGGGCGACGGGTTCGTGTTCGCCATCACCTTCACTTTCTTCCCGCCGAGGCTCACATTGTTGGCGTCCGCGATCTTGTCCCACGATCGGCCGCTCTTCTTGAGCTTGACGATTTCGTCGAAACTCTTGCCGGACGCGCTCGCGATGGCGTGCGCGATGTAGAGATCGCCGCAGGTCAGGCCGGTGCTCGCCTTTTCTTTGGCCAGCGTCGCCACCGCCACCTGCGTCCTCGCCGAGATCGACTTGAGCGCGCGCTCTTCGCCACCCGGCTTCTGGGCATCGGCGTTAAGGCTCGCGATGGTCTGGCTGATTGAAACTTCTTTCGCCCAGGCGGGCGTTGTCGCGAAGGTGAGGAACAAAGTCAGGAGAATGGATTTCGTTTTCATAGGATGAATGGCGAGCCGTCCGCGGCAGCGTGACCGGTTCCACTTCACTTGTCGAGAACGTCCGCTGTCGCGAAACCGGAGGAAGTGCAATCGTGCGCGATGTCCGTCGCGCAAAAATTTCCGGCCGCCCTGGGTTATCGGATGCCGGCGGAGTGGGAGCCGCATTCGGCCACGTGGCTTTCGTGGCCGCGCCGGGAAGGGATCAGTTTTCCGGGCGCGTTCGATCGTGTCATGCCGACGTTGCGGCGAATGCTCGAAGCGCTGCTCGCTTCCGAGCCGGTCTGCATCAACGTGTGCAACGGCGCGCATGAAGCTGAAGCGCGGCAGGTCCTGCAAGGATTGCCACAGGAAAGGCTCACGTTCTATCGCATCCCGACAAACGAACCTTGGTGTCGCGATCACGGCCCGATCTTCCTGACCCGCGATGAGGAGCCGCGCCTGGCGGTCGTCGATTGGGATTACAACGCCTGGGGCGGCAAGTATCCGCCGTGCGATCTCGATGAAGTCGTACCGACGCGCGTCGCCGAAATTCTGAACGTGCCGGTATTTTATCCGCGGATGATTCTCGAGGGCGGCTCGATCGACGTAAATGGCGCTGGCGCGCTGCTGACGTCGGAGGGTTGTCTGCTCAATCCAAATCGGAATCCAACGATGTCGCGGGAACAGATCGAGCAGCGGCTGCGCGATTATCTTGGCGTCACCGACATTCTCTGGCTCGGCGAAGGAATCGAAGGAGACGACACCGACGGCCACGTCGACGATCTCGCGCGCTTTGTGAGCGCGCGAACGATCGTTACCGTCATTGAGGAAAACCGCGACGATCCGAATTTCGAACCGCTTCGCGAAAACCTCGCCCGGCTCTGCGCGATGAAATGGAACGGCGCGCCGTTCGAAATCGTCGCGCTCCCGATGCCGGCACGGATCGATCGCGAAGACCTGCGCTTACCCGCCAGCTACGCGAACTTTTACATCGCAAACGAATCGATCCTCCTCCCAACGTTCAACGATCCGAACGACGCGATCGCGGCAGCGACGCTCGCTAAACTCTTCCCCACGCGCCGCATCATTCCCATCGATTGCACCGAATTGATTTGGGGCCTCGGCGCCTTCCATTGCCTGACGCAGCAACAGCCCGGCGCTTAAACGAAGGCGACGCCTCCAAGGAGCCGCGCTTTCCAAACCGCCGACTGCACGGCGCGTTACAGCCGCGATTTTTCTCTTGAACGAAATACCGAAAATAATTTCCTCGGCGGTTTGTAAACCGCCGCTCCTTGAAGCTCATCGACCGGCGAGGTCATTGTTCGAGTATCGGCTCCGATGTCATTCCCTTCCCGGCGTGATATACGTGATTCACGTATATCATAATAAGTGCATCGGAGAAGTCATTGGGCAACTACCACAATGGCGTACAAGCGTCGCGTGGCGCGCAGTAGACAGGTCGTAGTCGACGGGGCGTAACTAGTCCGAATACGGCGCGGGTTGGTAGCCGCTCTTCAGGATCGCGTCATGCAAATCCGGCGCGTGTGTCCGCCGCGCATCGAAGGTGACGATGACGCGCTCGGTCGTGGGATTGATCTTTATCTCCTGCACGCCGCGGATTCTCATGAGCGGTTCGCGCAATTTTCGGACGCACTCGTCGCAATCTTCGCCCTCGGTCGCGATCTCTATCGTTTCCAATATCGGATGATCGGCGTGCTCGGGATTGTGCGGGTCGGCTGGGTCCATCATCTAGTCTACGCGCGCCGCGCTAGCTGCGGTTGTCCTTCGCAGCAGCGGTTCGATTACCCTCCAAACGTTTTCCGCGAGGACGCGTTGGCCGGCGGCATTCGGATGGACGCGGTCCCATTGATTGAGCTCGGGATTTCCGCCGACGCCTTCCAGGAAGAACGGGATCAACGTCGCCCGGTTCTTTTCTGCGACTGCGCAGAAGATTCCGCCGAACGCGCCGACGTAATCGTCGCTGGAAACATTCGGAAGCTGCATGCCGGCAAGGACGATCGACGCGCCGGGCTGCTGGGCCCGCACCTGATCGATGATCGCCTGGAGATTCGACCGGATTTGGTCAATCGGCACGCCGCGAAAGGCGTCATTAATTCCGAGCTCGAGAACAAAAATATCGATCTTGTGGTGGGCGCGAAGAATGGCCGGGAGCCGGCGCAATCCGCCCGT
>Ga0137403_10000075_pt2 | contig 103363 bp, 99 predicted proteins | sample CZOMad2_1_16fung_FD_122057 | JGI IMG/M metagenome (GOLD analysis project Ga0137403, IMG submission 122057) | Vadose zone soil fungal communities from Angelo Coast Range Reserve, California, USA - CZOMad2_1_16fungal (Hybrid Assembly) | ecosystem: Environmental > Terrestrial > Soil > Vadose zone...
TTGAGTTTTTTGGCGATCGAGGTCTCAGGGTACTTGACCGTCGAGGCATAGCGCTGCGGCGCCACTTTCAAGATGTCGGCCCCCGCCATTGCTTCCAGCCCCGTCGCCCCTAAGTACTTCATGACCTCGTCCGTGCCGATCAGCGGTGAGTAGTTCTGCGCGAACCGTTCGAGGATCTTGGCTCGCTGCGGCTCCGGGGAAATCCCGGTGAGCAGGCCGTAGGTCTCGAGGTCGTCTACACACGCCACAGGTACCCCAGGCGCTACGAGCGCGCGGAACATGCAAGGGCCAAAGCTGACCGCGGTGACGATATTCTCTTTGAGCGGGTCGAGTTGCCGAGTTGCCAGGCCCAGCCAGCCCTCCGTCCCTGTTTTATCCGGCTCACAAGTGTGCCAGATGTCCATGGAGCGGAAGTGGGACCGCACCGAGTTCGGGTAGCCGACCCCATGGATGATCGCCATCTTCCCCTGATTGTACATTTCACGTAGTGGGCCCATGCTGGGGTGTAGACTGACCTCGTTGTCCAAGGGGAAGATCTGGTCCTCAGGGAGCCCTACTCTCGGGCGATAATCCCGATACAGCGGATCATTGTAGGGAATCACCGTGTTCATGTAGTCGTTCCCACCCGAGAGCTGCAGCACGAGCAATACCGGAGCTTTCTCAGTCTTAGCCATGGTGGCCTCCTTTCATCGTCCATCGTTAGCAATACTGGAATTCTCTTAGGGATGCGATCAGTTGCAGCATCTCCCCCACCCGCTTACTGGAGGTGTTGGTATCCTGCTCCGTCCCCCAGCGCAGGGCGCCGCCTTCGCTGGCGTGGTCGAGCAAGCGCTGGCGCACCTCTGGCTGCACGTCCAATGGGCCGATGAGGTCTAGACAGCCATCCACGAACCCTTCGGGTGCTTGGTCGCCTTGCGCCTTGAGCCGGTCAACGATGGCGCGCATGCCCGGGCGGCTCGTATCACCCAATAGGCTGGCGGCGAAGTTGATCCGCTTCATCAGGGTGCCGCTGTTAATCCACTCAACACCCGTGTGCCACCCTTCCACGCTGGCAGGATTCAGGAGCTCTTGCCCCATGTAGGTCGAGTTCTTGGCCAGATTGCCAATGCCCGGTCCAGGGAACTCAAACCCCCCGGCCAGCCTCATAAGACCGACGACCATCTCGGCGGGACTCTTGATCCTGGCAAAGCGAGCCTCTTTGAAGAAGTCGGAGAGGAACAGCACTCGCAACGTCGAGCGGATGTCTCCGTGCGAATCGGCGAAGGCCTTGGCTAAGGTCGCGATAGCCTTGGGGTCGCGCGGGGGCGTCGTCTGCCAGGCTGGCACCTGCGGCTCATCGGCGACGAAGAAGTTGTACACATGGCGGGCGATGAAGCGGTGACAGGCCGGCTGCTGGACGATGATGTCGATGATGTCCTCCCCGTCGAAGTTGCCCGTATGGCCCAGGAACGTCTTTTCGCCATCATCGTGATCTTCTTCGTTATACTCGAATTCCCAATCCCAGCGGTTATAGTAGCCGCGCGGCGGTGTGAGCGCGATCGTCCAGCCGGTGAAGGCTCGGGACGCCTCTCGGACGTCCGTCTCTGTATAATTACCCACCCCCATACTGAACAACTCTAGCAGTTCCCGCCCCCAGTTTTCGTTGACCGCATATCCGTGGTTGTCGCAGTTGTCTAGCCAGTAGATCATTGCCGGGTTCTTGGCCAGAGCGACCAACAGATCACGGTAGTTGCCGATCGCGTGCTCACGGAACATATCGACTTGGTTGATGAGCTCGTGCCAGTTGTCGATCTTCGACTGGCCGGTGGCGAACAGCTGGTGCCAGAACAGCACCATCTTCTCCTCCAGCGGCCGTTGAGTGTTGAGTAAGGCATGAAACCACGCAGCCATACCCATGCCAGGAGAGGTGATGGGCTTCCAAAATCCGGGGTGGTAGCGCAGGAACTCATAGCGGTCAACCGGTTCGGCTTCCGGGTTCACCAGCTCCTCGACCGTCGCCTCATAGCCTTTTGCCGCCCGGGCCTCCAGCTCGTCGCGGCTGGCTCCGAAACCAGCGCGCCGCATCAGGTGCGCCATCAAGGCGATATTCTCGCTAGCCATTGCAACACCTCCTCCCTGAACAGGTTTGATGCGCCAAGAATTTTCCTGAGGGTGTTCCGAAACAGCCTGCCACGATCCATACTCCTAGAGGGGTGATCACCGACTATTGTCGTACCAGTAGAGGGATGGTGTCAATACCCTCGGTCGATCTTCCGTATCAACTTGTATTCGTTAGTATTTTAGACGGGATTTGGCGGGCGATTCGACAAGAGTTGCAACGCGACACACATTCCGCAGCCTTTTTACCGTTCTGCGGCTATTGGGGGGGAAGTCCCCGCCGCGCCCAGGACGAATGGACGATGCGCCAGTGTGGCGCGGCTCAGGGAGCATGTGGCCGTGCGGACGAACTAAATGGTGCGCGCCGCCGGTTGATAATCCTTGACCTTGTTGTAGATCTGCAGCCGGTTGCGCTGAGTGTCACACACGATCAGCCGACCGTAATGTGCATCGAAAACCACGGCCGTGGGGAAGGCGAACCGCCATTCTTGCTCGAAGTTGCGTACTTCGCGACGCCGTCTCATCGCGCCCGGGTTGGTCTCCAACGCCATTTTGGCCCATTTGGAGAGTTCCTGGGCATCGCCCACAAGACTGGTGACGATTTTGCCCTCGGGCCCGAAGACTTGCACACGATGGTTAGCCCAGTCGCAGACATAGACATCGCCCTCGGGGTCAACCGCCACGTCGGAGGGCCGGTTCAGTTCGCGCTTGCCGGTCCCATAGCTACCGAACTGCATGATGAACTGGCCATCGGGGGTAAATTTCTGCACGCGGTGGTTCTTATGGTCGGCGACGTATACGTTCCCCGGCTCGTCTATGGTAATCCCCCAAGGGGCGTTGAACTGCCCTGGGGCGCTGCCGAGACTGCCCCACGTGGACAGGAACTTACCGTCCTTGGTGAACTTCTGCACCCGATGGTTACGCCCATCAACGATATACAGGACATCTTGTCGGTCAATGGCGATCCCCGAGGGGCCGTTGAATTCACCGTCATCGCTCCCAGCTGTACCCCAATCGCGCAGGAAGGTGCCATCTTTATCGAAGATGGAGATGCGGTTGAGCCATTCGTCGGTAACGTAGACGTTCTCCTCGCGATCCAGCGCAAGGCCAGCGGGCCATATCAGTTGCCCAGGCGCGTCTCCAGGCCGGGAGATATCGGCCACAAACTCTTCATCGCCCGGCACCGATCCGATGGTGAACTTCCCCACGCGGGTCCCCACCTGGGTCCGGTTCCAGGGCATATCCTTGATCTGCTCCGCTCCGCGGTTCAAGACATAGACGGTATCGCCTTCACCTAAGGCTAAGGCGACAGCTCTACTAAACCCCATGCCTGAGCCACCCCCTCGGCCCACCACATGGCTGAAGTCGAAGACTCGGCCGGCTGCTTGTGTCGTAAGCATGGCTTCTCCTTACTTTGGTGTGAGTGAATGGCCACAAGGCGTCGCGTCATCACGCGGGTGGACTCCCCCTCACCCCGGCCCTCTCCCGGCGGGAGAGGAGGAGAGAGCCAGGCGGGGGCACGCACGCTAGAGAAAACGCGGTTTTTCGAACGTGCCCTTGACGATGGGCTGGGCGTCGACGTGTAGCCAATCCTCCAGGATGGTGGCGTACAGGCCGCGGAAGTCCAGGGTGGGGGCCAAATCGCCTTGCGTCAGGTCGCTCGGCTTGCGGGAGGGATACTCGCCATACTGCCCCCCCTGCACCATGTCGCCGAGCACAAAGGCCGCGCCACCCGCGCCGTGGTCGGTGCCCGAGCCGTTATCGCGCACGCGCCGCCCAAACTCGGTGAACAGGAACATCAGCACATTGTCAGCGGCGTTGTGCTCTCTCAGGTCCGCGAAGAAAGCATCGATGGCCTGGGAGACGTCATTCCACAAGGTGGCATGCACCGGCAGCTGATTGGCATGGGTGTCGAAGCCGAGGTGGTCGCAGTAGAAGACCCGGCTGCCCAGGTCGGCAAAGTTGATTTGCGCGATGCCCTTGAGTTTTTTGGCGATCGAGGTCTCAGGGTACTTGACCGTCGAGGCATAGCGCTGCGGCGCCACTTTCAAGATGTCGGCCCCCGCCATTGCTTCCAGCCCCGTCGCCCCTAAGTACTTCATGACCTCGTCCGTGCCGATCAGCGGTGAGTAGTTCTGCGCGAACCGTTCGAGGATCTTGGCTCGCTGCGGCTCCGGGGAAATCCCCGTCAGGAGCCCGTAGCTCTCCAGATCGTCCACGCAGGCCACCGGCACCCCTGACACCGATAGGGCGCGGAACATACAGGGCCCAAAGCTCACCGCGGTGACGATATTGTCTTTGCGTGGGTCGAGTTGCCGGGTCGCCAGCCCCAGCCAGCCCTCGGTGCCCGTCTTATCGGGCTCGCAGGTGTGCCAGATGTCCATGGAGCGGAAGTGGGACCGCACCGAGTTCGGATAGCCGACCCCGTGGATAATCGCCATCTTCCCCTGCGTGTACATCGCGTGCAGGGGGGCCATACTGGGATGCAGCCCGACCTCGCCGTCCACGGGCAGGATCTGCTCTTCAGGCAGCCCGACGCGCGGACGGTAATCCCGGTACAGCGGATCGTTGTAGGGAATCACCGTGTTCATGTAGTCATTCCCACCTGAGAGCTGCAGCACGACTAACACAGGAGCTTTATCCGTCGTCGCCATGGCATTCTCCTCTCGTCATACAGACATTAGCAATACTGGCATTCACGCAGGGAGGCGATCATTTGCAACATCTCGCCGACCCGCTTTTGGGAGGTTTCGGCCTCATGAGCGGTGCCCCAGCGCAGGGTGCCTCCTTCGCTGGCATGCTCGACCAGGCGTTGGCGCACCTCCGGTTGCACGTCCAGCGGGCCGATGATGTCGAGGCAGCTATCCACGAACCCCTCAGGTGACAGGGCGCCTTGCCCCTTGATGCGATCGACGATGGCGCGCATCCCCGGACGGCTGAAGTCGCCCAACACACTGGCGGCGAAGTTCACCCGCTTCATCAAGGTGCCGCTGTTGATCCACTCCGCCCCCGTGTGCCAGCCCTCGACACTGGGTGGATTCAACAGCTCCTGCCCCATATACGTCGGCTGCTTGGCTAGCTGGCCAATCCCTGGGGCAGGAAACTCGAATCCTCCGGCTAGCCTTAGGAGGCTGATGACGACCTCTGCAGGGCTCTTGATCCTGGCAAAGCGGGCATTTTTGAAAAAGTCGGAATTGAAAATCACCCGGAGGGTCGAGCGCATGTCGTACTTCGATTCCCGGAAGGCGGTGGCAATGGTATCGATAGCCTCCGGGTTCCGTGGCGGCGTCGTTTGCCAGGCTGGCACCTGCGGCTCATCGGCGACGAAGAAGTTGTACAGATGGCGGGCGATAAACCGGTGACAAGCCGGTTGCTGGACGATGATGTCGATGATGTCCTCCCCGTTGAAGTTGCCCGTATGGCTGAGGAAGGTCTTTTCGCCATCATCGTGATCTTCCTCGAGGTACTCAAACTGCCAGTCCCAGCGGTTGTAGTAGCCGCGCGGAGGAGTGTAACCTATCGTCCAGCCGGTGAAGGCCCGGGAGGCCTCCCGCACATCTGTCTCGGAGAAGTTCCCCACACCCATACTAAACAGCTCCAGCAGCTCCCGCCCCCAGTTTTCGTTGACCGCATGCGCGTGGTTGTCGCAGTTGTCCAGCCAGTAGATCATCGCCGGGTCTTTGGCCAGGGCGACCAACAGATCACGGTAGTTGCCCATCGCGTGCTCACGGAACATATCAACTTGGGTGATGAGCTCATGCCAGTGGTCGATTTTCGACTGGCCGGTGGCGAACAGCTGGTGCCAGAACAGCACCATCTTCTCCTCGAGCGGCCGTTGGGTGTTGAGCATCGTATGAAACCACGCGGCCATACCCATGCCAGGAGAGGTGACGGGCTTCCAGAATCCGGGCTGGTAGCGCAGGAACTCATAGCGGTCAACCGGTTCGGCTTCCGGGGTCAACAGCTCCTCGACCGTCGCCTCATAGCCTTGCGCTGCCCGGGCCTCGAGCTCGTCGCGACTGGCTCCGAAGCCAGCACGGCGCATCAGGTGAGCCATCAAGGCAATATCCTTGCTAGCCATTGCAGCACCTCCTGTCAGAAACGGTTCGATGCGACAAGAATCTTTCTGCCTACTTTCCGAACAGGCTGTTACCCTCGAGACATCTGGGAGAATGATCAGCCGCTATTGTTGTACTACTATAGTTTGGTGTCAATACCTTAGACCGATCTTTCATATCCGATTGTATTCGTTGAGTTTTTACGCATGATTTTGGGGGAATTTGACAAGAGCCATAGAAAAACATTAAAAATCATCGATTAGGGACCGGTAGAGTGGCATATCAGCTAGAGCCGAGATGCCTGGAGGTAGGCTGGCGTTCGCACGGGCGCACAGGGACTTTTATTTTTCCCTCAACGTGTTATGATCGTGTAGGCGTTGCATTGCCCAACGATGCTCATCGTGGTACTTGCGGTGCTCCCGTGGGTGATCAGGTGGCAACCAGGGTGGGAGCGTTTGAGAGAGGAGCAGGGCTATGGTCATGGGATTAGGACACGTAGGGATTATCTGCGATGACCTCATGAAGATGCGCGACTTTTACACCCGCGTCATTGGTCTGACGATCACTGACGAAGACCCACAGCGCGGCAGCTGTTTCCTGAGCGCCAACCCCGAGTACGAGCACCATGAATTGAACTTGGGGCAGGCGAGGGGCCCAGATCACCCTGATGGTGCCAGGTCGAAAACCCAGGGGTTAGGGCAAATGTCCTTTATCGTGTCGAACCTGGACGAACTGCGGGGCTTATATCGTCGGTTCCAGGCAGAAGACACGCGCATTCTCAGGACAGTCACCCACGGCATTTCGGTAAGTATCTATTTCCTTGACCCTGAGGATAATGTCGGCGAGGTCTATTACAAGACGGGGTACAAGGTCCGCCAAGGCTTTAGTCGGCCCATCGACCTAGAGAAGCAGTCGAACGAGGAGATCCTGGCGTTTTCCCAATCCTTCGAGGCGACGATTGGCCCCTTTCAGGGTGCCAAGCTGCCAGTCGGATCCGCCAGCTAGACCATCGATGCGGTCATCGGGTCCCGCTGTCTAGCCTTTGCGGCCTCTCTCGCACGGCCAGGTGAGGCGCTGTCCTGGCCGTGGCTTGAGGCAAAGCGCCGGATACGGGAGAACCTGCTGGCATGTGCACGGCGTGATGGCAGAGGAGACCCGCGCATGTCAACGCTAGCGTTTGGAATCTGGGATGCTTTCGGTGCATACGAAGTGGCGAGTTTTCCTGTGCAGGCTGACATCTATGAGCAGCACATCCGTGAGGTCCAACTGGCCGAGGAATTGGACTACCGCTACTATTTCATCATCGAGCATCAGAATTCCCCGGTGGGGCAGATCACCGCCCCCAGTGTATACCTGACCGCGGTGGCCAGGGAGACGAGCCGCATCCGCATGGGAGTGATGATTTATCAGTTGCCCTTTCACAATCCAATCCGTCTGGCGCAAGAGGCCGCTATGCTTGACCACCTGTCGCATGGCAGGCTGGAGTTCGGCGCCGGTCTCGGGACCCTCGAACACGAGTTCATGCGCTGGCACATCCCATACGATGAGCGCCGGGAGATGTCCACCGAAGCGTTAGAGATCATTCTCAAGGCGTGGACTGAAGAAACTGTGACCTATGAGGGCAAGTACTGGCAGTTCGATGAGGCCTTGCCCGTGCCGAAACCCTATCAAAAGCCCCATCCTCCCGTCTGGTTCGCCGCGCATAGCCCCACGTCGCTGGAATATGCCGCACGGCATAACTTCCATGTGTCGCAAAACCTGGATGTCGACGAGGTCATCGCCGAAAAGTTTGAGCTGTACCGGAGTATCTGGCACCAGTGCAGCCATACAGGGTCGATGCCCCATACCTTCCTGATGCGCGCGGTGCACGTGGCGGAGACGGACGAGATCGCAAGCTCTGAAGCGGAGCCCCCAATCCTGAGGGCGGATCGACTGGGTATCGAACCGATCACCAGGACCCGCATCGGTTTCAAAGGCAACCCCGATACAGTCGTCCGGAGCGCACGCGCCCGCGGCACACGGGAGCAAAGGGCCTCGTATGACTGGTGGATCGACAACGGCGTGGCTGTGATCGGAAGCCCGGAGACGGTCCGGCGCAAGCTGGTGGAACAACAAGCACGTTGCGGATACGACGTGTTTTGTGCCAACCATCGGTTTGGGGGGATGCCCCTGGAGCAGTCGTTGAAGTCTCTTAAGCTGTTCGGGGAAGAGGTGATTCCAGCGTTTGCCTAAGGTAGGTGCCCGCGCTTCCGCGCGCTCCGGCGCTGGGTCGGATATGTCACCCGACGGCTGGCGCTTCGGATGGGTGATACAGCATCGCAAATGATGTATCGCTGGTGACCATCTGGCGTGGTTTCGCGGCGCGACATGCGAGGCGACTTCTCGCCGCATTAGAGTCCTCGGTTTCCGCTATCGTACCGGAAATTGACAAGGGGGGAGAAATGATGAAAAAAGTCGTGAGTGAAATCAGTGGCACCGTGTTCAGCCTGCCATGGCTGATCGCCAAGGACCATGGGCTCTTTGAGGCTGAAGGTATTGATATGGAGTTCGTCCGCGCCCGCCCGAGTGGGGTGGTGACACATACGGAAGACCCCTCAGAGGTCAACCCTATCCTCGGCCATGTGGCTTTTGAGGAAGCACGAGTGTCCATTTATCGGGCCTGAGAAGAAGGACAGGTCCGGCGGGCCTTTGAGAGCAAGCAGGGAGCAAAGATCATTGCCCTCCGTTCTGCGGTGGTGAGCCAGGCGATCATGGTGCGTCCAGACTCGCCGCACAACTATCCCGGGACGCTGGGGAATCGACCGATCGCCGTACAGTTTCATGCCGGGTCGCATTATGTGGCCCTCCGGTTGCTCGAGGGTTACCTCCCCAACGAGAAGATTAAATTGGTCCACTACGGCTCACCGCAACAGCGCTTCGAGGCGATGTGGAACGGTGAAGTCGACGCCTGTGTGGTGATGGAACCCTGGATTGCCCTGGGAGAAAAGCTGGGTTGCAAGGCTGTCTGTGAGGGGCACTACCTGGGCGCCGAAAACGCCAGCGACGACATGGACGAGGCAACCTTCGCTGCCATTAACCGGGCCGTCGCCAAAGCTGTGGACATGTTGAACGCCGACAAGCGGAAGTATCTGCACTATCTCATCGATGATCCACGCCAAGCTGCGGCCCTTGCCCAGTATGGCGGTCTCACTCCGGAAGATTTTCACCTTCCCCGCCTGCGATACTCATACACCACGCCGTACACCGACGAGATCGTGGAGGACACCTACCACTGGATGGTACGGTGGGGCTTGCTCAACGGCGCTGCCTGTGCCACTGACTTGGTGGACAACCGTCTTCCTGAGGCCGAGGCCACGTCAGCTGATGACTAGCCCGAGTCGCTGCCCGCACCAGCAGGCTGTCAACCGGCATTGAGCGCCGACGCAGTGGTACGATTAGAGCGCCATGTAGACTTCTCGAATTGCCTTGAAGCGGAGGATGCAGGTGTTCTCCTTCGACCTGCTCGTCAACGCGGTCGTCGCCGGAATCCTCCTGGGAGGCTTCTATGCCGCCGTCAGCCTAGGGATCTCCATGAGCTTCGGCTTGTTGGAGGTGGCGAATATCGCCCATCCTGTCTTCGTCATCGCCGGTGCCTATGCGGCCTACATGATGAATACCGCTGTTGGTCTTGACCCTGTCCTCACGGGGTTGCTCTTCACGCCCGTCTTCTATGTCCTAGGGGTAGTCGTCTACCGCATTTACTATGCCAGCTTCGAGAGGAAAGGCGAGCAGTCCCTACGCGGATTGGTCTTTTTTTTCGGCATCCTCTTCATCATAGAGGTGTCACTGGTCCTGACCTATGGCGTCGATTACCGCCTGGTTGAGGCTCCCTACATCGGGCGATCTCTGCTCATCGGTCCCATCGGCATCGCGTTGCGCCTCCTGGTGCCGTTCATGGTGGGATTGGTGCTGACGCTGGCGCTCCACCTGTTTCTCGGCAAAACGTTCTATGGTAGGGCGATCATGGGGGTTTCGCAGGACGCCCTGGCACTCCGACTCATGGGTGCAGACCCCATCAAGATCAAGACCATTGCCTTCGGCCTCGGGATCGCCACGACCAGCCTTGCAGGCGCCCTACTGATCATCATTGCACCCGTTGAGCCCTCGATGGGACGCGAATATATCGGCCGGGTCTTCGCCATCACGGTCTTGGGAGGTATGGGGAGCATCGGCGGCACCTTCGTCGCCGCGCTCATCCTCGGGGTGGCGGAGAGTTTAACATCCACCTTTTCGGGCCCCTCGTGGGCGCTCGCCGTCTCCTTCGGCATCCTGTTGCTTGCCCTGGCCATCCGTCCCTCGGGCCTCTTCGGGAGATAATCTTTGCGGCGGACATTGCCTGTGGTGATCGCCCTCAGCATCGTTGGCGGGGGCATGCTGCTGACGGGCGTGGTGGAGAACCGGTATTTCTATTTCGCCACGTATGTGATCCTGCAGTACATTGTGTTGTCCACCGCCTGGAACATCTTGGGAGGCTATACGGGCTATGTGAATTTCGGCACGCCAGCGTTCTTTGCCCTGGGTGCCTATACCTCCACGTTTCTCATGCTCTTCTGCGAGGCCCCCCTCCTCGTGTCCATACCGGCCGGCGGTCTGATCTCGGGCCTATTGGGTTTGGGGATTGGCTATCTCACCCTGCGGTTGAAGGGGGTGTTTTTCTCTATCGCTACCCTGGCGTTGACGGTGGTCTTGCAAACCCTGATCATCAACTGGGAGTTCGTCGGCGGCGCCAAAGGCATCAGCATCATCCGACCGGTGGCTATCCCCTTCTTCAGGAACTATGTGCAATTCCTCTTCGTCGTCATGCTCGGCCTGGCGGTGGGTTCCCTGGCCATTGCCCGCTGGATTGAGCACTCCTGGATCGGCCTGGGCTTGGCTGCCATTCGCGACAACGAGGAGGCGGCGGAGTGCATGGGTGTTCCCACCCTGAGACTGAAGCTCTTCGCTGCCGTGGTGAGTGGAGGCTTGATGGGGATGGCTGGGGCGCCGTTTCCCTACCATATCAGCCTCATCGAGCCTCTCTCTGCCTTCAACCTGGATTACGCCGTGAATAGCCTGGCCATGCCGATGATCGGCGGCACGACCACCTGGGTGGGACCTCTGGTGGGGGCCGTCTTGCTCGGGACGGCGCAGCAGGTGGCGACGGTAACCATCTCCTCGGAATTGAACCTGCTGATCGTGGGTGTCGTGCTGGTCGGCTTTGTCATCCTTGCGCCCGACGGCATTGTCGGGCTTCTCCAACGGATGTTGAAGCGGAAGTGACCCCGATGTCCAGCCCATTGCTCGACGTCCAACACGTGACGAAGCGCTTCGGCGGCTTCCACGCGCTCACCGATGTGAGCCTGCAGGTGCACGACGGGGAACGTGTCGGCCTCATCGGGCCGAACGGCTCGGGGAAGACGACTCTGATCAACTGCATCGCCGGTGTATTGCGGATCGATGGGGGCAGGATCCGCTTTCGGGGGACGGATATTACTACCCGTCCGGCCCACCAGCGGACCCGGCTGGGCATCGCCCGGACGTTCCAGATCCCCAAACCATTTACCAGCATGACGATGCTGGAGAATCTGTGCATTCCATTGACCTATGTTCGGCCGAGGCAGGTGCATGGCGGCGATATCGCGGCCGCGGCCATGGCGATCCTCGAGCGTATCGGCCTGGCGGGGAAGGCCCACGTCACCGTCAGCAGCCTGACGCTGATCGAGTTGCGCAAGCTCGAGCTCGCCCGCGCCATGGCGGCCAGGCCGCTGCTGCTGATCGCCGATGAGGCCATGGCAGGACTCTCCAGCGTCGAGGTGGATGAGATCTTGGCCATTCTGGTCAGGCTCAACGACGAGGGCATCACCATTATTATGATCGAACACATCATGCGGGCGGTCATGCGCTTTTCGAGTCGGATCATCGTTCTCGACGCCGGACAAACGATCGCTGATGGGACGCCGGAGGAAATCCTGCGCCATAGCGCTGTGGAGAAAGCTTACCTTGGCACATAGGATCGTCCTCCACGATGTCGATGCCGGTTATGGTGCTGTGCGGGTGCTCCACCGTGTCTCTCTTACGGTCAACGACGGTGAGACAGTCGTGCTGCTGGGCACCAATGGCAACGGCAAGAGCACCCTCATGCGCTGCATCATGGGCCTGGTACAGGTCGATGCTGGCGAGATCTTTCTGGAGACCGACGGGCAACGGATCAACCTCGTAGGTCTGGCTCCTGAGGCGATCGTCAACCTTGGCATCACGCTCGTACCCGAGGGTCGCCGGCTCTTTCCGAAGCTCACCGTGGAAGAGAACCTCCTGCTTGGCGCCTATCGGGCTGGAGCGCGCCCGGACATCAGCAGCAACTTGCGGTTCTGCTTCGAGGCCTTTCCGATCCTCGAACAGCGCCGTGGACAACTAGCGGGCAGTATGAGCGGTGGGGAGCAGCAAATGTTGGCCATCGCCCGGGCGCTCATGTCCGCCCCCAAGATCCTGCTCGTGGACGAACCCTCGGTGGGGCTGGCACCCATTTTGGTCAGCCGGCTGATCGCCAAGATCAAGGAGCTGCAGGCGCGCTACCAGCTGACGGTGCTCATGGCCGAGCAGAACTTCCACCAAGCCACCAAGATCGCCGACCGAGGGTACATCATCGTCCACGGCGCCATCGCCTTCGAAGGACACACCACACAGGAGCTCAGCGAGCACGAGCTGGTGAAGCGGTACTATCTGGGTGTGTGATGGGGCCGAGTGGTTCCACTATGAGTGCACCTATGGGCCTCGTCTAGCGCCTATTTATGGCGCTATTGCAGCGCCGCCGCCCTCTTGTGCCGGTAAGCGAAGAGATTATTTGTGGTATAAGCAGCGCACGAGTCGTGTCTGACAATGAACCCTCCGTTGTCGAAGGAATCTGTGGAGGAAGAAAGGAGTACCCCTCATGTCGCGCGGGGAAAAGCTGACGCTCAAGGCCTTTTGGGAGGCAGTGGAGCAACGCCTGGCGGCGTGCTCCGCTGAGGAACTGCGAGCCATCCTGCGGGCGATGGCGCAGGAGACGCTGCCAACGGAACGACAGGCCTTTCTCAACACGTTGCAGCCGGAAGTAGCAACCGCCGCCTGCGTCCAGGAGGTGGCGGGCCAGGAGGAGTTGTTGGCGGACATTGCGGACCTGGCGGATGAATTTCGGGCGGAAATGGAGGGGGCGGAGGCGTGGGAGGAACGGTATGGATGGGACGACTATGACGAAGAGGACAGCCTGGGACCGTACGTGGAGTTTGTGGAGCCATTGACGGCGTTGTTCGACCGGGCGGAAGCGGCCTTCGACTATGGCGACGTGGCACTGGCTCGTACTGCCTACCACAAGCTTTTCGTGGTGCTTGCCCAGGAAGATGACTACGGCCGAGGGGTACGTGCCGAGCACTTGCCCAACGTGGAGGTAGGCGAAGCCCGCGCCCGCTACCTGCGTGCGGTCTACGACACTGAGGCGCTGACGCATCGTCCGCAGGCTCTATTCGAGCAGATGCACCTGACACGCTCCTGGCTGACTAAACCACGGCCAATGTTGGATGATGTCATCCAGATTTCTCCCAAACCACTGCCCGACTCCGAGCAGTTCTTCCCGGAGTGGATGGCCTTCTTACGCACCCAGCCCGGCAGCGATGCTGACGCCTGGTTGCGCGAGGCCATTCGTCTGTCGCAGGGCACGCAGGGGTTAGCAGCGCTGGCGCGGGCCGAGGGTACGCAGCGCCCGCGCGCGTATGTGGATTGGTGCGCAGCGCTAGAGAGGGAAGAGAAGCACCGGGAAGTGCTCGCCGCGGCGCAAGAAGCCTTGCGGATGCTGCCCGAACAAATCCCCATCCGTGCCGTTGTAGCGGACTATCTGTGCGACGCCGCCATGCGACTGCACGACACGGAAGCTCTACAGGCTGGACGATGGGAGGCGTTTCTGGCCCAGCCGACCCTGGCGCGACTTCTTGACGTGTGGGAAGCCGCCCCTCCTGGCCTAGAGCGGACACGCCAGATGCACCAGGCGGCTCAGCATGTGCAGGTCGTCCTCGCGCACCCGCCCCGTGGGCAGGCGCTGGAAGCCTGGGAGGGCGACATCGAGAGACCGTCGTGGCCCAACACATCCGTCCTGGCGCATGCGTACTTGCTTGCGGCAGACTGGGAGGCTGCACACCAGCTCGCCGCTGGGGAACAGGTGCTGGGATGGAGCAGCAGGAGTAGCGCACAGGGGCTCGTGGTGTCCTGCTTCCTGGTACACCTGTCTGGAAGATTGCCCGATTCGCTGCCTCCGAACCTCACGCAACTGTGGCAGTGGGGGCTGCAAAACAGTGCAGGTTTTGGGTCGTGGCGCGGCGGAGACGCCGGAGACACCGGCCTGCTCTCACGGTTGCAGCTCGCCTATGTGGAGTGCCTGCCCATGGCATCCCTGCGCGATGACAAGCAGGCGGAGATGCTGGCCTGGTGTCTAGACGTCACAAAGCAGCGGGTCAGCGCCATTGTGAGCAACCAGCATCGTGGCAGTTACGACAGGGCCGCAGTGCTGCTGGCGGCGTGTGCTGAGACGCTGCGGTTGCAGGGAAATGACCGGGAAGCACACGCGCTCTTGGACGAGGCGCGCCAGCGGTTCCCGCGTCACCGCGCCTTTCAAGCCGAGGTAAAGGCAGCGGTGCAGCGCATGGAGCGCGGCCTGGGGTGAAGAGAGGGGTTGGAGCCGGAAGCCGTGAGCCTCTGCCGGGCTGGCAGCCGGTCGGCCCCTCTCATGGATGGAGCCACATGCTGCGGCGCAGCACCTCACTAGCGCCGAACACCTCAGCTAACGCCCCAATACCCTCCACCAGGCGCTGCTTCGGGCCGTAGATGTCCGCCCCCCGCCGGTGGAGCTCGCGCATGAACTCCCGGATGGCGAGGCCAGCGACCTGGGCGGCGCTGGACAGGTCCAGCTCCCACTCCTGATACCGTTTGATCGTCTGGTCCAGACGGTAGCGCCACAGCCCCTCCAGCACAAACTTGCGCATGAGGGCCGCCTCGGAGATCAGCTCGGCCTCACTGATCTGCCGCAGGAGTTCTGCCTCCTCTATGGTCAGTCGCACCAACTTCGGCAGCATCTTGTGCCCCGGCTTCTTGGTGCTCATTGTGCCTCTCCTCGCGCCCTGGCGATGCCCTCTAGCATGGCCCCGGCGGCCTCGCCTGGCCCGAACAACGGCAGGGCCCGGCCGGGGTTCTCCCGCCGGAGCTTGCCACTGGCAAGCCACTCCTCCCAAACCGCGGTGTCCGGCGCAGGCACCGCTAGATATCGTGCCGGATAGCGGATCTCCTCGACGACGGCGTCGGTGACGGCCAGGTGGAACAGTTCCACCAGCCATCTCAGGAGTATTGCCCGGAAGGCATTGATCCAGAAGGGCATATCCAGGGTCGCCTGCGGTTGTTCCACAACGCTGACGGTAACATGATACTGTGTTTGTCGTCAAAATAATGACACACTGGCGATCTCATTTGGGAAGCGCTCGCTTGAATGGTGCCCATCGGCGGCGTTCATCTGCGGTGAATTGGCTAAACGGAGGAAGAAAGCTATAGCCGCTGACGTTTAAAATCTGGTCTGGTCTCTGGATACGGCACAGGCGGTAGCCGCTTGCAAATCCTTGGTCGCTTTGCTCGACCAGCATCTGCGGGAGCAGCAACTGAAGCGGCAAGAGGGCGTGGATGTCTCCACTTTTGAGGGGCTAGTGTCCTCAGCTGAGGTGAGCGGGCAAGAATTTTATAAAGGGCTGGGTTCTAAAGGAGCAGCGTACCGAAGTGCGCAGGGTTCATCACAAGCTGCCGAATGGCACTGCGTACTAGGGCGTGGGCGAGAAACTCAGGGTGGGCAGATGCGTTCTCAGCAAGTCGATCCGTCATGCGGGGCATATCGGCTTCCTCCCTGGAACGTCGGCGGATCGTCTCTCTGAGAAATTCCCCTCTGCCGAGAGGCATTCGACAGAGGCGCCGCAGGACACACGCCACTGGCCATCACCTGGTGAGGATTCCCGAAACCGATGGCACTTGACAAAGGATCGACAGGTCAGGACCAGATCGTGATCCCTACTGAATGTCGCTGGATGCTGGAGCGGCGTCAACGGCATCAGGTCTCTATTGCCGCGGGTAGAAGGTCCCGTGGCGGGCACGACTGATGGCCTCGGTGTGATCGGTCCCGCTGACGGCCGAGACACTGCGGGAGATGACTGAGTCGGTCATCGCCGGCGGGGCGGTGAAGCGGCGCAGCCGTCGATGCTCAGCGATGGCACTCCTTGGCCCTCCAGGAGGCCAGAGGAATGCCACTGAGGACGCTTTGTCCTTGACGCTGGGACGATCAGATTCAACGATGATCACAGCATCGATCAGCCTGGGAGGGAAGGAAGATTCCCAAGACGTCAATGCAGTCACGGCCAGGCTGAGGATCGTGAGACACTGGGGAGCAAGGCGAGATGACCGACGCTGAGCGCGACCGTCGGTGGAACACGGCCAAGGAACACTACCAGGCGGCATCGCTCTATTTCGATCACGGTTTCCATGGTGCCTGCGTGACACGAAGCTACTATGCCGCCTATCAAGGCATCTGGGTCGCTGTGGGTGACCCCCCGTTGGGCCGCTGGCGACATCACGGCTTGATCCATCAGTTCTGCTGGGGGCAGTGGACAGCGCCACCATCGCCACCGACGGCGCTGGCACCTTATCGACAGCGGTTACGTGCCCTCTATGACTGGCGTACAGATGCCGATTATGCCGCACGGATGATGAGGCCGTCAGAAGCGCGTGACGGACTCACACTGGCCCAGGAGATTCTTACGGGGGTGGCTCAGGCGAAAGGGCTGCCATTCCCGTAAGGCCACATGCACGAGGGAATTCTCCATGGACATGACGCAACTGGTTCGACCGGGTCACCAAACCGTGGCCATCGCTGCGGTCGAGTTGGCTGAAAGGCTCCACCACCTCTTTCCGAAGGCAGTGGTGAAGCCTTCGGAACCCCACGAGGATGAAGACATCTGCCTGACGGTGTATGGACCTTGGGAGGGCGAAAAGCTCGATCGCATCCGCCGCCAAATCTATGCATTGGAGTTTGAAGTCTACGACAAATACGAAGTGGAAGCGATGGTGAAGGCCCTGCCGCTCAGTTTCCTGCCGGGGTCAGGGTCATCACCATAGGCAGTCTCCACCATCGGAGTCGCTGGCCCTGTGTCCCGCCGCCCCAGATCCTCATCGCTATGCGTCCCCATCACTTAAGATCAAATCGCACCTTTCAGCAAAAAAACGAGGGTCCCCCCACCCTCCAAAAAGGAGGCCTTAGAGCCTACGCTTGCCAATGTGCTTCATCATCTCGCACGTTTATATGAGGGCGACTCCCGTCGGTATGAGGAGACGCAAGGAGGGCTTGAGCCCTCCTCCGGAACGCCGAGGCTCTTGCCTGTCTAGGGACACGCGAAACCAGGTTGAGCCGTCCCTGGGCCGTAAGGGCCCGGCACGACACCGGTGGGGCACGACACGACGGTGCCGCCCTGGTCAAACTCCACGTTGATGTTATTCAGCGCGACGGTCAGCTGACTCGCCGTGCACCTGAGGGCGTTGCTCCCAAGGGCGAGCTGCTGGTTGGCGGCGGCGAGCACGGCGCTTACGGCTTGCCCCGCCACACAGCTTGGATAACTGAAGGCTTCACAGAGATCATCCCCGGTGCCGAGCATCCGGTCGGACCCCGCCCGCTTTGTGCACACCAGTGCCCCGGCCGCGGGGAGCGTAAAGCCGCCGAATCCATTGGGCGTGAAACCGCCCGCGCTGCCGGACAGGAAGATGTTCAGGCTGCACGCCATCGCCTGGCCTGCCAGGGTCCCACCCCCCTGGCCTTGGGAGCCGCCAACTAGGTATGCAGACGTCTTGCGTTCCTACCTGGAGTCTGAGGTGCCACGGGTCACGCGAGCGGCGTTCTATTGGTGGTTCGACGAGCCCCTCGAACACTTCATGGAGGTGCTGGCGCAGCGCGCTCTGGCGTATGCCTAGGCGCAGCAGGTCGATCTGCCGAGCCCCCTCAGCGGGGTGAAGGATTGGTACATCGTCGATTCCACCACCACCAAGGTCCGCGACGCGCTGAGCAAGGACTTCCCCGGGACCGGCGACTATGCGGCGCTCAAGGTGCATACAGTCCTCTCTGTCGGCTGCAGGGTCCGGTGCGCTACCACTTCAGCCCCGCTCGGGGCCATGACAGCTCGCATCGGCAGATCGACGAGCCTTGGCGGGACTATGGGCTGCTCGCCGACCTGGCATACGCCAGTCTGGCCCGCCTGCAGGCATGCGACACCTACGACGTGCGCTTCGTGATCCGCCTCAAGCACAATTGGAAGCCTAGGGTGGACTACATCGCTCGAGGGCAGGTGACGCCAGAGTTTTTCCCGGTACCAACCTGGCTGCGCTCCTGGCGGATGAGATCCTCGCGCTCGACGGCCGGGCGATTGATGCCGATGTCGGCCCAAGCCCACAACCCCCTGGAGATCGTTAGAGCAGGACCTCGACCCACCACCTCCGCAGATAGATGGCCACAATCTGGCGCGTGGTTACGGTCTGAGGCAGATTGGTCACGAGGATTTTGTCTGTTTCGGCCCATCGTTTCGCCGACACTTACTGAGGACCAGCCTGACATCTCCCAGATGACGCAGGCGCACTGGTTTGGCATAGATCCAGACGGTGCGGAGCCGACCGCTGGGGCTCGGCAGCCGGATTTGGGTGTATCACCAGCGCAGCAGATAAGTGACCAGGGCTTTAAGCGTCTTCCCATTGGCGAACTTCCACATACGGGGGAAGGCACACACAGACCACTAGCCCAGCTGCTGGATCAAGGCCAGATTGTCTCGGGAGGCATAAGCGGCATCCGCCACGGCAATGACCTCCTGGCGCCAGGCCGCTGGCTAGAACTCTCGGAACATCTGGCGAAACAGCGCATGTTCGGTTTGGTAGCGGGGGTTGTCCTTGCGCCGGAGCAGTGCGAAGTCCACCAGAGTGGTGTGGGTGCATGTTGCCAGTTCATACAGCGCTTGATGCACGGGAAAGTCAAACAGCGGGGGATGACCCACGGTGGCAGCCAGAGACCCTTGCGTGGCGGAGATGGCCGTCACGTTCTCAACCAGCGAGGAGTCATCAAGACAGGCATACGTATAGAGGCGGAACGCCTGGCTATACCCCTACTCTTCCCCCGTCGCCGAGTAGCGCCAACCTTCACCGCTGTGACGTAGCCGACCAATAAAGGAATCGATTGTGGGGTCCAGATGGTCTGGCCCGTCGGTGAACCCTTGCAGAAGAAAATCCGCCAGGTCTCGGCTCTTGTAGATGAGTGGGGCGTCCGCTTTCGCGCGCTGCCAGTTGGCCAATTGGCAGTCGATTGTCGGGGGGTGCACCAGACGTAGGTAGGAGAGAAAATCGTTGAGGCGATTCACCCTGGGCGTTCTTCGTTTAAGTGCATTTTAACGCCGGGAAACCAACGTTCTAAGGGAACAGCGCCACATCCACCCAACAGAGGTGCATAGGTGCAGAGAACTGCTCTACCAACTTGCCCTGTGTGTTTTTGCGCTCAAACTCCAGCTGTAGTGGGTGGAGGGCTTGTACGTGTTCAGGATCATAGGTGAGACGGAGCACGCCATCTGGGAGCTCGCCTTGCCCATAGAACTCGTCAGCCGGTTCGTCCGCCGTCAGGCTGGCAAGCTGCATGGTTCGTGTCACCTGCTGCGAGGCGTCGTTTATGGGCAGCAGGGCTGTTTCCAGGAAATGGAGTGTGCGGAGGTAAGGTAAGAAGAACTGAGTGTCATCCAGGGTGGGCTTGAGGTCAGCCCGACCCAACCTGCTGAACCATGGCCGCCAGCGGGCTTCTATCTGCTGGAGACGTTTCAATCGCTGCGGGCGCAGGAGGGCGTCTCTAAAGGGGTAAACCAGAATCGTGAAATGCTGTGCGACTGTTGTGTCCGGGATCTGCATGGAGTTCATGATGCGCCCTCTCCTGCACCATATGGTCCTTATGGAGCCATTGGCGATGAAGGTGCCTGAACTGTTGGAAGGGTGGCATACCGTTGATTGTCACTTCCTGCCCGCGGCTGTGGTATGTGCGTCTTCTCGATAACGTCTCGATAGGATGGCGGAAAGGCCTTTCTTTCCTGCTCCCCATGGCTGTGGCTCAGTCCGCGCCCATAGGCTTCAGCGCTCTCCATTCTTCTGGGCTAAGTGCCCTGACTGCAGACCCTTCAATGCGTAAGCCGGTGTCGAGTTGCGCCTGGCGATATACTGCCTCAGGATCGAGGTAAAGAAAGTCCAGCCGTGGCCACAGCCAAATGGTCTCATCGGAGGCCGAGGCAAGAGTGCGGCCATCAGGGCTGAAGGCCACACTCATCACCCACCCCTCATGGCCTAACATGCTTGTCTTGAGCAGATAAGGCGCAGACACACGGGAGAGGTATGCCAGCGAACGAGCCCTCGCAGACGCGGGATCAAGTGTGAGAGCTTTCGCGCCCCAGATGTAACTTGAGAGAAACGAGCGTTCTTTAAACAAGGGCACCCCTTTTTCTACCAGGGCTTCGGCCAAATTCTTATTCGCGATGCGCGTTTGTTGTGTGGCGATTCGCGTTTGCTCTTCCGCGCTTCTAGCTTCCTTCTCAGCACGGCTGTGTTGCTGCTCAGCATCTGTGCGTGCCGTGTGCTCCCTGTCGCGTGCGGCTACCGCCTCGTTGCGGGCGACGATCGCCTCGTCCCGCGCGCGGGCAATCATCACAAAGGCGACGCTGACCGCGATGATGATCACCGCCGCGACCGCCGCCACCAGCGGCCGATGCCCGCGCATCCAACGGCGGACCATCTCCGCTGTGCTCGGTGGGCGGATCGGCAGGGGCTTGCCATCAAGGTAGAGTTGCAGGTATTCGGCCAACGGCGCTGGTGCAGTTGACGCAGCGACGCTCTCCATATCACGGCTCGCATCTGCACGACTCGAACGGCTGAACCGCGTCTGCGCTTGTTGCCTGCGCTTACCACTGGCCGACAGCACGGCCCACATGAACGAGCTGGCGCCCAGACGTGAAATCTCGGTCATGCCATCCTCGTGCGCCAGCTCCTGCCAGATGTTTTCCAGGTCTGAGCCCGGGACATACTCCATCGTGTAATAAAACTGTCCATCGGGCATCTGGCCGCTGGACAGCACCTTCACGATGTTCGGATGGTCGCACGCCGCCGAAGCGCGGACCTCTCGGCGGAAGCGCGCCAGGGCTATCTCGTCGCCAGCAAGGTCAGTCGGCAGCATTTTCAGCGCCACAAGGCGGCCCAGTGAAAGCTGCCGCGCCAAGTAGACCACGCCCGTGGCGCCGCGGCCGATTTCAGTGAGAAGCTCATAGTCGCCCAGAATCGGAGCGGTCGGTTCCGGTGGCGCCAACAGACCTTCAATAGAGCGGCTTTCGGCGATGCTCTGATCCCCCAGCGCTTCGAGCCGCTCGTGCGTAATGGTCTGCCCGGCGACAGTGCTGAGCGGCTAGATCCGGGACCATCTCGGGGTCCTTCTCCGGCTCACCCGAGGTATAGCTGAGGTACACGACATGACGGCCGTCGCGGTCGCTGTTCAGAAACAGCACGTCCGCCGTGGTGCGCTTGCGGAAGACCAGTAGCGGGTCAAGCGTGAGCGGCACACTCTGGCCTGGCCACAGCACCGCGACACGGTTCGAGAGCCGCTCGCATGCTGCCTCGCGGCCGAGCACCAGCAGGTCGAGTTGGATGCCCTCCGCCGATCCCACCAGTTCGCGCAGACTGACTTCGACCCGGTCCTCGGCAACCGTTCGCACTTCCGTGAGATAGACCAGCCGTGTGCCGCGCGGGCCGAGTATGTGCAAGGTATCTTCCGCCAGCACCTCATTGGCCGCCGAGAACAGCAGCGCGCCAAACTGGGCGTAGAACGATTCGGGCCGCATAGCACCATGGCCGATCACGGTGTTGCGATAGGGCACCAGAGCGTTGATGACTTGCAGAATTGAGCAGCTCTGATCGCCTGCCGGCTCGCCGTCGGGTCCACGTTTGGTGTGCTGGTACAGGGCCAGCAGGCCGGGTTTGTCGCGGTGGGGCTGATTCAGCTGCCGCCAGAGATGGCCCAGCGGCTGGATAGCAGCATCGGGCCGCTGGCCGAAGTATCGCGCGAGTGCACGCAGTATGCCCGCCCACTGACCCAGTGACGGCCGCGCCAGCTGCAGCAGTTGCCGGTTGATCCTGTCGTCGCCCGTCGCGCCCTGTCGCCGCTCACGCGCATACGTCATCACGAGCAGTGTCGCCAGCAGCTTCACCAACGCCTCGAAGAGGTAAAAGGAGTGATGGTGGCGGGCGGTAACATCCTTGGCGATTTGGGCATGACTGTAGAGCTTCGCCAGCGGCAGCGGCAGGTTCAATAGGTATTCGCGCCAGATTGTGGATTCCATAGAAACCTCCCGGGCTCATGCAGGTGTACAGAGTCCTTTGCTCTTGCTGCAAACCATAAGGTAGAGCGTGCACAGGTCCTTCGAAGTACCCTTCCGCGTTGGAGAGGGATTGCCAACGCATACCTGCGGTCACATCGAAAACTGTTAGAAGACTTGCGGCCACCGATAACGGCAAAGCAGCGCGAGCCCGATACCCGGCGCGAGAATGGCCCACTGAATGTGTTGAGCCTGGACGCTCGCATACCCTGGAAACGTGGGCACAGCCCATACCCTGCGCATAGCGTCGGGGGTGCACTGGGCCGGCCCGAGCACTCTTTGCGCGTTATCCGCGCCTGCCGACCGCTGATTCACCCAGGTGGCCAGGAGAATCAAGGCTTCTACCGCCGTGCGCCTAATCCAGAGGGTTTCCTGGCTGCCATCGTGAGTGATACCAAAGATGTCGAGGATGAGGATGCCCAAGGCAAATGTGCCCCATGAACTACCGATGATCCAGCCAACCCCAAAGATGCCGGCCAGCGCCAAGGCCATCACTCCGCCCTGCCCCCACCCAGTGCCAGGCAGCCTCACAAGAGCTGACATACTCGCTCGATGTGTTGTGAGAATCTCCTCGACAATCTTGCTGAACGCCAGCAGCACCACCAGTGTGAGGACCGTGCGAAAGACCTGGCTCATGCCTTGCTCCATTAAAGTCCAGAACGCGCTCGGCTGCCACGACTCGTTCACCGGGCGCATGAAGCGGGCATACATAAGAAATTGGGCCAATAGTGTCGCCAGAAGCAAGCTGAGAAACACGGTGGAGACGATGAGCTGTTGGCGTTCGCGTGTTATTTGATCGGGTTCCTGCTGAGGCTGCTGCATCCGGCCGAATGTAACGAATACGAGCGTGACTGCCGCGATGCAGACGACCAGCACCAGCACATACAGGCTCTTCCGCTGTTGCGTGGGACGGTCGCCCGCAGGCGCATGCACAACAGCAACGTGTGCCCGCGGGCGACCAAAGATCAGCCAGAACCCGTGCACAAAGGACAGCAATCCCTACAGGTAGACCCCCATCGGCCATTTGGGAATGAGCTCGGCATTCCGTTTTGCGACCGGGTCCTCGAAGACCTCGCTGAAGAAGAGCCACCAGCCCGACATCAGGCGGCCCCCGTCAGCATAGAGCACGAGCACCCCTGTAATGCAGAGACACAGGATACCCGCCGCCAGGGCTCTGTCCTCTTCATGCGTGAGGAAGTCCCGCTTGTTCGGGGCCCACAGCGATTTAAAAAAGACGACGGCCGTCGCCGAGGACACGACATTCGCGAGCGCCAGGGGCAACAGAAATATACCCCGCCGGAGATTCGACGCAAAAGTCCGCTGAATCCAGCCATTAAAGCGACGAAGCAGGCAAAAAACCTCCGCCTCGTTCTCTAATCGGGTCTGTTCAGGGTTGGCAGGAGCCGTCTCTTTAGCGCGAGCGACTGCTTCGAGGAGATCCTGACGGCTGACCACGACATGCGTGCCCCCGAACAGGACGATCATAAACACGGCGGGCGACTTGGCCTGCTTAAATAATGTGTCTACATACCAATGTAATGGTACTTGAAACAACAGTAGCGCCATCAACGCCGCCAGGAAGAACGATAACGCGGCAGCTTTGAGATATCCGAAGATCCAGACCAGGCCTCCCAGCAGCAGTGCCAGACGCAGAAAGACCCGCAGGGGGGACATCGGCAGGAGGTAGCTCAGTAAGATGACCAGTAACCCGATGGCCGCCACCGCCGTGACCTCCCTGATCCGCAAGATGACGTAGCGCCTGACCATATCATCCATCGCAACGCTCCTCGCACCATGATGTCCCAGGCGTCAGTAGGGAAGTATGAAAACGGCCCTGAGCACCTCCGCCACGGCGAGTCTCTCGGGGTGCGCCCATCCTGGAGTCTTGCGGGACGATAGCCGCTCTTTTACAGGAAACCGCGCGAGTAGGCAAGAGGAGACGGGAGCAGGTAGGTCCCGCCGACGGCAGCAGCGTCCGGATTCCATCAGATTGGCATGTATAGCCGTCGAAGCAGAGCAGCGCAGCAGCTTGCTCCAGGTCACCACGGGATTTATGGCCTCGGCGCTACCATCATGTCTGTGATGGGCCAGGTCTTCGAGCGGGTCAGTCAGCCGGAGGATGCCAGCCAGAACACGCCGTGCGCACGCATGCGACCGTCAGCGATTTTCGCTTGACACCAGCCAGCATCTGGCGTACTGACAAGCCATTCCGTCACAAACGATGCAGGGGATCAGGGGGGGATGTTTCTACCTGCGCATGGGCTCTGGACGTGCCCACCGCCGTGCAGGGAAGCAAGGCTGGCTGCTCCGCTTGTCGCGCCGATATCCCGGTCGGCGAGGACCGATTATGACATTCGACGAGATCCTTGCCCAAACCCTCGATCTGCTCCAGCGCCAGGGACGCGTGTCCTATCGGGCGCTCAAACGCCGGTTCGCCCTTGACGACGACTACCTGGAGGATCTCAAAGCCGAGTTCATCGATGCACAACGCGTAGCCGCCGACGAGGATGGCAAGGTGCTGGTCTGGAGTGGTGGATCGGGGACGGCACCGGGTGCCGACAACAACCACAAGCGCGCCCCCCTGTCATATACCCCCACCCATCTCGTCGAGAAAATCCTGAATTCCCGCGAAGCCCTCGAAGGGGAGCGCAAGCAGGTCACCGTGTTGTTTGCCGACCTGAAGGGGTCGATGGAGTTGCTGGCCGATCGCGACCCAGAGGAGGCGCGGCGGCTCCTCGATCCGGTGTTGGACCTCCTGATCGAGGCCGTCCACCGCTACGAGGGGACCCTCAACCAAGTCCTGGGCGATGGGATTATGGCGCTCTTTGGCGCGCCGCTGGCGCATGAGGACCATGCGACGCGGGCCTGTTATGCGGCGGTGTGGATGCAGGACGCGATTGGACGATATGCGGAGGAGCTGCGACGGCGCCAAGGGCTCGATGTACAGATCCGCGTCGGGCTCAATGCTGGGGAGGTCGTCGTCCGTTCGATCGGCAATGACCTCCTCAAGACCTACTTCCAAATCGCCGACCGCGATGAGACGCGCACGATCCGTGTTAAAGTGACCGGCCATGTGTTGACGCTTGACGAAGCCCTCCGGGACACCATCCCAGCCCTGCTGGCCCTGCTGGAAGCACTTTCCAAGGAGGACCCCTTCCAGTCCCTCGATCCCTCCCAACGTCGGCGGCGTACGTTGGATGCCCTCAAGCGCCTACTGCTGCGGGAGAGTCAAGTTCAGCCCATGTTGGCGGTCTTTGAGAACCTCCATTGGATCGATTCCGAGACGCAGGCCTTCCTCAATAGCCTCATCGACGTACTTTGCTGCTGTAGTCTATCAGTACCTCCAGGAGGAGCAGGCAACCCAAGAGCACGCAGAGGCACTGATGGCGCTGTCGATCGAGCAGGGGTTTGCGCAACGGTTGGCTCAGGGCAGTATCTTACTAGGCTGGACGATGGTCGAGCAGGGGCAGGTCGCGGCGGGGATTGCGCAGATGCACCAGAGCGTGGCAGCGTACGGGGCCACGGGGGCAGATCTCGGACGGTCGTCACACCTGGCTCTACTGGCGGAGGCGTATCGGAAAGGAGGCCAGGCCGAGGAAGGGCTACCCGTGCTCGCGGAGGCACTAGGTGTCGTGGATGAACATGACATCCGTTTCAACGAGGCGGAGCTCTATCGGTTGAAAGGGGAGTTACTGCTAAGGCAGCTCGCCGAGAGGGGAAGCTGGCTAGTGGACTCCACCGAACCATTCAAGTTGCCCGAGGTCGAGCACTCAGTGCTCACCGAGGCAGAAACATGTTTTCGGCAGGCCCTTGATTCCGCCAGCCGCCAGGGCGCGAAGTCCCTGGAGTTGCGGGCGGCCATCAGCCTGAGTCGCCTATGGCAGCGGCAGGGTATGTCTGCCGCTGCCCGCGATCTGCTGGCAGGAATTCACGGGTGGTTCACACAGGGGTTTGATACTGTTGACCTCCAAGCAGCCAAAGCATTGTTAGAGACACTGGGGTGAATCGGGGGCAGGCCATACGCATGAGACAAACCCGCTGGCGAACGCCCGGACGCGGGCCCTCAGAACAGTGGCAGACGATTCGAGGTCCATGGGGAAGGGATATGATGCGAGCGAGGGCATAGTATGACGGAGAAGTCGATCTCAACAAAACCGAAGATCGCCGTGTTCTCGGGGCCGACGGCCACGATCCAGAACAGCGAACCACTCGTCACCAGCAACAAGGCGCGGGAAAAGCATGGGCTACCTCTCCGCACCAATCCGGACGGTAGCCCGATGCGGTTTGACGCGCTTCGCCCCCAGCGCTTGGCAGCCCCGGTGACGATTTATATCGAACAATTCAGCGCCCATCCCCTGGAGCGCGACGCCACCGAACTGTATGCCCCACCCGACGGCTACCTCGATGCGTCCGGTGTGTTCCACAAAGAGCGCCAGGGGCCGCACGACGTTCCCGTCTACGAAGTCGTGCTACGGCCAGAGGATGGCCTCTACCCCCTCCCGTACATGGCCCGACAGGCCAATGAGCATGCCTGGGAGGACGATGGCCCATCGCCGTTGGCACCGGCCGCGCAATGCCGACAGCCTTTCTATCCCGATGCCTCGCGCCTGTTTGAGGAAATCGACCGCCTGGGGATTGGCGATGAAGGAGTCGCGAACCTACTTTCCTCCAAAGCGATCTTTGACTTCTATCGCGCTGTCCCCTCAGGAGGCTACACCAAGGGACTCCCGGCATTTGCGCGCACGGACATGGGTGTGGGCGACATTGCGCCGGAGCGGCTAGGGCATGATTTCTTCCCGTATCGCCCAGCCCACCTCCGGAGGGAACCGCCGATGCCCAGCCTGGCGCGCCTGACCAATGGGGTCCAGCGGGCGCTCACCAACGGGCAATACGCCGGCGCCATTTGGCTCGAGGGCAGCCCCTTCGTGGAAGAGACCAGCTTCTGGCTGAACCTGCTCATTGACACCACCGTGGCTATCGTGGGCAATGCCTCGCAGCGGGCACACGGTGCCGTCAGCAACGATGGCGACCGCAACATCATCGATGCGGTCGACTATATCCTGTCGTGTATCTGGGCGGACGAAAGCGGCCGTGACACGGTTGGTGTCGTGGTCATTCAAGACGAGCAGATCTTCACGGCGCGCGAGGTCCAGAAAGCCGACGCCCGCCCCGGGGGCTATGTGGCCACGGGAGGGCATGGCGGCATTGTGGGGACCATGGGGCAGCCCGGCCCCCCGACTTTAACCTTCAGGCCCGCGAAGCGGCATACGTATACGTCGGCCGTCAACCTCAGTCGCCTGCCGGAGTCCGTGGAAGGGACGCAAGGCGTCAACGGGAGGCTCACCAGAGTTACGGTGCGCATCAAGGACGCTCAAGGGGAGCTATTGGACACGGCGATTCCCAAGGTGACCATTGTGAAGCATGCCCGCTACCTACCCGAAGACCCGTCGGGCGACCCGGCGGCGGAGGTGGATATTCTGGCGCGCATCGACAAGAACCTGCACGAAGCGCCGCTGGCAGGCTTTGTAGCCGAAGGCTCAGCGCCGTTTGCCTCGATGAGCAACGCCGTGGAGGCGGCCCTGAAACTGGCGACACTGAGCGGCATGCCGGTCGTCAAGGTGGGACGCGGGAACGCCGAGGGCATCGTGGACCCCGGACGCGCGCAGCTGGCCATCGCGGGTAGTAACCTGACGGCGACCAAGGCCCGCCTACTGCTGATGGCCTGTCTGCTAAGGTTCGGGAGTCTGCCGCCGGCGGCGGACCTTGAACACCCGACGCCGGCCGAGCTGAAGGCCGTGCAGGCGAAGTTAGCCGAGTATCAGTCGGTGTTCGATACGCACTAGGGCACTGGTTCAGCGATCACAGTAGTAGCCTACAACAAGTCCTCTCCCTGTGCGGGGGAGGATGCAGGTGGGGGGTGGGTCGCAGCTTTTCTCCCATCCTAACCTTTTCCCGCAAGGGGGGAAGGGACTCTATAAGCGGGATAGGGACAGGCCACTGGCCGAGGAGGATGCCATGAGACAGGGCTTTCGAGTCATCGATTCGGACACACACGTCAATCCGTCGTTCGATGTGTTGCTGCGCTATGCTGACCAAGACCTTCGCGATCAAATGGACGATCTCAAACCGTACATGCGGACGGTCAAGCCGCGTCCCGGCCAGGGCGACGCCGAGGACCGGGATTCCTACACAATCCTCTCGGTCAAGCCTCTCCGTCTGCAGCGTGTGGCTGGCGAAAAACTTGCTCCAGCCAAGGAGCAGAGCGGCGATCGAGGCTTTCTATCTGGGCGCACGCAGATGGTGACGCGCAAACCCCTCACCCCCCGCGTCGCGGAGGATAATGCACGTGGCCGGCTAGAGGATATGGACACTGAAGGCCGGGATATCGACTTCATCATCCCGGGGACTTGGGCCTATGGCGCTCCTGCCCTGGACCTGCATCTCACCAGGGGCCTCGTGCGCGCCTATCACCGCTATATGGCGGACTATTGTGCGGCGGATGCCCGCCGTCTGAAGAGTATGATTCTGGCCCCGGCCACTGATCCGGCTTGGAGCGCGCAGGTGATTAAAGAGCATGCCCAGGAGGACTGGGTCGCGGCAGTATGGCCCCTGTTGCCGGAAGGCCTGCCGGTGGACGACCCCGACCTGGAGCCCATCTGGGCCGCCGCCAACGAAGCCAATCTCCCCATCATGTATCATGCCTTCACCATCGAAACGCCGTACTTCCCCGGCTATCGCGACGTCTGGGACAACCCTGCCATGGGCCGCTGCGCCGGCCAAACCTGGGGTGGTCAGCGCTTTCTCTCATTCATGCTTATGGGCGGCATGCTGGATCGCTACCCCAATCTACGCGTCGCCGCCCTGGAGAGTGGCCACGGCTGGCTGCCACATTGGCTGCACCGCTTGACTAGGCAGATCGACTATGTGCGCGGCTCGGTGTCGCCCACCCTCAAGCACACTCCCGTCGAGTACGCTCAGATGGGCCGTGTCTTCTGTAGCATCGACCTCTCCGAAGGGGTGGCCATGACCAAGGCGGTGATCGATTTGATGGGTGATCAGGCGCTCATGTTCGCCTCGGACTATCCGCACCCGGAGACCATCTTCCCGGACCACGCCGATGCGGTAATCGCCTGGCGAGAGGTGTTGGGCGAGCCAGCGATGCAAAAGCTGATGTGGGAGAATGCCGCGCGCTTCTTCCGGCTGACCTCCACGCCATGGAGCAATAGCAAGGTTCAATGATCGGGACGTGGCCATCCGGTACTGGAGGGGATGGCCATCCGCCTCACTCCGACAGCAGCTGCCGAGTCACACACCAGTTGACTTGCGCAGCTGCTATCATTAGTGAAGACAGATGACAGCTATGCCCAAGGGAAGGTGAGACACCAAGGCATGCAGTTTGAGTGGGACGCCGAGAAAGCCACCGCTAACGCCAGAAAGCATCGCGTCACATTTGAGGAGGGCGAAACGGTGTTCCGCGACCCGTTCTCCCTAACGTTTCCAGATCCCGACCACCGGCACGGCGAACATCGGTATATCGAGATTGGCCTATCCGCTCGTGGACGTCTCCTGATAGTCAGCTATACTGAACGGCAAGGGCGCATACGGATTATCAGTTGTCGCATTGCTACGCGCAAAGAACGGAGGCGTTATGAAGAAGCCGAGGACGACCGAACAGGGCCAGGATGACCTGCGGCCAGAATACGACTTTACTGGCGTTCCAGGTGTCCGCGGTAAGTATGCTAAGGCACTGCGGAAGGGCTATACCCGCGTGGTACACCAGAAGGACGGGACGAAGGAGATCACATATGTTCGCCCGCTCGATGGGAGTGTCGTGTTGGATCCTGATGTCCAAACATATTTTCCTGACGCCGAGGCCGTCAACCAGGCACTGCGTGGGCTTATTGCCCTCATCCCTACGAAGCGCCGAAGGCCTCAGCAAACCACGGAATGATGACGCGGTATCCTGTTATTGACGGCTCCAGCAGAGGTCGAGGGTGAGCCATGGACTATGATGAGGTCTTACAACAAGTCCTCGATCTCCTGCAACGGGAGAAGCGCCTATCGTATCGCGTGCTCAAGCGGCGCTTTGGTCTGGATGATAATGACCTGGAGGATCTGAAAGAAGACCTGATCTATGCCAAGCAACTGGCGGTGGATGAGGATGGCCGCGTCCTGGTTTGGACTGGTGTCTCAGAGGCAATGCCACCGCCCGCATCCCCGCCAGGGCATGCCCTGGACCAGTCTCCGCTCACTTACACGCCCCCACACCTCACCGAAAAGATTTTGGCATCCCGCGCCGCCCTCGAAGGCGAGCGCAAGCAGGTCACCATTTTGTTCGCCGACCTCAAAGACTCCACCGAATTGATCCGGGATCTCGACCCGGAGGCCGCTCAGCAGCTGTTAGACCCGGCGCTGCGCCACATGATGGAAGCCGTGCACCGCTATGAGGGCACCGTGAACCAGGTGCTGGGGGACGGCATCATGGCGCTCTTCGGAGCGCCGATCGCCCATGAAGACCACGCCGTGAGGGCCTGCTATGCGGCGCTGGCGATGCAGGCCGCTATGCACGAGTATACCGAGGAGGTGCGGCGCACTCATGGCCTCGAGATGCGGACTCGGGTGGGACTCAACTCCGGCGAGGTGGTGGTCCGGGCCATTAACAACGACCTGCACATGGACTACTCGGCGGTCGGTCAGACGACTCATCTAGCGGCGCGCATGGAACAATTGGCGACGCCGGGAAGCATCCGACTGACGGCGGAAACTCTCAGGCTGGTGGAGGGCTTGGTCCGTGTCGATGCCTTGGGCCAGATGCCTGTGAGGGGCCTGGTAGAGCCCGTGGAGGTCTTCGAACTGGTCGGCGCCAGCGCCATCCGAGGCCGCTTACAAGCCTCGGTCGCCCGTGGCCTGACGCGCTTTGTGGGGCGGGAACAAGAAATCGAAACCATGGGCCAGACGATGGCGCGGTCCGCAGTGGGCCATGGTCAGGTACTGGCTATGGTGGGAGAGCCTGGGGTAGGCAAGTCCCGCCTGATATACGAGTTCGTCCATTCACACCGTACTGAGGGATGGTTGGTGCTGGAGAGTGCCTCGGTGTCCTATGGCCAAGCGACACCCTATTTTCCGGTCATCGATCTGCTCAAGCGCTATGCCCACGTCGAGGAGCACGATGACACACGCACCATCAGGGCCAAGGTGATGGGACAGGTGCTCACGCTCGACGAAGCCCTTCAGGATGCCATCCCGGCGCTCCTCGCATTGCTGGATGCCTTCCCGGAGGACAGCCCATTCCAGAAACTCGATCCGTTGCAGCGACGACAGCGCACGTTGGACGCGCTGAAGAGGGTACTCCTGCGAGAAAGTCGAGCACAGCCTCTCGTGCTAGTCTTCGAGGACTTGCACTGGATCGATTTCGAGACCCAGGCGCTGCTTGACACCCTGGTCGAGAGCCTACCGACAGCCCATCTCCTGCTTCTGGTCAACTACCGCCCCGAATACCAGCACGGCTGGGGAGGTAAGACCTACTACACGCAACTCCGGCTTGACCCGCTAGTGCCGGCGAGCGCGGAAGAACTTTTGCAGGCTCTGCTCGGCGGCAACCCCAGCTTCGAGCCCCTTAAGCGGCTGCTGATTGCACGGACCGAGGGCAATCCCTTCTTTCTGGAGGAGAGCGTGCGCACCCTGGTGGAAACCGGAGTGCTGGTCGGGGAGACGGGCGCCCATCGTCTTGTCAAACCCCTCGATAGCCTGCAGGTGCCCGCTACGGTGCAGGCAGTCCTGGCCGCGCGCATCGACCGCCTGCCGCCTGAGGAAAAACGGCTCCTGCAGACAGCCGCGGTCATCGGCACCGAGGTGCCCATGCCGTTGCTGCAGGCTATCGCCGAGCTACCTGGGGTGGCGCTGCACCGCAACCTGGCGCATCTCCAGGCCGCCGAGTTCCTCTACGAGACGCGGCTCTTTCCTGACCACGAGTACACCTTCAAACACGCCCTGACCCACGAGGTGGCCTACGGCAGCCTCCTGCAGGAGCGGCGATGGGCGCTTCATGGCCGCATCGTCGAGGCCCTCGATGCGCTCGCCGGGGACCGGGTGGCCGAGCAGGTCGAAAGACTGGCCCACCATGCCCTGCGGGGGGAGGTGTGGGATAAGGCCCTGGCATACTGCCGGCAGGCGGGAGAGAAGGCCATGGCGCGATCGGCCCACCGCGAGGCCGTGGAGTCCTTCGAGCAGGCGCTCAGTGCCCTGCAGCACTTGCCGGAACAGCACAACACCGTCGAGCAGGCCATCGATCTCCGGCTTGCCCTGCGCAATGCGCTCTTTCCGTCTGGTGATGTTGGGCGTATCCTGGCGTACCTGCGCGAGGCCGAGGCCCTTGCAGCGGCCCTCGACGATCCTCATCGGCTGGGACAGGTTTCTGCCTTTCTGTCAAACCATTTCCGCACCATGGGCGCGCACGACCAGGCCATCGCCGCCGGCCATCGCGCCCTGGCGCTGGCCACGGCTGGCGGGGATGTCGTCCTGCAGGCGCTAGCGAACTACTACCTCGGCAGGGCCTACCAGGCCCAGGGCGACTATCGTCGGGCGATCGACTACCTCGGGCAGACCGTGGCGTCCCTCGAGGGGGCGCGGCGCCACGAGCACTTCGGCCACCTCATCCTCCCCGCCGTGCACTCCCGTGCCGTTCTCGCCGCATGCCATGCTGAGCTGGGTATGGTCGCCGAGGGCTCTGCCCTCGGCGAAGAAGGGCTGCGGATTGCCGAGGCGGTTGCTCACCCCGTTAGCCTTACGTTTGCCTGTTGGGGGATCGGTTTGCTGGCCCTCCGCCAAGGCGACCTGCACCGGGCACTCCCCCTCCTCGAGCGGGCTGTGGGTATCTGTCTGGACGTGGATCTCCCAGTCTATTTCCCCTGGGTGGCTGCGGCCTTGGGAGCGGCGTACACTCTGTGCGGGCGCGTCGGTGACGCCGTGCCGCTGCTCACGCAGGCGATGGAGCAGAGCGCTGCGACGGAAAGAGTACACTTCGAGACGCTCTGTGGTCTCTCCCTGGGGGAGGCGCATCTGCGGGCTGGCAGCCTGGAAGAGGCGTACACCCTCGCCGAGCACACGTTGACGCTCGCCCGTGAACACCAGGAACGCGGTAACCAGGCGTATGCCCTGAACCTCCTCGGTGACATTGCAGCGCAGTGCAATCCGTTGCATGTCGAAGAAGCTGAAACCTACTACCGACAGGCTCTCGCCCTGGCCGAAGAACTCGGCATGCGCCCGCTGGTCGCTCATTGCCACCACGGTCTCGGCACCCTGTATGCCAAGCTTGGTCAAGGTGAGCAAGCCCGTGCCGAACTGTCCACCGCCATTGAACTGTATCGCACCATGGACATGACGTTCTGGTTGCCCCAGGCAGAGACCCTGTTAGTCCAAATGAGCGGAGCAGCGCCAACAGGGAGGGTTTGATGCAACCCCTGATGTTTCCTATACTCTCCGTATGGGAATGCCCACCGCCGCATCCTTACTGAGGGGGAGAGGGATGAAAACCTATATTTTTGAGGTTGAGCTCCATTGCGAAGAAGACGGCCGCTGGAGCGCCTGGATCGAGGCGCTACCAGGATGTGCTGCCTGGGGCCATAACCGGGAAGAAGCACTAGCGGCGATCAAAGATGCGGCCGAAGCGTACGTAGAGGACATGCTGGAAGTCGGGGAGGAACCCGCTGAACTGAATACGACCTGAGGCGGCTTGGTCTTATTTCGTAACCGCCTACACAGCTATTCTCACCTTAACGGAGCTGCTATGATCCCGGACGAGGAGGCACAGGGTGAACTATGTCGGCCAGCCAGTCAAGCGCTTCGAAGACCCTAAACTTATAACGGGCCGTGGCGCCTTTGTGGATGACATCAAGCTCCCAGATATGCTCCATGCTGCCGTGCTGCGGAGTCCATACGCGCACGCCCGTATCAAGTCGGTAGACGCGTCTGCAGCTCGGAACCTGCCTGGCGTCGTGGCCGTCTTGACCGGCGCGGATATCGCGGGTGTCCTACCGGATATTCCTACGCGCGCCATGACGGGGGAGCGCGCCGTGGATGAGTTACACCCTCCCGAGCACCCTCTGTTGGCGAAGGACAAAGCCTGCTACGTCGGTCAAGCCATTGCCATGGTGGTGGCCCAGGACCCGGCTGTAGCCAGGGATGCAGTGGAGTGCATCGCCATAGACTACGAGCCCCTATCCCCGATCCTCGATCCCGATGCGGCCGTCCACAGCCAGGCGCCGGTCATCCATGAGGCACTCGGCACGAACGTGGCCATGCGCGTCCACCAGCGCGCCGGAGATGTGGAGGCCGCGTTCGCGCACGCTGACCATGTGATTTGCCAGCGGTATGTGGTGCCACGCCTAGCCCCTGTCCCCCTCGAGACCCGCGGGGTCGTTGCCCACTATCAGCCCCAGGAAAATCTCTTAACCGTCTGGAACTCGACCCAGGCCGCACAACGCGTCAAGCACTACTTATCCAGCTTGCTGAACCGGCCGGAGGCGGGGCTGCGGGTGATCGCGCCTGATGTGGGTGGCAGCTTTGGCGTCAAGGACTGTATCTTCCCCGAAGATGTGCTGATCCCTCATCTCGCCCTGCGCCTCGGAAAGCCCGTGAAATGGGTGGAAGAGCGGCGCGAAAACATGCTGGCATACCACGGCCGCGGTATGAGCCTAGACATCGAAGCGGCGGTGCGGGGTGATGGAGTGCTCCTGGGGATGCGTGTCCGTGTCGTGGCGGATATCGGAGCCTACTTTCTCCTGACGACCTCGTCGGCGCCATTTAATGCGGTGCGTCGCATCACCGGGCCATATCATATCCCGGCCGTCGATTTGGAACTGCTCGGCGCGATTACCAACAAGACCCCGACCGGCGCGTATCGCGGCACCGGTAGCCCTGAGGCGGCGTTTTGTATAGAGCGCACGATGGACCTGATCGCCAGAGATCTGGAGTTGGACCCGGCCGAGGTGCGACGACGCAACTTCATTCCCCCCGACGCCTTTCCTTATCAGAGTGCCGCTGGACTCACCTATGACTCAGGCCAGTATCTCCAGGGGCTAGATCGCGCTCTGGAGCTGCTTGATTACACTGGTTGGCGAGAGAAGGCTGGGCGGAGAAAGCCGGATGAACCCCTACTTGGAATCGGCCTGGCGACCTTTACCAAATCCTCTGGAGCAGCGGGAGACCATCGCATCGAAACCGCCCGCATGACCATCGAGCCCTCGGGCCGGATCACTGTCTATACCGGGATCTCGCCGCACGGTCAAGGAAATGCGACATCGTTCGCGCAGATCGTCGCCGATGCGTTGGGCGTGCACCCCTCGCAGGTGCGGGTCCAGCATGGCGACACGGCGATCGTGCCTTTCGGCGAGGGGACCAGTGCCAGCCGTGGTCTCATCGTTGGCGGCTCAGCCGTCTATACCGTAGCCCAGGAAGCCCGTCAGACACTGCAGCGGCTCGCCTCTCAGCTCTTGAACTGTGCCACCGAAGACGTCCGCTTCCAGGATGGGCGAGTGTTCAATCGCCAGAAGCCAGAGACGCAAATGACCTTCTCCCAACTGGCGACGGCCGCCTATGCTGGGGAACTGCTGCCGGCAGGAGTTGACAGCGGGCTGGATTTCAGCGCTCGATATACCTTACCAAACGCCCCTATCTCCTTCGGCGCGCATGCCGTGGTGGTGGAGGTCGATCGGGAGACCGGCGACGTCAAAATCCTGCGCTACGTCGGGGTCCATGATTGTGGCCTGATCATCAACCCCAAGCTGGTTGAGGGGCAAATCATCGGGGGTATCGCTCAAGGGATTGGCCAGGCACTGAGCGAAGGCATGGTCTATAGCGAGGAGGGCCAACCACTAACCGGTAGCCTACTGGATTACGCCATCCCGAAAGCCCCCGACCTCCCCGACCTGATCCTGGACACGCTGGAAACGCCCTCACCGACCAACCCCCTTGGGGCAAAAGGGATCGGCTCGGTCTCGACGGTGCCCCCGCCCGCAGCGTTGGCCAATGCAGTGGTGGATGCACTGTCCGGTTTCGGCGTGCGCCATCTCGATACGCCACTCACGCCGGAGCGGATCTGGAGTGCCATGCAGGGCGTGGGAGTCAGTGCAGAGCGCTGATCTTTGAGAGCCATCTCGACACGTTCCATGTCGACGTTCCGGGCGGGGGTGTTGCCTCAGGAAAGGGACATGGTATGGAGCCAACACTCAAAGTACCGGATTCTTGGGGGCTCGACGGCAACGTGGCTCACGTGACGGGAGCGGGTCCAACAAAATAACTGCCTTCTCCCGTCCAATTCGTCATGAGCTTCAGTAGCAACGGCCTGCCGCGTCTGAACGCGGGCCATGAGATCCCCCTCGAACAGCAGGGGCTGGCGTCTGATACCACTCAACAGGCCAGAAACCGGAGTCTTCACTTCAGCACGAAGCTGCCCATCGAAGCCATCGAAGACATGTCCGATCAGGTCTCCCGCTTGTAACCAGCGCCCCACCTCTAGGTGTGAGATGAACAGGCCAGCAGTCTCGGCGACGATGCGAGCTGTCTGCTCCACGCCGAAATAATGCACATCCTCTTCGGAATCTTCAGACGCTGGCTTGCCATGCACAATGCCGGTGTGCTGCAGGAAGATGACCAGGGCGTGAAAGAGTTGTTCGCAATGGGGCAGCTGTAAATTCCCAGCATAGCCCGCGCGGAGGACGAAATTCGCGCCACCATAGGTCTTCCAGGCATGACCGATAGTGACCGTAAAGATCGTATTGGTCGGACGCTCGATCACCGCTGGTAGGCCAAACAGACGGGCTTTGGCACGTTCATCCTCGGTGGGATCATAGAGGCGCACCTGCGGCAGCTTCTCAAAATCGAGAGAAGCGCTGTGGAGGTCGACGCGATAGTGGGCCAGCCGGCTCACCTCCAACACCGCATGGGCGATGCGCTGAGTGGTTTCTCCGGCGTCATAGCCGGGAAACATGCGGTTGATATCGGTATTATCGAAGGGCCAATAGCGGTTGAGGGTGTTCAGGCCAAGGATATTGACGGCAGGGATGATGATGGCCCGTTCGCGCAATTGCAGGCCCGCCTGTTGACCTTCTGCGACCTCCTGGAGAAACGCCGCCAACCGCGATAGTACGGACACACCGTTGAGCTCATTTCCATGCAGGCCAGCGACAAGCGCAATGCGCGGTGGGCGGTGCTCCGAACCGATATCGTGGTACGAAATATCAAAATCCTCGCGTAGCGGGGCCGTCATGTGCAGCAGGATACGCTGAGTCATTGGACCCCTCCCCCTGGCCCTCTCCCAGCGGGCGAGGGAATCGATGGGAATCCTCTCCAGCCGCATCCGTCGCCATGATGCGCGCCATCAACGAGCCTTCATAAACCAGCGGATATTCGCGCCGGGTGAACAGGATGCTATCGACGGGCGAGCGCACCTCCGACAGAATGTTCCCGCCATACGGAGAGACGATACGCCCGAGCAAATCACCGGTGTGGACGCTGATCCAGTGTTCGACCATGGGGATGAACAGCCCCGAAGTCTCGGCATTGAGATAATGCACATTTTGGTCGTCGGCCAGAAGCGGCATGCAGCTTGGGGCGGGGATCTCAAGGTCGACAGCCAGCACGCCGAGGTCTCGCCACAGATTGAGAATGCCGATCACCAGTTGCTCAGTGAACGCTGGCGTCACGCGCATGCCGACGCCCATCTCCACCACGAGACAGGCAACGCCCCGGCTGTTGAGGCTGTGCGCAATGGTGGCCTCCAGCACCGTCACCGCCCCGTGCACCCAGATGAGGTCGACGTTCATGCGTCGCGCCAAGGGCACCAACGTGTCAGCAAAGGTCTGATTGATACGGACCTGGGGGATTTCGCGCAGAAAAATATTGCTGGCGTGGATGTCGATCACCAGGGCCGCATCGCGTAAATGGCGCATGGCTGCCTCGGCGATGCGCTGCGGCAATGGGCCCTGGGCATGGCCGGGAAAATTGCGGTTGAGATCGGTGTCGTAGACCGGCACCAGGCGCTGGAGGGTATCGAGACCGAGGGGATTCATGGCGGGAAAGAGCTCGACCTGACCTAAAAATGCCTCCGGCTGCGTCGAGGCCAGATCCTCCAGCCAGGCCGCCAGACGGTGACAGACATACAACCCTTCCAGTTCATCGCCATGAATACCGGCCAGCACGGCCACTTTGGGCCCGCCTCCACCATGAAACACGGTGCGGCGCAGGGCCAAGCGTTCTCGATAGGGGAGTTCGAGCGTCAAAACGCTGTCGTGGTGGACATGCATGCGCTACACTCCTCCCCCCTTGTGGGGGAGGACCGAGGTGGTGGGTGCTATCCCCCCATCCCAACCTTCTCCCACAAGGGGGAAGGAGGACAGACTGTGGATGTCCTGCTGGCTCACTGCTGTCGCATGATCTGCAGATTCACCTGGGGGGGCTCACCCCCCTCTTCGCCTTTGAAGCTGCCGCGCTGCGGCGCGGCGTCCTGATCGTCGCGCCCGACGGCGACGGCGACGTAAGTTTCGTCGGTGACCAATTGCAGCGTGGCGTCAAACCCACGCCAGCCAGCGCCGGGAATCAACACCTCGGCCCAGGCATGCGTGGTCGACTTGATGTCGGGAGACTGGATATAGCCGGGATCGAGGTACCCCATCACGTAACGCGCGGGGAATCCCCAGGCGCGCACTAAGGCGATCAGCAGATGGGCAAAGTCCTGGCAGACGCCCGCTCGTGCCGCCAATACAGCCTCCAGCGGCGAATGCACGTCGGTCACGCCCACCTGATAGGTCAAGGTGGCGGCGATCCAGTCCATGGCCGCCTGCACCGAATGAAGCAGGGGTTGCTGCGCATCATAGCGCGGTAGCTCCAGCCCATGTTGCAGGTGCGTCAGGTCCGGCGTCACCAGGCTCCGATGCAGCACAAAGCTCCAGAAAGATGGCTGGGTACGCAGCGTCTCCATGAGCCAGGTATGTTCCTCAGACGGGGCGAACGCCGGATAGCCGAAGGGATTTTCCAGTAGAGTCTCGACCTCGGCATGTACGCGCGTGACCAGTCGATCATGCGGGGCGATCAGACTGAAATGGTGCACCCGATTGCCAAAGCTATCGACATAGGTGAACAATTCGGCTGGAGGATCGACATCGATCTGCACCGTACCCACGCGCTGCATGGCATCCTGCCGGGGCGTCAGGCGTAGCTCGCATTGATGTTCCCGCACCGGGGAGGGAAACGTCAGGGACGTCTCGTGCTCGATTACGTAGCGCACGGCTCTGCCCCGAGGTACGCCGCGAAATAATCGACCTGCAGTGCGGCATTGAATGCGGCCATATGTTCGAGAAATCCCTGCAGAAACTCGTGGAAGCCCTCGCGGAGCACAATCTCTGCCGAGTGATGCGATAGATGGGCAAGGAGGCGCCCGACGGCCTGGCGTGATGGGCTGTCAGCGGCCGCTGTGCCGATCATCTCCAGCGCCCGTTGGATGCGGTCCACCGCAAATTGCAGCGAGCGCGGGAAATCGCCCTCGAAAATCGCATGCTGAGCGACGTCGATGGGCCGCATGCCGGTATGGTACTTACGGCGATACGCCTCGAAGCCAGACAACGATTTCAATAAGGCGGCCCACTGGTAGTAATCCAGTGGCGAGCCCACCATGGCCGCATCGGGCAGCAGGATATGATACTTGACGTCTAGGATGCGCGCGGTCATATCTGCCCGCTCAGCGAAGGTACCCAACTGATAGAAGCCATAGGCCTCGCCGCGCATCATGGTGCTGGAGGTCAGGCCGTGAAAGCGCGCCACCTCGTTGCGCACCGAGGCATAAAAAGCGGCGGCCCGCTCGGGCGGTAGTGCGGATTTCAGCCGTGTGTCAACCATCCACCACAGCTCATTCATGCCCTGCCACATCTCCTTGGAGATGCGGTCGCGCACCACGCGGGCGTTTTCGCGCGCCAGGCGCAAGCTCGGGTGGATGGCATTGGGGTTGGCGGGGCCCTTGGTCATGAACTGGATGACATTTTGCGCGGTGATCGCCGTGGCATTGTAATATTGCGCAAACGCCGCTTCGCTGCCGCTGATACTGAGCAAGGGCCGCCACATCACGGCTTCTGAGAGATGCTCCTCGGCTTCAACCAGATACAGCAGATTGATCTCCATCAGGCGCGCCGTGTTGTCGGCCCGTTCCAGATAACGTGACATCCAGCAGAGCGATTCGGCGATCCGGCTCAGCATGAACAACCCCTCACCCTACCCCTCTTCCATGGGGAGAGAAGCAGACGTTATTCGGCCAGCACCCAGGTATCCTTACTCCCTCCACCCTGGGAGGAATTGACGACCAGCGAGCCCTTGGTCAACGCTACCCGCGTCAGTCCCCCCGGCACCACGTCGATGTCCGCGCCGTAGATCACATACGGACGTAGGTCGATATGACGCGATTCCAGCTCGCCATCGAGGTAGCACGCATGCCGCGACAGGGGAATGACCTGCTGAGCGATGTAGTTGCGTGGGTTTTCCTCGATGCGCTTGGCGAACTCAGCACGCAGAGCTGGTGTCGAGGCCGGCCCCATCAACATGCCGTAGCCCCCGGACTCATTGACGGCCTTGACCACCATCTGCTCCAGGTGGGCCAGCACATAGGCTCGGTCCTCATGCTTGGTCATCAGGTAGGTCGGCACATTATCCAGAATGGGTTGCTCGCCGAGATAGTAGCGGATCATATCCGGGACAAAGGGAAAGACGGCTTTGTCATCGGCGATCCCACTTCCTGGGGCGTTCACGAGGGCGACGTTCCCGGCCCGCCAGGCGTTGATGATACCGGCCACACCGAGCAATGAATCGGAGTGGAAGCAGAGCGGATCAAGGAACTCGTCATCGACGCGGCGATAGATCACGTCCACGCGTTGCAACCCGGCGGTGGTCTTCATGTAGACCACGTTGTTCTTGACCACCAGATCGCGGCCTTCCACCAGCTCAACGCCCATTTCCTTGGCCAGGAACGTATGCTCGAAATAGGCGGAATTATAAATCCCCGGCGTCAGGACGACGATCTCCGCCTGATCCCTGCCGCGTGGCGACACGTGCCGTAGGGCCTGCAGCAACAGCGAGGGGTAGTGTTCGACGCGGCGTACGCGATACTTGGTGAAAAATTCTGGCAGGATACGGCGCTGCAGGACGCGGTTGGCGATCATATATGACACCCCGGACGGGGTGCGCAGGTTATCTTCCAGAATCAGATAGCGTCCGTCGTCGTTGCGAATGATATCGATGCCACCGATGTGGGGATAGATGTCGTGCGGTGGATCGATATCAACGATTTCTTGGCGGAAATGCTTGCCCTGGTAGATCAATTGGGCGGAGATGACGCCATCCTTCAAGATGCGCTGCTCATGATAGATATCCTTCAGAAACAGATTCAACGCTCGCACCCGCTGCTTCAACCCGGCTTCCAGGATGGCCCACTCGGCGGTGGGGATGATACGTGGGATGAGGTCAAAGGGCCAGACACGCTCGATCCCCTGCTCGGTCTCGCTGTAGACAGCGAACGTAATGCCCTCGGTGCGCATCGCCAGATGCAGCTCTTGCGCCTTGGTCGCCAGGGCGTGCTGTCCCATGCGGCGGATGTGCTCCCACAAGGGCCGGTAATGTGGCCGAGGCTCGAAATCATCCAGGTAAAATTCGTGGTAGGGCATGCGCAGGACTGGCTCGACCGCGCTATCCGTCTGCATGATACCATCTCCCGCGTGCACGGACGTGCCCTCGGCCCTCTGGCGGCGTCAGGTTCTGTCGTGGTTGGTGAAAGGGAAGGGGACGGATGCCTGTCATGCAATCTGGAACCTGCTCAACAGTGATAAGAGGTCGATCCGCCACCTGATTTGGAGATTAATTCATTCTAAATGGTGGAGGGTCTGCCTGTCAATGCGGGGAGTCAGCACCCATAGGCTATCTGATCGGTGGTCAGGGCTGATGGGCAAGGCCATAGGTCAGATTCTCGCCGAGAAGAGCCGACGATGACGGGCTCCAGTCTGGCGGCCCTAGGATGAGGAGGATCGTGTTTGCTCGATCTGCAGCTGACCTTCCAGGCCCAGGTCGTGCACGATCTGGCGCAGCTCCGCCGCTGTGCTGACGACGAGGTCGGCATTGAGGCTGACAGCGAACTCAACGCCAACGGTGAGGCCAGCACCGGATTTGAGTTTGGGGATCACTTTGGTGCCTAGGCGGTTCCAGACCTCTGGCGGCATGGTCATCTCCCCCTTACGTCGAGACCACTTTGGCGAGCAGATCCTTGATCTCGATTGCTGGACTCTCGGGCTTTTCGAAGAGCCGACTGGCCCCTAGCACTTCGATGCCAACGAGTTCCTCTCCTGCAGCAAAATCCAGGGCGACGTCATCTGTGAGGCGTACGACTCGACACTGGTAGTCCCCTTCCAACAAGCGGATATATAAGGCATCGGCCTCTTTGTCATATGTAATCTTCATCGCTCATTATCCTAAAAATAGAAGCTGTATACGGTGATCACGACGAACCGGTGTTCTTCCTCAGCCACGACAGGCGCAACCTGTTGAACTGCATAATACCGGCCGCCCCACTCACGTTTGAACTCGACGTTCAGTCTATACAGAAATAACCCCCGTTGTGCGGGTTCTCGTCGGCCAATGCGGATGGCTTGATGCACATCTTCTTCGTGTGCACCCCGCTCCCGCATGCATTGTAGGGCATGCATAGTCAAGACGATCGGCTTAGGTGGTTGGGCTAGTCCTATCACCATTAGATCACTAACTGCATAGCATCCACAAGCTACTTCTCCTGCCTGCCTCTAGGGTAGTGAGCAGATCTGGTCGGTATCCGGCGATCTCTGTTTCCTGCTACCGGCTCCGCATCCTGCGTATCACGCGGCCACGGTTGAGCGTACGCAATGCATGCACGAGTGTCACCAGGCTCGAGGTCTGGGTAGTCCTCAGATCATGACCTCAATGATTCACGGGCTGTCCGCCGGCTTCCTGAAGCTCGCTCCGTAGCTCGACAAGGGTATTCGTTATATTAGCGATCAAGCTGATCGCCGCGTCGTCAAGGTTCACTTTGGCGGCAGCGCCTTTCTTGCGCTTTCGCGTTCGTTCGGTGCCCACGTTCGTTGATGTGAAGAGCTCACCCCATTGTTGGAGAACGCTCAATACATGTTGTTCTATCTCGCTGAGCGCCTCAATAGCGGCGGCATCTACTTTTGCTGACACGTACTCAGAAGGTAGCTTCATCAACAACAGAGCGATCATCAGGCGCGAGAAAGCATCGAAGAGATCTGCGGCAAGCTGGTCTCTTTTCCTCTCCGCAGGAAGCCCGAAATACCGAAACGGATTGTCCCCAGGTCGCAGTCGATCGAGAACCTTCCGGAGGTCCTCATATGGCGCCAGCGGGTATGCTTTGCGCGGTAACGAGGCCCGGTGCTCCCAAATCTTGAGGATCGTTTTCGTTGCGTTCTTGTGTGCCTTCGAACGCTCGTCCGGCGTTACCCCGTTGTCAGCTCTGTCGATAAGCTCGGCCAAATGATGAGCCATCCATCGGCCCAGTGTATCCACCCCCTCCTCGAAACCCAATTCACGGACAAGATGCCGTCCAAGTCCCAAGACGTCCTTCGGCAGCTTCGATGGTCCCATCCTTTCGGAGGAGGATGACTTTGTCGAATCGGGCCTCCCTTGTCTCTTCTTCGTCATATCGCGAGTAGTCATAGCCTTTATTCCTTCGCGTAATCTCGATCTCGACGATCAGATCAAGACCCACCTCAGTGAGAAGAGTCCTCAGCTTTTCTCTGTCGGCTCGAAGACGCCAGCCGCTGGAGCGAACAGTCTCGCTGTAGCGGAAGCTATCCTCGCGCTCGTCTCCTCGGTTATCCCCCCACACTTCATAGACGAACACCGTCTTCCCACGGCTCGCGTCGACCCATCTCGCCTGGTCGCTGTGAACAAATCTGAGATTGAGAGCCGTTTCTGGCATGTGCGAGGGACGGCACTCGATCGCGCGGACCCCGTACCGGAGTGGGTCGCGCTCATCGATCCCCAACTCGTGCTCGACATCGATGAGCCAACCCACAAGCGTATAAGGGGCAACATCAATCTCGAGGTCGTGTCCCGCGGGAGGAATCCTGTAGTCCCAGGAATCATCCACGGTCTGGAGCGCTCGCACGAGAGCGCTAGCGGTGTCGGGCGACACCATCGCCGTTTCAACCCTAACCGATAGCATGAAGTTGCGCGATCGCGTGTCATGATAACCGCCGACAACGATCGTTCCGTCGTCACTGATCAACCCCAGCTCGGCGAGAAAGTCATCCTCGCCAACACCCTCTATCCATGCATTCACGTCCTCCTTAGGGGCAAACCATAGTCGGTCCTCAAGGGGCTTCGGGCCGTGGAGGTCGGCGAGCCATAATGGAGACGAGGTGATACCTTCCCGCGCGAGCCAGTGCTCAAACGTGCCGTAATAGTCCTCTCCGGCTCTCGCGAGTGCTCGGGTCTGCATCAGCTCGCCTATGGCGCACCACATTGCGTGCCACTCGAGATAGGTGTGAAACCGCTCCAGGATCGGCAGCACTCCGTGCGAATGCGAGGAAATCGAATAGTTGGAGAACCGGCGTTGCCGTGGCTCCTGGTCCCAACGCCAAATTTCGCCCTGCACGCCCCAATGATCGACAATCCATCGTTCGGCGACGTCGAGGAATTCTTCGCTGTCGAGATCTGCAAAACGTCCCACCGCCCCACTGTACCAATAAGGCAGAGTATCCAAGGGGTCGAAAGAGAAGCGGCGCTCCTGGCGTTCCCTTTGCCTGTACCTGTTGAAGTCACGGCGAGACGGCGTCCGGCGTTTCTTGCGACGCACCGGACTCGTGTTCGCCCGCTGCAACGCGTCTCGTTGAGTTGCGTCCAGTACCAGAGCTCCGCTCTCCACGAGCTTACACGTAGCCGACTTTGCGAACGAGCGTATGAGGAGGTGAGGGAATTCATTGTCGCTTGCGATTTCCAGAAGCCATTGTCCGTGACGTCCCACCACCGATGGTGTCTCGGCTGCGATCCGGTCCAATGTCATCATCAGCCAAAAACGGGCCGCAAGCCAGTAGAACGGAGCATCAGGTTGGCGGAAACTTGGCTCCGATGTGCGGCCATACAGCTCGACGATCTTATGGATGACGCTGGTATCGCCAAGGCGAGCGAGTCGCCGGGCAACGTGAGCTGCACGCCATCGAATCCTGACGTCGACGTCCCCCATGAGAGCATAGAGGAACCGCGCTACCCCTCCCACTGCCTCAGTTGGAATGTTGGTGAGGTCCCAGTTCTCCCGTTCGGCGGCTGGGATGCGCTGAACGAGACGGTCAGCGTAGCGTTTTATGACTTGCGCCGCGTCCTCTGGCTCGCAGTACTGCCCAACCAAACCGATGAGCGCGTATACGGTCGGGGCGTTGAGCCTATCGACATGACGCTCCATCCCCTCGATGAGTGCAACAGAGATATAGTGTGCCGGTACCCCTGCTTTTTCGAGCAGAGCTGGAAGGGGAGAATCCCCGTTGGCAAGCCAACGGCTAAAGCCGGGCAATTGATCCACCACGACCTGCATAAGACGCTCTCGGCACCAGTGACTAACGGATGGTCCTTCACGCCACTCGTCGATGCACTTGGTAATCGCCCGGGCCATTGCGTAGTCAGACACTTCCTGAGACTCGCTGTGGCTCAGTGCTTCAAGATGTCGAGTTCGATCGCTTAGTGAAATAGCATTCCGGATTCGATCCAAGATCGTCGAGATGGAGACAAAGGCTTCCGACGCTTGTGCGGCCGCGTGAACCCGACTAATCACATCGTGAATCTCTTCTGCAGAGACAAATCGATGCACCGCCCAGTCAATGCTATCGAGCGGGTCGGGTCGTTCGACCTTACCTGGGCTGCACAACCGTTCCTCCTCGCGAGGAGAAGAGGCCCTGACTGGCCTTTCGATATGGTGAAACGCCGTCGCCCGCACCAATCGATCGAGCCAGAAGCCAGGGGCGCATCTCGCTAATAAGGAGCTCAGCTTTTCGCTGACCTCCCGCCGTATACCCTGACCGAACCGCAATACCTCGTCCTTGGCAAGTTCCTCCGCCAACGCCTTCAGTTCAAGATCGCCTTGTTGCCGGCTCGCTTCTTCTATGATGTGCATAGTCAGGTTGACGCTTAATCGATCTAGCAAAGGCGAGAGGGCGGAGACCTGTACAGGTGATAGTTCGTGGCGGGACAGCCCTGTGTCCAGAAGGGGTGGCAGAAAGGTGTCGCAGTCAACGATGCTCGAATCTTCCCATCGGGCTGCGGCGGCCAGGGCGAGGCATATATCGAGGTTCGTGAGCGCCTCAGCTATTTCCACCCAGGGGAACCCGTCATACCTTGAGAGGCGGACACTGACATCACTGACGACAATCGCGAGATCACGGGCGACCGCTCGTCTTTCCTCGATGCTCATGCTGCCCACAGCATGCCTGACGAGCGGCGTGAACAGTGAAATCTCGTGAATCGCTTCAGCGTTAACTTCGCCAGCTACATCTATCGCCTCGTTGAACAGGCTCCCTGCATCTCCATCGCTGATTGGGAGGAGAAGGCGCGCGAACCGGATAAGTGCGGTGAGCTTATTCTCCGCGGACGTCCTTGCGCGCCTCACGGCTTTCGCTCGTTCTGTGATTGTGCTCAGGATCTTTTGATGCAGCGATCGGTCTAGGGCAAGGCTCGCGAAGATTTGTGTCTCCGCTGAGTCGAAGGGATCTGCACGTGTGCTCAGGAGCGAGCTCGCACGCTCCAAGAGAGCGGTCCGGTCAAGGCTGGGAATGGCCATAAGCCGAGTGATCGAAAGCGCCGCACGCGTTCTCATCTCCTGAGCCCTGAAATTGTTCGAAAGCCGATACTCTTGATTATGGTAGTAAGTGATAGCATTTCGAAGCTGAGTATCGACTTCTTCCGGCGAAATCAATCCTATCAAAGCCTGACTACGAACATCATACAGGTCCACAAGTGGCCCGATGAAGTCCTGTAACTCTTTCTTCTTCTCGGCATCTCCTCTCTTCAGTTGCTCCCCCCGCTTCGATGGGAGCTCTCCTGGAGGCTCAGGAGGGTCAACCCAGTATGTCTCTAGGGCCATCTTGCGGCTAGCCAGACGCTCCAGGAGTGAATGTGCACGCAGGGTAAAGTCGATCAGTGAAACTTGTGAGGTAAAGAGCCGGTCGCGCCGACGCAAATCTGGGTGTGTGAACTGCTGTAGCACGGGAGCGACCCGCGTGGGGTCACCGCCACGGGTGACGACCACCTCACAAGTTGTGAGGATCGTGTCAAGATACTCGGCAGTAGGATTATCGTCGCTCAACGTGTCGCGCAGCGAATCAACAGGAATCAGCCCGCGACGAAGAAGACTCGCCACGCTAGATTCGAGGCGGGCTAGATCCACCTCTTTTCCAGCGAGCGCGAGTGGTATGAGTAAGAACAGAGCCCACGGCGTCGGGATCTTAGCCTCGGTTATGCAACGTTCGACGAGAGCCGCCTCTCCCGAGATGATCAACTTGAGAGAGAGGATCGAAGCAACCCGCAGCGCCACGGTCCTCGGCCGCCATTGGAGGACCCTCTGTACTGCATGCCGTGAACCTGCGATACGAAGCACGGCTTCAATTTCTGCGGCGATGTCGCGATCGTTGATGGACCAGCCTTGCGGTTCGGAGTTCTGGTACTCTCTTCTCTGCTCTTCAAAATTTTCGTTACGACGCTTTAGCCAGGCGAGGACCTGTCTGTGTCCTTCGCGGACTGAGATGGCACTCCCGTCGCGAGCATCAGCCGCCATGAGATGGAAGAGCAGAGGCCCGTGGTGCTCAATCTCGTTCGGGTTGCGTAGGACGACCCTACTAGAGCGATCACGCGCAAAGCAGGCAGCGAGATCAGAGTTTTCGACGAGCATGCGCTGGATAGCCGCATCGGTTTTAAGCGCCTCGGCGCCAATGAGAAGTGTCAGCATGGCGTCGATGGTATTGTCAGTCTCTCGACAGACCTTCATCCCGATCCGAAGCCGCTGTAATTGGGCTTCTCGCCGCAAGACCGGATCACGAATGGCCATCGGCTCGCCCTCTGCGTGAACGAGATTGATGATCTCCCGGCGGCGGTCAACGGCAAGTAGTGCCGCAGCAACGTGAGCCGCAGCGTAGGCATCCGATTTATGGCGACTGATGAAGCGGTCGGCGACCAGTTCCTGAATTGGGCCAAGCGCTGTCCTGGCTTCAGCACGAATGAAGTGCTCGAAGTCCTCGTCGGCGAAGCCGATCGAACCCTTCGTGAGCCGCACACCCGGAGCGAGGTCGGCACAGAGATCGCGTATGTGGGCCTCGCTCAGACCAGTGACTGCTGAGAGGTCGGAGATAGGGACTGGCCTCGGCAGCGCGATGAGGCCCGCGCAGAAAGCCTGTATGTCTTGAGCGTGCCCCTGCTTGCGTAGGGCGTGTGCGAGTTGCTCCCGGAAGACCTGGTCAAGCCCTTTGCCGCTCGGGCGCAGATAGTCGAGCGCCCATGCCGGCTCGGATCCAGCATAATCCAGCGCGTACCGCTGCACCCGTGGGTTGCCGCGTGATAGATGGTCGAAATCGTCGATCCAGGCATCTGGTGCGCCTTGCCAAATCCCTCGCACGTGAATAGCCGTCTCATCTCTTTCGAATCCATTAATCTCAACCATCCTGAAATTGGGCGGAGGATTGATCATGTGCAACCGCCCTGTACGCGCCGTCACGACGCAGCGGACGTTTATAGGTAATTCGCCCAGAGCGACGAAGTCGTGGACGAAACTCTTCTCAGGCGGGGATTGGGCGCCTGCGGCCGTGACTGAATTGTCTGCCGCATCCACAGCGATGACGAGTAGAGCGTCCTGCGTCCAAGAGGCGACCACTTCAGCAGCTTTCTCCAGTCGCCTTTTAAAGACTCTCGGGTAGTCGAGATCCTCCGATCGGCTCAATAGCAGCGGGATTCGTAGCTGTCGTGCCAGGTCGTTCGAAAGCTGGAGAAAGGCATCTCGCGGTTGATGGCGATGGGCATCGGAATCCAGGTAGCGGCCACCGCCGTAGCAGTCGAAGATGATGACGGCGGAGCCCTGCGGCAACAGAGTTTCGATCTCTTGCAGAGCTGTCGTTTTTCCACAACCGCCCTCGCCGTGCACACAGATGCGCTGCTCTCCGCTCAACATCTGTTCAATGACCATTCGTGATGCCTGACGCGGGATAAGCCGCTCGACCCTCTTGATCGTCGAAGGACAGGGGAACAGCGCACCAGGGTGCGAGAAGCCCAATTGGGACAGAATTGACTGGCGAGTGATGAGCTCACCCTTTGCCTCAGGCATCATCGCACGCCGCATGAACCGCATCAGGTGCTCGACGTCTGCACGTGCGTCGCCGTCGGTCCAGTCGGAGATGGTCACGAGAACGCGTACCTCAAGAGCAAAGCGCGATTCTCGTCCACAATCGGACAGATCAAGAGCTTTTGCGAATGCCTCAAAGTCCTCTCCCTTCAAGCGACTCGCAGCCAGGAGCGCTACACGATCCGACTGGCGCCCTGACCGTCTGTTCGAGCGTTGACTTGAGGTTCTCTGCCCCAATAATGCGTTGACAACTGCGGGGTCAACTGGCTGATTGCTAACGAGCCGTACCACCACGTTTCCGTTTGCGACAAGGTCGGGTTGTTTGCTCTTCAGACCAGCAAAAGCCTTCGACAGTCTGCCTATGACGGAATTGTCCTTGATCTTATTGCTGCTATGGGTTAAACGAGCGACGGTCCAAGCTTGGTCAGGGTTCGCTGCAGAGTACTTGAGTTGATTGATTACGATGTGTTCAGCCGAAGTAGCTTCATCCCCTCCGTAGTACAAGGTGCAGTCCACGCCATCCCACGTATCCAGCGGCAAGCCTCTTTCGTCCTCTGCTTTCAGCCCTTCGGCCGCAACCGCAGTCAGCCCTGCGTCTTGATCAAGAAGCGCCAGCGCTTGGCGCAAGGCCCAAAGCTCGTGGAAGTCATCACCTGCATTTGAGCCGCGGGCACCGTGGTAGTCGGGCTGTACCATGTCGCCTCATATGTTGTTGGTTCTGTCCCTTAGCTGACGACGCATGCATGGGATGCCAAACAAGTTCGGAGTCTGTTGGCCAAACCCTCCGGGCCCACATTCATGACATCCAGTGGCTATTGCTCGGTAAGTGGTAACACTGGAATCAATCATGGCGATATGGGTCCTCCCATTCGGCGGACGCAGCGCGGCGGATCTATAATGCGGAGGCGAGAATCCGCGATCGGATTCTCAAGAGGCACTGGCCGAGAGCAGGACGTAGACTGCATTCCATATTACCTCCTCTCTTACCCTCTCTCGAGCGGCTGTACCCTTTTTCCACATGGCCGCCCCGGGCCCGCAGTCTAGACATACACCCTCCCAGCCTTTTGGAACTCGCGCAGCAACCGGCGCACGATATCTCGACTGACGCCTGGGCAGGTACGCTCTCGACCGGAGAGGGCGTACTCTCCTGATAGCCATCAAAGGCTGCCGCGGCGATCCCCATCTTCGCGCCGTATGTGGTCCTCACTTGCCCGACATCTTCTCAGCCAGGCTTACATGCTTTAGAGATCATGCATCGCTCCCAAGTTGGTCTTCCACCCACTCGAGAACCGCTTTGGCGACCGCTACCGCCTCCTGATAGTGCGCTTCGGTGACAGGCTCAGCCAGCCCGGGATAACGCGTCACCACGGCATAACGGGTTAGTGCTTCCACCCGCTGCACGAATTCGGGGATTTCTTGTCCAGCTTGCTCCAATAGAGTGACAAGGCGAGCCAGATCGTGGACGTAGGGGAAGGTCACTCCTCGCTTGATCAACAAGGCTTTAATCGCCTTTTCAGCAGCTTGTTGAGCGTCAAAGCACAGATCCTCCAGGTAGACTCCCGTGATTTTCGCCTGCGCCCGAGCCAGGTTGCTGCGAGCACGATTTAACCATTCTCTGGGATCATCTGGTGAGAACCGCTCAGACGGCATAGACTACCTTGCCTTCACGTAGAGCAGGGGCAATCACCAGTGCGTGGCTATCACGATACCGTTCAACATCTTCAGGTGTGACCACGATGATGTCGACTGCCTCGCCGACACCATGTAACTTCATGTAGATCTGGCCTGCCAGATCAAGCCGATGGGCTCCCGATTTGATCACCAGTAAATCCACATCGCTATTGGGACCCATGTCCCCCCGGGCAGCGGACCCGAACAGGATGATCTTCTCCGGATGGGCCACCTCCACGACGCGCCGGATGATGTCATCCAGGGTCTTTTGATCAACCGTCCTTTTCCGATCCATGGCTTCACCTTTGATAATCCGCTGCGTTCTCCCGCACCTGCATCGGTTGCGTCATCGCGTCGCCGATCCCCTTGACCTCGATGCGCCGCAGCTCTCTGGAGTTGAGGTCGAGGCTGGTGATGTCGTAGCCCAGGTTTTTGTCATGGATATGATACACCTGTCGGCCTCGCGCCGCCTCATATTCCATCACGACGCGCATGGCGGTTGCTTCGGCCTCAGCACTCGGTTGCAGCCGCCGTACCTCAGGGGCTTTACGCTCTGGGTGAGGGAGGATTAGCACGCTTGTCTGGCGCTCGACTGCCTGTAAGGGCAATCACCGCTGCCGCCCCAGCTCTTGCCGCCGCCGCTTGCGCTGGGCAAGGAGCTCACTGGTGGACACCTCCAATCTGGTTGGCTCTCATAGGGTCGTAGGATCGTGGGCGTTCACGCCGGCTCAAACGTATGCTGGAAGGACGGGAAGGGCTTCAGGGCCATCGGTACGTACGGCGCGGCCTCCTGCAGAACGCGCGCGATGGTCTCAGGCACCAGCCGGCGCTCCTGCGCACGGGCCCGCTGCTCGCTGACCATCTCCAAATTCAGTGTCTTGGTAGCCAGACCTTCAAGCGCGTTCTGGCAGATGGCTCGAAAATGGTCTGCATCGACACTCCGTAGCAGGCGCCCTTCCAGATCGGCATCTCCTAGCTAGTGAGCACTATCTAGGGCTGCTGGCCGAGGCGTGCGGCAAAACCAATCGAGCTGAGGAAGGGCTGACCCTACTGGCCGAAGCCTTGAAGGTCATGGACAATATTGGGGAGCGCTGGTGGGAAGCGGAGCTGCATCGCCTCAAGGGGGAGCTCCTGTTGCGGCAAGCCCGCGGGCAAATTAGCCGGTCGCCCCTCCACCGTGAGGCCGAGACTTGCTACCATCGTGCCCTCGCGATCGCTCGCCGTCAACAGGCCAAATCCTTGGTGCTACGCGCCGCGGTAAGTCTCTGCGGGCTGTGGCAGCAGCGGGGAAAGATGGAAGAAGCCCGCCAGTTGCTGGCCCCGATTTACGGCTGGTTCATCGGGGGCGTTGACACCGCCGACGTGCAAGAGGCCGGAGCCCTCCTCCGGCAGCTCGCCTGACCGCGGCTGCGGTTGACAAGATGCACCATCTCGCCGCACGATCGCTTATAGGGTTGGCGCCTCATGATCTATCTCCACGGCCAGCGCCACCGCCTCGCCACCTCCCAGGCACAGGCAGGCGATGCCGCGTGCCAAATGGCGATCACGCAGCGCGTAGAGCAGGGTCGTGAGCAAACGCGCTCCCGTGGCCCCAAGCGGATGCCCCAGGGCAATGGCACCACCGTGGACGTTCACTTTATGCCAATCCCACCCCAGGCCAGCCAACGCTCGGCCGTTAGCTAGCATCTGCGCGGCGAAGGCCTCGTTGAGCTCGATGAGATCGACTTCAGCCAGCGTCCAGCCGACTTTGTCGAGTAGACGCGGGATGGCCCTGGCGGGGGCATCGAAAATGTACTTGGGCTCGACCGCCGTTTGGGCGTATCCGACGATGTGTGCTAACGGCTGCACGCCCAGCTCCCGGGCCTTGGCGGCGCTGGCCACGACGAGGGCCGCAGCCGCATCGTTGAGGCCTGGGGCGTTGCCGGCGGTGACGCAGCCGTGGGGACTGAAGGCAGGCTCAAGCTGGGCCAACGCTTCCAGGGAGGTGTCGCGACGTGGTGCTTCGTCCGCCATCACCACCGCCACTTGTCCTCTGGCGTCCTTGACACTGACGGGCACGATCTCGTCCTTGAACTTGCCGGTATCCATCGCCGCGATCGCCTTCTGATGGCTGCTCAGCGCATAGCGATCCATGGCCTCGCGCGTGATCCCAAACGTCTCGGCGATGAACTCTGCCGCATGGCCCATGGCCCAGTCTTCAAAGGCACATGAGAGTCCATCGACGAGCAGGGCATCGCGCAGCTCGACATGGCCATAGCGCAGCTGATTCAGACGGCCCTGCACGAGATGGGGAGCCTGGCTCATGCTTTCAACTCCACCGGCGACGAAGAGCTGGCCATCGCCGGCGCGAATCGACTGGGCAGCTAGGATCACCGCTTTGAGGCTGGCCCCGCACACCTTGTTGACGGTCAGCGCTCCCACATTCGTGGGCAGTCCGCCATCGATGGCGCATTGCCGCGCGATGTTCTGGCCCAGGCCTGCCGACACCACATTGCCCATCACCACTTCATCGATCTCTGCCAGGTCTCGTAGCTGAGCCCGTTGCACGGCGGCGCGGACGACCGCGGCCCCGAGTTCCCTGGCGGATACCCAACTCAAGGCGCCTTGAAGGCGCCCAACGGGGGTGCGCACGGCGCTCAAGATGACGGCTGTCGTCAATCCATCGGTACTCATTGCCACCACCCTTTCTTTGCACACAAGAGTGTCAACAGTGCAAGCGACGAGGCATGCGCCCCTCGGACTCGCGGCACATCCTCAGGCTGGCAGCACGCCCCATCCGCGCATCTCGGCGCTCAGGCCTCGAGCTTCGGGTCGAGGCCTAGCGTCACCTTCCCGATATATTCGAACGCCTCATTCGGCGAGAATGGTTGCATGAATGGCCCCGCCCGGACATCGCGATACAGTCGTGACAGAGGATGACTACTCAAATAACCGGCGCCCCCGGAAGCCGTCAGGGCCCGATCCACGATGTCGATCGCCTTGCGATTGACGAACCACTTGGCGCATTGCAGGTCCTTCATCAATTCGTGCAGCTCACAGAGTGGGATGCCCTCGGCGGGATGCTGACTGAAGAGCGTATCTGCCGCCATGGCGGTACGTCCCAGGATAGCGCGCGAGGCCGCCAAGTCGATCTCGATCTCGGCAATCAGATGTTGAATCGGGTAACGCTCCGCCAGCGTCCGGCCGCTCGGACCCTTGCGTCGGGTCTTGACGGCCTCCACCGTGAGGTCGCGGGCTGCTTCTGCGATGCCCAGAAACACGCCGGCCAGCCCCATGGCGATGATCAGGTTACCAGTAAGGTACGGTTCGGACCACTCTCCCCACACCCCGAGGTCCAGGAGCGCCGCGTCCGGGAGAAAACAGTTGGTAAACGCCACATCGTGACTGCCAGAGCCACGCATGCCGAGGGCATCCCAGTTGTTCTTGATCTCCAGACCAGGGCTGTCATGGGGGATGCTGGCCATCGCCAGGCGCTCGACGCCCTGGGCGTCCATGAAATGAAAGGAAATATCGAGGAGTTGGGCCGCTGGCGACATGGTGGCGAAAATCTTCCGCCCATTCAGCAGCCAACCCCCATCCGCTGTGGTCGCCTCCAGTTGCGGATGGAGGATGTCTGTGCCGGCTTCAGAGACACAGGCGCACATCAGCAACTGGCCAGCACCGATCCGGCGCAGGCGCCGCTCTAGCCCAGCCGCATACGCCACATCGCCCGCCGCCTTAGCTGCTTCCCACAGGCGCGTCATGCGCCAGGGGCGAAAGATGTGCATGTTGGCGGCAATGGCCGTGGAGCCATCACCGCGACCCAGCCGGCTCATACCCAGCATGTAATCATGCACCGACCTGACGCCAAGCCCACCCAACTCCTCCGCGACACAGGCGGCCATGGCGCCACTCTGTTGCAGGGCGGCGATGTTCTCAAAGGGAAAGCTGCCGTCGCGGTCGTGCTCAGCGGCGCGGGTGGCGAAGTCCGCCGCATGTCGTTCAGCGAGCGCAGCAAAGCGCTGGCCTGGTTGTGTCAATGGTTGCAAGGCGAAGTCCATAACACTCCTCCTCAGCCCTCCACCTTTTTTCTACGAGAATGCGGTATGATAGTCAATCTCTTCTTGCGGCGGAGAGTGAACGGACAGCACCCCGCCGACCCATACAGGCTTCAACACATCCCTCGAGAGGACATCACACATGGATCTTCCCGGAGCAGCAACGACGCAGTTGACCCCTGACCTGCGCATCTGTCGCCTGCTGAATGGCTTGTGGCAGGTCTCTGGCGCGCATGGATCGATCGACCGCCGTGCGGCGATCGACGACATGTTCGCCTACCATGCTGCTGGCTTTACCACCTGGGATCTGGCCGATCATTACGGCCCAGCGGAGGATTTTATCGGCGAATTCCGACACCGGCTGGCTGCCAACCGTGGCGTCGAGGCATTGGCCACCATCCAGGCCTTCACCAAATGGGTGCCGGAACCGGGTCGGATGACGCGGTCCATCGTCGAGGAAAACATCGAGGTTTCATTGCGGCGCATGGACGTCGACCGTCTTGACCTGCTGCAGTTCCACTGGTGGGATTACGGCGATGCCAACTATCTGGAGGCGCTGCGTTACCTGGCCGAGCTGCGCGACGAGGGCAAAATCCATCATCTGGCCTTAACCAACTTCGATACAGAGCATTTGAACATCATCGTCGAGCATGGCATCCGCATCGTGTCGAACCAGGTGCAGTATTCGTTGATTGACCGTCGGCCCGAGGTGCACATGAGCCAATTCTGCCAGGCGCATGACATCCAGCTCCTCACCTACGGTACCGTCGGCGGCGGATTGCTGTCGGAACGCTATCTCGGGCAGCCGGAACCTACGCGCGGCGTCTTGACCACCGCCAGTCTGCGTAAATACAAGCAAATGGTGGATGCCTGGGGTGGCTGGGGGCTGTTTCAGGAATTACTCAGCGCCCTCAAACACGTTGCCGACAAGCATCGGGTAAGCATCGCCAATATCGCGGTGCGCTACATCCTGGACCGCCCGGCTGTGGCAGGGGTGATCGTCGGCACACGCCTTGGGGTGGCCGAGCATCGGGAGGACAATACCCGCAGCTTCGACGTCACCCTGGACTCCGAGGACCATGCCGAGATCGAGGCCATTCTTGGCAAGTCGCGCGATCTGTACCAGCTAATCGGGGACTGTGGCGATGAATACCGGCGCTGAGGGCAAATTCTACTAGACGAGTGCGTATCGATAGCGGCCCACCAGGCCAAAGGGGATGTTGGGAAATCACCCATGGCAGTTTTCTCAGGAATAACCATGCTTGGCAAAGAAGTTAGTTGATTATAGCGCAGAAAATTTTATATAAGTAGAAGTTATGGGGTGGAGCATAGATGGGCTCGATGTGGCGCGATGAGAGTATCCCCCGTCGGAGGGACTGGCCTTGTGTACGTGCCATAGGCAAGGAAGAATTGGGTGGTAATCCGCTTATCGTGCGTCCGATTAATTGGTGCTTTCGGCGTGCTGCTCGGCCTTGTGTTGGTGTCTTGCACCGGGAGTAGAGAGGCGGAAACAGCCATCAAAGTCGGTTTGATCGCGCCGCTCTCCGGCTACCTCGCCCCCTCGGGAGAGGCCATCCATCGCGGTATGCTCCTAGCCATTGATGAAGTGAACCGCGGAGGTGGCGTGCTTGGTCGGCCTCTGGCCTTGGTGGTAGATGATGTTGAAAATGATCCGTTAGCAGGCGTGGCGGTGTTGCAGGAGCTGGTGCAACGGGAGAGGATCGTCGCCGTGTTCACCGGTACGTTCAGTCCAGTGATCCTGGCCCAACTCGATATCATCCACGAGCGGCAAATCCCGCTGATCAGTCCGCTGGGCTCAGTGACCACCATAACCGAGAATGGTCGCGTCCCCAACTATGCCTTCCGCACCGCCATGTCCGACGAGTATGCCAACGAGTTCATGGTACGCTACGCCCTCGATGTGGTAGGCGTTCGCCATCCAGGCATCATCGCGGATACCACCGCCTGGGGAAACTCCAACGTTAATGGTCTATCCCATTGGTTAGATCGGTTGGCACGTCCGGCGGCGAGCATTGAGCGCTTTGCCCAGGGCGAGACGAGTATGCGTCACCAGCTGACACGACTTCGTGCAGCCGGCGCGGATGCTCTCATCCTCGTGGCCACTGCCTCCGAAGCGGCGGCAATCATCCGTGGGATGGTCACACTCGGCTGGAAGGTGCCAGTAGTGAGCCATAGTGGCACGAGCATCGGCCGGTTCATCGAGTTCGCGGGGGTGGCTAACACGGATGGCGTGTTGACACTGCAGACCTTCTCCTTCTTCGGCCCTTTGTCACCGAAAGCGGATGCCGTGCTCCGCGCCTATCACGCGCGTTTCGGAACACGACGCGTGGAGGAAGTCCGGGTGCCGATCGCGGTCGCCAGCAGTTACGATGGCGTCCACCTGCTGGCGCGCGCCATCCGCCAAGCCGGGACCACTGAGGGGCCTCGGGTACGCACGGCGCTTGAGCAGTTAGAGCCCTACGATGGCCTGATGAAACGCTATGCTCCGGCCTTTACGTCGGAGCGTCACGATGCCCTGCTGACTGAGGACTACCTCATGGCAGTCTGGCAAGGAGGACGTCTCGTTCCTGCCTCGCAGCCGAGGTTGCAACGATGAAGCACATGTCCTCCCCTCGTGTCCAATTCCTGCACACCCTCCGAGCCCAGGTGCTACTCGCACTTGTCCTGATCGGTATTCTCCCCCTGGGACTGGTCGGGCTCAGTGTCGCCAATCGCGACCGTCGAGCCCTGGAGGAGTATTCGGCCCGAGAGCTCACGGGGCTTGCACGAGGTCTGGCCGGCCAACTTGATATCTATCTAGACGAGCTGTTGAGCAATGCGCGCGCGATTGCCTCCATGCCCTCAATTGTCAGTATGAACCCACCCCGGCAGGGCATGCTCCTGAAGGAACTCTATCATCATTACCCACGCATCGCCCGTCTCGAGACATTTGACCGATTCGGGCAGTTCCTCACCTCCTCCGATAGCATGGAGGAGCCCATCATTTCTCAGCAAGACATCCTACATCGCACGCTCACGCAAGGCCGACAGATGTGGACGGTAGCCGGCGATGCCAGGAGTGGGCGTTCGGCACTGCTCTTCTATACTCCTATCCGCAATGACAAACGCCTCGTCGTAGGTGTGGTGAGTGTTGTGGTCGATCTGGAGGATCTCTCCGCCGTCGTGGCCAGGGTTCCGATCGGTGGAGGGGGTCAAGCCTTCGTCCTGGATACCAGTGGACGTGTGCTGCTTCATCCCGAGCGAGCAGCCGTGCAGGCACGTCGCGACTATAATATGATTGGCGTCCCGACGGGGGGACGCCCGGCGGCCGCTGGCACGGTCCGATATTGGTTGAATGGCGAAGCGCATATTGCTGGCTATGCGCCAGTCCCAAACATTGGCTGGACAGTGGTCGTCGAGCGTCCGGAAGCGGAGGTCCTAATCCCGGCTCGGAGATCATGGAATCTGGCACTCGCAGGCTTGGGAGTCAGCGCGGTATTGGCATTGGTGACGGCCGTCATTCTGGCTCGTACACTCACGCGTCCAGTGCGGGAGTTGGCCATGGCGGCACAGGCCTTTGGCGCTGGAGATGCATCCGCGCCGCTGCCGGCGTTAAGGTCAGAGGCCAATGAGTTAGGCATCCTCATTACCACGTTCGCTGGGATGCGCCAGGCAGTGGCCGAGCGGGAGGCGACTCTGAAGGCTCGCGCTCACCAGCAGGCAGCGGTTGCCGAGCTTGGCCAAGACGCGCTGATGGGCGCCGATCTGCTGACCTTGATGCAGGAAGCCGTGACACTGGTCGTGCGCACTCTCGACGTCGAGTATTGCGAGGTCTCCGAGCTGCGCCACGATGACCAAACGTTGCTCTTACGGGCTGGCGCAGGCTGGAGAGAAGGGTACGTGGGGCACGTCACGAAGGGTATGGACGCCGAATCGCTCGCCGGCTATACCTTGCTGCTCAACGAGCCGGTGATCGTGGAAGATCTCCGGGATGAAAGGCGCTTCCGCATCCCCCCCTTCCTTCATGACCATCGCGTAGTCAGCAGTATAAGCGTCATCATCCATGGGCCGGGTCGACCTTTCGGGATATTGGGGGCACACAGCACCAGGCGACAGATGTTCAGTGCTGATGATGTGCACTTCCTACAAGCCATCGCCAATGTGCTAGGGGCCGCGCTCGAACGTAGAGGGGTGGAGGAGGCCCTGGCGGCCGAGGCGTCCTTCCTACGGGTCCAGACGGCTGTGGCCAAAGCTGCCCTGTCCACCCTGAACCCCAACCTTCTGGGGTCACGGCTGCTCGAAGTCATCGGCCAAACCCAAGGTTATGCCTACGGACACCTCTTCCGCGTCGCGGAAGACGAGTCTGCCGCTATTATCTGCGCCAGCTTTGGGGACAAGGCCGGGCAATTTCTAGGGTTTCGCCAACCCCTCAGCGACCAGCATTCTCTTGCGGCCACAGCGATCCGCAGCGGTCAGCCGATGTTCATCAACCGCCTCGCATCGAGTGCTTTCAGCAGGCATCCCATCACTCAGGCGCTAGGAGCCCAAGCGCTTCTGGTGTTGCCGCTGGTACACCGTACAGGTCGGGTGGGTGGCGCCCTGTTGTTCGCCGATGTCGAAAACCCCTATCGCTTCTCAGAACGCGACTTGGTCCAGGGCAATATCTTGACGGGTCAAGTCGTCCAGGCCGTGGAGAATAGTGAGCTCTTCAGCGAGGTGCAGCGGCTTCAGGCAGAGCACCGGGTGATCACTGAGTCCCTCACGGATGCGGTCTATACCGTCAATCTGGAAGGGCATATCACCTTCGGGAATCCCGCCCTGGAATGCTTAACTGGCTATGGACTTGAGGAATTACGCGGGCGACTCTCGACAGCATTATACGGGTCCGATGCAGCGGTGACCTTCCCGGGCTGCTGCATGCATACTGCCGAAGATGACCCGCTCCCTCATGCCCTTGAAACCGAAGTCATCAGAAAGGATGGTGTGCGCGTTCCTGTCGAGCTCTCGATGGCCCCTCTGGTCCATGAAGGGCGCATCATCGGGTACGTAGGCGTGGCGCGCAACATCGCTGAGCGCAAACACCTGGAGGAGCAACTACGACAGGCGCAGAAGATGGAGGCAATCGGTCGGTTGGCAGGCGGGGTAGCGCACGACTTCAACAATCTCTTGATGGTCATCGCCGGTTATGGTGACATGTTACGCCGCCGCCTTGGCTCTCACCACCCTCTCTACAAGGCTGCTGCGGAGATCCAGGGTGCTATAGACAAGGCGGCAGGCTTGACTCGTCAGCTCTTGGCATTCGGCCGACGACAGACGCTGCAGCCAAGAGTCATCGACCTCAATGCCGTGGTGACCGAGATCGGCACCATGCTGCGGCGCCTGATCAGCGAGAATATCCATCTCGTCATGCATCTTGAGCCAGCTCTGGGCCACGTGAACGCTGACCCGAGTCAATTGGAACAGGTGCTCTTGAATCTGGCCATCAATGCTCGTGACGCCATGCCCCGCGGTGGCATGCTGACGATTGAAACCGCTACTATTGACGTGCATGAGGCATCCGTGCATCAGCTGAATGCCACTCCACCGAGGTCTTATGTCATGCTCGCCGTGGGTGACACCGGCTACGGCATGGACGCAGAGACGCAGTCGCATATCTTCGAACCGTTCTTCACCACCAAGGGCCCTGGGATCGGGACAGGCTTGGGGTTAGCCACGGTCTACGGCATCATTACCCAGAGTGGTGGAGCCATTGAAGTGCACAGTACACCTGGGCAGGGGTCCACATTCAAGATCTACTTACCTCAGGTTGAAACACGCGTAGAGATAGAAGAGACGATGCGCCCTACCATGACGCTACTGGCAGGCTCGGAAACCATCGTCGTGGTGGAAGATGAGGTGCAAGTTCGCGAGCTGGTACAGGAGATCCTTCAGGCCGAGGGCTACACGGTACTGACCGCGGCCGACGGCGATGAGGGCGTACGTCTCTGCACCGAATATGACGGGCCCATCGATCTCTTGCTTACCGATGTCGTCATGCCCGGATTGAGTGGCCCCGAGATGGCCCAATGCATCCTGCCCGTGCACTCGACGATTAAGGTCGTGTTCATGTCGGGATATGCGAGCGATGCTATTGGCGATCACGGAGTCCTGGACCCAGGCACCGCATTTCTCCAAAAGCCGTTTACGCCGGACATCCTGATAGGGAAGGTGCGGGAAACGCTTGATACGCCTTGAAACTGTCTGACTCGGGTGCGATACTCATACGTGTGGCGTGGCAGTCGATGCTGTCGCGCCGGCACACCACCATCCTGCACCATATGGCCCTCCCTGAGACCGTCGAAACCACACGCGGCAGGGCGATGATCTGCAAGGCGTTCATGGGCCGTGTATAGCCGATTCCTGAAGGTTACCACAAGCGTTTGTGCCCTGGATGCGTAGCGGTCGAGTATCGGCCGGGGCTACAGGCGATTCCACTTGACAACGAGCAGCGGCTAAGGTACTCACAGAGGATACTTGTCCCCCATTTCAGGGGGAGTGTGCAGCGGATGGCTCTTCTCGATCATTCTTTCACTACGCACGGGGCAGCACCGTGATGGTGCATCGAAACTGCCCAAGCCGTGGCATAGCGATTCGAAGGCAGTGCCCACAGGAGGGACGGCGACATGCCACTGTATATGGATATCCACCGCAATGCGGTGGGGTTGACCGATGAAGCCGCCGCGGCTGCCCATCAGAAGGACCTGGAGGTGCAGCATAAACACGGCGTCCGGTACCTGAGCTATTGGTATGACAAAGATCTGGGTAAGGTCTTCTGTCTGGTGGATGCCCCGAGCAAAGAAGCGGCCGCGGCGGTGCATCGTGAAGCCCATGGGAATGTCGCGGACGAGATTTTCGAGGTCAAGCAAGGCGACTAATCCATAGGTCGGCAAGGGCACCCATGCAATGTCCGCAGTGCCATTATGATGCCCCGGGTGACGCCGCGTATTGTCCTAAGTGCGGCAACAAGCTGACGCTTCTCTGCGCGCAGTGTCGGACCGGGAATGCCCCCGACCATAAATTCTGCAAGCAATGCGGTCAGCCACTCGTGGCTCCCTCAGCCCCTATACCAGATGGAGTAATGTCCGCTTCACCCCAGTCCTATACCCCCCGATATCTGGCCGAAAAGATCCTGACCTCCCGCGGCGCCCTGGAGGGCGAGCGTAAAGAGGTGACTGTCCTCTTCTGTGACGTTGTGGAGTCGTCGCGGCTGGCCGAGCGTTTGGATCCCGAAGCGATACACCAGATCATGGACCAGGCCCTGCGGCTGATGGCTGAAGCCGTCCATCGCTATGAGGGGACGGTGAATCAGTTCCTAGGAGACGGCCTGATGGCTCTTTTTGGTGCCCCCGTGGCCCTCGAAGACCATGCTCTCCGGGCGGTCATGGCGGCCTTGATGATCCAGGAAACGATCAACGCCTATAACGAGCAGCTCAAATCCGAGCGCGACGTGGAGATTCGCCTGCGCCTGGGCCTGAATACTGGCCTGGTAGTGGTCGGCCGCATCGGCGATGACCTGCGCATGGATTACACCGCCGTCGGCGACACCACCAACGTAGCCGCTCGTCTGCAAAGCCTGGCTGAGCCTGGGACGATTCTCATCGGGGAGGCCACCCAGCGGCTGGTGGAAGGATACATCCATAACGCAGCGCAAGGGCCGGTTCAGGTCAAAGGGCGAACCGAGGCGGTCCAGGTGTATGAGGTGACCGGCCGCCGGAGGAGGCGCATCCGCCTGGAGGTTAGTATCGAGAGAGGGCTCACGCCCCTGGTGGGACGCGAGCGAGAGCTCAGCCTCCTGCACGACTGCCTGACACGTGCCAAGGCCGGGCGCGGACAGGTGGTGGGCATTGGTGGTGAGCCAGGCATCGGGAAGTCTCGTCTCCTGTATGAGTTCCGTAAGACCCTGGAAGAGGAGCGCATTATCTGGCTGGAAGGCCACTGTGTGGCTCAAGGCCAAAACACCCCGTATCTGCCGATCCTGGAGATCCTGCGGACGAATTTTCAGATCGAAGATGGGGATACCTCGCTGCAGCTTCGGGAGAAGCTGCGCCGCGGCATCCGCCACCTCGATGCCAGTCTCGAAGGGTTCCTTCCCTACTTGGACGAGCTCTTCGGTCTCCCTGCCGAGGATGAGCTCCTGACGCAACTGCATCCGCACCTCAAGCAGTGGAAAACGTTCGAGGCCCTGCGGGCGCTGACGATGGCTGGAAGCCACCGCCGCCCGCACGTCATCGTGATCGAAGATCTCTACTGGCTGGACAAAACCTCCGAGGAGTATCTCACGTTTCTCATCGAAAGCCTGGCTGGCACACCCGTCCTGCTGCTGACCACCTATCGTCCGGGGTATGCCGTGCGCTGGGCTGCCAAGACCTACTATACGCAAATCGCTCTCGACCGCTTGACTCGGCAGGCGATTGAAGAACTGCTGCAGGCTCTCCTCGGAGCCGATCACCGGATAGCTCCACTCAAGCAGCTCTTGATGGAGCGCACCGAAGGCAACCCCTTCTTCCTGGAGGAGAGCGTCCGGATGCTGGCCGAGAGCCTGGTTCTGGCTGGTGTGCGGGGTGCTTATCGCCTGGTGAAACCGTTCCAGACGATTCAGGTGCCGGCCACCGTCCAGGCGGTGCTCGCCGCGCGCATCGATCGCCTCCCGGCCGAGGACAAGCACCTGCTGCAAACTGCTGCAGTCATCGGCAAACAAGTTCCTCTAGCACTGCTCCAGGCGGTGGCTGATCGACCCGGCGACGCACTGCGGCGAGCATTGGCCCATCTCCAGGCCGCCGAGTTCTGGTATGACATGGGTCTGTTCCCCGACGTCCAATACGCCTTCACGCACACCCTCACCCATGAAGTCGCCTATGCCAGCCTTTTGCAAGAGCGGCGACGGGTCCTGCATGCGCGAATCATCCAGGCCATTGAAACGTTGTATGTGGACCGACTCCCAGAATGGCGCGACCAACTCGCCTACCATGTAGTGCGAGGGGAAGTATGGAACAAAGCCCCCCTCTACTTCCAGCAGCAGGTTAGTGAGCGCGGGTTTCAGCATATGGATTCCTCCTCGCTCTGGTGGCGGGGCGAACATGAGCAATATGTCGCGATAGGCCATTCCGAACTCCCCATCTTCGCCACATACAAGAACTTCCCACACCAGGTCATGACATACTTCCTCATGGGGCAGACTTATCACGCTTTGGGCGATTATTTTCAGGCCATCGACTTTCTCAGACGCAATGTGGCCCTACTCGAAGGTGATTTAGTGCAAGAGCACTTCGAACTGCCCGGTCTGGCCTCTGTGCTCTCCCGTTCCTGGTTGGTCTGGTGTCTTGCCGAGCAAGGCAGGTTCAGCGAAGGTTTAACCTACGGCGAAGAAGCCTTACAGATCGCCGAGAACGTCGATCACCGCTATAGCCTCATCGTCGCATGTCTGGGTCTTGGCGTGCTGTATCTCCAAACAGGAGAGCCTCAGAGCGCCATTGCAGTGCTCGAACGTGGGGTGGCCCTGAGCCAGGCCGAGAGACTCCCGCAGTTGTTTCCCCTGGTGGCCGGGCCTTTGGGGGCAGCGTATACTCTGACAGGTCGAGTGGCTGAGGCTACGCCACTGCTGGAGGAAGCCGTTGAGCGGGCGGCAACCATGAATTTTATGGGTATCCAGTCCCGCCGGCTCGCCTGGTTAGGCGAGGCCTATCTGCTGGCCGGCCGCATCGATGAGGCCATGCCTCTCGCTATGCGCGCGCTCGATCTCGCCCGTGCCCACAAGGAACGCGGCCATGAGGCCTGGAGCCTGCGCCTCCTCGGCGAGGTCTATGGACAGCAACACACGCCCGCTCTCGAGCCAGCCGAGGCTGTCTACCGACAAGCTCTGGCTCTGGCTGACGAACTTGGGATGGTCCCGCTCCAGGCCCACAGCCATCTTGGACTTGGCATGCTGTATGCCCGGAGCAGGCGACCACAAGAGGCCAGCGCTGCGCTGTCCGCCGCCGTCGACCTCTTTCGTGCCAGGGAGATGCTGCGCTGGCTGCCTGCGGCCGAGGCAGCGCTGGCACAGGTCCTCGCCTAGCTATCCCCAACGCGGCTGCTCATCCGGATTGATCCCCAGTGCCGCCTTGGCCACAAACTCGTGCGTCAAGAACGAGTTAGCCGGGTGGATACGGCCAAGTCGTGCATCGCGGAACAGACGCTCCAGCCCAGCCACCTTGAAGATCCCGAAGCCACCCGCCAGCTCCATGGCATGATCGACGACTTTCCATGCGCCTTCGACCGCTCGGTATTTAGCGGCAACGATCTTGGCCCCCCAGCCATGGCCGTAATCCACACCGTCAGACCAATCCTGCGCCACTTTCTCGATGTGTGGGCTGATCGCCTCGAGCTCCATGACCATCTCGGCGACTGCATGTTGGACTTCGGCGTGATAAGCCATGGAGCGCGACAGTGCCAACGATGTTTTTCCCTTGATGTTGTCGATGGTCCAGTCCAGGGCACGTTGCGCCAGGCTGTAGTAGATATTGCCGAACACCAGCAACGCCCAAGCGAAAATTCCCAGCACAAAGCGGTCGATCCCCGCCGCACCCGCCGACACCACGCGGCCGATATATTTATCCGGCACAAACGCCCCTTCCAGCACTGTATCATCACTGCGGGTGGCACGCATGCCCAGTACGTCCCAGGTTTCCTTAATGGCATAGCCCTTGGTACCGCGGGGCATGAAGGCGTGGATGATTTTGGGCGCAGCCGGATCACTGCTGTCCATGCCGTGGATGCCCAGATAGGTCCATACCGGTGTGAGGCTGCCGAAGGATTTTCGACCGGTAAAGCGATAGCCGCCGTCGACGCGCTCGGCTCTGGTAGTGGACAGCAGCAGGGGCATATCGTTGCCGCTCTCAGCATGGCCAGCGGCAAATACCTCGCCATTCACCACATCCTTGAGGAGCCACTCCAGGGATTTGTCGCCGGCGTGCCATAAGTCGGCGGCGACACCGGTCCAATACAGGTGCATGTTTATTCCCAGGGCAGTAGCAGGGGCGTGGTAGGCGAGATGGCGTTGCTCCTGAGCGACCTGGGCGAGAGACATCCCCAAGCCCCCCAGATCCTTCGGTACAGCTAAGAGGAGATAGCGGGCCGCGCGCAGTTCCTCGAAGTCTTCGCTGAAGAAGCGGTTGTCGCGATCGTAGATGGCGGCGCGTTCTGCGCAGCGAGCCAGAATTTCCTCGGAGAGTACCGATTGTCCCGTCAATGCCATACACCTCCTCCTTTCAATAGTTCCCGCATGAAGCAGGGTGGATGATTGGGTTGGTGGCGAGTGCAGCCCAACCAACTCTGATCGCACATTTCGGCAGAGAACAGGCATAAGGTCCTTCATAGGGCAAAGATGATACCATCGCCGTTTCTTGAGTGCAAGTACCTGAAATTACAGTGCTCATTAGTAGGCGTGAAGGAAAGGGTGATGGGCACCGGATGAGCACGCCTATACAGTGGTGCTCGGGTTGGAGAGAGGGAAGCACCGCTTTGGCTTGTTAATTCACGGCACTCCAGTCGCTGTGTAGATGAACACACGCTGGTTATTTCTACACAGCCGGGTTTGACTATGATCTCCAGGCGATAAGGCGCGCCAACGCCTGCACTGGCGCCAAGGTTATGTTCTAATGTTCCCCCGATGCAGGCACGGATTTTGCCCCCAAAATCGAAAGTTCGCGACAGATCCCGAATTAGAGCGGAGACAGATCCAGTTCCCTGAGCATTTGGGGGTGGAAAGATCATGACTATCTCGAAGCGACCACATCCAGATCGCTCGCCTGGGAGATCGAACGATTTGACTAGGAAAGGAAGATGAAGCCCGCGCCCGAGCGTGGGGTTCTTCTTTCCTTAGGCCGTTTCCAGGCCGTTTCCCCCTCAAGGCCGCCGCGGTGCATGATCATTGACACTGCGGCTTAACCCCACTACACTCGCGTCGTGACGACAAACGCTTTCACTCCGAGGTGTTCAGTGGCGCGAGGACACACGCCACACTGGCAACCCATCAGCGTCCTTGCAACAGGAGAAGCTTGTGGGAAAGGTCGTTGACATGGCGAAGGGAACCTTGAGTCGGCTCGCGCTGAGCTTACCCCCTGCGCTCTACTACCCGGGTTATCGGGCGTACTGGCTCGGACTTCTGGCTTCGGTCGGTGGCTTTCAAATGCTACGCTTCGGCCAATCCTGGTTGATCTACCAACTCACAGGCTCTCCCTTGGCCCTCGGCTATGTGGGACTCGCCAGCGGTGTGTCGGCCATTGGTCTCAACCTCTTTGGCGGGGTGTTTGCCGACAAATTCGACCAACGCCGTTTGATTATGACCACGCAGAGCCTCACCGCCGGCCTCATTTTTGTGCTGGCGACCCTGACGCTCCTCGATGCCGTCCAGGTCTGGCACGTGGTGGTCATCGCCTTTGGCGTGGGTGCGGTAGAAGCCTTCGACGGGCCAGCCCGTCAGGTCCTCTATCCGCATCTAATCGACCGTAGGGTCATGGTCAGCGCGGTGGCGCTGAACTCCGCGGTCTGGCAGGGGACCCGCATCATCGCCCCGGCGGTGGCAGGCTTCATCATTGCCTGGGCTGGGACCGCCGTGGCTTTCTACTTGGCTGGCCTGGGGTTCTTAATCATGGCCACTATGACGTATGGCCTCCGAGTCTCACGGATTACGAGGAAGGAACGGGGCAGCGCTGCCCACGACATCCTGGAAGGGCTAACGTTTATCCGGCAGAATGCTGCATTCTCGTTCCTCATCGCCATGACCTTTTTTAATAGCTTCTTCGGCCTGGCGTATATCACGCTGATGCCGGTGCTCGCCGTGGACATCCTGCATGTAGGCGCGAAAGGTCAGGGTCTGTTGATGAGCGTGGGAGGAGTGGCGGCGTTACTCACCACGCTATGGTTGAGCTCGCGGAGCAACGTCGGGTCTAAAGGGTGGCTGATCATCGGCGGCGGTGTGATGAGTGGGCTATCTGTCGCCGCATTGGGGCTGACTTCTGCATTCGTGGGGTCCTTCCCGCTAGCTCTGGCCATCATGTTCGTCATTGGCATCTGCAACACCACCTATACCACCTCGATCCAGAGCTCCCTCCAGATGCTGGTCCCAGACGGCATGCGCGGACGTGTGATGGGTTTCTATGGCATGACCTATAACATGGTGCCTCTGGGTGGGATGCTGGCGGGCGCCCTGGCCAATCTCATCACCGCACCCTTGGCCATCGCCGTGGGTGGGCTCGCCGTCGCCGCCTTTGCCATCGGACCAGCCATGATGAACGTAGAGATCCGCAATCTGCGTACCCTGCTGCGTCAGGCTGAAACAGCCGCAGCATCCGGCATGGAAGCATAGCCACTCGGGCTGATGTCCGTTTCTGTTCCCTGAGCTCGCTTCTGCTCTCCTACCGCCGAAAGTTCTGTATCTGCCAATACGATTGTGTACACGTACTGTCCCGGTATCTGTATTTCCACGCGTGTCCGCTCCAGGTGCAGACATAACCCAGCACATAGCTCGGGTTTGCGAGTTCGGTGGAGGTCATGGCTATGGTCGTGTTCGCGGTCTTGGGATAGCAGGGGTTGGCGATGAGAGGCTCAGTGCTGGTGTAAGAAATGGATGTCCAGTGGGTATCCCCCTGTTTGAAGAGATACCCAGTGTTGTAGATGTATTGCCTGGGAGACCCTTTGCCAACGTGATAGTGGGCGGCCTCGCCATATTCGCCCATCGGCCATCTGGTAGAGTTCAAAAAATTATACCATGATCATCCATCGTATTCATTGGAGACATATGATATCATATCGAAGGTTCTGAGCAGAACCGGTGTCCGAAGCGCAGGGAAGAGTCTAAGGAGGTGTCTCATGAAAGTCCCCCCGTGGTGTAAACCAGCCTTCTGGGGTATTGTCGTCGGCGCGTTGGGGATCATGATCGTCGGCTTTGCCTGGTGGGGTTGGGTCCTTGGCAGCACCGCTGAGCGTATGGCCAAAGCCCGTGCTGACGAAGCCGTGACGGCCATGCTTGTGCCCATCTGCGTTGAGAAATTCATGGGGCAGGCCGATGCGGACATGAAGCTCACAGAATTCCAGCGCAGCGCTTCATGGCAGCAAAGTCAATTGATTGAACGAGGAGGGTGGGCGACAGCGACGGGAAGCAAGGACCCGAATGCGGCGGTGGCGCGTCTGTGCGCCCAACAGCTCGTGCACCGCAAAACCTAGCCTGCTCGCAAGCACAGCAGGAAGGAATTCAAAAGCCCCGCCACGCCTGCACGTGCGCGGGGCTGATCCTAGGCGCGCCGCGCATCAGCATCGCCACGAGTGCAAATAACGGTGGCGCTACCAAGGACTGCCTCATACTTCCACCGTATCGATCGAAAGAAGTCCAAACGGGCCAGAACCCCCTCATTCGCACCCATGTCCATCTCATCACACCATTCCTCACCTTCTCTCGAAGGACAACGCCTGTTCGCGCAGCTGCCAGACTACCAATGAACAGGACGTGCCATCCCCTCTTTCATCCCACCTCACCCGAGTGTGGGATTCTTCTTGCCTGAGCTCGTCCTCCTCACACCGCAGCCTTCTTATGCAAAGATTTAAGAAGTCTTCATAACGATCTCTTCCCTACCGGCCTCCCCTATGCGCCACTTCGCTGCATCTCAGCGACCGTTCCCATCAGCCACGATGGCTCTGCAGGAGAGATGAATATAATTCATGATTTTCATGATAACAATTCGTTGGATTTTTGCATGATGAGGGACGATATTATATACCAAGCGGTTGGTAGATCGGACCGCATAACATTAATGATGGTTGTCTACAAGAAGGAGAGCACGATGCACGCCCATGGACATACTACCGTATGGGGAACCCACATCGGCGTCAGCCGCACCGGAGACACGAAAGGCTGGTACCAGCAGCTCCGAGACTGGTGGGCAGCGCACCAAGCTGCACGCCGAGAGGCGAGACTGGCCTCGCTCCGTGCCTGCTGGGACAGCAAGCGTGAAGTTGTGACACCATTCCGTGCAGAAGCAGCCCCTGAGATGGCCGCAGCGCAGCATGCCCTCTCCGTGGCCACCATGCTCTACGGTCTTGGCGAGTAGGCGACCGTATCCTCGCAACTCCGGGAACTCCGGCAGCATCCCCCGGAGACGCGGATCAGATGAGAGGCGACATGGACGCCATGCCCTATTCTAGGCCGTGCTTCCCCGCACGGCCTTTTTCTTTGCCAATCTCACCTCCGCCCGCCTGCCGCGCCACTGCCTGTCAGACGGGACAGGTGAGCGTAATGTTACTGTCCAGGGGGACGGTAGCTGACACTCTTTTTCACTGCCGCGTCCACCTCCTCGGGGGTGATCAGTACGATGGTCTTAAACGTCACGGCCCCCGTGGTGTGGACCGCCAGGGAGATGGCGGTGGTGGTCACACTATCCGGCAGGTCAACAATGATGAAAAAATCGTCGCCCCCGTAGGCATAATAAAAGGCTTCGAGTGTTCCCCCCGAGCTCTTGACCAACTGTTCCACCGCCTCGCGCCGTTTCGTCCCACCCTCCCGAAGGAGCCCTCGTAATCCCTCCACCGTATAGGAAGCCTTGCAAGAGATACTTTGGCAGCTGGCACCTCCGACACATACGTCTGATGGCGTGGACCGACGTCAGCTCGCCGCAGAGCCGCCGCGCTCGAGACATCGCTTCCCCTCATGGTCGTGTGCACTCTCATTCAGCATCGGTGAGTGCGATTGTAGCGCGATAGGGGTTCCAATGGTAGTACGTTTTTGGAGTGGCTTGGCCGCCATTCCTTGGGAGCCTCTCGAAGGCCAGCGCCTGTTCGCGCCGCAGCCGGCACGCTCCCCTCCCCGATCTCGGCGCCTGTTCCTACAGCGTTCCGCCCGGATGGTTACACCAACCGGAGTGGTGGTCTTTTCGGCCCGCCGGCCTCGAGAGGAAAGCACTGATGGTGGGTCGTCACGCTGAGGTCCTCAAACAACGTCTCACACGCTCCTGGAAAGGCCCTTTGCACCAGTGTGGCGAAGCGGCTGAGTTTCAGATCGAGGAGCAGGACAAGGGCGTAGAGTTCCCAACGCTCGATCATCAACCGCATGCAACCTTCACGGAGTGGTGCCAGCAGGTGCGGCGTGTCGTGCATATTCGTCACCAACGCTGTGGTTTCGTCCTGCAACCATGAACGGCATAGTTCTCGCGTCGGCTCGAGGCTGGCGATCATCGCGCGGCCGTCAAGGGTTTGCTCTACCCATTCCAGTAGCGCAGAATCATACGGATGGCCAAGGTGGACATTTGACAATAAGCTCAGCAGGCTGGTGTTCATCGCTCCCTCCGTTCGTCCCCGGGATCGGTCAGGTGGTCAGGTTCCAAGGCAATTCATATCCTGCTATTCATACCATATTTAATCAACTTGTCAAATAATTTATCATATGCTTAGGGAAAGATGGGTATGGACCGCTTATCTGCGCGCGATCTGCACTCGAGGTATGACCACAATTCACCGGAAAATGCGCCGCATCTAGCTGGTGGTAGTGCCCCTGTCGCGTGCCCGAGGGCTTCCTCTTCAGGTACTCGGCCGACGAAGACATCCAGTAGACGCAAGAGGTAGGTACTCAGCTCCAGACCGCCCGACAGCGACGCAAGGCCCGCCCCGGCCGCCGCCGAAGCGCTCGCGCGCAGGCGGGTTGACCCTCTTGACAAGCGGCAGGGGGACATTATATTTAGGAGTAGTGGGTCCGAAGGCCCACGGCTTTTGGTAGGAATATCCGTGTGGCAGCAGCCCTTTGAAAGGAGCTCTGCGATGGATACGCCTCCCTGCTTCTAAGCGCGCCGTGTGGGTTGGTGTCCAGGCGGCGCGTGTGCTGACACCCCTTCCGGATATTTATGACCGGGAGGGGGTTTTTGTTGGGTGCCCCTGTTTGCTTGACAGGCTATGGCCCATCTCCTAGAAGTTTCCTATGGTATTTCAGTCGCCAGCAGTGCACGAGCTTCGCGAGACATCAAGGGACCGCCACGGCGAGACCAAGGCCGTGCGCGGTTTTTTTATGCGCCCCGCGCATGCGTGGCGGCATTCTCGTACACCACATGCCAGGAGGATCATGTCGTAGCGCATGGCACCGTGAAGTGGTTTAACGAACAAAAAGGGTTTGGGTTCATCACGCAGGATAATGGGCCGGATGTCTTCGTTCACTACTCGGCGATTGAAGCGTCGGGCTTCAAGTCCCTGAATGAGGGCGACCCGGTTGAGTTTGAGGTCACCCAGGGCCCCAAAGGGCCGCAGGCCAAGTCGGTGAAAAAGATCTGATTCACCGTGCGCTGATCTCCTGTCTCTCCCCCGCTCTTCCATCGCGACGCGTGGGGGAGGGGCATTTATTTCCCCCACACAAGAACTCTGGACATATCACTCAGAGCCGATCTCTCCTCTTTCCCTTACCATCCCCTACCCGTCAACGCACCAGCTCCTACCCACTGCCGGCGACTCATCTCCAGAAATCCTCTGCAACCCTTGTGTCATCCGCTCTTATGCCTCAATCTTCAGCACCTGTCACCCCATCCAACCCCTGAGACCGCACACGACGAACCTCTGGCACCCCGACTGACATGCATCCCGCACCTGTGCACCTCTCTTCGTTCTTCCCAGGGTCTCCCCGGCAAGAAAAACAGCCTTGAGCACACTGCCCAGGTCCGGTTGATCCCTGCTCTTCAGTCTGCCAAGAACCATCTGTCGTCTATCTCGACACATCGGGACCGGACCCCTCTTGGTGCGGGTGCAGTGAGGCCTCGTATCCGCCCCTGGCGTTTTTGGGAGGCCTCACGAGCCATACCTCTAGCACAAGGAGACGGGAGAGGGGGAAATGGTTACCAAGGCCAGTATCATGCGCTTCGTTGCCCGAGGGGAGCCGTACAGACCTCCCCATTCGCTCCCAGTGAAGTACTTGACGCTCAAGCCTTGCACCTCAAGCCCTGAACGAACCTCGCGAGCCTATCGTTGACCCCGATGACACCCACCAAGGCATCCCGCTCTCCCAGATCTCGCCGACCTTGCCTTACGGCCGCGGCGGTGACTCCTTCGGTTGATTGCCTCGAATCTGCTCCTCCAGCCGCTTCAGGCTATCTGCCATCTCCTGACGCCCACGCTCGACCAGTTCTCGCATGTTAGTGAGTTGGGTTTGCATGTCGACGCGCTGGGTCACCTGTAGATAGGTATAGACCGAGATCCCCAACGCGACGAGTGCTACGATGAGCGCCAGTACCGCAGTACCTGTCTGCCCTCGCTGATTCCGTAAGCTCATACGGCCTCCCTTTCCTCACGAGGGCCTTGCTGCGCTCTCCGAGGATCAATGGTTGTCGCGCGATGCCCAACTATGGAAGCGTCCGGACTGAAGATCAACACAGCAAAAGAAGCCGCGGGCATGGTGCCAGCATCCTTTCCCTTCTTTGCCAGCTCATGCCCTACTCTCAATCCCGCACTCTCCTTAGGAACTAGACGCACCACTGATCCCGAGAGAGGAGCGATCACATGCCACGCCTACTGGCTTGCCTTCTGATGCTCGCCGCGGCGGGAGCCACCGTATTGTTGGCCTCATCAGTCGCGGCACAGGACGTGAAGCTCAACATCGGCCTTGGCGTGCCGGCGATGCCGCCGCCCGCGGTCATCACTACCCCACCCACGCTCATTATTGTACTGGGGCTCACGTTATCTTATACACCTTTATGCTGCTCCATCGTACCAGCGCATCTCCCGTGGTCTGAATCCCTCGGCGTGACCTGCCAGATCGGCTCACGTTGCGATGCACTTGGATGCCGCTATAGAACAGCGCACCCCTTAGAATGATTGGATTCATCCGATGCAGGACGAATCTGCGTTAACCATCTCCGGCGTGCATGATCGCATCGGGCCGTGCGGGCGCCTCTGGTGACAGTGACCGTGCCAGGAACCACACCCACAGACGATTTGGATCGTAGTCGGTGGGTATCCGTCAGACTGAGGGATCGACGATCAGTACAGACGCCACCGGTTTTGTGCATGGCATGAAGTCTCAGCGTGAATGGCTCGATACGGGCCGTTCAGCGTCGTACATCGCGTCACACACCTCTTGCATCACAGTCCCACCGGCAAAAAATTTTGCCATCATCGTCTCCCCTCTGTCACAACGGGGCTTGAGGCTGCAGCATCATTAGCCGTGCATCACCCACGACAAGGCCAGGTGGAGCAGCGGTGTTCTCTCGATACAGCCTTGTGCACCGCGACCATGCGACGTATCAGACTCGAACGCCTTCGGCTGCCGGGGAGACGAACTGTTTTTCAGATAGATCGGCATGACTCCCCGGATCCGAACGGGCTTGACTGATGATTCCCTGGGTCAAGGCACGCTGAGGCGACAAATATTCTGGGACGGGACGAAGCCACCGAGGCGTTCATCTCCCATGCCGCTTGACCATGCGTCGCAGATGGGGGATCGCGGGGCGCCATCCCCATCGCCTCCGCGGTCGATCTCACTTGGGAGAGACATCGGCAAGCGGGTCGTCAGACGGGAATCTCACGGATGAGAATACACGCCGTTGAGCGGTCTCATCCGTGAGCCGATGGTTTTTCTCACAGAATGACTGGGCCGACCTCAACGACCGACCGCGCCGGCGCCCCAGGCTTGGGCGCATGGCACATACACAGTTCACCATCCGTCAGCTTGTGAGCCGCCGGTCCTCTCCGCTATTGAAATCTCTAGCCTAGATCCCAAGGCTGAGACACTCCCTCTGCTCCTCCCGTCCCCGCGCTTGCCTCCGATCGGGCGACATGCTGTGCCAGTGGCCACGCACCCCACGCCATAGGGATGGGGTGATTGCCTAGCACATGGGCGGCATACATTTTGCTGTAATATGATATGAAACGAAGCATATTATTAATTTTTGACCTATCTAGCAGTAGCTCCTGAACACACGCCGGGGCCGATGGCTCGCCCGTATCCATGGGGCAGAAAGGCATGACAGGCAAATGTCTCTCTCTTCTCAGATCTATGTGCGTATGGAGACTATTGGCGAGCCTTATACCACCATTACGATCCTCATCAATGAGGATTCCCTGGCGACCGTCGAAAGGCAACTGGACACGCTGGAGCATCTGACCGCGCAGTACGGGGCAAAGGTATTTTGGGGTGAGCCGGACACGGAGCCCCCACGGCAGACCGCCTGACATGGAGTGACACGGTCAGGCGTATGTCCGCAGAGGCTCTCACAGCGGGGGGAGCCATCATGGCCAGAGTTCCGGCCACGCGTATCATTCGGCATCACCTTACCTGTCAAGCGGCGAGCGTCAGGTGCACCGTGAGCGGTCGTGTTCGACTTGCCCACGCGATGCGCAGGTGCACATCGCGCGCAGTCACCAAGCCCGCGAAGAGTTTATGCGGCAGATGGGTTATCCCCACAGCCGGCTCGGCTCTGTAGTCAATCACATCGTGCCCCTCAGAAAAGGCGGGTGCGATTGCCTGGCGAACATGCCGAGGCAAACGATCGAGGCGGCCAAGGCGAAAGATAGATGGGTATAACCCCTGATGCCGCAGGGGCAGGGTGGACACGGCCACGGGGTAAGGGTTCGTGGCCACGATCAGGAATCGAAACGTTGGAGGGCCGGCCGCTCGTCAGCCAAAGCTATGCGGCGGTGCCCCTCGTGTGAGAGGCCGCAGCGGCGCGGCAGTGGAGGGAATCATGACGACAGTCACCTACAGCGATGACCAGGGAACACTCATCGCGACGGTTGAGGTCCCGGACGAGATCAAGGAACAGCTCTTCGACGCCTATATGGCCAAGATGCCCTGGCTGATCAAGAGCCGCTGGTATGACATTCGGGGGATGCGGATCAGCCCCGCGGGCGCCGAGTCCCGAGAGATTCACGTGACCATCACGTTCCTCCGCTGGGATGACAGTGGAGAGTAGCCGATTCTGACCACCGTACGCCTGATGTGACCAACCATGTGCCCGCGTGAGGCCCCTTCAGGGGCCAGAGGGCCCGTCGCCCCTCGGCCTGCACACCCCCAGCGAGCGCCCCAACCCACCTTTGCCGATGCACCAACCGCCTCCAACCCGCCACAGGGGCTCTGCGCCTCACGCACCTCCTGTCCAATCGAGACGAGTGAGTCCTGCGATCTTCTCCGACTGCCTGGCGACCAGGACGCATGGCTTGGGGCGATTTATTTCAGCCGCACATCCTCATAGGGGGCCGAGTAGATATAGAGTGGGATCAGGCCAAGCCCTGACTCCACGACCCGCGGGCCCACGCCACTCAGGAACGCCAGCTGCCAGTTCGGGACAAACAAGGCCTTCTCCTGTATGATGCGCTGGATCTGATGTAACATGGCTTCCCGTTTGGTGGAATCCCGTTCGTTTGCCTGCTGGCGAAAGAGTTCGTCGATCTCCGGCACGCTGCCCACCGCAAAGGTGCCTCCGCCCAACACGAACGCCTCGATGCGAGTGGCCGCGTTCCCATACGACCCGCTACCGCCATAACTGAGATGCTTCAGCTGCCGTTCCCGGCGCGCTGTGTTAAACGCAGCGCGCTCCATCAGGCGCACTTTGGTGCGAATGCCAACCGCCCCTAGGTAATTGGCGACCGCTTCAGCCAGCGATCCATACGGTGGCCCGACGGCGATCTCTCCGCCGTCGAAGCCGTTGGGGAAGCCGGCGTCACGCAACAGCTGGCGGGCTTTGTCCGGATCATAGGCGGGCGGCTCCAGGGGGAGCGCAAAATCGAAGTCGGGCGGGATGATACTGCCCATCGGTTTCGAGTATCCCAGGCTTTCGGCGTCGCTCATGGTCTGCCGATCGATGGCATGGTTCGCGGCGCGCCGCACGCGTACATCCGCCCATGGGGACTTGGGGTCCCACTGTGCGAAAATGTCCACCCATTGCGTGACCGTGCCAAGCACGGGGACCAGCTTCAGGTTCGGGTCGCGCTGGATCTCCTCCGCCACGGCACCCAATACCCCATAGGCGATGTCCGCTTCCCCCCGCTTCAGCATGGCTAACCGTGTGGTGTCCTCGGGGATGCTCTTCAGCACGAGCCGCTTGATGTGTGGAACCTTCCGCCAATAGCGCTCGTTGGCCTCCAGGATCAGGCCGACGCCGGGGTCCTGACTCACAAATTGATAGGGCCCGGCACCAACCGGATGCTGCTTGAACCCATCGGCCCCGACCTTCTCGATGTACGCCTTCGGGACGATCCAGGCCGCCCCCGTCGCGGGCGTGGCAAAGGTGGCCAGGAAGTCGGGCCATGGTTCGTTCATGTGGAACCGGACACGATGGGGATCGACCGCCTCGACAGCCCGCACCCGGGTCTTTAACTCGTTGGCCGCGGCGCCTTTGTAGCGCTCAAAGCTGAAGACCACGTCTTCGGCGGTCAAGGGGTCGCCATTATGGAAGCTCACCCCCTGGCGTAGTCGGAACTCATAGACCAGCCCATCCGGGCTCTCGGTCCACGACTCCGCCAGGCTGGGGGCCATGATATTGCCTGGCATCGGTTTGACCAGCGCATCGTGCAGGGCATAGTAGAACATCATGGGAGTGATGATCCCTTGATGCTCCGCCGGCTCAAAGTATGTCGGTGCGACCGTAAAATGGATCGCCCAGGTGACCTGGCCTTGCGGGGCCGTCTGCGCCGAGTGACCCGTCCCAACCACGGCCCGAAGCCCCACCAGCGCGATCCAACTGACGACTGCCCATCGTACCCCCCTACCCGTCATCGGCATCCCTCCTTTTGGCCTCATGTGCTGTGCACATGGCAAGGTCTACAGCCTTTCTGTCCCATATCTTGCTGATTTCTTGCTGATCTTGAGTCGTCCGCCCTCAGAGATCCCAGACCAGAGGTCCAGAGCGATGAAGCCGGGACGTCCATGGTGGTCTCCTAATAAACGTCGTGAGGCGGGGGCTGGCGCATTGGCGGCCTAATCATTCAATTACCACTGTAGTACTAGGAGCCGCCAGCGGTGCATCATGACCCTTCTCTCTACCCATCACGGAATGGGAGTATACCTGTACGTCAGAGGTCTCGATCATCCGGCCCCATCCAACGCTCGTCACGGCATCCTGGGTCATCGTCATTGTGGGTGACGATGGAGCGGAGTCGGGGGTAGCACGGTATCATGAAGGATGATGTCCCATAGACTCCATCCAGGTATCACCAAGCTCCTCTCACCAATCCGTGCGGGGCACCTCACCAAGGTCATCGTGACACAGGCATCCGTGCGCTTGGCGTTGACCGCGACGGCATCGAGCACGTCTTGCCCTCTTTGCGGGGCGCCGTCATCCTCAGTCCATCGTCGCGATGAGCGCCACGTGACCGACCTCCCTTGTCACGGGCAGTCAGAGCTGGTGTGTTCATCACACGCCTATCGCACACCAGACGGCGGTGGTCCAGGCGAGGCCAAACGCTGACCATGCCCGCGGCCTCTCTGCCAGCCCCATCACCCGCGTGTTCCGGTTGGATCACGAGCGTCGGTAGAGCGCTGGCGGCACGGCAGCATGATCGTCTTCGGCCGTCAGGAGTCCAGCTCCAGCGCACGGATCAGGGGCGCGACATTCCCCACGGACTCGATCGCCTGGAGCTGCCGCTCCAGATCGGCCACCCTCCGGTTCTCCAGGCGTAACCCCACCAGGTCCCGGAACTTCTGCTGGATCTCTGCCTCAGTCATCAGCGGGTACCGCAGCTCCTGGCGCAGCACCGCGCCACTGCGGGTCCGCACAGTCAGGCCCATGTCCAATCGCTGCCCCATGCTGGCGGGCTCTGGCCGCGGGAGAATGAAGATCCGCGCCCGGTCTCGGAAGGCCTGCACCCGAGAGTCTTGCCGATAGCTGGGGTCGTGAATGTGCCGGAAGGTGATCTCACCGTACACCGCCGCCAGCGCGAGAATGGTCTCTAGGTGCACCGACGGGTGTTGATTGGTCATGACCGTGTGGAAGGCGCTCCGCGACACCGACACCTCGATCTGCTCGATGTCCTCGGCCGCCAGTTCGTGCGACTGAATCAGGTGCAGGAAGGCATGGAGCGGCGTCTGGTCGGGGCCACCCACCGGGTAGCGTTTGTAGGCGATCTGCCGCATCAGGTACTGTTCACCCAGCCCGTCCATCACCTCGTGGCCGGCGCCGGGCAGCCCCAGAAAGGCGTCGAAAAAGCCGTGTTCGATGGTCAAGACCTCTGTGGGGCCATGGAACCCCTCCTGCGCCAGCAGCGCGGAGAGCACCCCAGCCTCAGCGGCTCGGCCATGGTTCAACGACTTGATTTGGTGCAATGGTTCTCGGTGGTGGCTGGAGAGGCCACACGCCCCCGAGGCGGCCAGCCCCAGAGCATCCTCCATGTGCCCGGCATCCAGGCCAAGCAACAGGCCAGCGACGACCGCCGCTCCCAGGGCGCCACCCACGCTGGCGGTGAACTGGCTTCTGGTGCCGTAGTGTCCCAGGATACTTTGCAGGCGGGCCGCCACCTCCGACCCCAGGGCCAGCGCCCGGATGAACACCTGGCCCGAAGCTCCCACGTACTGCCCGACGCTTAACGCGGTCGGCACCGTGGTAGCTGCATAGTGCCCCGTGCCCTGCTGGCCGGTGGAATCCACCTCATCGCCATGCCCGATGGTGCCGTTGGCCAGGGCCGCGTGGGTGACCGAGGTCCGCACTGGGTGCCCCACAATACTGCACGCGCCAGGAGGACTTAGCCGGCGCACCAGCTCTACCACCGGCTGGCATGACGGCAGGGTGGCGCTCGCGAGCATACACCCCACTTGGTCGTACAGAAGGGTCACCGTCTCCTGGCGCACCTCCGCAGGGAGGTCCCCATATTGGGTTGAACAGACCCAGTGGCACAACGTTGCAGTGGGACTGGTGGTCGAGGCCATCGTCGCTCCCTCCGTTTGTCATCTGAAATGTTTTCACGGATCAGCACTATACGCCTGGCCATCTCCTCCATGCATGAGAACGAACGATTTCGGCAAGCAATATATGCCTTGGATGGCGAGGAAACAATCGTCACGAAAAATGGGCCAGAGCCAGGATGTCGTGACGTAGTTCGCTCCATCACCCACGACCCATCGCGCTAATCACGCGATCAGTGCAATATTCGACCACTAATGCCGCCGACTGCGCCAGCATAAACCGCCGCTGGTCATACAACTGTGTGGTCGACGGATCCGCATGTCCCACGGTGTGCTGGACATCCTTTAACTTCGCGTCATTCTCCAAGGCGGTGGTCATGAACGTCGCCCGCATGGAATGGGCGGAAGAGCCATGCTCCAGTTTGAGCTGTTTGCGAAATTTCTGCAACACCCAGTCCACGCAGTCGGAGTACAGCTGGCGGCGGAGGCGTTGCGCGGTCTCCGGATGGATTGTGATGATGTCTCGCTTACCGCCTTCTATTGAGCCGCCATGATACCCTGCGAAGGGCGCTGACGGGATCGCTATCGCTGGCAAGACGGTCGAGGTGTTTCATGGTCCCCATCTCGGCACGATCTTCATGGTGGTGACGCTGAGTGGCAACTTAGGAGCCGCTTTTAGCGCCTGGATCGGTGGGCGCTTCTTCGATCTCACCGGCAGTTACACCCTCACCTTCGCCACCGCCATCGCCAGCGGCCTGCTCGCCATCGGCTGTATGTGGGCTGGTCGCAGCCAGTCGCTAGTTCCCTCTCCCTCTGGGAGAGAGTTAGGGTGAGGGGAACAGCTTTCATCTAGTGTTGCAGCTGGCCTGAGGCATCTAACCAAGTGGGCGTTGCGGCAGGAAATAACCGACGAGCAGCACGTTCAGGTGGATGAGTAGCAGTTTATTCCAGGCCATACTGGCCTCGAACGCCTCTGGAAGATCGCTGAGCTCTGCCTGGAAAATACGCGCGAACGCGCTTTGCGCCAGGCTTATGGCCCCAACCATGAGGTGCGGTGGGATTTTGCCGCCGGGGCCGAAGCTGCGATGGCTGTGTGACAGGCCTACAGCCAGGAGGTAGTAGAGGAAGTCGTGGGTCATCGCCGCTTCAGCGGTTTCGCGCAGCCAGCGTCCCAGGCTATGTTTCCGGCGCTCCAGGCGGGGCTGATCGGGCGTGCCATCGGGCAGCAGGAAGAAGCGGGCAGCGGCCGGAAATTTGAGAAAATGCTCATAGAGGGCATCGGTAATGGCGCGTTCGTGTCTCAGCAGGGTCGGTGCGCTGCGTCGGATCATATCGATATCGGCATCTGTCAAGCCCACGAAGTCCATCACCTCTTGGACAAATCCGGGCATATCGGCGCCAGGGGCATAATACGACTCGCTGCTCATCATCACTCCTTCACAATGGCGTGCACAGGCAAGGAGAGAGGGCCCGAACGCACAGACGACATTCCATGCTTCCGATTCCGCCGCCCCGCTTTTCAGGCCATGGTGCAGTATACGCACACGTGAAGAAACGGTCAAATGTCCCCCGGCCTTCTCTATTCATGACGACTTCTATACCGGAGCACTTTCCTTTGACAGAACACACCAGATGTGGTAGAAGGCAGGCGCTTGCCACCCAGCACACAGGCTAGGAATGATCAGCTTGGCATAGAGGAGGCTAACACGTGAGTCTCGATTTTGTCAGCAACGAGGAAATCGTCCAGGAAGCCCGGCGCCACGTGGATCAGGGGACCTGGGACTATCTGGTCGGCGGGTCCGAGTCGGAAACCACTCTCCGACGCAACCGGCTCGCCTTCGACCGCATCGCGTTTCGGCCGCGCATTCTCGTCGACGTGTCGTCCATCGATCCCTCCACCACCTTCCTGGGGCAGAAGCTACGGATCCCCGCCATCCTGGCGCCTATCGGCTCGCTGCAGGTCTTCCATCCGGAGGCCGGCGCGGCATCGACCAGGGCGGCGACGGATTTCGGCATTCTGCATGCCATCAGCTCCGTCACCCAGCCAGCGTTAGAGGAGACCGCCGCCGCGACCGCAACACCGAAGATCTTCCAGCTCTATGTGCATGGGGACAAGAAGTGGACGGAGGACATCATCGGCCGCGTGAAAGAAGCCGGCTACGCGGCCCTGGCGCTGACGGTGGATGTCGCCCATTATAGTCGGCGCGAACGTCCCATGCTGACGCGCTATCAGCCACCGACTCGACGGCTGCCCCCCAACCGTACGTATCAGGCCTCGCTGACCTGGGAGACTATGGACATGATCAAGGAGATGGCCGGCCTGCCCTTCATGCTCAAGGGCGTACAGACCGCCGAGGACGCGGAGATCGCGATACAGCACGGGGTGGACGTCATCTGGGTGTCCAACCATGGCGGCCGTCAGATCGACCACGGGCTGGGCAGCCTGGAGACACTGCCGGAAATCGTGCAGACGGTGAACGGGAGAGCGCGCATCATCCTGGATGGTGGGGTCCAGCGCGGCAGCGACATCCTGAAAGCCGTCGCCCTGGGCGCTGATGTCGTGGCCCTGGGTCGGTTGCAGGGGTGGGGCCTCGCCGCTGGAGGCCAGGACGGCGTGGTGCGCATGCTGGAGATTCTCGAGGACGAGATCATCAGTGCGATGGGCCTGATCGGCGTCACCAGCATCAGCCAGGTGACCCCGAAGTATGTCTGCAAGGCAGAGTCCGTGACGCCAGCGCACGAGATGAGTGCCTGGGTCAACATGCGGGTGGGACGTATCCTTTAAGACGCCCCGAAATCGCTTGGCGTTCACCTCTCACATGCCACAGGGTGCCACCCCGTCGGCGGGGTGAGCGCCGGCCGTTCTGCGAACAGGCGCTGCCAGGCGGCACGTCCGATCCGATCGGCTTCCCGCACAATCAACCCCTCATCCATGGTCAGCAGAACCCCATCCCGCATCAGCCAGCGGCCGTCGACCATCACCGCCTCGACGTCGCGCGCCTGGCCCTGGTGGACAAAGCACGACACCACCCGTAGCAGCGGCACGAGGTGCGCCCGGTACAGATCGATCATGATCAGGTCTGCTCGGTTTCCCGGCGCCAGCCAGCCACCATCGGCGATGCCGAGGGCGCGATAGCCATGGCGTGTGGCCCAGGTCAAGACGTGCTCAGGCGTGGGCTGACGGCCGTCTTGCCGTCGCACACGTTCCATAAAGAGGGCGGTACGCATGGCTTCGACCATGTCCTCGGCCATATTGTCGGTACCCAGGGCGATGGTGCAGCCGTAAGCTTCCAAATCGGCGATGCGCGGGCTCAAGCCCCGTCGTGCGGCAATGGCCGAGTTAAAAGCCACGGCGGCGCCGGAGGCGCCCAGGAGGCGCTCTTCGTCGGGTGTCATGCAGCGACAGTGGGCCGCTACCAGGCGAGGTGATAGGAAGCCGCACTGCGCCAGATATTCCGTCGGCCGCAGGCCGCGCTGCTCCTGCACAGCGGCGACTTCACCCCAAATCTGGTTGAGGTGAACGGTGGCCATAGCATCGAGGCGCTCTTGCAGGGTGCGCAGCGCATGGAGGAGTTGTGGCGAACACGTATCCGGGGCCCAGGCGGCCAGCCCGACGTTGATGCGGCCGTTTTCTTTGCCGTGCCAGCGCGTGTGCAGAGCCTCGATGCGCGTCAGGCCCTGTTCGGCCACTGCTGGGTCGATCTCAAATGGTCCGGGCTGGCCGATGGCGGCATGCGCCCGGTCCCAGGCACGCTCGCACAGTAGGAAACGCACGCCACTGGCTGCCAGCGCCTCGGCATAACGCACGATGCCAGCACCGTCTTCCAAGACCAGCGTGGTGCCACTGCGAATCGCTTCCACCACACCGAGCTGGCACATCACCTGGTGCTCCTCGACGCTCAGTTGCGGGAGCGGCAGCGGGGCCAGCCCACCTATAAATGGGGGTGTGTGCGACGGCGACAGGTCCTCATAGACGCCGCGTGCCAGGGTCATAGCCAAATGCGTGTGTACGTTGGCAAAGCCGGGCATGACAGCCTTGCCACGTCCGTCGATGCGCTCGGCTGCGGGATAGCGCGCCAGCAGCTCCTCTGTGGGACCGATTGCCGCGATGCGATCGGCTTCAATCACGATGGCGGCGTCATCGTGCACCGTACAGGCGTCGTCCGTGGTGACAATGGTGGCGTGGTGAATCATCGTCTGCATGGCGGTCATCCTCCTCTGCATGAACCAGCGGCATCATACCACATGAACATGGTGTCGGCAGAACCTTACGAAAAGGACTTTCTTTCAGCGGCTATTTCATGTACATAATGCGCCCAACAGGAGGGTTGTGACCAGCTGAGTCGCAGCTGGTCGGCATCCGCCCCCAGACCGGGAGCGCATGGAACAACGCGGGCTACAGGAGGAGGCACCTATGCTATATGAAGCGGAACGTGGTGACATGTCGATCGCTGTCGTCGGAGATGCGATGATTTCGCGGCGTATGAGCCCCTATCGAGAACCGGACTTTCTCAAGCTTGTAGAGCTGTTGCGTAGCACCGACCTCAGTATCGCCAATCTCGAGTTTCTCTTTCATGACTTCGAACACGCCTGGCAGTGGACCGGTGGGACGTATACGCGATCAGACCCCAAAAACCTCGGCGAGTTGAAATGGATGGGGATCAATGCTGTCCTCACCGCCAACAATCACTCCTACGACTTCTCCGAGGGCGGCTACTTCACCACGCTCAAGCATCTGGACGAGCACGACATCCCGCATGCCGGCGGTGGCAAAGACCTCGATCATGCGCGCGCCCCAGCCTATGTGGAGTTGCCGCGCGGTCGTATCGCCATCATGTCGGCCTCGAGCACGTTTTCAGACATCTCGCGGGCGGGACCTGGGCGGCCGGATTTCCCTGGGCGGCCGGGGATCAATGCCCTGCGTCATCAGAAGGTGCACCGAGTCACGCCGGATGTTTTCGAGGCCCTGCACAAGGCCAATCGCGAGCTGGGCTACGAGGAGCACGAGGAAGTCCAGGCGCAATTTGGGTTTTCCGGCCGGCCGAAACCCCTTGATAAGCGCACGGCTCTCCGTTTCCTCGCCAATGAATTCCATGTGGCTGAGTCGTTCACGCTCGAAACCGCCGTCAATAAGGAGGATCTCGAGGGTATTGGCAAGTGGATCAGCGGCACCAAGAAACAGGCTGACTGGCTGGTCTACGGCGTCCATTGCCACGAGAGCGGCACCACGGGTGAGTTTCACGGCGGCTCCAGGACCGCTCCGCCCGACTTCCTGGTGGAGTTCGCGCACTGGACCATCGACCAGGGCTGTGACCTCTTCGCCGGCCATGGGCCGCATTTCTTACGTGGCATCGAGATCTACAAGGGCGCGCCCATCTTCTACAGCCTCGGAAATTTTATTTTCCAAAACGAATCCATCACCTGGGTCCCACCCGAAGGCTACCACCGGTTCGACCTCGGCCATGAGCATACTCCGGGGGACTTTTTCGAGGTCCGTTCGGATGCCGGAAAGCGCGGTTTCCCGGCTGATCCGGCGTTTTGGCGCAGTATCGTCGGGGTGTGCCAGTACGAGGGAAAGGCGCTGAAAGAGGTCAGGCTCAATCCCATCGACATGGGCTTTGGACGCCCTATTCCCCAGCGCGGTCGGCCGCTGTTAGCGCAAGGACAGGTCGCTCAGGAGACGCTGGAGTGGCTGCAACATGTCTCAGAGCCCTTCGGCACCCAGATCTCCATTGAAGGGGATGTGGGCATCATTCGTCCATAGCCAAGCCGGGTGCAGAGGGGTGGCAGCCAAGTATGGTGTCCTCATTCGCCAGTATGAAGGGTGCTCTGGGCAATGTCGGGACGGAAGATTGGGGCAGCTCAGAGAGGCTGACTTTTCCGATCTAAGCGTTTGGCCAGTGTTCATGCGGCTTTCCAGCACTCTCACGATGAAAGTGCTTTCAACTCAATGGCTTCAGAGTCTACAAAGCGCCAGTAGTGCTTCAGACTGAAGATGATCTCTTCCATCGTCATCCGCCCTTTGCAGATGACCCGTGAGGTATAGAACAACATAAAGCAGCCCATCAAGCGCAACCCCAGATGGCCGTGGTGTGCATCTTCGTTGTGCACCTGGCAGGCCCCGGTTGCCAGCAGGTGCTTTAGGGTCCGGAAACAGTGCTCGATCCAGCTGCGACGTTTCCATGCCCGAATGAGTCGCGGCGCACTGATGGCCGTTTCGAGACACATCAAGTAGAAGTAATCGTCACCGGGCTCATTGACAATGATGAGAGTCACCGCGCCATATGTCGGACTGGTGGCCCGCAGCCGCATATAACGCACCCCAGGGACCTGGGGGCTGTCACGCCAGGGCCAATCGCTGGGCTGCTGCAAGTCACTCCCCTTGACCTGGCGCCCGTCTGGCAGCGCGAAGACATATATGCTTTTCCCTTCCACCAGGAGGGTTCCCCCGTGGGTGGTGGCCACAAGGCGCATGAGCTTCGAATCGCTAAACCAACTATCGGCCACGACCATCGGCGGGGGCAGCGCCACGCCGCGTCGGCGCAACGCCTCCAAGCGCCCGTCCAGCATGACCTGCACCCAGCGCAGTTTGTCCCGGCAGGGTCCCCCAGACCCCGCGGGGTCGAGCCGGCGGATGGCAAAGTCCGCGTTGACTCCGCAAACGCCCTGCGATCTCGGCCACGAGGTCTTCAGGAAGCCCCAGGGCATCGAGGGCCTGCTGGAGGGGCTCGGCGGCGTGTTGCGCCTGGCGGCGGTCGCGTGCGAGGCACTCATGCGCTTTGCGATAACGGCGCTGTCTGGCTTTAGCGTGTTTTATTGCGCCTCGTTTGGCTGGGGACATGGGGCACTCCATTGCATCGTGTGGATCTTATGCGGACGGTGTGAAGGACACCACGCCCCGTCACGGCGAGAGCGGGGACGCCTTTTCGTCACGCACTCTCTACTTCCTGCTTTCCTTTGCCGGTCATTTGCGGTACACCTATGCCCTGACGGCATCTCCCATCCCCCCACGGACCCCTGCGCACTGGCGAGCACACGGAGGGTCGGCGATGAACTTTGAGGAGATCCTTGACCAGGCGATGGCCATGTTCCAGCGCCGGAGGCGTGTGGCCTATCGGACACTCCAAGTGCAGTTCCACTTGGATGACAACGCTCTTGAGGCCCTCAAGGACGAACTCCTCTACGCGCAACAGGTCGCCCAGGATGAGGACGGTCGCGTGTTGGTGTGGACGGGTGGCACTGAGACACCGCCATCACCTCCGCCACGCTCCGCCACGCATGCATCTCAGCCTCCCACCCAGGAGGCTGCCCTTGCCCAGACGGCGCCTCGACCGGTGACCCCCTCCACCCCTGACGCTGAACGCCGCCAACTCACGGTGCTGTTCTGTGACCTGGTCGACGCCACCGTACTCGCCAGCCAGTTGGATCCGGAAGAGCTGCGCGAGGTGGTGCGGGCCTATCAAGACACCTGCGCCAAGGTGATCGCCCGCTTTGAGGGGCATATCGCGCAGTATCTGGGCGATGGCCTGCTCGTCTACTTCGGCTATCCCCTGGCGCACGAAGATGATGCGCAGCGGGCGGTGCGGGCCGGGCTGGGGATGGTGGAGGCCGTGGGCCAGCTCAATACGCGCCTGGCGCAGGAGCGTGGGGTATCCCTGGCCGTGCGGCTGGGGATCCATACTGGGCTCGTGGTGGTGGGTGAGGTGGGGGGAGGCGCCCGGCAGGAGCAGTTGGCACTGGGCGAGACCCCCAACTTGGCGGCCCGCCTGCAAGGTCTCGCGGCACCCAATACCCTGGTGATCAGCGCCGCGACCTTGCCGCTGCTCGGTGGCTTCTTTGCCTACCAGTCGTTAGGCACGCAGCTCCTGAAAGGCTTCGCCCAGCCGCTGGAGGTCTATCAGGTGCGGTATGAGAGTATGGCCACCAGTCGCCTGGAAGGAGCCGGCAGCACCGGTCTGACACCCATCGTGGGCCGGGAGCAGGAGGTGGCGCTACTGCGGGAGCGCTGGGCGCAGGTCAAGGATGGCCTCGGGCAGGTGGTGCTGCTCAGCGGTGAGGCGGGCATCGGCAAATCGCGCCTCATCCAGGTCCTGACGGAACAGGTGGCCACCGAGCCCCAGGCCTGGCTGACCCCATGCCAGTGTTCGCCCTATCATCAGAACAGCGCCTTGTATCCGATGATCGAGCTGCTGGAGCGCGTGGCGCTGCGCTTTGACCGGGAGGAGTCCCCCCAGCAGAAGCTTCGCAAGCTGGAGGGGTTCGTGGTGCAGTATGGCCTGACGCTGGCGGAGGCCGTGCCCCTCTTTGCCGCTCTCCTCTCTCTCCCGCTGGACACCGACTATGCCCCACTACCCGTGTCGCCCGAGCAGCAGAAGCAGAAGACCCTGCAGGCCCTGCTGACGATCCTGCTGCGCATTGCGGCCCAGCAGCCTGTGCTCTTTGTCATGGAAGACCTGCACTGGGTCGATCCGTCTACGCTCGAGCTGCTCAGCCTCCTGGTCGATCAAGGCCCCACAGCCCGCATCCTGGCACTGTTCACCTTTCGTCCGGACTTCCCCCCGCCCTGGATGGGGCGTGCACACCTCACCCAGGTCACGGTCAATCGGCTGCCCCGCCGCCAGGCCATGGAGGTGATCCGCCAGGTGGCACGCGGCAAGGCCCTGCCTCCCGAGGTAGTCGAGCAAGTGGTGGCCAAGACCGATGGGGTGCCGCTGTTTGTGGAGGAGCTGACCAAGATGGTGCTGGAGTCAGGCCTGCTGCAGGAGCAGGAGGAGTGCTACGAGCTAACTGGTCCCCTGCCCCCGTTGGCCATTCCCGCTACGCTGCACGACTCGCTGATGGCGCGGCTGGACCGCCTGGCGACGGTGAAGGGCCTGGCGCAACTCGGGGCGACGCTGGGACGCGAGTTTCCCTACACCCTGTTGCAGGCCGTCTCCCCCTGGGACGAGGAGACCTTGCAACGGGGGCTGCACCAGTTGGTGGAGGCGGAGTTCCTGTACCAGCGGGGGCTGCCGCCGCAGGCGACGTATCTCTTCAAGCATGCCCTGATTCAGGACGCGGCGTATCAGTCGCTGCTCAAAAGCACGCGGCAACAGTACCACCAGCGTATCGCACAGGTATTAGAAGAATACTTTCCGGATACTGTCGAGACGCAACCCGAACTGCTGGCGCATCATTACACGCAGGCGGGCCTCACCGAGCAGGCGGTGCGCTACTGGCAGCGGGCAGGCCAACAGGCCAGCGACCGCTCGGCCTATCTGGAAGCCGTCAGCCACTTGACTACCGGGATCGAGTTGCACAAGTCCCTACCAGAGGCACCTGAGCATACCCAGCAGGCATTGTCTCTCCACATCGCCCTTGGGGCTGCACTGCAGACGGCTAAAGGGTTCGGAGCGCCCGAAGTGGAGGACGCCTATGCCCAGGCCTACGCGTTGTGTCAGCAGGTGGGCGAGACGCCACAGCTTGTCCCGGTCCTGTATGGTCTATGGCGGTTTTATACGGGACGGTCACAGTTCCACACGGCACGAGAGCTCGGGGAAACGTTGCTGCGCCTGGCGCAACGCGCCCAAGACCTCGCGCTTGTGGTCATCGCGCACTATACCCTCGGGATGACGTGGTTGTGCCTTGGCGCGTTGCCTGCTGCCCGCCAGCACCTGGAGGAAGGCAGCGCACGCTACACGCCAGACCAGCGCCATGTGCCGGTGTTCCGCATGGGCCACGATCCGGGTGTTGCCTGCCGAGGCCTTGCCGCTATGACCCTCTGGTGCCTGGGGTACCCGGAGCAAGCCCTGGCCCGTGTCCACGATGCCCTGGCGTTGGCGCACGAGCTGTCGCATCCTTTTAGTCTGGCGTAGGCGCGGTGTTATGCAGCATACGCCTATCAGTTTCGCCGGGATGTGCCGGCCGTGCACGACCACGCAGAGGCCGCTGTCACACTCTCGACCGAGCAGGGATTTCCACTCTGGGCGGCATGGGGAACGAACTTACGTGGGTGGGCGCTGGCACTGCAGGGCCAGGGCGAGGAGGGGATGGCACAGGTCCGCCAGGGGATCGCCGCCTGCCGAGCCACCGCGACAGCATTGCTCGTCCCATACTTTTGCACCGTGCTGGCGGAAGTCTGTACCCTCCTGGGCCACACGGCAGACGGCCTCCAGACGCTGGTCGAGGCACATACCCTGGTGGAGCAGCATGAGGAACGCTGGTGGGAAGCGGAAATCTACCGCCTCCGGGGCGTCTTGCTCCTGCGGCAGACGGTAACGCAGCAGGAGGAGGCAGAAAGCTGCTTTCACCAGGCCCTCGCTATTGCTCGCCAGCAGCAGGCGAAATCCCTGGAGCTGCGCGCCGCCATGAGCCTGAGCCGCCTGTGGCAGCAGCAGGGCAAGCGGGCCGAGGCGCGCGCACTCCTGGCGCCGATCTACGGCTGGTTCACGGAGGGCTTTGACACGGCCGACCTGCAGGAGGCCAAAACATTGCTCGAAGAGCTGGAGGGATAACACGGGCGTGCCCCACACTCCGCTGATCCCGATGCCCAACAGTGTCTCACCAGGGTGTTCCCAACACGGAGGAGCGCTGCTCGCGTGGCACACGGCGCGCCGCTGGATCGTATGCTGCTGAAACACTGTCGTACAATCGCTCAACGTGTCATGGCGAACACTGTACAGGGTGTTCGCAGCGGCAACACCGTGCATGGCGGCCTGGCACAGGGGCATGGAAATATGACACGCAAACTATGAAGTGGCAACAAGAACGCCGCGTCGCTCAACAGCCAGCGAGCAGCGAGTGGGGGCGTGGCACATGCGGCGTTCTCAGTGCCCTAGGACGCAGCAGAGGACCAGGAAGGAGCCTCAGAGGCCTCAACAGGACGCGAGAGTTCAGCACAGGCCGAGAGTGGATGACCGTACGCCACGGGACATTGTCTTTGGCATCATTGGCTATCCGGCCGTCTTGGTCGCCCATGATCTCCAGTTGTTTACCGTGCTCGCGGCGCAACCCCAGACGCTCGCAGAGGTCTGCACGGCACTCCATATCGCCCGTCGTCCTGCCGAAGCTTTCCTCGCCATCTGTGCCTCTCTCGACCTGGTGCAGCTCCACGAGGGCCAGTATCGCCTTACGCCGCTCGCCGAAGACTATTTCCTCCCAGAGAGCCCGACCTACTTTGGGGGATATTGGGACTTGATGATTGCTAACTACAGCATGTACTCGTTTGCGAGTCTGAAACAAGCCATTCTCACGGACACGCCGCAGGCCTATAGCGGTGGCGATGTGTACCGGTCCCACGACGAACAAGCGGACCGTGCGCGGGCGTTCACCCGTGCGATGCATAGCGCCAGCATGGGGGCAGGCCTGGCGTGGCCAGACGTGATCGACCTCTCCAGGCATCAGCTCCTCCTCGACATCGGGGGCGGCTCGGGTTGTCATGCCATTGGGGCAGCGCTCCGATGGCCGCACTTGCACGCCATGGTGCTGAAGTTCGCTCCGGTGTGCGAGGTCGCGGCTGAGTTTATCGTCCACTATGGCCTGCAGGGGCGGATCAGGACGCACGTCGGCGATATGTGGCAGGAGCCTTTCCCGGCGGCCGATCTCCACTTCTATTCGGGGATCTATCAGAACTGGCCGCTGGAAGCGGAAGGCCGTACCCTCACGCGGAAAAACTTCGAGAGCCTGACGTCTGGAGGGCGTCTGATCATCCACGACATGCTCTATAACGACGACAAAACTGGTCCGTTTCCCGCGGCAGCTCAGAGCATCAATATGCTCCTCTGGATCAAGGGGCAGCAACATTCCGGCCAGGAGTTCACTGCGATGCTGCGCGAGGCAGGGTTTACCGATATCGAGGTCACACCCACCTTTGGTTACTGGAGCATCGTTACTGGTCGGAAGCCATAGTGGGAGCAAGCTGCGGATACTCTTGCGTGTCACTTGCATGATGAAGTGGCCAAGAGCCCAGTCTGACCCTCTACGATCCCCAGCTGCATCGCGCACTAGCTGTGCGCTCCGGATTTGACCCTAGCGTGGCGTTCCGAGGCTATGCGCCCGTAGCCCTGTGGTTGCTTGGCTATCCAGACCAAGCCGTAGTCCAGAACCATGAGGTACTTCGGCTCGCCCAGGAGCTGGCCCACCCCTTTCACCTGGCATGGGCCCTGTACTTTGCTACTCTCCTCGCATAGTGCAGCCGAGAGACGCAGGCAGCCTGCGCCCTGGCCGAGGCGCTACTGGAGGAACTGGCGTAACGCCACGCCGGCGGACACGCCATCTCTCCCCCTACAATGCTGGATGTGTATGTTCATAACCTCTTGAGTATGAAGAGCTTTCATGGAGTACTAGCCGGAAATGTACATGAATACTCGCTGAAATCACGTATCGGAAAAGTCGGGAGGGATCTAGACCATGAATCAACTTCGACCAGTTGATAAGCTTATTGTCGATATCGCCATCGATAACCTGAGCGACAACTACTCGAGCAAACCCTCTCATATCTCACCCGAGTTCAATAACGTCATGGCGGCGGGCGCCACGGAGATCTCGGGCTCCACGCTGTGCTGCGCGCAGCTCGGCCTGGCGCTCGTCCTGACTGCTGTCGCCGGTAACCAGCGCCATACGCTGCTGTTCGACGCCGGACCTGAGGGGGCCATCTTTCTCAGGAACTGCAGGAACCTCGGGGTCTCGCTGGCAGACGTCGAGGCCATCGCCATTTCGCACGGCCATTGGGATCACATGGGCGCGCTGCTGGACACGCTCGATCACATTACCCGGCATAGCAAGGGCCGCCAGGTGCCGTGCTATGTGAACCCGGGGATGTTTCTGGAGCGCGCCGCAACCTTGACGACCGGTCAAATTGCACCATTTCAGCGCGTCCCCTCGCCTGAGGATCTTTTGGCGCATGGTGCGCAGGTGGTCAACAGCAGTGCACCGAGGTTTCTCCTGGATGACTGTTTCTACGTGAGCGGTGAGATTCCCAGGGTGTCGAGCTTTGAAAAAGGACGCCCGGATCATCTCTGTCGACGGTCCGCCGACGAGCCATGGCAGCCTGATCCATTGATCATGGATGAACGCTACGTAGCCGTGCATGTGCAGGGCAAGGGCGTCATCGTCTTCAGTGCATGTTCGCATGCGGGGATCATCAATGTCCTCCTCAATGCCCGTGAGGTGTTTCCGGATGTCCCGCTGTATGGCGTCCTCGGCGGATTGCATCTGGCAGGCGCGGCGATGGAACGGTTGATTCCTGACACCATGGCGCATCTGAAACAGTTTGAGCTACAACAGACCATGCCAGCGCATTGCACCGGCTGGCGTGCCCTCCATGCCCTGTTGAACGAGTTTGGCGAGGGGAGGGTCACACCATCCGCCGTCGGCAGCCGATTTACGTTTTGATGAGAGTGCGATCGCGCAGCCGCTATGTCTCACGGTGATGCGGACCCATGGCGTCGACGGAGCGCGCATCACCGCCCTTGAGCAGATCGGTGCGCGCTCACGCGGAGGCCTCTGGCCCTACCGCAGAAACTTGGCATACTGATCGAGCATCGGCAGGATGGTGTCCCGGCCCTCGGACGGCAGGCGCAGGATCACCCGTGTGGCGCCGATGTCCCGGTAGGTGTCGACCAACTTCTGGTCACCGGGGGCCCCGAAGACAGAGACGGAGATCGTCTGCATGTCACGCCCGGCCTTGGCGGCGCGATCCTTGAGCTCTGCCATGGCCTTGGTGACCAGCTCGGGATTGCGGCTGCGTGGGAACCAGCCTTCACAATAGTCGACGATGCGCTGCAGCGTGTATGAGCTCTCGCCACCAAGCAGCACGGGAGGGTGCGGCTGCTGAGCCGGTTTGGGCCAGCACCAGATCGGCTCAAAGTTCACGTGCTCGCCGTGGAACTCGGCCACGTCCTTGGTCCAGATCTCTTTCATGGCACGCACCTGCTCGACCATCTTACTGAAGCGCGTCTTGAACACTGTGCCGTGATGTTCCATCTCTTCGGCATTCCAACCCCCGCCGATGCCAAAGAGGAAGCGACCACCGGAGAGCCGATCGAGGCTGGCGACCTCTTTGGCAGTGATGATCGTATCGCGCTCGATGATGAGGCAAATGCCAGTGCCAAGCTTCAGATTCTTGGTCACCGCTGCGGCTAGCATCAACGAGATGAAGGGGTCGTAAGTATGGCGGTACTCCTCCGGCAGGTCGCCGCCCCCCGCCCACGGGGAGCGCCGGCTGGTGGGGATATGCGTGTGCTCGGGAACCCACAGCGATTCGAAGCCGCGCGCCTCGGTCTCGCGCGCCAGCTCATCGATGGGAATGGCATAATCGGTGGCGAACATGGCAACGCCAAGGTGCATCGTTGGTCTCCTCTGGGCGAATAGGATGGGGCTCTTCGCTTCTGCGGAAAGGGCACTAAAGGCCCTTTGCGCCCTCTCCCTTGATGGGGGCGGAGCGTCGAAACGCGCGGCGATCGCCTAGCCCTGGAAAATGTCCTCCGGCAAAAAGGCGGAAACGGTCACATTGGGCAGATCGACGATGTTGCTGACGCGCAGGTCTACCGCCACGCTACAGATGATATAAGCCTGTTGTCGACTCCAGCCACGCTCTTGCAGCAACTCGATCATATTGATCAGGGCATTGCGGGCGGCCAGCGTCAGGTCCTCACCCTCCTGCGTACCGTCCTCGCGCACCGGCATTCCCATGGTGGCGATGAAGTTACGCGGCGCGGCCCATTCAGGGGGGAGGAAGTAGCCAGGATGTGCGAAGCGGGGCCAGCGGATGTTGTGTCGCGCCGCTTCCCCCTCGTGGAGGCGAAAGCGCACCACCGCCGTGGCACCCATCTCGATGGCGGTGATGCAACACTCCGAATCGCCCTGGGCAAAATGCCCATCGCCCGCGGAGTAGAGCGCCCCTTCGACATTGACCGGGATCAGCAGGCGCGAGCCTTTGGTCAATTGTTTGGCGTCGACATTGCCGCAGTTCTCCCGTGGCGGCAGTGTACGCAGACCCTGGCGCGCGATCGCCCCGCCTGATGGCACGGCATCTTCGGGATCGGGGGGAAAGGCGATGCCGCCGCGGGTCACCAAGTCGGCCTCACGCCGTGTCCAGGCCTCCAGTTGGGCATGGGAGGGGGCGATGCCGGCCGTACCCATGAAGGAGCCATTCGGGATGCGGACCCCTGGGATCTGAGGCGACGTGGCCCAGCCATCTTTCATCTCCCAATGCACGAGATAGGGCTCGGTAAATAGGTCGCGCAGGAAGCCGGCGCCGGGGCGGTTTCGGGTCCAGCCCGCGGTCTGCGGGACGATGTCGAGATATTCTATCTCCAGCAGGTCACCCGGTTTGGCTCCCTTGATATACACCGGACCGGTCAACGGGTGAGCCACCTTGGTGTCGAGGCGATTCAGATCGGCCACCGTCATGCTGGGTTTGATCTGGCTATCGGATGCATCGCGGGTTTCCAGGACCACCTCCTCGCCGAGGTCCACCTCCGCGATCGGCGGGATATCGGGGTGCCAGCGGTTATGCCCGAGATGGGGCTCTTCCTTGAGGCGCTTGTTGCGATCAATGGTGACGCTCTTCATGGGGCGCTCCTTTATGGCCTGACTACGACTCGTCATCTGGGAGCTCTAGCCTGCGCAGGATAGGCCAAGACCTGATTCTCGTCAAGCACGAACCGCTCGCCCTTCCCTCCTCAACGCTTATCCTGGCACCTCTCCCCACCAGCGTATCCAGGTCCATTAGCTCTTCTTCGCCAGGAGCGCCAGAGTTTCATAGTCCCGGATCACCTCCCCGCCCATCTGCGCAATCACTCGCCTGATAGCTTCGAAAAATCGCGATCTGTGTGGCTCGGGCATGGCTCGATGGTCCGAGAAGGTCCAGAGCAGCTTCATGTAGTCCTCACCCGAGTACCGTTTCGCCCATGATGTTCGGACTTCTTGGATCTCTCCAAACTGCCCAGAAATGCGTAACGCCTGCCGGTAGGCCTCGCCGGGCCATCGTGGCTGGAGGTTCGCGGTGGAGTCTACGGGGTTGTACTGATTATAGATTGGCTCGGTCGCCTGCCAGAAGGCGCTCCCTTGGGAGCGGTCTGCTGTCCCAACGAGCGCGATGGTGCCTCCTGGCTTCAACAACTCAGCCGCCCGTCTGATGCCGTAGTGCGGTTCAATCCAGTGGATCGCTTGCGCGGCCATGAACATGTCGTAGCTCCCTGGCGTGTCCTGCCAGGCTTCCAAGGCGCATGGCACCACACGGACCCGCGGATAGGGCTGACAATGCTGCGCGGCCAGCCCGGCCAGCCGCTCGCCTTGATCGATGGCCACCATCGTATACCCCCGTTGGGCGAACGGGAGCGTCATCTGCCCCGTGCCACAGCCAACCTCGAAAATACGGCCATGGGCCGGGAGCGCCGCAAAGGCAATAATCTGCTCGACGATTGGTTCAGGGTAGCGCGGCCGCACCTCATCATAGAGCTGGGCTGCGTCATCGAATTGCCGCGTTAAGGCGTTAGACTCAGCCATGCCATACCACCTCCTCACCCCCCGATGTACTCCATCCTCCCGGCGAGCCCCGGCTCTACACGCACGGCAAGGCCCAGGCGTTCGGTCACAAGGAAATTGGCTCTTGGTCACTATGATGACATGGACGGAGTGAAGCTGATTCACCCCGGCCACAAGCGCTGCACACATCGGGTCACGACGGCATCGATCGTATCGTCTGCCCCAATGCGGATCACCACGCACGCTTCATTCGTGGAGGCACGACGTACCCGGTCATTCACCCATTGGCTCCGCGCCATATAGTGGCGAATCAACCGCTCGACATCCGTGCCGCCCTGATGAAAGGAGGTATCGGCCCGCAGCCGTGCCTCCAGCACAGCTTCGTCCACCAGCAGCCAGCAGGCGCGGAGCTGCGGGTGGGTGAACGAAGCTACGCGTGCGGGATCGAGTTGCCAGCCTTCCAGGATCACTGGCCCGGCCCACTGGAGATGCGCGTCGATGACTGCCGCAATCGCTGGCCATAGGGCCTGGTGTTCGCGCATACTATGATGGATCAACGTAGGGGGCGAATGCACGACATAATACGCCCGATAATCCCAGCCGGCCATGGGATGCAGGGCCGGATGCGACTGCGGGCTGGTCACTGCGCGCACGGCGGAGCCCACGTCATCGATGGCGAGCAGCGCATACCCCTTCTGCGCCGCCAGCCGCTTGGCGAGCGTGGTTTTGCCCGAGAACGGGGCTCCCCCAATGACAATCACGTCGGACTCGGCCATCATCGCTCCTCACATAGGCAACGGCCGCCCTTGAGGCGTACTGCGCAAGTTGGTGGTAGCGAAGCGGTGATAGGGGGCTTGGAGTTCATGAGGCATTATGCTCTATGATACCGTGCCCGACTTCACTCTATCTCACCAAAAATGACCAACATGCAGGAAATTTTGGCCAGGTCTGCTGGCGGCCGCTCCTCTGGATCAAAGCGTCCTCACGGTCGCCCTCCCCACAGCGTAGATGCGGCGTCTCGCACGTGCGGGGAGGGGAGGTCTCTGCGCTTTTGGGCGCACCCCTGGCAGGGGGCGCTCGGACAGATTTGAAGCGTGCGGATCAGGAGATTACCGCTGGTCCCTGTTTTGATGAGTTGGATCTCGATGTCGTACATGTGGTTTTCGAAGTCAAACGCTAGGCCTTGGCAGTTGAATACCTCAGACTGCGTCTGAGTCACCGTTGCGACGGGGTAATTGTCGATATTCAGCTCGACGAGAGTCGTTTATCAGTATACGCTTCCCCGCTGTTGTGTTAGGATTCGGCCACATCAGCATCTCAGCGCTCTCACGGAGGGCCCCCGATGGAGCACACGCTGCCCCAACAAATACTCGCCCACGTGGACCAGGCGGCGATGGTTGAGCTCGCCAGTGCGCTCATCTGCATCCCCAGCTTCAAAACCGAGGAGACGCCGGTGGCCCGCTTTCTGGCGGATTTTTTCCACCCACGCGGCTACCAGGTGGATCTACAGGAGATCGAGCCCGGTCGCTTCCAGACCATCGCCACTCTCAAAGGAACCGGGGGTGGGATGAGCCTGATGTTGAATGGCCATATCGACATCAATGCTCTGACCCTGCGCTGGAAACGCGATCCCTGGACGCCTAGCGTAGAAGGGGATTGTCTGTACGGCCATGGCATTCAGAATATGAAGGGGGGCCTGACCAGCATCATCATGGCTGCGGAGGCCGTGCGTCGATCTGGCCTATCGTTGAAAGGGGACCTGGTGGTGGCGTGTGTGGCGGGCGAGACGCAGGGGGGCGAGGGAACACATGCGCTCATGCAGAGCGGCTTACGGACAGATATGGCGGTGGTGGCGGAGCCGTTCGGCGCCGATCATCTCGTAACCGTGCATGCCGGCATCGTGCATATGGCCATTCATACGTATGGCATCACCGGCCATATTGGCCGCCTCGAAGGCACGGTGAACGCCGTGCAGAAGATGACCTCCGTCATCAACGCCCTGCAACATGTGGAGTTTCGCTATACCCCACGTGCCGATTTGCCGGCGTTCCCGCGGCTGAACGTCGGTAGCATCATCGGCGGGCGTGGCAAGGATTATGTGCTGGTCGAGCCGCCGTATATCGCTGATCTCTGCACGATCATCGTGGATGTTCACTTTGTTCCAGGCATGGCGGTTGACGGCATCGTCGCTGATATCCGGCGTGTCCTCGATCCCATAACCGCCAAGGATCCTGAGCTGCGGTACGGGATCGAAATCCCTCCGCCGGAGTTCTTCATAGGTCGTCGGCGCCTGGTTATGGACCCCTTGGATGTGCCGGTAGATTCCGACATCGTGCAGACGGTTGCCCGCCACTACCAGGCCGTGACGGGACGGCTGCCGAAAGCCATCGGCGCTGTCTTGCCCTATTCCTACACCGCCAATGATACGTGCCATCTTTGGAAGGCAGGCATTCCATGTCTGCTCTATGGCCCAGGGGTTATCCGTGGCAATGCCGACGAAGACGACAGTTGCGTCCTCATCAGCGACATGGTCAAGGTCACCAAGGTATTGGCTCTCACGGCCCTGGACGTGTGTAATCGGGAACATATTTGATTTCATGCTGAGCCGAGCGGTACAATGCAGGCAAAGATTTGCTTTTAGACCGCCCAGAATAGCCGACCGAAGGAGACGTATGCCACCCGAGCAAGATATCTTCGTCGATCGGAAACTCCCCGCCTTGGCGCCCTCAGAGGACTGTGAAAGCGTCATGGTGCGTAGCCTCAAGCGGAAGACGCAGCCCTCCGGAACGAGAATCCGCTGGTTAACGATCGGCGAACCGCACCAGTGGATCGCCAATCTGCATCAAGACCATCCTGCGTGAGTTGACCTGTGTGCGCCCGGCATGGGCGCGCAAGTGCACGACGGCCCTCACGACACACCAATCATCCTCAACAGAGCAATCCAGTGGCAGTTGGACCTGAAAGGCCTCGTTTGTCTGGGCATATTGACAGGTGAGGAGGAGACCATGAATCCATTCACCGATACACTCGGTTTTCTCATGCGAGCGACATGGCCGATTTACGTTTTTTGGGTGTTGTTAGTCGGCAGCATCGGGGTCGCGCTCTTCAACCTGGCCTCTGACCCGCCACAGCGCACGCTCCGCCACGTGTGGATGTGGGTGATGCGTCTGTTCATCGGGGGATTATGGTGGCAGCAGACACTATGGAAGTTGCCGCCGACCTATACCGACAATCCGGATGGCGTCTCAGGTGGCTTGCACTACTGGATTGGTGAGATGGTTCAGCATGGCGCTTTTGAGTGGCAGCGTGCATTCGTGGCGCAGGTGATCCAACCGAATTTTTATCTGTTTGCGCCGCAGGTATATGCAGCCGAGGTGATTATTGCGATCTCCGTGTTGCTGGGGCTGTTCACCAAGGTTGGCGGAGTGTTAGGTGCACTGATGGGCCTCAACCTCTGGCTCGGCCTCTATCGTGCGCCATACGAATGGCCCTGGGCCTATTTCTTTCTGATCCTCCTGCAGATCACCTTCGTCGTTTACGCAGCCGGTCGCAGTTTGGGCGTTGATGCTGTGCTCAATCGTCGTGGACAACTTGCACTCAGACCGAAAGGAACCCTGATGCGTCGCCTGACATGGCTCACCTAGAGACTTGCATGCGCCATGATGCCGCCAAGGACTGAGGCTGGAGACGTCTTCGACGATCGTCGCCTCGATTCACCCTGTATAGAGGAGAGAGGACAATGGCCTATTCGGTTGGTGTGGGTTTGACCAACGAGTGTAATCTCCGCTGTCCGCATTGCTATCGCCCGGATGCCGTCATCACCCGCCTCACCGTTCAGGAGATCCAGCGCGTCTGCGAGGCGATCCCGGTCAAGTCGATGAATCTAGGGGTCGGCGAAAACGGTCTGCATCCCGACTACCAAGCCATGCTCGATTACCTATCCAGCCAAGGTATCGTCACCAGCATCACGTCTAACGGGCTCAGCACGGAAATGCTGACCGATGCGGAGCTCGCCCGCTTCCGAAGCGTGGAGTTCTCGCTCGACTTTCCGACCGAGCAAGAGCATGACGCCTTCCGGGGCCAAGGTAATTGGCGTACAGTCATGCAGGCATTGGAGCGTGGCGCGCATTTAGGACTCCCAGTGACGGTAACCTCGGTAATGATGCGCCAGAACTACGACAAGCTCCCCGCGCTCGCACGGGTGGCCGCTTCCTTTGGCGCCAACCTGCGCGTCAACGTCTACCAGCCTTCGAAGACCGATCATTTCAGCGTGAGCTATGAGCAGTTCTGGCAGGGGTTCACGCAACTCCTCGAATCAACCTACCTGGTGGCCACCACTGAGCCGGTCCTGGCAGCGGTGCTGGGTCTTGAGGGCTTTACTGGACCCGGGTGAGGGCGCTCCACGGTCCGGGTGGCACCCGACGGGAGGATTCTTCCCTGCACCTATTGGCCACAGAGTTATTTGACGATCAGCGACCTGGAACAGTTAGGAGAGCAGATCACTGAGACGCCAGAATTCGAGCAGGCGAGGACAATTCCTCGTGCCTGCCAGGGCTGTCCCTGCCAGGGGGGGTGTGCGGGCAGACGTGCGCTGCTGGGCAACATCGAAGAGCCAGACCCCTTTTGCCCCTTCGCGCGCGGAGAGAGCATCACCATTGCGTGGGAGCCCGCAAACGCGCAGGATCTCCCTAAGGCGGGATCGGCGTGTACGACGATCGTGTTGGCTCGGTGAGCCAGAGATGGACCAGATAGCCCCCGGCGACAGCCTCTCCTGGGGTGCGTTCTTTGCAGAAATGTACGATGAGCACTCGCAGCGCTAGGGTGCTTGTCCCATGATCGGTGGGCCCGACCGCCAGGAGGTGCTTAATGCGCCGCCGTGGCGATCGGGTTCAGGCGTGCTATCGCGGTGAATACGGTGTGAGGCGCAAGATGGAATGGCGGCTAACCCGCACTAGGGGGCCGTTCCTTTCCGACTCCGCCCGTGCCTGCTGCCATGCCGGGTCCTCCTGAAACGCGGCAAAGCCCTTTTCCCGCGCTCCCAGGTCAGGATACCCGAGCATATACACCAGGCGGTTGCTAGTGCCGACGTCCTCGGTCCAGTAGGCGACGTTGTCAATGCCGTGCTTCTTGAATAACTGCATGGTATGGTTGGCGAACCGATCGTGCAGGGCCGGCAATTTGCCGGGCATGGCGTCGTAGACGCGCAGTTCATAGATGTTGGACCCCAACTGGGGCTGTGGCGAGTAGGGGGTGAGCCGCATGAAAGCGTTGACCACGTGGTCGACAATGGGGCCAGCCGCTTCGGTTTCCGCCCGCACCTGATGCCAGGCAGGATCGGCCTGGAAGGCGGTCCACTTCTTCTCCCGGTCGGCCATGCTGTCAAAGACGAGGATGTAGGTGAGCTGGTTACTCGTGCCGATCTCGGCGGTCCAGAACCCCAGCATGCCGATGCCATGATTCTTGAAGATGCCCGTGGTGTGCTTGGCAAAGCGATCATTCACAGCCGGGAGCTTGCCAGGCACCGCGGTGTAGGTACGTGCTTCGTAAAGCATCAGACGCCTCCTTCCAGCATATAGAGACACGCGCAGAGTCGAGAGCGCTCTAGCGCTAGGCCTTCATCTCGATGAACTCGAGCTGTACGCCGTCCGGCCCCTCGAAGAAGCATACCCTCCGCCCGCCGGAGATCGAGGTTTGCTCCAGGATGTTGATACCCTGGGTTTTGAGCTTTTCCACCAGGGCATCCAGCTCATCGGTGTCGATGGCGATGTGCTCCATGCCATATTTTTGCTCGCGGGTTTGGCTCTCGATGAAGGTGGTCACGTTGAGCGATAGGCCATGCAGATCCAGGCGATAGCTGCCGTTGCTAGCCCGGTTGACGATCGTGGCGCCCAGCGTGTCGACGTAGAATTTTGCCGTCTTTTCTGGATCCTTGGTCTTCAGATGTACGTGGTTGAGTTTCAACGACATGAGACACCTCCTCGCGTAGTTGGTGAGAACCACCGTTCTCCGACGCCTGCTGCGCGGTTGTCCGGTGGCTACCTTGGAAAGGCTAGAAGCGTGATGACGAAGGCTTGGGCCACATCTTCAACCCATCCCCCCAGACCAATAATCAGCCGCAGGATAGGGCAAGATGCCGCTGACGTCAAGCGCTGCTTTTGGTGAATCTATATGAGTGTGACCAAAATTCGCGGATGGCGAGGTGATCACGCCGCCAACGGTAGGGCCTGGCTGTCCACCCCCTCCGGCACCGGCGCCGAGCTGCCCGA
>Ga0137403_10000088_pt1 | contig 103361 bp, 101 predicted proteins | sample CZOMad2_1_16fung_FD_122057 | JGI IMG/M metagenome (GOLD analysis project Ga0137403, IMG submission 122057) | Vadose zone soil fungal communities from Angelo Coast Range Reserve, California, USA - CZOMad2_1_16fungal (Hybrid Assembly) | ecosystem: Environmental > Terrestrial > Soil > Vadose...
GGCTCAAATGCGCTGCAGCTTTCTGACGATGTTCGCAGCGCAATGGCGGAATTGAAGAAGGGGTTTCCGCAGGGCATCGACTACACCATCGTCTATGACCCAACCACGTTTGTGCGCGACTCCATCAAGGCCGTTATAGAAACGCTGTTTATCGCAGTGCTGCTGGTGGTGCTGGTGGTGATACTGTTCCTGCAAACCTGGCGCGCCTCAATCATTCCGCTCATTGCAGTGCCTATCTCCGTGGTAGGCACTTTTGCTTTGATGCTGCTGTTTGGTTTTTCCATCAATGCGCTATCCCTGTTCGGTTTGGTGCTGTCCATCGGTATTGTGGTGGATGATGCCATCGTGGTAGTGGAAAACGTCGAGCGCAACATCGGGCTTGGTCTTTCTTCACTTGACGCAACCTACAAGGCGATGCAGGAAGTGAGCGGGCCTATCATCGCCATCGCTCTAGTGCTGTGCGCGGTATTTATTCCGATTGCGTTCGTAAGCGGACTGACAGGCCAGTTCTATCGCCAGTTTGCCCTGACCATCGCCATCTCAACGGTGATCTCGGCATTCAATTCTCTCACCCTGTCGCCAGCACTGTCGGCTCTCTTGTTAAAAAATCACGATGCTCCCAAGGACCGATTGACCCGGTTCATGGATGGGGCATTCGGTTGGCTGTTCCGGCCATTCAACCGGTTTTTCAAGAACAGATCGGAAAGCTATTCCAACGGGCTGGGGACTATTTTTACTCACAAGAGCATCGCCATGATTATCTATGTGCTGCTCATGGCGACTACGGTGTTTTTCTTCAGAATGGTGCCCGGCGGTTACGTCCCGGCGCAAGATAAAGCGTATCTTATCGGTATCGCGCAATTGCCCGATGGGGCGTCACTGGATCGTACCGAAGATGTCATCCGTCGCATGTCAGCCATCGCCTTGGATCAACCGGGCGTGGCAAATTCGGTGGGTTTCCCCGGTCTTTCCATCAGCAGTTTTTCCAACGCATCAAATGCTGGCGTTGTGTTCTTTCCGCTCAAAGATTTCAGCGAGCGCAAGGATCCAAACATGTCGGTCGGGGCCATCGCCGGCGCGCTCAACCGGAAGCTGAGTACCATTCAGGACGGCCTGGTTTTTGTGCTGCCACCTCCGCCAATATTGGGTTTGGGCACCAGCGGCGGTTTCAAGATGATGGTGGAAGACCGTGGTGACCTTGGCATCGAAGAGCTTTACCGGCAGACGCAAAACCTGCTCAATAAGGCGCGCAAGTCGGGTGTGATCAACCCTTACCAAACCTACACCAGCCTGCAGATCAACGTACCGCAGCTTTATGCCGATGTAAACCGGGTCGAGGCCAAGCAGAAGGGCGTGGCAATCTCGGATATTTTCGAGACCATGCAGATTTATCTGGGCTCTCTATATGTGAATGACTTCAACCGTTTTGGCCGCACCTATCAGGTAATTGCTCAAGCAGATGCACCATTCCGCCAGAAGCCAGAAGACATTGCGCAATTCAAGACGCGCAACAGCGCAGGCGAAATGGTGCCGCTCGGTTCGTTGATGAAGGTGCAGCAAGGCTACGGTCCGGATCGTGCCATTCATTACAACGCCTATCTCGCTGCCGACGTGAACGGTGCACCGGCACCCGGCTTCAGCTCCGGGCAAACGCAAGCAGTGATGGAAAAACTGGCCAAGGAAAATTTGCCTAACGGGCTAACCTACGAGTGGACTGAGCTTACCTATCAGCAGATTCTCGCCGGGGACACCACGTTATATGTTTTTCCGCTGTGCGTATTACTCGCGTTTTTGGTGCTCACGGCGCTGTACGAAAGCTGGACACTGCCACTGGCGGTAGTAATGATTGTGCCGATGGGGCTGCTATCCGCGATTTTCGGCGTGTGGGCTTTCGGTCACATTGGCAAGGGCGGCGACAATAATATTTTCACCCAGATTGGCTTCATTGTTCTGGTCGGGCTTGCCTGTAAAAACGCCATCCTGATTGTCGAATTTGCCCATGAAATGGAAAGGCATGGCATGAACGTGGTCGAGGCCGCGAAGGAAGCAGCCCGCGTCCGTTTGCGGCCAATCTTGATGACTTCCATCGCCTTTATTGCCGGCGTGCTGCCGCTGGTGTTCTCCTCTGGGGCTGGCTCGGAAATGCGCGCAGCGATGGGCGTTGCGGTGTTTGCCGGCATGATTGGCGTGACGCTGTTCGGCCTGAATCTGACGCCGCTGTTTTACGTGCTGTTGCGCAGTCGAGTGATGAAACAGCAGCAGGCGAGGAGGGATAGCCATGAATAAGCCAATACTAGCCATGCTGAGTGTGCTGATCGTCGGCTGCACTGCGGTGGGTAAAGATTATGTGCGACCCGACTTGGCCGTGGACAAAAGCTTTGTCAATGCCACGCTCAATGGATTTTCGGAGCAGGGCATTGAGCAGGAATTCTGGAAAGGCTTTAATGACGACTTGCTGAATTCGCTGATTGATGAAGCGCGCAAATCCAACCACGACCTGCGTATCGCCAAGGCCAATTTGCGCGAAGTGCGGGCATTGCGCCGAGAGGTGGGTTATGACCAATTCCCCACGGTCACGGCAAACGCCGCCTACACCAAATCAAAACAGAGCCTGAACCAATTTGGCGGATTTACCGGCATTGAGCTTAAAAGCGAAGCCTACACTGCCAGCTTTGACGCCATTTGGGAGCTGGATATTTTTGGCCGGGTGCAACGTGGCGTGCAGGCAGCGGATGCCGATGTAGCCGCCACCGAAGCCGGTCTCAACGATGTCGAGATCAGCGTGGCAGCTGAAGTGGCGCGGGAATATTTTCAACTGCGCGGCTTGCAAAAACAACTCGACACAGCCAAACAGAATTACAACAACCAGCAGCAGACCTACGAATTGACCGTGGCGCGGCTCGATGCGGGACGCGGCACCGAACTTGACCGGGCGCGTGCCAAAGCGCAATTGGATACAACCCTGTCGACGATTCCCACATTTGAGGCCTCGGTAGCGCAGGCGATTTATCGGCTCAGCGTGCTGACCGGGCAGCAGCCTGTGGCGCTTGCGCCACGTTTGACGGAGGCGCAACCATTGCCGTCACTGCCTTCGCTGATCAATGTGGAAACGCCCGACGCGCTGCTGCGCCGTCGCCCGGATATCCGTCGCGCCGAGCGCAGCCTGGCGGCGCAAACCGCGCGCATCGGCGTGGCTACTGCCGATCTTTTTCCACGGGTAACGCTAGGTGGCGACGTTGGCTTCAATGTCCGCACTCTGGCGGATGTAGGCAAGAGCGGCAGCGATATTTACAGCTTTGGCCCGAACATTTCCTGGGCATTCCTTAACCTCGGACGCGTGCGTGCCGGCATCCAGGCCAGCAAAGCACGCACCGATGCGGCATTGGCACTCTACGAACAAACCGTCTTGCGCGCACTGGAAGAAACCGAAGGTGCGCTCATCGGCTTCAATCGTGCTGAGGCGCGCAAAGTGTCGTTGCAGAGTGCAGCAGAACAAAGCGAAATTGCGGCGCGTTTGGCGCGGGAACGGTTTGATGCGGGCGTGACGGATTTCCTCACTGTGCTGGATGCAGAGCGACGTCTGCTTGAAGACCAGAACCAACTGGTGCAAGGGCAGACAGCGGCGGCGGTGTCACTGGTGGCCGTGTACAAGGCGTTGGGCGGGGGCTGGAAGTCGGCAGGGAATTAACACCGGTGCGTTAGTGAACTGTGCGACTTACTGATTGGGGTCGCTTCAGAAAACGGAAAATAAAGCACGCTAAGCCGGTTGCAGCGGTCGTAGCGGCCTGAACTTGCCCGCGCCGATCTTGGCGCTGCTGCGCCAGAGGTAATCGCCGGTCAGGTTGATGTGTTCCCAGCCCAGCGGCGACAGGTACTGCAACAGCGCCTCATCGGCGGTATGGCCGTTACCACGCAACGCATGCGCCGGATGCCTTGTCCGTGAATACCCTGCCAACCTCGACATGCTCAAGTTGCCCGTCCAGGTTCTGGTCGAAGCTGCTGACCCGGACGTAGCCGATGCGTTGCCCCCGCAAGATGCCTCCAAATGCGAAAATGTCAGGAAGAAATCCATGACCTTTCGAGGCATGTGTCAATAAACGCCAAAGCGAACTCTATTCTGACGTTTCGGAGCGATCTACCCTGACATCAGGATAGAGAACGCTTCAACCTAAACCGCCAGCGACAGGTGCGGTGTCCGGTTCGGCTAAGGCTTTGGCGCGCGCCTCAAAGCGTTGGTAACACTCCAGCCCGCAGAAGTGTTTGACGTATTCGGCCCCTTCCGGGGTGAAAGCAGCATCGAGCGGAATTTCCTTACAGCACACGCAGCAGTTGATGGCAGTGGGATTGTTGGCGCTCATGGTGCTACTCCTCCAGCGGGTGACGAATTCGCCGAATGCCTCGGCCGGCATCGGCTTGGCAAACAGAAAGCCCTGCACCGCGTCGCAGCCGGCTTGTCGTAACAGTTCGAGGCTGGCTGGCGTCTCCACGCCCTCGGCCACCACGCTCATTCCCAGCCCATGCGCGAGTTGAATCACTGCATGCACAATGGTCTGGTCGCGGGCATCGTCCGCGAGTCCCGCGACGAACGACTGATCGACCTTGAGCGTGGTGATCGGGCAGCACTTCAAATGTTGCAGGCAGGAATAGCCTGTCCCGAAATCGTCGGCCGCGAAGCGCACGCCGATGGCGCGCAGCGCATCCAGGACAGGGAAAATCGCCGGATCGCCGAAGGCGGCCGATTCGGTCAGTTCGATTTCCAGATACTCGGCGGGCAAGCCGACCTCCGCCAACATTCGTTGCACCTGGTCGTTGAAGTCTGGCCCGACCTGGCGAGCGGATGCATTGATGGCTAGGCGGAACGGCCGCCATTGCAGCGGCTCCCAGTCGTGCATCTGGCGACACAGGCTTCGCGCAGCACCCATGCACCGATTTCCGCCATCAGGCCGGACGACTCCGCCACGGGCAGGAACTGGCCCGGCGGCAACAGGCCGAGACTCGGATGCCGCCAGCGCAACAGCGCCTCCGCGCCGGCAATCTCGCCACTGCGCAGATCGACAATCGGCTGGTAGTGCAGCTCAAGCTGTCCGCGCTCGGCGGCCTGTGCCAGTTGCGTCAATGTCCATTCCATTGGTTGGGAATTGGTCATGATCTTTCCTTGAAGGCCCGAAGCAGCCGCATCACGGACAAGACAAACAAGCCCGTCAACGCGAAGGCTGCAACACCCCAATGCTCCCCGATAAAAGCGCCGGCGGTCGTACCGACCAGCACGGCGGCGAGAATCGGCAGATGGCAGGGGCAGGTGAGCACGGCCAGCGCGCCCCACAGGTAGCCGGCGAACGGCTTGTGCGGCTCGGCCGGCGCGCTCGGGGCGGTTCATGGCAAACTCTCCGCTTGCTGTGCGGACTCGATGGGCATTGTGGCCAACTGCCTTTCGACGCTAGCCAGAGCCTCGTGCCGGCGTTCGACGATCTGACGCAGCACGGCAAGCTGCGCTGCCGCACCGTCGCCGTCCGCAGCATCCAGCGCCCGACACAACCGCGTCAGTGCGTCCAGGCCGATGCCCACCTCAAAAGCGGCCCGTGCCCACCTCAAAAGCGGCCCGCACGAAACACAGGCGTTGCAAAGCGGCGGCATCGAACAAGCCGTAGCCACCCGTGGTGCATGCGACCGGCCGCAACAATCCTCGCAGCGTGTAGTCACGCACCACATGCACGCTCACTCCGGCATCATGGGCCAGATGAGATACCGTATAGGCGTTCACAATGGTCTCGATTACGTACTCTGTGACAGCGTTTGATTGAGCTTCTGCCCGACGCGGAATGCGTCTTCAACACAAACGACAATGGTTCCTTTGTGCTTCGCAGCCCAACCGTCTGCCACCGAGGTGGAGGCAAAGAAGTGCACATGGCAGCAAAAAGCGCCGCGGACATCGGATGACGCGTCCGGCAGCACGAGCGACACCGCCGCACCCTCCGGATTAACATTGCGCACTTCGTCCGGTGTAACCGTGAGCGAAACCGATGCACCCGTTGCAGCGCAGTGCGATTGGACACATGCGGTCTTGCCGATCAGGGCCGGGAACATCAAGGCGTCGAGCGCACACCAGGTGTAAAGACGACGACCATCAATTTCAAAGACGTGAGGCGTTTCACGCAGCGTCAGGCCCATGCCGACGATGTTCCCATCATCGTCATACTCGGTGTTGGGAGTTTGGTCGAGTGCCGCTGCGACCCTACCAAGAGGCCAACCAAGCACGGCCGCGAGTTTTTCCCGCGAGACGGGGCTTCCTTTGGCAATCTCGCGAAGCAGCGGAAGTAAGAGATCTGCCGAACCATCTTTATTACGTAGAAGGTTGGCGGTCGAGAGGCGTTCGGCGATTTCGACGAAAGTTGAGGTTTCCATAGTTTGGCGCCTTGTTGGTTTGGGTTGGTCAGCCCGCGCAGCACGAAAGCTGCTTCACGTCTTTAGTGAAGGTCTGTGCTGCCAACTTCAACCCCTCGACCATCGTCAGATAGGGGAACAACTGATCGGCCAGTTCTTGTACCGTCATGCGGTTACGTATGGCGAGCACCGCTGTCTGAATCAGCTCCCCCGCTTCCTGGGCCACGGCCTGTACGCCGATGAGTCGCCCGCTACCTTCCTCGATGACCAACTTGATGAAGCCGCGTGTGTCGAAGTTGGCGAGCGCACGCGGCACGTTGTCCAAGGTTAAGGTGCGGCTGTCAGTCTCGATGCCATCGTGATGCGCTTCCGCTTCGCTGTAGCCTACGGTGGCGACCTGCGGATCGGTGAACACGACTGCCGGCATCGCAGTCAGATTGATGGCAGCTTCCCCGCTTGTCATGTTGATGGCCGCACGGGTGCCGGCAGCTGCCGCCACATAGACGAATTGCGGCTGGTCAGTGCAGTCGCCGGCCGCATAAATGTGCGGCGTACTGGTGCGCATACCTTTGTCGATGACGATGGCTCCCTGCGCGTTGACAGCGACACCCGCCGCTTCCAGTGCCAAGTTGCGCGTGTTCGGTGTCCGGCCGGTTGCGATCAGCAGCTTGTCGGCGCGTATTTCACCGTGTCCCGTGGTCAGCACGAATTCGCCGTTCACATGTGCAACCTGGCTGGCTTGCGTGTGTTCCAGCACCTTGATTCCTTCGGCACGGAAGGCGGCTGTAATGGTTTCGCCGATGGCTGGGTCTTCGCGGAAGAACAGCGTGCTGCGCGCCAGGATCGTGACCTGGCTGCCAAGCCGAGCGAAGGCTTGCGCCAGTTCAAGCGCGACCACCGACGATCCGATCACGGCCAAGCGTTCGGGAATGGTGTCGCTGACCAAGGCCTCGGTCGAAGTCCAGTAGGGTGACTCTTTCAAGCCCAGAATCGGCGGCACGGCCGGACTGGCACCCGTGGCGACTAGGCAGCGGTCGAACGCCACCACGCGCTCGCCGCCATCGTTCAAACGGACGGCTAGGCTCTGGCCGTCCTTGAAACGTGCATCACCATGCAGCACGGTGATGGCTAGGTTGCCGTCCAGAATTCCCTCGTACTTGGCGTGGCGCAGCTCATCGACGCGGGCCTGCTGCTGGGCCAATAGTTTGCTGCGGTCAATCGCAGGGGCGGTCGCTGCAATGCCGTTGTCGAATGGACTTTCACGGCGCAAATGGGCGATATGGGCGGCACGGATCATGATCTTGGACGGTACGCAGCCGACATTGACGCAGGTGCCGCCAATGGTACCGCGCTCGATCAGAGTGACGTGCGCGCCTTGCTCGACGGCCTTCAGCGCCGCCGCCATTGCAGCGCCGCCGCTACCGATCACGGCGACCTGCAACTGGCGCTCGCCATCGCTGCCCTTATCGGCGGCCCCCATCCAGCCGCGCACCTTGTCGAGCAGACCGCTACGGTTCTCAGGCGGCGGAGCATCGGCGAGATGAAATCCCAGACCGACACCCCGACCATCAAGGCTAGGCCGACGTACATCAGGTTCGCTGTCCACCAGTTGCCGAGCAGCCAAACCGTGGCTGCGAACACGATGGTCGGCCCGATCATGCCGAGCAGGCTGCGATGCCATTGCCGGTGGCTCAGCTAGCCCAACGCGTTTGCCACGAAAGCGAGCACGGCAAACAGCGGCAGCAGCCAGCTGATAAACAGTCCCTCATACTGGCTCAGAAAGCCCAGCCCGATGGCTGCGCCGAAACTGACGATAGCTGGAAAGCACGCCGCGCAGCCCATCGCGGACACGACGCTGCCGAGCGCCCCGGTTTTATCGGCGATGCGTGTAATCAAGCCCATGGTGTCGCACTCACTGCTTGACGCCGGACGGATAGCCTGCGTCTTGGGTCGCTTTGGTCAGCTTCTGCACGCTAGTCTTGGCATCGTCGAAGGTGACGACGGCCTCACGCTTGTCGAAGTTAACGTCAGTCTTGCTTACGCCCTCGACTTTGGAGAGCGCTGTCTTGACCGTGATCGGGCAGGCGGCGCAAGTCATGCCCGGTACCGCCAGCGTGACGGTTTTAGTAGTGGCCCACACGGGGGCAACAACGGCGATGAGAACGAGGGAAGCAAATAGTTTTTTCATGGTAATCTCCAGTTAGTAAAACAAAGGAAGGACGTAGGGAAATCCGAGCGCAACCAGTACCAGCGCGGCCACGATCCAGAAAATCAGCTTGTAGGTGCTACGCACCTGCGGAATCGCGCATACCTCGCTTGGCTTGCAGACTTGCGCTGGTCGGAAAATGCGCCGCCAAGCGAAGAACAACGCCACCAGTGCCGCAACGATGAAGAGCGGTCGATACGGTTCCAGCACTGTCAGATTGCCTATCCACGCGCCACTGAACCCTAGGGCGATTAGAACCAGCGGCCCCAGGCAGCAGGTCGAAGCGAGAATGGCAGCCAGCCCGCCGGCAAAGAGGGCGCCGCGCCCGTTTTGTGGTTCAGACATGTGTTTACCCTATCGAAAATAGAAGTAATGGTGTAACCTTACTTCCGTATCCGTGTACGGAGTCAAGCGATATGCAAACTATTTTTGAGAATCTGACCATTGGCACTTTTGCCAAGGCGGCTGGGGTCAACGTAGAGACCATCCGGTTCTATCAGCGCAAGGGCTTGTTGCCTGAGCCGAACAAGCCCTATGGCAGCATCCGCCGGTATGGCGAGGCGGATGTGACGCGGGTGTGTTTCGTGAAATCAGCCCAGCGGCTGGGCTTCAGCCTAGACGAAATTGCCGAACTGCTTAAATTGGATGATGGTACTCACTGCGATGAAGCCAGCCACTTGGCCGAGCACAAGCTCCAAGACATGCGCGAAAAGATGGCCGACTTAGCGCGCATGGAAACCGTGCTATCCGAGCTTGTGCGTGCCTGCCATACCCGGAAGGGGAACATTTCCTGTCCGCTAATTAAGTCGCTGCAAGAGAACCGGACAGTGCCAGCGTGACGTCGTAGAGAGGCGACTACGCTTTAGCGTGCTTTATTTTCCGTTTTCTGAAGCGACCCCTGATTCACTATTTCCCTCAGTCCACTCATCAAGTGGACGTTCTAAAGCGTGCTCCTTATATCCGACATTAGACCGTTTTCACCAACTGGAGACTTACGTGACAGAAAAGACGATAAATAAACTGACGCTAGCTCAACAGCAGCTGGAAACGGCTATCGGTCTTTTCGTGAGCCGAAGGGATAGGATCTCTGCGATCTCTCTTGCAGGCGCCGCTGACGGGATCCTGCATGGCCTTGTTCTCAAGGCCGGCAAAATCCCCTTCGCGGACTATGCAATGGGCGTTAGGGATACCTTGTCCGGTCAGATTCCTGCAAGAGCGAAATTTGCTAAGCACATCAACGACCAGCTAAATATTAATGACCTGAAACATATGGACGAAGGCGAACCACCGGAAATCACCTTTGATCCAGATACCTCCGCTCTCGGTGCGATCCTAAAAGCCATCGCCAACCACCACCAATTGGCACCGGAGCACCCAGCCTTCATTAAGGCGATGCTCCAATGGGCTTGGAGGTTCTATGACGGCGAGAAGATCGTTGAGGATACACCATATGTAAAACCTGCTGGCGAGAAGCTTATGCAGCGCTATGTGGATCGACCGGATGAGATCAAGAAGATGGAGTCACGCTTTGCGAAAAGAGACCAAGACGTCACAAAGAATGGTGAAAAGTAGTCGGGGAAAATGTTGAACGTCTACGCCATAACCCCGCAATCTACCGGTCTGCGCAAAAAACGTGTAGGCCAGTGATTTTGAGCGCCAGCATTTGATGTGCCACTATACTGGTCAATCATCCCCCAAATCCTGTCCGGGAAACAATGCTTCGGTATAGCCAAAGTCACGCAAGTCTGGGATTCGCATCGGATACAAAATCCCATCGAGATGGTCGCATTCGTGTTGCACCACGCGGGCATGCAATCCGCTGACGGTTCGATCAATCGCAGTGCCGTATTCGTCGCGGCCCTGGTAACGGATGCGGACAAAGCGCGGCACTTTGCCACGCATGCCCGGCACGCTTAAACAGCCTTCCCAGCCTGCTTCTGTTTCATCATCCAGAACGGTAACGACCGGGTTGATCAGCACGGTGTCCGGCACGCTTTCCGCGTCCGGATAACGTGAATTTCGCTGCACACCAAATATCACCACGCGCAGACCCACACCGATTTGCGGCGCGGCCAGACCCGCACCTTCCAATGCCTGCATGGTTTCACGCATGTCCACTAGCAGCGCGTGCAAGTACGGCGTATCGAACTGAGTGACCGGTATGGCGTGTTCCAACAAGCGTGGGTCACCCATACGTAAAACGGTTTTAATGGTCATAAGGGATTTTCATGATTATTGACTACACACGCCAGAATGCTGCGCACCTGCACCATGGTTGCTTTGGCGGTGGCATTCACATTTTCTACATTGATGCCGGTCGCGCTGTCGCCGCGACCCGCCGCATAATTTGCGACGACTGCGATGGTTGCGTAATTCAGCCCCAGCTCTTTTGCCAAGGCGGTTTCAGGCATACCGGTCATGCCCACCATGTCGGCGCCATCGCGTTCGTAACGGTTGATTTCGGCGATGCTGTCCAGACGCGGGCCTTGTGTGGCGGCATACACGCCGCCATCCAGACAAGTTTGTTGGGCGGCTTGCGCGCTCAGTAAAATCCGCGCACGCAGCTCGGCGCTGTAGGGCAGGGTGAAATCGGCGTTGCTGTAGGGTTTGTCACGCGCCTCAAAAAAAGTCGCATCGCGGCCATGAGTGTAATCAATGATTTGATCGGGCACCACGATCACGCCGGGTTTGAGGTCAGCACGAATGCCGCCCACGGTTGCCACTGAAACAATCGCGCTCACCCCTTGCTCGCGCAACACCCAAAGATTGGCGCGGTAATTCACCAAATGGGGAGGGATGGTGTGGCCGTAACCGTGCCGCGCCAGAAAAATCACCTCGTGCTGATTCAGTGTGCCGAACAAAAATGCCCCGGACGGCTCTCCATAAGGAGTGCGCATCACTTGCCGATGCGTGATTTTGAGATTGGCCAACTGTGTCAGGCCACGTCCGCCGATGATCGCTAACATTTTTTGGCAGCTTTCATTGTTTTCCCTTTACCGCATAAATGGCGGGCAAATTACGCCACGCGCCTTGAATATCCATACCATAACCGAACACAAAGCGATCCGGCAATTCCATGCCGACAAAATCTGCTTGTATCGGTTTGGCTCTACCGTGCTGCTTGTCTGCGAACACCGCGCAATAAAATTTGTTTGCGCCCAGCTCCATCACACGTTCTCGCAAGGCCGCCATGGTGTGGCCTTCATCGAGAATATCATCAAGCAACAGCACCACACGACCGCGCACATTTTCATGCGGCGCAACTTTCCATTTGATCTGTCCGCCATGTTGCGCATCGTTATAGCGCGACACATGCACATAGTCGAAGTCCAGCGGGAAATTAAGCAGCGGTAACAGTTGCCCGCTGAATACCACTGCGCCGCCCATCACGGACAATACCAGCGGATGAGTATCTGCCAGCTCGGTGTTGATTTGCTGTGCGACGCGCTGCAAAGCCGCCTGAATTTGTTCAGCGGGATACAGTAATTCCGCTTCTTGCAAAATTTGCCGCGCCCGTTGCATGGACACACTCATGGTTTATTTAAGCGTCTTCAGGTAAGCGCCAAATTGATTGCGCACTTCAGGATGCTTCAGCCCGAAAGCTACGCTCGCCTCAAGATAGCCGAGCTTGGAGCCGCAATCATAGCGCGTGCCCTGGAAACGGTAGGCCAGCATTTTTTCTTCCTGTATCAATGTGGCAAGACCATCGGTTAGCTGGATTTCCGCGCCTATTCCAGCGGACACTTTTTTCAAATAATGAAAAATACGCGGCGTGAGTATGTAGCGCCCCACCACAGCCAGGGTGGAAGGCGCAACGTCAGGCTGTGGCTTTTCCACAATGCCGTGCACTTGCTCCAAACCGGTATGCACCGGTGTGCTGCTGACGATACCGTATTGGCCGGTCTGTTCGCGCGGCACGTCCAACGCCCCCAGAATCGAACATTGATGTTGCTCAAATACATCCACCATTTGCTTGATAACAGGGGTGGTTGCGTCAATCAGATCGTCGGCCAGAATCACCGCGAACGGCTCGTCCTGAACCACTGGTTGCGCGCATAACACCGCATGTCCCAAGCCTAACGGCTCGGTCTGACGGATGTAGATGCAATTGATATGTGCGGGTATCACTTCGCGCACCACCCGCAGCAAAGCTTCTTTGCCACGCATTTCCAACTCGGCTTCCAGTTCATAGGCTTTATCAAAGTGGTCTTCAATCGCACGTTTGTTGCGCCCGGTGATAAACACCATATCGGTAATACCGGCTGCCACTGCTTCTTCCACGGCATATTGAATCAGTGGTTTATCCACGATCGGCATCATTTCTTTAGGGCTGGCTTTGGTGGCCGGCAGAAAGCGGCTGCCCATGCCCGCAACTGGAAACACGGCTTTGGTGATTTTTTTCATGGTAGGATCATCCTGACAGTGTGTTGATGAAAGCAATTTTTCATGCGTTGGTGGCGGCCTCATCCTGCTCCAGTAACATGCCGATTTCAGCCAGCGGCGGCAATTCTTGCAGGGCACGCAAATTCAGGTCATCGAGTAATTGTTTGGTGGTGGCCAATAATTCCGGCTTGCCCGGCGCATCACGTGTGCCGACTACTTCTATCCAGCCGCGTGTTTCCAGCGTCTTGAGAATGTGTGCAGACACTGCTACGCCGCGTATTTCTTCGATGTCACCACGGGTGACGGGCTGATGGTAAGCGATAATGGCGAGTGTTTCCAACACTGCGCGCGAATAGCGCGGCGGTTTTTGCGGCTTGAGTTTATCCAGGTGGATTTGCATATCCATTCGGGTGCGAAATTGCCAGCCACTCGCCACGCGGCGCAATTCCACCCCTCGGTCTTGCCAGCTTTGCGACAGCTCTGTCAGCAAAGTTTCCAGCTGGTGATTTTCCAGTGGTGTATCGCTCAATTTTTTAAGCTCGCTCAGCGGTAATGGCTCGGCACTGGTCAATAACGCGGTTTCCAAAATACGCACGAATTGGTGCATGTCCGGCTGCGGCATAGTTGGCATGACATCCGATGGTGTAATTTCACTCAGCGGTAATGGCGCGACTGGTTCGGACATAAATACTCCCCAAGGTTTCGTGTTGCTGGATTTCCACCAGATATTCTTTAGCCAATTCGAGAATGGCAATGAAGGTAACCACCAGTTTTGGCACACCGCTGGACACATCGAACAGTTGGTTGAATTCGACAAATTCACCGCCCTGCAGACTGCGCAGGATGTGCGTCATTTGCTCACGTACCGATAGCTGTTCGCGCAGCACTTTGTGGTGCGTGGTGAGTTTTGCCCGTGTCAGCAAGCCTAACCAGGCCAAACGCAAATCTTCCACGCTGACTTCGGGCAGGCGTTCCTGAACGGTGCGCTCAATCAATACCTGCACAATCTCAAACTCACGTCCAGCCAGCGGCAACTCATTCAGTTGTTGCGCGGCTTGTTTCATTTGCTCATATTCAAGCAGGCGGCGCATCAACTCTGCGCGCGGGTCTGCGCCATCTTCCTCGTTGATTTTGGGTGGGCGCGGCAACAACATGCGCGACTTAATCTCGATCAACACAGCTGCCATCAACAGGTATTCAGCCGCCAGTTCCAGACGATTCTGCTGCATCATTTCGATGTAGCTCATATATTGGCGGGTCAATTCCGCCATTGGAATGTCCAGCACATCAAGATTGTGTTTGCGTATCAGATATAACAGCAGATCCAGCGGACCCTGAAAATTTTCCAGCACCAGCTCCAGTGCATCCGGTGGGATGTATAGGTCCAGCGGCAACTCCAGCAGCGGTTCCCCGTGAATACGGGCAACAGGATTGGGTTGAAGTTGCAGGTTATTCATCGTTGTTTAACTATAGTTCAGTCCAATTGCTTCACGCACATCACGCATGGTCTCGGAAGCGAGTTTCCGCGCTTTTTCACAACCATCAGCGATGATATTACGCACCAGTGTCGGGTCGTCCAGATACATCTGAGCACGTTCACGCATGGATTGTTGTTCGCCAAGCACCGCGTCTATCACCGGTTGCTTGCATTCGATACAGCCTATACCGGCACTGCGGCAGCCTTTGACCACCCATTGTTTGGTCGCTTCGTTGGAATACACTTGATGCAACTGCCATACCGGGCACTTATCCGGGTCACCCGGATCGCTGCGGCGGATACGCGCCGGATCGGTCGGCATGGTGCGGATTTTCTTCGCTACGCTGGCTTCGTCTTCACGCAAGCTGATGGTGTTGTTATACGACTTGGACATCTTTTGCCCATCCAGTCCGGGCATTTTGGAAGCAGCGGTGAGCATCGCTTGTGGCTCGGACAAAATCATTTTACCGCTGCCTTCCAGATAGCCAAACAGACGCTCGCGGTCACCATGACTCAAACTTTGCTGCTCATCCAGTAGCGATTTGGCAGACTCGAGTGCCTCGTCATCCCCCTGTTCCTGGTAGCGTATGCGCAGTTCGTCGTACAACTTTGCTTTTTTACTGCCGAGTTTTTTGACTGCCGCTTGCGCTTTTTCCTCAAAACCGACTTCACGCCCATAAACATGATTGAAGCGCCGCGCAATTTCACGGGTGAATTCGATATGCGGAACCTGGTCTTCGCCGACCGGCACATGAGTTGAGCGATAAATCAGAATATCCGCGCTTTGCAGCAGCGGGTAGCCGAGAAAACCATAGGTGCTCAAATCTTTTTCGGACAGTTTTTCCTGTTGATCTTTATAGCTGGGCACGCGCTCCAGCCAGCCCAACGGAGTAATCATCGACAGCAATAAATGCAATTCAGCGTGTTCCGGCACTCTGGATTGGATGAACAGGGTGGCATGTGCCGGATCAACTCCGGCTGCCAGCCAATCTATCACCATATTCCAGACGCTTTGCTCAATGACTTGCGGCGCGTCGTAATGAGTCGTCAAGGCATGCCAGTCGGCAACAAAAAACAGGCACTCGTATTCGTGCTGCATTTGCACCCAATTTTTCAGCACACCATGATAATGCCCCAGATGCAGGCTGCCGGTAGGGCGCATTCCAGACAACACACGATCAGTAAACATGTTTCCTCACAGTTGCTTAAATTCCAAATAACAGTCTGATTATTCCATATGTCAGGCTGATGAACGGCGTGAGTATAAAACTTAACACCGGTGTAATCGCCAGAAAAATGAGGATGAACATGCCATAAGGCTCAATTTTGGATAACTGAAACGCCTGGCGATAGGGTAGCAGACTGACCGCGACCCGCCCGCCATCCAGTGGCGGCAACGGTAACAGATTCAACACCATCAAGATGATATTGATGCTCATGCCGATGGATGCCATTTTAAGCAATGGCTCGGCAAAATAGCTTTCCGGAAATAGTAAACCCAGTTTGTAGGTTAACGCCCAGCCGAATGCCATGATCAGGTTAGAGGCAGGTCCGGCAATCGCCACCCACAGCATGTCTTTTTTGGGGTTGCGTAGTGCAGAAAAATTGACCGGTACAGGCTTCGCCCAACCAAACAAAATGCCGCCTAGTGATAACGACAGCAACGGAAACAAGATCGTACCCACCGGATCAATATGCCGCAGCGGGTTGAGGCTGATACGGCCTTCCTGATGCGCGGTCATATCACCAAAATAGCGCGCCACGTAGCCATGTGCGGCTTCATGCACAGTGATCGCGAACAAAATCGGTATGGCGCCGATGCTGATGGTTTGTATTAACTGATCTGGTTGCATTGGGTTCCTGTCATTGTGGTATTCCAAATGGGGCAATCGTGCCTTTGCCGAGCCGTAATAAAACTGGTGTGTCGCCGGTCAAATCGATCATAGTGGTGAAGCCCATGCCCGCCGCGCCTGAATCAATCACCACTTCGACTTGTTTTTCCAGCCGTTCACGTATCAATTCTGCATCATTCAAGGGGCTGTCTTCATCCGGCAAAATCAGCGTGGCACTGACCATCGGTTCGCCTAATTCTTCCAGCAGCGCCAGTGCCACGGCATGATCGGGAACGCGTATGCCTATCGTACTGCGCTTGGGATGTTGCAGACGCTTGGGCACTTCTTTGGTTGCTTCCAGAATAAAGGTGTAATTGCCCGGCGTGTTGGCTTTCAATAAGCGAAATTTGACATTATCCACCCGCGCATATTTCGATATTTCGGACAAGTCACGGCACATCAGGGTCAAATGATGGTTCTCGTCTAATTGGCGTATCTGACGGATGCGTGTCACAGCGTTTTTGTCGTCAAGGTGGCAACCCAACGCATAACTGGAGTCGGTAGGATAAACCACGATGCCGCCTTCGCGCAGCATGGCAGTAGCCTGCCGTATCAGGCGTAAATTGGGGTTGCTGGAATGTATGGTAAAAAATTGCGCCATGCGGTCAGTGCAACTGCAGCGCCTCCCAAACTGGTCGGCAATTCACGGGAAAGTCTGGCAATCTACCCATGTCGCGATAACTTTCTCCCGGGCCGTGAAAATCCGAGCCGCAAGATGCAAGTAAATTAAACGCTTCGGCATAACGGGCGAATTCGGCATATTGCGCCGGCGTGTGACTACCTGTCACAACTTCCAGCGCTTGCCCGCCGGATTCGACAAATTCGCCAAGCAATTCATGCATGGTCTGCTTGCCCATTCCATTACGTCCGATCATATAGCGTCCCGGATGCGCCAGCACGGCCAAACCACCGCTGTCGCGTATCCAGGTTATCGCGTCTTGCAAAGACGCCCATTTATGCGGCACGTAACCTGGCTTGCCTTTTACCAGATAGTGCTTGAACACGCTCTTCACGTCCTTGCAATAGCCGGCTTTGACCAGATACCGGGCGAAGTGGGTGCGACCTATCACATTGGGATTTTCCGCATATTGATACGCACCCAGCAACACACCGTTAATGCCGGTTTTTGTTAATTCATCGGCCATTTTTCTGGCGCGCTCACCACGCCCACTTCGCACGCTCTGCAATCCTTCTGCGAGTGGTTTGTAAGCAGGATCGATATTCAAGCCGACGATGTGCAAAGTGTGGTTACGCCAGGATACGGATATCTCAACACCATTGATAAAAATCATGCCACGCTCCACGGCAACCGCGCGGGCTTCATCCAGACCCGCCAGATCATCATGGTCAGTCAGCGCCAATACCTTTACCCCACGTTCGAAAGCCCGTTCGACTAATTGGGTGGGCGTGAGCGTGCCATCAGAGATAATGGAATGGCAATGTAAGTCATAATCTAACATTGAATTTTAGGCAATTGAGCGCACAACCATCGACTTGGCTGGCATGTCCAGACGGATTAAACGTGCGTATCCTGAGATCACGCAGCAGCGCCTTTTTTCATTTCTTTACCCTGTTCGGCGCGCTTGCGTCGCACCTCCTTGGGGTCAGCAAGCAGTGGGCGATAAATTTCGACGCGGTCCTTATCACGTAACGTGGCGTCGTTTCTGGTTAATTTCCCGTAGATACCCAGTTTATTTATTGCCAGGTTGATCGCGGGGTATTGCTCAAGAATGCCACTGGCTTGAATGGCTTGCTCTACGGTTGTTTCCGGCAAAACAGATAACTTATAAAGTTTTTGCTCGCCGGGCAGGGCATATACTATTTCGACTTCGATTCTGTCACTCATTCTTCGTATAAACCTTTTCTGCGCGGCGGATAAAAGCATCCACCAAACTGTTAGTAATGTAATGAAACACCGGCCCGACCAGCTTTTCCAGGAGCTTGCCAGAAAACTCATAATGCAGGCGGAGTTCTATTTTACAGGCTGAATCGTTCAATGGGATAAATCGCCAGCAACCATCCAGATGCCGGAATGGCCCGTCCTGTAAGGTTATATTGATTTGATTGGGCGGGGTGCGTACATTTTCAGTAGTGAAATGCTGCCTGATATGGTGATAATTGATATGTACCGTGGCACGCTGGGTTTTACCGTCCACTTCGCTGACACTTGCGCCACAGCACCACGGCAGGAATTGCGGGTAATCTTCGACACGGTCGACTAAACTGAACATCTGTTCTGCACTATAAGAAACCAGCACCGATTTTTCCACGAAAACCATCGCTTAGCTAAAAGTTGTAAAAGCAAAGGCTGATAGAATAGCCTAACATATTGCAAAACTCATCTGCTAATGAATATCGTACAAAACAAAAAAGCATTTCATGAGTACTTCGTCGAAGAAAAATACGAGGCTGGCATTATGCTGGAGGGGTGGGAAGTCAAGGCCATCCGTGCCGGACGCGCGCAACTCAAAGAAGCCTACGTCACGGTAAAGGATGGCGCGTTATATCTGTTCGGTTCGCATATCAGCCCGTTATTGAACGCCTCTACACACATTCACCCCGATCCGGTACGAACCAGAAAGCTGTTGTTACATAAACTGGAAATTGACAAAATTATTGGCAAGGTACAGCGTGCTGGCTACACCTTGATGCCACTGGACATGCACTATAAGAACGGGCGCGTTAAACTTGAGATTGGTCTTGCCAAAGGCAAAAAGCAACATGACAAACGGGCAACAGAACGGGAAAAGGACGCCAAACGTGAAGCTGCGCAAGCCTTAAAAAAGGAACGGCGTTGAAAACTTGCCCGTTTGCGGTATAAACTGACGCTCGCATGGCGAAGATTAAAAGTGGTCGCAGCCACAAGCGCATCGGCGAAAAACAAAGCGAAGCCGGGCGGGGGATAGCAAGAGCAATAAAATCATCTGCACGTTGACGCTACCTGAATGTGTACAGCTCAGGAAGAAATTAAACATGGTTAACGGGAACCCAAATGACTGATGGCACGCATCGACAAAGCGCATATCTGGCAGGCGGTTGCTTCTGGGGGATGGAAGAGCTGGTGCGAGTTATTCCTGGTGTGCTGGAAACTGAAGTCGGCTATACCGGCGGCAGTGTGTCCGATGCACGTTATGAGCAAGTCAAAATAGGCAGAACCGGCCATGCCGAATCATTGAAAATCGTATTTGACCCGGGACAACTGAGCTACCGGCACTTGTTATTTGAATTTTTTCGCATGCACAATCCAACTACCGTCAACCAGCAGGGCAATGACAAAGGCACGCAGTACCGCTCAGCGATTTTCTACGTCGATGAAACGCAAAAAAATACTGCGAACGAAGTCATAAAAACGGTAGATGATTCGGACGATTGGCAGTCCAAGGTCGTGACCGAAGTCTTGCCATTCAAGGAGTTTTTTCGCGCGGAAGAGTATCACCAGCAATATTTGATTAAACACCCGCATGGCTACACCTGTCACTATGTGAGACGGCTTAACTTGGGCGAGGCAGCTGATTAAATCAATATCAATGGAAAGCCGCACTTTGGGCAGAAAAGTGGATTGTATTCCTTCCAGCCGCTTTGGCTTGATACATGGCGTTGTCAGCTTGTTTAAGTAAGCTGGCAGGATTGTTCTGCTCTCCCTTAAACAGTACGATGCCGATGCTCGAGCTGGAATTATGGACGTTCCCTTCGAGCTGATAGGGCTGGCTTAAAGCCATGCGTATCTTTTTTCCGGTCGCCTCAGCCTGTGCTTTTGCCTCATCAATGTTGCTGCTGAGCGCTTCCAGCACCACCACGAATTCGTCGCCGCCCAAGCGGGCTACCGTATCACTGTCACGCACGCATAAGCTCAATCTTTTGGCTACTTCGAGCAGCAGCAGGTCGCCGACATCATGTCCGCAGGTATCATTAAGTGTCTTGAAATGATCCAAATCAAGGAACATGACTGCGGCGTATCGATCATTACGCTCGCTGACCGCAAATGCCCGGTGCAGACGCTCCATCAACAGGCGACGGTTAGGCAAATTGGTCAGCGGATCGTAAAAAGCCAGCTGGTGAATTCTTTGTTCGGCTGATTTACGCTCGGTAATGTCCAGAAAAGTGGTTACTGCACCGGCAATGTGGCCATCTTTGATTATTGGGTGCGACCAATATTCAACTGCAATCGCTGTCTTGTCGTTGCGCCAGAACACCTCGTCATCCACATGAACAGCTTGACCGGCTGTTAACGCCTTGTATATACGACATTCACTGGTTGGATAAGGACCGCCATCCGCGTAAGAGTGGTGAATCAATGCGTGGAGATTCTTGCCGACGATTTCGTCGGCATTTTGGTAACCAAGAATTTTCAGGAACGCCATATTGACGAAAGTGCAATTACCATCAATATCCGCGCCACACATACCCTCTGCTATGGAGTCGAGAAGAAGCTGTAGATTTTCCTGGGAATCTTGCAGTGCCTTGCGTGCCACCTCACGTTCGGTAACGTCCCGACATGACCCGTAGATCCGGCCGTTCGGCAACAATACTGCATTAAGTTCGACCGGTATCTTGTGACCATCTTTCCTGATCAGGCACACTTCAAATATGTGGTGCTCCTGATCCAATAATACTTTTTTAAATCCCTGGCGATAGCTCTCACGCCAATCAAAAGGGGTTAGGTCAAATACTGATACTTTCAATAATTCTTCGCGTGTGTAATGCAGCGTAGTGGAAGCACTGTCGTTAACGTATATTATTTGGCCGTTTGCCTCGCAGATAAATACAGCATCCGGTGCATATTTCAGGGTCATGCGCAAGCGCTCTTCGCTTTCACGCAAAAAATCAGTCATGCCGGCTGACTGCGACGCGTTATGAGTTAACGATTTTATTGCGCCTTGTCGCGCCATGAGTTGATGCAGTAGTAACGTGATCACAGCGATCAACAAAGACAACAACAGTGAAATATGCCAGGACATTATAAAATTAGGGGGCTATATACTTGACGATCTAAAATTTCCGTTTTTACATCCCTTGGGATACGCCCCATAAGGATTTTTATGGCGCACGATACCGGATCGACTTGCCTTCGGGCAATATATTAGGGGCATTATTCAAACACTGTTCTGGTTATAATCGGCTTCTCTTTGTTGACTTAATCAATTTAAAATATTCCGTCATGTTGCATAACCTGTTTAACTCGCGCCTACCCTTTAAACTCACCGACGGCAAGACTGCTTTGCTGTATTCGCTACCTGCGTTGGAGGCCGCCGGGCTGGGCCGGATTTCACGCCTGCCGGTTTCTATTCGTATTGTACTGGAATCAGTCCTGCGCAATTACGACAATAAAAAAATTTCCGAAATACATATCCGCCAACTGGCCAACTGGCAACCGAATGCAGCACGCACCGAAGAAATCCCCTTTGTGGTGGCACGCATTGTATTACAGGATTTCACCGGTGTGCCCCTGTTAGTTGATCTTGCTGCAATGCGCGATGCTGCGGCAAGCCTGGGTAAAGATCCGAAAATCATTGAACCGCTGGTGCCAGTCAACCTGGTAGTGGATCATTCCGTGCAAGTAGATTACTACAACCGCCCCGATGCCCTGCAGCTCAATATGGAGCTGGAATTCAAGCGCAACGGTGAACGTTATAAGTTCATGAAATGGGGCATGCAGGCATTTGATACCTTCAAGGTGGTACCACCGGGTATCGGCATCGTACATCAAGTCAATCTGGAATATCTGGCGCGCGGTATTTGCCACAAGGACAGTCCGGAAGGTCAGATATGTTATCCGGACACACTGGTTGGCACGGACAGTCATACCACCATGATCAATGGTATAGGCGTAGTAGGTTGGGGCGTAGGCGGTATTGAGGCAGAAGCGGGCATGTTGGGCCAGCCGGTGTATTTCCTGACCCCGGACGTGGTGGGGGTGGAGCTCAGCGGAAAATTGAATGCAGGCGTTACTGCAACTGATCTGGTGTTGACTGTCACGGAACTGTTGCGCAAACACAAGGTAGTGGGCAAATTCGTCGAGTTCTTTGGCGCGGGTACTGCTGCGCTTACCCTGCCGGATCGCGCCACTATCGCCAACATGGCACCGGAATATGGCGCGACCATGGGGTTTTTCCCGGTGGATGATGTGACCGTCGCATACATGCGTAACACGGGCCGTAGCAACGAGGAAGTGGACAATTTCACCGCCTACTTCAAAGCACAGGGTTTATATGGCATCCCGCAGCGCGGGCAGATTGATTACAGCAGTGTGGTAGAACTTGACCTCACCAGCATTGTGCCTTCATTGGCCGGGCCTAAACGCCCGCAAGACCGCGTACCGCTGACCCACATGAAAGAAAACTTCAACGGCCTGTTCAGCAAACCGGTGGCGGACAATGGTTTCAATCAACCTGAAGCAAAGCTCGCGCAGCGCTATACCACCGCCCTGGCAGATCACGGTGACAAGGTGTGCATACCGATTTCAGGCGGAGGATTGCAAAAAGCCGATACGTCCAGCAGTGCAAGCGAGACCGAAATGCTTGATGACCATCCCGGCGGTGGCACACGCCGCGCGAGCAATAATGAAACTTTGCCGGTAGTAGAAATCGGTAATGGTGATGTGGTGATTGCGGCAATCACTTCCTGCACCAATACCTCTAACCCGGGAGTGTTACTGGCAGCAGGGTTGCTGGCAAAAAAGGCCGTTGAAAAAGGCCTGCGGGTCAAGCCGCATATCAAAACCTCGCTGGCGCCCGGCTCGCGGGTGGTGACAGCCTATTTAAGCAATGCCGGATTGTTACCTTATCTGGAGCAGTTGGGTTTTAATGTGGCAGCCTATGGCTGTACCACTTGTATTGGCAACTCTGGCCCGCTTAACAGCAAAATTGAGGAAATTATCGTTACCAATGACCTGATTGTAGCCGCCGTGCTGTCTGGTAACCGCAACTTTGAAGCGCGTATTCACGCCAATATCAAGGCGAATTTTTTGGCCAGCCCGCCACTGGTGGTGGCTTATGCCATTGCAGGCAAAGTCAATATCAATCTTGACAGCGAGCCGCTCGGCATCGGCAAAGATGGTCAGCCAGTGTATTTGAGAGACGTCTGGCCCAGTAGCGCAGAACTACAATCGGTCAGCACATTCGCTACTGATGCCAAGCTGTATCGTGATTTGTATTCTAACTTCACGCGCGATCTGCCGTTGTGGAATGCCATTCCTGCGCCAACCGGAAACCAATATCAATGGGATGATTCCACCTACATTGCACGCCCACCTTTCTTTGAGCAGTTTGGGCAACCGACACAGCAAATGAGCAACATCAACAACGCCAGGCTGCTGGCCAGTTTTGGCGACTCGGTCACCACCGATCACATCAGCCCGGCTGGTAGTTTCAGCGCCAACAGCCCAGCCGGCCAATATTTACAAAGCAAAAAAGTCAGTGTCACGGACTTTAACAGCTACGGTTCGCGACGCGGCAACCATGAGGTGATGATGCGCGGCACATTTGCCAATGTGCGCATCAAAAATTTGATGTTGCCTGCCAAACCGGATGGCAGTCGCGTAGAAGGCGGTTACACGCTTTATCATGGTGAACAAATGCCGATTTATGACGCCGCGATGAAATATATCGCGGCGGGAATTCCTACGGTCATCTTTGCCGGCGAGGAATATGGCACCGGTTCGAGCCGTGATTGGGCGGCGAAAGGCACGCAACTGCTGGGTGTCAAAGCGGTCATCGCAAAATCTTATGAGCGTATTCACCGCAGCAATCTGGTTGGCATGGGTGTCTTGCCGCTGCAATTCAAAGCTGACAGTAATCTTGCAGCCTTGCAGTTAAGCGGTGAAGAGACCTTTACAATCAGCGGTATTGATGAAAACCTCAAACCACAGCAGGATGTTTTGCTGACTATTCAACGCCAGGATGGCAGCCGGCAAATGTTGCCGCTGCTATTGCGCATCGACACGCCGATAGAAGTGGACTATTACCGCCACGGCGGCATTCTGCCCTATGTATTGAATGAGCTGGTCGGCACGGCTTAAGCCGTCATGCGTGGTGGTCGTGTTGGCCCTTATTTGAAATATCGGAATTCAAATCATGAGTGAGCTACAAGCTATCCTGCTGGCAATCGGTTTAGGTGTGATTGTTGTAATTTATATTCTGGGCTGGTGGCAACAGCGTCAGCATAGCCGTAAGTTTGACAAGGCTTTCAAAGTCCATCATGCCGATGCGTTGTATCAGGACGACGCCAATCTGGCGGCCAGCTCAGGGCGACCTTTACTGGACAGGCAAGTTGTGCATGATATGGATGCACAGACGGTCATAACGGATGAAACACGGCAAGCCGCCGCTGCAGGTGCAGGGCAGCCCGTTTATCTGGATGAGGTCTGCGCTGTGCTGGATATGCGCAGTGATTTCATCGTTGAACTGCATTTAGCTGAAGTCAGTCCGGCAGCCGTGCTGGACGGTTTATGGCAGCGTAAATTTGACTTCGACAAGCCTGTGCAGGTATGCGGCCTGATGGTACAGGGCGGGCAATGGGAAAGGGCGGTTGCCGACAGCCAAACCCTGTATGCGCGTTTCCGCATTGCCTTGCAACTGGTTAACAGAGGTGGGGTGATTAGCGCGGCACGGCTGGCTGATTTTCGTGATCTGGTACTTGGCATCGCCCGGCAAATCAAAGCAGATACGAACGTCCCGGATCTGGAGACGGCTCAACGTAATGCCGTTGCACTCGATGAATTTTGTGCCGAAGTAGACCAAATGGTCGGGGTCAATCTCGTACCGCCCGGTGGACGCTCATTGAATGGCAGCAGGATTGCGCAGGTGGCCGCCCTGCATGGCATGACACTGGAATCGGATGGCGCTTTCCATCTCCTGAACACGCAAGGTGAGAGTCTGCTCAGCCTGGTCAATCAGAACAACCAACCCTTCCAGCATCATCACCTGCCCACCCTGAATACGGCAGGCATCACACTACTGCTGGATGTGCCGCGTATGGAGCGCCCCGCACAGCAGTTCGACCAGATGATGCTGATTGCACGAGAGCTTGCCAAAACATTACAAACCAATGTGGTGGACGACAATCTCGTCGTGCTAAACGATACTGGTATAGCGCAGATTCGTACCAGGATTGTTGAGGTTGAAACAAAAATGTCTGACAACGCCATTATTCCGGGTAGCCTCCAAGCACGTCGATTATTTGCCTGATGATTGCTGAACATATAGCACGGTTGCGTGCTGAAATCGAACGGCACAGCCGCCAGTATTACGTACTTGATTCGCCACTGATCCCCGACGCAGAATATGACAAGCTGTTCAGCGAGCTACAGGCGCTGGAGAAACAACATCCGGAATTCGTCACCCCGGATTCTCCCACGCGACGGGTGGGAGGAAAGCCACTTGATGCGTTCCAGCCAGTGCACCATGCGGTAGCCATGCTGTCGATTCGCACTGAAACAGACACCCACGCCAGCGGCGCACGCACGTTCGATGCCAGAATCAGGCGGGAACTGGGTCTGACAGAATCCGAGCCGCCGGTAGAATACGCCTGCGAACTTAAATTCGATGGCCTTGCGATCAACTTGCGCTATGAGCGAGGTATCTTGGCACAAGCCGCGACGCGCGGCGATGGTGAGACCGGCGAAGATGTCACACAAAATGTCCGCACTATCCAGCAGATTCCATTACATCTGGCGAATTGCGCAGCGCCGGTATTAGAGGTGCGCGGTGAGATTTATATGAGCCGCAAAAACTTTGCCCGCTACAACGAAACCCAACGTACCTTGGGGCTGCCAACCTTGGTAAATCCGCGTAACGGTGCAGCGGGCGGTATCCGCCAGCTTGACCCGGCACTGGCAGCCAAACGCATGTTGTCTTTTTTCGCTTACGGTATCGGTGAAGTGCAGGGCTGGCAATCACCTGATACCCACAGTACGTTGCTTGATGCGCTGGCAGACATGGGGCTGCCAATAAACAATGCACGCAGAGTGGTGCAGGGCGCTGACGGACTGATGAAATTTCATCATGATATTGCAGCGCAGCGTGACGGCCTGCCATTCGACATCGATGGCGTGGTGTACAAAGTAAACCGTCTCGATTTACAGACGCGGCTCGGTTTTGTGACACGCGAACCACGTTGGGCAGTCGCGCACAAGTACCCGGCTGAAGAACAAATGACGCTGGTACGCGATATCGAAATCCAGGTCGGTCGAACCGGCAAGCTCACACCGGTGGCCAAGCTGGAGCCAGTATTTGTCGGCGGCACCACGATCAGCAACGCCACTTTGCACAACGAAGACGAGACGCGCCGTAAAGATGTACGCATCGGTGATACGGTGATTGTGCGCCGTGCCGGTGATGTCATTCCGGAAGTGGTCAGTGTGGTAATGGAACGCCGCCAGGCAAATGTTGGAGCAGAATTTAATCTATTCCAGCGTCTCGCGGGGAAATGTCCGGTGTGTGGCAGTACCATTGTGCGCGATGAAGAAGAATCTGCCTGGCGTTGCACAGGAGGTTTGTTTTGCGCCGCGCAACGCAAGCAGGCATTACTGCATTTTGCCAGCCGCCGTGCAATGAGTATCGATGGACTGGGTGACAAGCTGGTCGAGCAACTGGTAGATGCCCATATCGTCAACACACCGGCAGACCTATACAAACTGGGCTTGCCGACGATCACCAATCTGGAGCGTATGGGTGAAAAATCTGCACACAACTTATTGGCTGCTATTGAACACAGCAAGAAGACCACATTGGCACGATTCATTTTTGCGCTGGGTATACGCAATGTGGGTGAAACCACCGCCAAAGATTTGGCCAAATATTTTGGCGCTTTGGACAATCTGCTTGGCGCAGACGTCCAACGCTTGCAACAAGTACCGGATGTCGGTCCGGTCGTGGCCTTGAGTATCGTGAATTTTTTATCCGAGACACACAACCGCGAAGTGATAGAACAGTTGCGTGCTTGCGGAGTGGCTTGGAAGGAGCATGACCCTCAACCGTTAATCAACCTGCCGCTAAGCGGTCAGACTTTTGTGCTGACCGGCACGTTGACCAAATTGTCGCGTGAGACCGCCAAGGAAAAACTAGAGCTGTTGGGCGCAAAGGTCAGCAACAGTGTATCAAGCAAAACCACTCATGTAATAGCGGGCGCAGAGCCGGGCAGCAAGCTGGACAAGGCGCGGGAACTGGGTGTTAGCATTTTGGATGAAGCCGCATTTATACAACTGCTGAAACAGTCAATATGAAGGTTATTCAATCGCAAGATAATTCCTGGTTCAAAGAGTTGGTCAAACTTGCAGGCTCAGCACGCCAACGTAATAAAACCGGGCAAACTTTATTGGACGGCACACATTTGCTGGCGGCTTATCTGGACGCGGGGCATATCCCGCAACACATTTTGCTGAATGCTTCAGCGTTGCACGACCCCCAAATTTCATTGCTGCTGGACAGGCTGGGGGGTGTTCCCGTCACACGGCTGGACGATAGGCTGTTCGCCAAACTCAGCGAGCTGAAAACACCCACCAGCATCCTCGCGCTGATTGATATTTTGCAACCACAAGTTGCGATGCACAGCCGCTTCGCGCTCTTACTGGAAGATATACAAGACCCCGGAAATCTGGGTTCAATACTGCGTTCAGCTGCCGCTGCCGGATGTGATGCGGTATTTTTATCCCAAGGTTGTGCCGACGCGTGGTCACCCAAGGTGCTGCGTGCCGCGATGGGTGGGCATTTCGCACTGGATATTTATCCGCAACAGGATTTACTAAACATCGCAAAAGCATTCACCGGCAGTCTGCTGGCAACCAGTCCGCAAGCCAGTACCAGTTTGTATAACTGCGATTTACGCGGTGATGTAGCTGTCATGGTCGGCAACGAAGGTGCGGGGTTATCCGCGCAACTGTCGAGTCTCGCCACGCAGACAATCCATATTCCAATGGTCGGAAAAGTTGAATCACTGAATGTTGCAGCAGCCACTGCAATTTGTTTATTTGAGGTAGTGCGCCAACGCTCAACCGGTATTCAGGAGAACACCTGTTAATGTGGATGGGACCTACACACGCTGGCACATTTTGCGACGCCAGTCAGTGTGTCGTTAACCGTGATACCAGACTGCTATACCCGCAATGGTTTAGTGCCCAGCAAAAAAAACCATTCCAAGCAAGAACAGCATGGACACGATGAAGATAAAAAGTGCGACGCTACGCCATACGCTACTCATGACCCTGCCTCCCCAGAAACACTTGTGTAAAAAACTTCCTGCGGCTGATTTTATTTGTATAGGTAGTCTCTAGTCAATGGCATTGCAAGTAATGCAGGGGATCTTTTGGCAGCCAATATCTGGTAAACGCCCATTTCACCATTTTCAAATTGAAGTGCGCATCCAGCCATATATAGCCGCCATATCCGGAATATCTGTTCGGACGCATATTGCAAAACTTCTTCGTGATGCGCATCCAGCCTTTTCACCCAATGTTGCAGGGTCAACAGATAATGCGGGCGTAGCGACTCGACATCATGAATTTCAAAAAAGCTGCGCTCCATTTCTCTCTGGATATTGCTGATCCGATCCAGCTCGCCATCAGGGAAAACATATTTGGTAATAAGTTCTGATCCGACAGTCCGGCTACCACCTTCTTCGTCCTGCGTAATACCGTGATTCAGGAATAAACCGCCCGGTTTTAACAAACGATGCACCGTCGAAAAATAGACCGGCAGATTTTTGATCCCGACATGTTCGAACATCCCGACACTGGAAACCTTATCGTAAATTGCCTCGCCCGTCAGGTCTCGATAGTCTTTTAGCTCAATGCTGACCAGGTCTTCCAGCCCCGCTTGTTTGACTTTCTGTAGCGCGTAGTTGTACTGGTTCTGACTCAACGTGATGCCGTGCGCCGTTACGCCATAATTTTGCGCAGCCCATATCACCAGAGCCCCCCAGCCGCAGCCAATATCCAGCAACCGTTCGTTTGGACGCAATTGCAGTTTTCGGCAAATGAGATCGAGTTTGTTTTGCTGCGCGCTATCCAGATTGTCATCGCTGTGCGCAAAATATGCGCATGAATAAACCATGCGCTCATCCAGCCAAAGCTTGTAAAACTCGTTGGAAACGTCATAGTGGAAACGAATTGCCGCGCGATTCATGTCTTTGCTGTGTTTTGGCATGGCCGGTCGTTTTAACCATATCCATGAAGCGTCGCTCTCACGCGGTCTTTCCACCGTATTGTTTAATGAATGCGTGGTCAGCCAGAATGAAATTTTTTCAAAACCGGATAGCGTCAATGATTTTAGATAATCTTTTAATTTCAGCACCGAATAAATATCGCCTTCGATATCCATCCACCCCCTGAAATAAGCGTCCGCAAAAAGTAGGGGATCACGGAATCGGAGCAAGTCGTAGAGCGGTTTCAACCTGTTAAAAATCAGAATACAGTCCGGTTTGCCCTTGCCGAAGGTAATGATTTCAGTTTTACCCGACCAAATGGCAAGATTGCCCCGATAGTCACGAAAAATTCGTTGAAATATTTTTTTTATTTTTTCCAGGCTATCGGCTTCTCTTGCCGGAGATGGTATTCCTTCCATTTTTGCTTCCATCTTGTCATGTTCCCTTTAACGAACGATAGATAATTACTTACCTGCCGCACTTTCAGTGCCCACATGTACATGCTGATCTGCCGCAGGACTCGACACGACTATAAGTCGAACGCACTACTCCTCTACTGGCGTCAAGTAGCACATCTATCCGCGCCGCTTCGGTCCATTGATCGCAGTAACGCCACTCCCAAGCCAATTCGTCACGTCTCTCAAAATATATGGTCCAGGAAGGTTCTGGAGGCCCTAACATCCTGAGCACCTGCTCTTTTGTCATGCCTGGTCGAATGCGAGCAAGCGTTTCCCAAGTCAGCACATTCTCGATATTTTGCAAAACATCATCTGCCCCGACATGCACCATGAAGGTCTGCGTCCCAAAGGGACCGCGGGGGTATGCAAGTTGCTGGGAACCATCGGTATCCTGCCAACGCATCGCGGGCTGGCCCATAACGTGTAACACATCATCAAGGTTTGCCTGGCCGGGCTTCAGATTGCTTCCACTGTAGGAAGCGCAAGCAGAAAGCAGTGATAACAAGAAAAGGGATATAAGGAGTCGCATATAAATACCTTCGAAGGTGTATCTGTCAGTCGAACAAACCCCTCAACCAGCCACCGCGCACAACCCGCCTTGGGTCGAAGGAACGAGGGCCCAATCACCGGCCCATTTTTTGTTTTAAGCGTAACTCTTGAGCGCGGTTCGACTACTCGACATTAAACAAGTTTCCAGTACACGGTTAACGAGGGACGGTAGCAGGGTCTTTGTGCCCGTTGAGTCAGGCTGGAATTCGACCTTTAGATCTTTTGCTGCACAGACTCAGAGACATCCACCATCACAACAGATGCTTTACATGGTCACGCTCTTCGGTCAATTCACGATAGCTTTCCGCCATGTGTTTCTGCCCCAACTCGCTAATGGCCAATCCCTGCACAATTTGAAAATGTCCCTGTTTGCAGGTAACCGGAAAACCGTAGACCACACCTTCCGGGATGCCGTAGCTTCCGTCTGACGGCACGCTCATGGTTACCCAATCGTTATGGTGCGAACTGAGCATCCAATCGTGCATATGCGCAATTGCTGCATTGGCAGCACTTGCGGCGCTGGATAGTCCGCGCGCTTCGATCACCGCCGCACCACGTTTTTGCACGATGGGAATGAATTCACTTTCCACCCAATCCTGATCCTGTAAAACGCTGCGCACCAAGCGACCACGAACCTCGGCGTGATCCAGATCAGGATATTGTGTACCGGAGTGATTACCCCATACGATCATTTTTTTGATGTCCCAAATCGGCTGAAACAGTTTTTTCGCAACCTGCGCGATAGCGCGATTGTGGTCTAGCCGCATCATCGCGCTGAAATTGCACGGGTCGAGCTGAGGAGCGTTCTTCATCGCAATGAGCGCATTGGTGTTGGCAGGATTGCCCACCACCAGCACTTTGACATGGCGCGCAGCGTGTTGGTTGAGCATTTTGCCTTGCTCAGCGAAGATGGCGCCATTGGCTTCGATCAAGTCTTTGCGTTCCATACCTTTGTTGCGTGGGCGTGCGCCTATCAAGATGGCAATTTCGGTATCTTTGAAGGCAATTTCCGGCTTGTCGGTGATGATGGTTTGTTGCAACAGGGGGAAAGCGCAATCCTCCAGCTCCATCAATACGCCGTGCAACATGCCCTGCGCTTGAGATACATCCAGCAGCTGCAAGATAATCGGCTGATCGCGCCCGAGCATGCCGCCATTGGCAATACGAAACAGAATAGCGTAGCCTATTTGTCCGGCAGCGCCAGTGATGGTAACGCGTATAGGTGCTTTCATGCTGTTACTCCTAATCCGAACCGAGACGTGTTTATCATAATCAATTCACAGTTTATTTGTCAGGCAAAAGGTGTAGCATTATACGAAATCGCTCAGCCTAATTTTTCGTGTCACTGCAGAAATCGGCCATGAATAATAATAGACCCAAGCACCTCGCTCTGCATCTCATTAAGTTGCCGCTTTCCGGCATCGTTTCAATTCTGCACCGCATCAGCGGGCTCTTGTTGTTCTTTGCGCTACCTCTATTACTGCTGATACTGGAATACAGCTTGCAATCCATCCAAACCTATACCCGGTTGATTGATACGTTACATCAGCCATTATCCAGGCTGATATTGCTGGTCTTGCTGTGGGCGTTTCTTCATCATTTCTGCGCCGGATTGCGTTTTCTGGCAATTGACATGCATCTGGTACGTAACCTTGCCCAATCACGCGGCAGCAGCAAGCTGGTGCTCATAACCAGTGGGCTGCTGACCGCCGTCATCGGGGTGAAGCTATGGTGAATCGCGTCGTTGTCGGTGCGCACTACGGCCTGCGCGATTGGCTGGTTCAGCGCGTTACCGCAGTACTGATGACCTTGTACGTCATATCGCTGGCGGGCTATTTTCTCTTCCAGCCGCATTCTGGTTATGACGCATGGACAGCATTATTTTCCAGCCAGCTGTTCCGCAGCTTCACTTTATTGTTCCTGCTCTGTTTGTTTTATCACGCCTGGATCGGGGTGCGCGATGTGGTAATGGATTACGTCAAGTCAGCGTTGTTGCGGCTGATTATCCATGTACTGGTGATACTGGCATTGCTGTTTTATGTCATCTGGTCAGTTCAGATTTTGTGGAGCATTTAATGGCAGTAACAAAACGAACTTTTGATGTGGTTGTAGTCGGTGCCGGCGGTTCTGGCATGCGCGCGGCATTGCAATTGGCGCAGGCCGGATTAAAAGTGGCGGTATTGTCCAAAGTGTTTCCAACCCGTTCGCATACCGTGGCTGCGCAGGGCGGCATTGCCGCCTCACTGGGCAATGTCAGTGAGGATAACTGGCACTGGCACATGTACGACACGGTGAAGGGCTCCGATTATCTGGGTGATCAGGACGCTATTGAATTCATGTGCCGTGCCGCATCCGAGGTGGTGTATGAGTTGGAACATTTCGGTATGCCGTTTGACCGCCTGGACAGTGGCAAAATTTATCAGCGTCCATTCGGCGGGCACATGCAGGACTTTGGTAAAACACCCGTGCAACGCGCCTGTGCCGCAGCCGACCGCACCGGCCATGCGTTGCTGCATACCCTGTATCAGCAGAACGTGAAGGTCAATACGCATTTTTTTATTGAATGGATGGCGCTGGATCTGATTCGAGACCAGGATGGCGATGTATTGGGCGTGACTGCGATGGAAATTGAAACCGGCGAGATCATGGTTTTTCAGGCGCGCGCCACTTTGTTTGCTACCGGCGGAGCAGGGCGTATTTTCCAATCCAGCACCAACGCCTACATCAATACCGGTGACGGCCTCGGCATGGCAGCCCGTGCAGGCATTCCGCTCGAGGACATGGAGTTTTTTCAATTTCATCCCACCGGTGTATATGGTGCAGGGGTATTAATCTCCGAAGGAGTGCGCGGCGAGGGCGGCTATCTGGTGAACAAGAACGGGGAACGTTTCATGCCGAAGTATGCGCCGAACGCAAAAGATCTGGCCAGTCGCGACGTGGTGTCGCGCGCCATCACGGTAGAAATCAACGAGGGACGTGGTTGCGGCAAATTAGGCGATCACGTGTTGCTTAAACTGGATCACCTTGGTGATGAGGTGATTCGGCAACGCCTGCCGGGCATCCGTGAAATCGCGCTGAAATTTGCTCATGTCGATCCGGCTAAAGACCCGATTCCGGTTGTACCCACTGCGCATTACATGATGGGCGGCATCCCCACCAATTATCATGGTCAAGTCGTCGCTCCCTATAAAACAGGGCCGGATGATGTGGTGCAGGGCCTCTACGCAGTGGGCGAATGTGCCTGTGTCTCAGTGCATGGCGCAAATCGTTTGGGCTGCAATTCGTTACTGGATTTGTTGGTGTTTGGTCGTGAGGCAGGCAGGCAGATTATCGAAGACTTGCAACGTAATCCCCATCCCAAATCACTGCCGGCAGATGCCACCGAGCGTCCGCTGGCAAGATTAGCGCGTTTGGACAACCAGAAAAGTGGTGAGGAAGTCGCTGAAGTCGGCACAGCGATGCGCACCACCATGCAAAAACATTGTGGTGTGTTCCGCTTTCCCGAGCTGTTAGCCGTAGGAGTGGAGCAAATCAAACACGTCGCCGAACGCGTCGCACATACCGAGATCAAGGATAAAAGTCGCGTGTTCAACACTGCGCGTATCGAAGCGTTGGAGCTGGATAATTTGATTGAAGTGGCGCAAGCCACCATGATTGCGGCAGCAGCCCGCCAGGAAAGCCGGGGGGCTCATGCGCGCGATGATTTTCCGCAACGCGATGATGTGAACTGGCTCAAGCACAGCCTGTATTTCCGCGAAGGACACCGCATGGACTACAAACCGGTACGCCTCAAACCTTTAACCGTGGAGTCGTTCCCGTTGAAAGCACGAGTTTATTAGGCCTGATGATGTCGGAATTAACAAATCAGGCTCTTGATTAGGGGGATATGCAATGAAGTTCCGTCTTTACCGCTATAACCCGGATGTTGATGCCGCGCCGTATATGCAAGATTACGAGCTGGATATCGCGGATAGTCAAACAGCATCACTCCCGAACGGGATGATGCTGCTCGATGCGCTATTACTGTTAAAAGAACAGGACGACAGCATCTCGCTGCGCAAATCCTGTCGCGAAGGAGTGTGCGGTTCGGACGCGATGAACATCAATGGGCGTAATGGGCTGGCTTGCATCACGCCCCTGTCTTCATTGAAGCAGCCTATCGAACTGCGCCCTTTACCGGGTCTGCCGGTGATACGCGACCTGATTGTGGACATGACACAATTTTTCAAACAATATCACTCCATCAAACCTTATCTGATCAACAACGATCCGCCGCCTGAAACCGAACGCCTGCAGTCCCCTGAACAGCGTGCGCACCTGAATGGACTGTATGAGTGCATTCTGTGCGGTTGCTGCACGACTGCCTGTCCTTCTTTCTGGTGGAACCCCGATAAGTTCGTCGGCCCGGCAGGTTTGTTGCAAGCTTATCGTTTTATCGCCGACACACGTGATCAGGCAACCGCCGAACGGCTGGACGATTTGGAAGACCCATATCGCCTGTTCCGTTGCCACACCATCATGAATTGTGTCGAGGTATGCCCCAAGGATTTGAATCCTACCGAGGCGATAGGCAGCATCAAGGATATGATGCTCAAGCGCATCGTATAGAAATGGATCCATCCCATACCAAGCCAAAGAATCTGGAGCGGGTGCGCTGGCGGGCCAGGCGCGGATTATTGGAACTCGATATCGTGCTGGAGCATTTTATCCAGGCGCACTATGGGCAGTTAACGGAGGCGGAGCAGATGACATTTGAAGTCTTGCTGGATACGCCCGACAACCCACTCTGGGATATGATTACGCACAAGCAACCAGCGCAGCTCAAGAGCCAGCAGGCGCTACTGGAAAAAATCAGGACAGCATAAACCGATATTTTGAATGGGACGTATCATGGAAAATAAACGTGTCGCAACGCTTACGTTGGATGATGGACGCAGCATTGAGCTGCCGATGATGTCGGGCACATTGGGGCCAGATGTGATCGACATCCGGACACTGAACAAATTAGGTGTGTTGACCTACGACCCCGGGTTTTTTTCCACTGCCAGCTGCACCTCTGCCATTACTTTCGTTGATGGTGATAAAGGTCTGTTGTATTACCGTGGTTATTCGATCGAACAACTTGCCGAGCATTCCGATTTTCTTGAGGTGTGCTACTTGTTGTTGCATGGTGAATTGCCGACCACTCCGCAAAAAATCGAGTTCACACGTAAAGTAACCGAACACACCATGGTGCATGACCAGATGGCACGGTTCTTCACCGGTTTCCGCCGCGATGCGCATCCGATGTCGGTAATGGTCGGCGTAGTGGGCGCGTTATCCGCTTTTTATCACGATTCCCTGAACATCAATAAAGCCGAGCACCGTGATTTATCTGCATTGCGCTTGTTGGCAAAGGTGCCGACCATTGCAGCAATGGCGCACAAATATCACACCGGGTTTCCATTCATGTATCCGAAAAATAAATTCAGCTACGTAGAAAATTTTATGTACATGATGTTCGCAACACCGGCGGAAGAATACGTGCCCAACCCGATTTTAGTGCGCGCACTGGAACGCATTTTCATTTTACACGCCGACCACGAACAAAATGCTTCCACCTCCACGGTACGACTATCCGGCTCGAGCGGCGCCAATCCATTTGCCTGCGTGTCTTCCGGGATCACCGCGCTGTGGGGTCCGGCACATGGCGGCGCAAATGAAGCGGCATTGAAAATGCTCGAAGAAATCGGCGATGTATCGCAAGTAGCCGAGTATGTACAGGGCGTAAAAGATAAAAAATATCGCCTGATGGGCTTTGGCCATCGGGTGTACAAAAACATGGACCCGCGCGCGGCGGTGATGCGGCGTACTTGCCATGAAGTATTGAAAGAGCTCGGACTGGGAAACAACAAACTGTTTGGCTTGGCAATGGAGCTGGAGCGTGTTGCCCTGAGTGACCCCTATTTTATCGAGCGCAAGCTATACCCGAATGTGGATTTTTATTCTGGCATCGTGCTGCGCGCAATTGGCATTCCGAGCAACATGTTCACGGTGATTTTTGCGGTAGCGCGTACCATTGGCTGGATTTCGCAATGGAACGAAATGATAGAGGACGCCGAATATAAAATCGGGCGCCCGCGCCAGCTTTATCTTGGCGCGGCCAAACGTGATTTTATGCCGGTTGAGCAACGTTGAATGGGCCCGAAAATTTTCTGAGGAAAATGCGGCAGAATTCGCCGCTGTTTGGCGCGAATGCGCCTTTCATTGAAGAGCTGTACGAAAAGTATCTTCTCGATCCGGGCGCTGTGCCGGATGACTGGCGTAAGTATTTCGACGCCATGCAACTTGATTCCAGCGTGCATGACGTACCGCACAGCCCCATTCAGCACGCCTTTTTGGCGTTGTCTGCAACAAGCAATGTAACTACAACCGACACCGCACGCAAGCAAATCTTCGTGCTGCAACTCATCAACGCGTACCGCTTTTTGGGCACGCGCGTCGCCAACCTTGATCCGCTGATGCGCCATGCCAAGCCGGTAATCGCCGAGCTGGACCCGGCGCACTATGGTTTGGGCGAAGCGGACATGGATAGCACCTTTGATACCGGCTCATTAGTTGCCGGCACACGTATGACGTTACGTGAAATTCTCAAATTATTACGTCAAACCTACTGTAGCAGTATCGGCGCTGAATACATGTATCTCGGCAATATCGAGCAAAAACGCTGGGTACAAAATCGTCTGGAAGGAACGCGTGGGCAAGCCGGATATGACAGCGAGGTGCGCCGTCACATTCTGGAACGAATCACCGCTGCGGAAACACTGGAACGCTATTTGCACACCAAATTTGTCGGGCAAAAACGCTTTTCATTGGAAGGCAGCGAAACGCTTATCCCACTGCTTGACCACCTGTTGCACCGCTGTGGTGAACAAGGCGTGCAAGAAGCCGTAATTGGCATGGCGCACCGCGGCCGCCTGAATGTACTGGTCAATATCCTGGGCAAGCAGCCCTCGATGTTGTTTGCCGAATTTGAAGGCATACATACCGAACAGCTGACCTCCGGCGACGTCAAATATCACCAGGGTTTCTCCGCTGATATAAGCACGCCGGGAGGCATATTGCATGTTGCGCTGGCGTTCAATCCCTCCCATCTGGAAATTGTCGATCCGGTGGTAGAGGGTTCAGTGCGCGCGCGCCAGCATCGCCGCAAAGATTTGAACGGGTCAAAGGTTGTTCCGATTTTATTGCATGGCGACGCCGCATTTGCCGGTCAGGGCGTGGTGATGGAAACCTTGAGCATGTCGCAGACACGCGGTTATCGCACCGGCGGCACAATCCATATCATTATCAACAACCAGATCGGTTTCACCGCATCCGATGTGCGTGATGCACGCTCCAGCACCTATTGCAGTGATGTCGCCAAGATGATTGATGCGCCCATCCTGCATGTCAATGCCGATGACCCTGACGCAGTGCTGTTGATTTGCGAAATCGCACTGGATTACCGTATGCAGTTCAACAAAGATGTGGTGATCGACTTGGTCTGCTTCCGCAAGCTGGGACACAACGAGCAAGACGAGCCGCTGGTCACCCAGCCATTCATGTACCGTTTCATACGTCAACACCCCGGTACGCGTGCTTTATATGCGCAGAAACTGCTTGATGAGGGCGTGATACTGGCCGGCGACGCAGAACGCATGATCAGCGACTACCGCCAGGCAATTGATGAGGGGCACAACTCTATCAATCCTGCATTGCCGGTAAACGAAAGTAAAATTTCCATCGACTGGGCATCGTTTAAGCGCGACACGCCATGGGATATTGCGGTAAATACCGCCGTGCCATTGGAACGCATACAGCAACTCACCGTGCCGCTAACTCGCGTGCCGGATAATTTTGCCTTGCATGCACGCGTACAAAAAATCGTCGATGATCGCGGCGCGATGGGGCGTGGTGAGCAACCGCTGGATTGGGGCATGGCGGAAACCTTGGCTTATGCCACGCTGCTCACCGAAGGTTATCCGGTCAGATTGAGCGGGCAGGACACGCAGCGCGGCACGTTTTTCCATCGCCATGCTGCATGGCATGACCAGAACCGCAAAGAATGGCACGAAGGCGTGCATATCCCGTTGCAACATCTTGCGCCTGATCAGGCGGATTTTGTCGTGATTGATTCCCTGCTTTCCGAAGAAGCGGCGCTCGGATTTGAATATGGCTATGCCACCGCCGAACCTGATTCACTGGTGTTGTGGGAAGCGCAATTTGGCGACTTTGCAAATGGTGCGCAAGTAGTTATCGACCAGTTTATCGCTTCCGGTGAGGTGAAATGGGGCAGGTTGTGCGGCTTGGTAATGTTGCTGCCGCACGGCTATGAGGGGCAGGGGGCAGAGCATTCATCGGGACGGATCGAACGCTATCTACAATTGTGCGCTGATTACAACATCCAGGTGTGCATCCCTTCTACACCCGCGCAAATGTTTCATTTGCTACGCCGTCAGATGTTGCGGCCTTATCGTAAACCCCTGATCGTATTCACGCCCAAAAGCCTGTTACGCAGCAAGGATGCGGCTTCTCCACTGGCAGAGTTGACCGACGGGCATTTTCAGCCAATTATTGCCGAGGCAGAACAATTGGATAATAAAAAAGTGCGGCGTATCATCGCCTGCAGCGGCAAGGTATATTACGACTTACTCGCCGCCAGGCGCAGCAAAGAAAAAATGGATATGGCGATTATCCGCATCGAGCAACTTTATCCATTCCCGCACGATGATTTTGTCGCGCAAATCAATGCTTATCCGAGCGCCACCGAAGTGGTGTGGTGCCAGGAAGAACCCGGCAATCAGGGCGCGTGGCATCGCATCCAGCATTATTTATTGCGCCATTTACGCGCAGGCATGCGCTTGGATTACGCACTGCGGCCATCGTCTGCCGCCCCGGCTGCCGGTTATCTGGCAGTGCATCAGGAACAACAAAAGGCAGTAATAGAAGCCGCTTTCCGCGACGACATCAACACCAAACCCAATCCGGGAGCAAGCCACCATGAGCATCATTGAAGTCAAAGTTCCTCAGTTATCCGAATCCGTATCTGAAGCAACTTTGCTGACTTGGCACAAGCAGGTTGGCGAAGCGGTGGCCGAAGGCGAAAATCTTATCGATATCGAAACCGACAAAGTGGTGCTGGAATTACCCGCCGTCAAAAGCGGCGTGCTGACTAAAATCATCAAGGGCGATGGCGAAAAAGTGACCAGCAATGAACTGATCGCGCAGATTGACAGCAACGCAAAGGCCACAGCAACGCCTGCCTCGTCTGCTGCACCACATGCAGAGGCCACTTCAGCAGTGCCGCCTTCGGTGCGCAAACTGGCGCGTGAAAAAGAGGTCGATGCCTCCAATTTGCACGGCAGCGGACGCAGTGGACGCGTCACCAAAGAGGACGTGCTGAATGCGATGCAGCAAGTCAAATCTGCTTCCTCGATGGGGGAGGGTCGGGGGGAGGATGGACAAGCCCTTCCAGTTATCGCGCCTTCCGGCAATCGTCCCGAACAACGTGTGGCAATGACGCGTATCCGTCAGCGCATTGCCGAACGGCTGCTGCAATCACAACAGAACGCCGCAATCCTGACCACCTTTAACGAAGTGAACATGCAGGCAGTAATAGATTTACGCAGCCATTACAAAGATACTTTTGAGCAACAACATGGGGTAAAACTTGGCTATTCGTCGTTTTTCGTCAAGGCGGTGGTTCTGGCGCTGCAAAAATTTCCTGTCGTTAACGCCTCGGTGGACGGCACCGATGTCATCTATCACGGCTATTTCGATATTGGCATTGCGATAGGCAGTGAGCGTGGTTTGGTCGTGCCCATCATCCGTGATGCCGACAAGCTGTCGTTTGCCGACATCGAAAAACAGATCGCTGATTTTTCAGCACGGGCAAAAGTAGGCAAATTGACCATGGAAGAACTCACCGGCGGCACGTTTTCTATTTCCAACGGCGGCGTATTCGGTTCGATGCTCTCCACACCCATCATCAACCCACCGCAATCCGGCATCCTCGGCATCCATGCCACCAAGGACAGGCCCGTCGCAGAGAACGGCCAGGTCGTCATTCGCCCAATGAATTATCTCGCCGTCTCTTACGATCACCGTATCATTGATGGCCGCGAAGCAGTACAGTTTTTGTCAGCTATTAAAGAAGCATTGGAATATCCGGGACGGGTGTTGCTGAATTTATGAGGACAGCTATCCACATACGTTCTATTCGCTTCTCAATATTTCATATTTTTACGGCCAGCGAATGAGCTTGAGTTCCTTGAGTCTAATTGCCGTCGCAAAATTTGAAACACCAAACTTTTTGGAGATGGAATAAACTTGCCGGCCGTTCAATTGTTTCTTATAAGGAAATCGGGCCACCCCGCCCATTCGCTCGCATAAACATTTTGTGGTTGAGCCGGGATGTCCGGCGGCAAAGCTTTATTCCTGATCAGCACTTTCCAACTTCCGCTAGTGGATATTTCTTGCGCTCGCGCCCACTTTCGCGCGTTCGTGAAAGGGCGCCAGCGGTAATTTATCGGAGCCACATTCCCGGTGCCGAGGAAATCACCCCAGGATGTCCACTCGTCCTTTCCCTTGTAGGTTTGGTACACGTTCGATGGGATGTCGAGGGGAAGCCACCCCTCCTGTTTTGCTTGTGCGATCCATTGTGCGCGTGATTTCAGATGCTTTGAGCGCGCCCATTCGCGCGCTTCTGCAAATGGCCTATAGACTCGCCGGAAGGTAGCCATGCGGCCGGTGCCGAGGAATTCTCCCCAAGTGGCGCACCAGTCCTTATATTGTTCCAACGGGAATCTCGGTATGTTAATGGGTAGCCACCCTTCCTGTTTTAACCGCTTCAGCCATTGGGACTGAGATTTAATTTCTTGTGCCTGAACCCATGCTTGCGCTTGTGCAAATGGCAGCCATGTTTCCCGTATAGCACTGGACGCACTGTGCCCACTCACAATTTGACCTCTCGCTTCATATCGCGTCACTACATCCTGTGCGACATAGCCCAGGTCTGACAGATGTTTGAGCACAGCAACTGCGAGCTTGAACGTGCTTAATTTTGTCGGTACCTGTACGTCCGTCGAACTGATCAGGTCCAGGGGGTACTCGCGAATTCGCACTACGGTCCAGCCTGCATTCTGCATCAACTGCGTTTTCGCCCGGTCGCGTGCTTCTGATCCCTTCCTGCTGTGCCAATAATTGCCATCGAACTCAATCACCAGATGTAGCCCAGGGGCATATACGTCTACGTCCTGTTTTTTCTCGCCCGGAATAGAGATACTCCTTTTAGTGAGATCGATTTCTGGCAATAAGCTTGCCAATTCATGCCTTAGCCGTTCTTCGGCCTTGGAACGTTTGGCCATCCGTGGAACTCCCAGAAATTCCTCCCACCCTTTCCATTCCAACGCATAGACCAGCGCGACGTTGGTGGGGATGTTCTTGGGCCACTGCTTCGCAGCCTTGGCCAACTGCGCCAATTCCCGCCATTCCTCACTGCTGTCGACTTGCCGGTTGCGCGCCCAAGCACGTGCCTCTGCGAAAGATATCCATTGATAATTAGAGGACGCCAGATTCTCGGTTCCAAGAAAATCTGCCCAGCCCGTAAATGCTTCACCATATGCACTGCGGGGATCGGCAGGAAGATACTCCGGCAATCGTTTCTCGGCTGCGAGTCTGAGCCATCCTGCCTTTGACTTGAGCCCTTGCGTACGCGCCCACTCGCGGGCTTCTTCGAACAAGCGGTAGCGTCTTTTTTGGGTTGCGACATATCCGGTACCGAGAAAATCACCCCAATCTGTCCAATCGCCCTTTCTCTTGTAGGTCTGGTACACATTCGCGGGGATATCGCTAGGCAGCCAACCAGGCAGCTTGGAATGCTTGCGCCATTGCTTTTCCGAATGAACACCCTGATTACGCGCCCAAGCGCGTGCATCTAAGAATGGTCGCCACTTGTGTTTTGTCATCATTCACGTTCCTGGACTTTTATATGGCCAAGCTAGGGCGCTTTCCTTATTGCGAGTGTGTCATTTCCCGCTGTTCAGCGAGTGAAGCAGTGCAATTTTTGTCTTCCATCAAAGAAGCCCTAGAGTATCCATGACGCGTGCTGCTGAATCTATAAAACCTGCATCACAAGGCAACAAGAAATCAGACTTATTATGTTGTTGCCCGTACCGTCCGATTTTTATACTGTTTGATCAACCTCGTTGTTGAAGCATCATGCTGAACTGAGACATCTTCATTGAGTTCCGGCAATATTTTGCCAGCCAGTTGTTTGCCCAGTTCCACACCCCATTGATCGAACGGGTTGATGTTCCATACCACACTTTGCACCAATACTTTGTGTTCGTAGAGTGCAATCAACATGCCCAAGGTGTACGCATCAAGTTTGTCGAACAATAAGGTGTTGCTCGGTTTATTGCCGGCAAAAATCTTGTGTGGCAGCAGATTTTCCAATGCCTCGCCCTGCAAACCAGCCGCCATCAGTTCGGCACGCGCTTCGGTTGAAGTTTTGCCTGTCATCAGCGCTTCGCTCTGCGCAAAACAGTTGGCAAGTAGGATGGCGTGATGATCCCCAGTGGGGTTGTGGCTGCGTATGGGTACCAGAAAATCTGCCGGTATCATGCGTGTGCCCTGATGAATCAGCTGATAAAAAGCATGTTGACCGTTGGTGCCGGGTTCGCCCCATACCACCATGCCGGTATCGTAATCCACCATGTTGCCATCACGATCTACGCTTTTGCCATTGCTCTCCATCTCCAGTTGTTGCAAATAAGCGGGGAAGCGGTGCAGGTATTGGTCGTAGGGGAATACGCCAGTTGACCCTGCGGCGAAAAAGTTGCCATACCAGATGCCGAGCAAACCAAGCAGCACCGGAACATTCTTATCCAGCGGCGCGGCACGAAAATGCTCGTCCATGCTGTGCGCACCAGCCAACAATTCTTCGAACCTATCCATCCCGATATACAACGCAATAGGCAAGCCGATCGCAGACCATAACGAATAGCGTCCCCCGACCCAATCCCAAAACTCAAAAACATTTTGCGGATTGATACCAAATTTTGCAGTGGCGGCGAGATTAGTCGAGACCGCTGCAAAATGTTGCGCCACGGCTTTTTCATCGCCCAATTTTTCGACTAACCAGGCGCGTGCAGTCCGGGCATTGGTGAGTGTTTCCTGTGTGCTGAAGGTTTTTGAGCTGACGATAAATAAGGTTGTTTCCGCATCCAGCTGTTTCAATGTTTCGATGATGTGCGTGCCATCTACGTTGGAAACAAAATGCGCGCGTAATGCAGGGCTGGCATAAGGTTTGAGTGCCTCGCAGACCATTAGTGGGCCCAAATCCGAGCCGCCGATACCGATGTTGACGATGTCACGAATCGGCTTACCCGTGTATCCGACATACCGACCTTGACGCACTGCGTCGGAGAAACTGCGCATCGATCCCAGCACACGTTGCACATCCGGCATGACATTTTTTCCGTCCACATAAACCGGACGTTCAGAACGGTTGCGCAATGCAGTATGCAAGGCTGCCCGCTGTTCGGTGACATTGATCTTTTCACCATCAAACATGCGCTGGATGGCAGTCGCCAGACCATTTTGTTTGGCTAGTGCGATTAGCAGTTTGATGGTTTCCTGATTGATACGGTTTTTGGAGTAATCAAACCATAGGCTGCCCAGTTGCAGCGAAAATTTGTCACAGCGCTCGGGATCATCCTGAAACATCTGGCGCATCTGGACGGGTTTGATGATGTTGTGATGTGCGACGAGTGCCTGCCAAGCAGCAGATTGAAGGAGTTTTGACATGATGATCAATTCAAATCTATTGCAAAATATTAAGCTTCCGGAATCAAAATTACGCCCGCCAACGGCGGCAAAGCAATTTCGGCAGAGTAGGGCAGCCCCATCCAGCCAATCGGCTCCGCCTGTATCAATCCGGCATTACCAACATTACTGCCCGCGTAATATTGCGAATCACTGTTCAGTACCTCACGATATTGAACATGATAGGGTAGTCCGATGCGATAACGATTGCGTGGCACCGGAGTCAGGTTCAAGGCGATGATTGCGCAAGATCCATCACGTGCGCGACGTTGATAGGATAATACCGATTCGTTTGCATCATTGCAGTCTATCCAGTCAAAGCCCTCTGACTGAAAATCCTGATCGTGCAGCGCCGGGATATCACGGTATAGCCGATTAAGATCTTGCACTAAATCCTGCATGCTGCTGTGCAATTCTTCAGCTAATTGCCACCACTCAATCTCCCACTTGGCCTGCCACTCCCGTCCCTGCGCGATTTCGTTGCCCATAAAGTTGAGTTTCTTGCCAGGACTGGTCATCTGATAAGTCAACAATAAACGCAAATTGGCAAATTTCTGCCAGCCATCGCCAGGCATTTTAGACAGCAGCGAGCCTTTACCATGCACTACTTCATCGTGCGAGAACGGCAATACAAAATTTTCGCTGTAAGCGTAAAGTTGCCCGAAGGTAAGTTGATTATGGTGATAGCGCCTGTGCACCGGATCGTGCTGGAAATAACTCAGGGTATCGTTCATCCAACCCATGTTCCATTTGATCGAAAAACCTAATCCTCCAACATAAGTAGGGCGTGATACCCCCGGCCATGCAGTGGATTCTTCTGCCATAGTTAATGCACCCGGAAATTGTTCATGCACCATGATATTCAGCTCGCGCAAAAAATCCACTGCTTCCAGATTTTCTCGGCCACCATATTTATTCGGTATCCATTCACCGGCTTTACGCGAATAATCCAGATACAACATCGACGCAACTGCATCCACGCGTAACCCATCAAAATGAAACTCGGACAACCAGAAATGTGCGCTCGACAGCAAAAAACTTTTCACTTCGTTGCGCCCATAGTTGAAAATATGCGTGCCCCAATCCTGGTGAAAGCCCTTGCGCGGGTCTTCATGTTCATACAACGCAGTGCCGTCAAAACGCGCTAACGACCAGCTGTCCTGGGGAAAGTGCGCCGGTACCCAGTCGAGAATGACACCGATATTGACCTGGTGGCAAGTATCGATGAAATATCGTAATTCGTCGGGCGAGCCAAACCGGCTGGTGGGTGCAAAATAGCCGGTGGTCTGATAACCCCAGGATTCATCCAGCGGGTGTTCGGAGATCGGCAGGAGTTCGATGTGGGTATAGCCCATCTCTTTGGCATAGGGTACGAGATGAGCGGCTAATTCGGTATAACTGTAACAACGGCCATCGGGGTGGCATTTCCAGGAACCCGCATGGACTTCATAAATACTCATTGCACTATGCAGCCAATCCCAATGTGCGCGCTGCGCCATCCAGTCAGCATCCTGCCAGATGTACTCATGGACAGGTGCGGCAAGTGCCGCAGTGCCCGGGCGTAATTCAAAACCTTGTGCGTAGGGATCTGTTTTAGTCAGCACATGACCAGAATCGCGGTTGCGTATCTCATAGCGATATAGGGCATGTTGCGTGATTCCCGGGATAAACAATTCCCACACGCCGCTGGAGCCATGCGAACGCATCGGATGTAATCGACCATCCCATTGGTTGAATTCACCGACCACGCTGACACGCTCAGCATTCGGTGCCCAAACAGCAAAGCGCACCCCCGTTACACCATCTATTTCGATAACATGCGAACCGAACATGCGGTAGCCTTGCTGTAGCTTCCCCTCACCGAACAAATACAAATCCTGCTCAGAAATGTGCATGGGAAACTGGTATGGATCGTATATTTCATGCTGCGCATCACCTTCATTGACGCGCAGGCGATAGGGTTTGACAGGCTGAATTTTATCGCGCCATTCGAAAATGCCGTCAGGATGAACACGTTTAAACCGGTTGTTATCCGGCGAGGCAAGCAAGGTAATTTTGGTGGCGCCCGGTTTATAGACACGTATCACCCAATCGACGCCATCGCGATGCAAGCCAAGCAAACCGAATGGGTCGTACAAACGTGCCTGTAATAGCGATCCGACCAGCTTGTTCACTTTGCGTATCCTTATTTTTCTTGTCTGACCGGATAATTGTAAACGATAATAGGCCGGGACTAATGCAGAGATTAGGAGAAACATAATGAAGACCGAATTACGTTATCTGCAGAAAAATCATCTCACTTCCGGCAGCCCAGCTTCACGATTTGTCAGTCGCCTTACTAAAAACACCTATGCGATGGTGTTGGCCGGCGGTCGCGGCAGCCGTCTTTACCAGTTAACCGATTGGCGGGCAAAGCCGGCAGTACCCTTCGGCGGCAAATTTCGCATCATTGATTTCGTATTATCCAACTGCGTTAATTCTGGAATTCGTCGTATCGGCGTAGCAACCCAATATAAGTCACACAGTCTGATTCAGCATATTCAGCGTGGCTGGTCATTTTTAAATGGTCAGTTCGGCGAGTTCCTCGATTTACTTCCCGCACAACAGCGGGTCGATGAAGAGCACTGGTATCAAGGTACCGCCGATGCGGTGTACCAGAATCTTGACATTTTGCGCGTCGCCAATCCAGATTTGGTAATCATACTAGCTGGCGATCATGTGTACAAAATGGATTACGGCAAACTGCTCGCCTTTCACGTTGAGAATAAAGCCGACATGACGGTCGCCTGCCTGGAAGTACCAGTGACTGATGCCAGCGCGTTTGGTGTCATGGGTGTCGATGAGCATTCCAGAGTGATAGAGTTCGTCGAAAAACCGGCCAGCCCCGCATCCATACCGGGTAATCCGGGCAAATCGCTTGCCAGCATGGGTATCTACGTATTCAACAAGGATTTTCTGTTTGAGCAATTGATACGCGATGCTGATGATACGTCCTCCAGCCACGACTTCGGCAAAGACCTAATTCCGCACATGGTTAAAAAATACCGTGTGTTTGCACAAAATTTCGTGCATAGCTGTGTCGGCATGGACGATGATGAAATGCCCTATTGGCGAGATGTAGGGACAATTGACGCCTATTGGGAAGCCAATATGGAACTGACCAAAGTGCTCCCGGACTTGAATATGTATGACCAGGAATGGCCCATCTGGACGCATCAGGAACAACTGCCTCCGGCAAAATTTGTCTTTGATGAAGATGAGCGGCGCGGCATGGCTGTAGATTCACTGGTCTCCGGCGGATGTATCGTCAGCGGCTCGACTGTGCGCCACTCGCTGTTATTTTCTGATGTGCGCGTAGACAGCTATTCCAACATAACCGATTCGGTATTACTTCCCAACGTCGACGTGGGTCGCTACGTCACACTGCGGCGCGTTATCGTAGACAAGAATTGCGTTATCCCGGAAGGGCTGGAAGTTGGGCTTGACCCGGAACAGGATAGCAAGCATTTTTATGTTAGTCCGAATGGCATCACCTTGATTACGCCGCAAATGCTTGGGCAAAAGGTACACCGTATCCGCTAACACTTTAAAATACTCGCGTTAATCATGTTAACGGCGAATTCCTTTAAGATTATGAAAAAATCCGTCGATCTGGTTTTTCTCTGGCACATGCATCAGCCAGACTACCGCGATTACTCCAGCGGTGACTTCGTTCTACCTTGGACATATTTGCATGCCATGAAGGATTACACTGACATGGCTTATCATCTTGAACGACATCCGGCAGTGCATGCAGTGGTTAATTTCGTACCGATATTGCTCGATCAACTCGAAGATTACACCGAGCAGTTTGCTACGCAGCAATTGCGCGATCCGTTACTGCGTCTACTGGCGCATGACAACATTGAACCCTTCACTCCTGAACAGCGCCAATTGGCTCTGGAGGCTTGTTTCCGCAGTAATTACAGCAAAATGATCTCTCCTTACCCGGCATATAAACAACTATGGGAAATATTCAACCACTTGCAAGCCACCGGCGAAACGGCACTGTCCTATTTGTCTGACCGATATATAGCCAACTTGTTGACTTGGTATCACTTGAGCTGGTGTGGGGAAAGCATACGTCGCGAACATGCGCTGGTAACCCGGTTGATGAGCAAGGCAGAGGATTTCAATTATACAGACCGACAACAATTGCTGGCTCTCATTGGCGAATTGATTTCAGGGGTGATTCCGCGCTATCGCAAACTTGCTGAGACAGGGCAGATCGAAATTTCCGCCACACCGCACTATCACCCGCTGGCACCGTTGCTGATTGATCTGGCCAGCGCCAAAGATGCCATGCCTGATGCACCCTTGCCCAATTCGTCACATTATCCAGAGGGTCGTCAACGTGTGACTGCGCATATTCAATTAGCCAAAAAAAGCCATCTCGAACGCTTTGGAACTGAGCCGCAAGGAATGTGGCCGGCGGAAGGATCTATTTCCGATGCAACTTTGGAAGTGCTTGCCGCTGAGGGTTGCCGCTGGGCAGCCAGTGGCGAGGCGGTATTGGTCAATAGCCTGCGTAAAATGGAATCAGCTGTTTCTGAACGTCATGAATATCTGTATCGGCCTTATCATTTGGGGCAAAAGGACGGCGGCCTGGAATGTTTTTTTCGCGATGACCATCTTTCCGACCTGATCGGTTTTGAGTACTCAAGCTGGCATGGTAAAGAAGCCGCACAGCATTTTATTCACCAGATTGAGGCGATTGCTGAACAAGCCAAGGAAAATGATACTCCTGTCGTCAGCATTATCCTGGATGGTGAAAATGCCTGGGAATATTATCCCTATAACGGTTTTTACTTTCTTGATGAGCTATATTCAGCACTGGCAGCGCACCGGCAGATACGCACCACCACTTATCGCGACTATCTGCAAAATAAAACGGCTCTACGCATACGCAGCCTTAAAAATATCGTTGCAGGCAGTTGGGTGTATGGTAATTTTTCAACCTGGATAGGGTCGCCGGACAAGAACCGCGCCTGGGACTTGTTATGTGCTGCCAAGCAAAGTTTTGACATGGTCGTGAGTAGCGGACAACTCAGCCGGACAGAACAAGACGCAGCCGAAAAGCAGCTTTGCAGCTGCGAAAGCTCTGACTGGTTTTGGTGGTTTGGCGACTACAATCCCTCGCACTCGGTGTCCAGCTTTGATCGCCTGTTTCGGCACAATCTCACTGAGTTGTATCACCTGCTGAAATTACCGCCACCTGCCAATCTTGCAGAGCCGATTAGCCAAGGTAGCGGACACCCGGAAGCAGGCGGCGCGATGCGGCGTGCTTCCTGAATCGGCCTTGGGCAATAAACCCAAACAATTAAGCAGTCATGTTGACTAACCGCGCCAGTGGCATTTTGCTGCATCCCACATCATTACCCGGCGCGTTCGGCGCAGGTGATTTTGGTGCGGATGCCTACAAATTCGTGGACTGGTTGGCAAGTGCAGGGCAGACCTACTGGCAAATCCTCCCGTTGGGCGAGATAGGTCCTGGAAATTCCCCGTATATGAGCCGCTCTGCCTTTGCCGGAAACGTCCTGCTGATTGATCTCGCCGAGCTGGCCAGTCACGGCTGGCTTGGTCGCCAAGATATGGTGCCCGATCCGGGATTCCGCGCCGAGCGGGTTGATTTTGCGCTCGTACAGTTGTTCCGCATGGAGCGCTTGCGCCGTGCCGCCGTGAATTTTTTTGCCGATCATTCCGATGAAATGCGCAAGATGTATGACGAATACTGCGCAGCAGAAAGTCGATGGCTGAATGACTATGCCTTGTTCATGACCATCTCGGAGCGCAGCCACTGGCATGCGTGGAATCTCTGGCCAAAGGCGCTTGCGCAACGTGATTCACGGTCATTACAAGATGTAGAAGCGAGTTGTGCTGGTGAAGTCGGTTTTTGGAAATTTTGTCAGTGGCGCTTCGCACACCAATGGTCGCAGTTAAAGCGTTATGCAAACGAGCGCGGCATCCGCATCATCGGTGACGTGCCGATATTCGTAGCCTATCAAAGTGCCGATGTGTGGTCGCATCAGGAACTGTTCAAACTAGACGAGCATGGACATCCGACAGTTGTTGCCGGAGTGCCACCCGATTATTTCAGCAAGACTGGTCAACTTTGGGGAAACCCCATTTACCGCTGGGATGCCCATCAGGAAAGCCGTTATGCCTGGTGGATAGCGCGTTTGCGACATGCCGTACAGCAAACCGATCTGGTGCGTGTGGATCACTTCCGGGGTTTTGCTGCTTACTGGGAAATACCGGTAGACGCTCCAGATGCCATTACCGGGGAGTGGGTACCAGGACCTGGAGAGAAGCTGTTTGAAGCCTTTGAGACGGCGCTTCCCCACCTACCCATCATCGCAGAAGATCTGGGTGTGATCACCCCAGATGTAGAGAGCTTGCGTGACAAATTCAATCTGCCGGGCATGCGTGTTTTTCAGTTTGCATTTGGTGAAGGGGAGGGCAACCCTTTTTTACCGCACAATTATATAGCGAACACGATCGCCTACACGGGAACCCACGACAACGACACGACTATCGGCTGGTGGAACAATGCACCCCATCACGTAAAAACTTTTGCCCAGCAATACTTGGGCAGCGGCGGGGAACCGATCAACTGGGCCATGATGCGTGCACTTTCTCGCTCAGTAGCTAATACCGTCGTCTTTCCTTTGCAGGATGTGCTTGATCTGTCCAGTGAACATCGCATGAATCTTCCCGGCCAGCCGACCGGAAACTGGGAGTGGCGTTTTTCATGGAGTCAGCTTCAGCCAGAACGGACGCAGGCATTGGCGAAGATGTCTGTGGAGAATGGCCGCAGTATATCCGTTTAACTACTTCAGCTTAAATAACGGACAACATCTTCAAAGCCTTCAAAACCCATTGTTTTAGGTTTTTATAATTTAACATAATATACATTATACGTATTAAGGGTTGGCGCGCAGTGCGCTCTTGTACCTAACCACACGCCCGTTGCTGATACAATCGCGCGGCTTTAAGACATGATTAAGACGAGCGACAAATAACCCCGATAACGGACTACAGTGAATGATACGATTCTGGCGCGCACTAGCAGCAGTCGCATTAAAAGAAAGTTTACGTACACTGCGTGACCATTTCACACTGACATTATTGTTGGTCGTGCCATTGCTACAATTGATTTTGTTTGGCTTTGCGATTAACCTGCACCCTAAATCCTTACCTACCGTTTTGGTCGCGCATGAAAATGACCAGTTCGTAAACCGCGCTGCCAAGACACTCGAAGAGCTAGGTTATTTTAAGGTTATTGCGCGTACTTCTGATCGTCAAATCGCAGAGCGTTGGCTAGCACTGAGCCGTGCCCAGTTTATATTTGAATTGCCGCCACAATTTACTGATCAAGTGGTGCGTGAAGAGCATCCGCAAGTAATATTGACCGCAGATGCCGTTGACCCTGTTGCCTCCATCGCCGCTGTTCAAGCTGCGAGTGCGTTCTATGCCCGGACTGATAGCATTTTCCCTGTAGAGCTTGAAACAAGACTTGCCTATAACCCAGACGGGGCATCGCAATTATTTATCATCCCCGGGTTGGTGGGTGCGATTCTGACATTCACCCTAGTATTGCTCGGTGCGCTAGTGATGACACGCGAGCGTGACATATCCGAAACCCCGGTTGGTCTTGCTATGCCCCGTGGTTCCTTGTTGTTGGGCAAGGCCATCCCTTATCTCATGATAGGCTGCGCACTGTTTGTAATTTTACTGTTTGTGTGCACACATCTGCTCAATCTGCCTTGGCCGAGTTGGTCACCGGCACTCTTTGTTATTGCCTTTATATTCATTGTTGCTAATCTGGTATTTGGTCTTACGCTTTCGTTGATTGCTAAAAATGCCCTGCAAGCAATGCAACTTTGTATGTTTTTCTATCTGCCTTCGATGCTGTTATCAGGCTTTATATTTCCATTTTATGGCATGCCGGAATGGGCTCAGAAAATCGGGGAAATACTGCCACTTACTTATTTTTTACGTGTGATACGTGGTATTTTACTCAAAGGATTACTCGATAGTGAGGCTTGGGGGCTGGCTTGGCCTATTGCCTTATTTGCTGTCATGGCTGGTCTAATAGCGCTTGCACTGCATCGCTGGCGTAGTGTCCGTTACTAATGCGTATACATTTGGAGACGCTATAGCGCTATCCGAAGACATGAAGGCGCAGGATATTGAGAGGTTTTCCCTATACATCTTGCCGCGACCGGCAAAACTCTTTCTCCATTCGGCATAAGTCAAGTTGAATGCCCGTGATGATCTATACGTCACACCGAGGTAAACGGTTTTAGTCAAAGACGCCTCCCTGTAAACACTTTTAGTCACTATTGGATTTAACTAAAAGTGTTTACATTGAAATATTTTCTCCAGATAATCAGAGTATTAAGTTCACTTTATGTAAGCTTAATTAGTTAAACGGACACACCACCTTCTTGGCATTGCCAGTACGACAGCAAACGGAAAAATCAAGCAAGATTCCGACACTTGACAATGAAGAATTTGAAGGCCAAGCTAGCCGTGTTGGGCCGTGCTGAAAATGGCGGCTACCGACAAATGAAGAATCTCACAGGTTTGACTTCGGCTATGCAATGGATCACTTTTAAGGGTGTTCGTCGCCAAGGCAAATGAAGACCCCGCCAATACGTAGCGTAGTCTCTTTCCAAAGTGCTCACCAAAAGGAGAATCATCATGAGCAATCTCACTCACTTCAATCCCTTCAACGAACTTTCCCGTATCGACCCCCTCCCGGGCATGGGCGACTTATTCAAGGGCTTTGCCCTGCGCCCTATACTGCGCGACTTTGAGGCCGAACCGCAAATGAAAGTCGAGGTATCCGAGGACGACAAGGTCTATCGGGTCAAGGCGGAAGTCCCCGGCGTGAAGAAGGAGGACATCGACGTCTCGGTCAACGGTAACCGAATTTCCATCAGTGCCGAAATCAGGGAAGAAAAAGAAGAAAAGAAAGGCGAAAAAGTCATTCGCAGCGAGCGTTATTATGGCAAGGTCTCCCGCAGTTTTACGCTCGACGAGGAGATAGATCAGGGCGCAACCCAGGCCAAATACACCGATGGCGTTTTGGACCTGACGCTGCCCAAGAAGCCAGGCACGGCAACGAAAAAAATCACGGTTTCATAATATGTTCAGAACCCACCCGCAGCCGGATTTGGCCACGGGTGGGCGCGAACACAGATATATCACCGACGATGGTTCATGCCGAGGCGCGCATGTCGCGACAGCGATGCGCGCTTGGGATTTGCCCGTTCCCAAAAACTTATTACAATTGCCCACTCAATCTTATGTTGTTATAAAATTCCGGACTGTCATTTTTAATTTCTCGGCATGTCTCAAATTATCATTTTCGCCATTCCGATTTTCATTACGTTGACCGTAGTGGAATATCTTTATGGCGTATTGACCCGTCGCAATACCTACCGTCTCAATGACACCATCAGCAGCCTGAGCCAGGGATTACTCAGTCAAACCATAGCGGCATGCACGCCACTTTTTCAAATTGGCTTGTATAGTATGCTTTATCAGCATATCCCGGGCTGGGGGCATAGCAATCTCTGGGAAACGTGGTATGGAATTGCCCTGGCCGTTATCATTTATGACTTTTGCGACTACTGGCTGCACCGCACCAGCCATGAATGCAATTTTTTCTGGGCTGCCCACGTTGTCCATCATCAAAGTCAGCACTTCAATTTTTCTACCGCTCTTCGTCAAGAAAGTGCTTACCCAATCGTGGGCTGCATGTTTTTTTTCCCGATGGCATTTTTGGGCATACCTCCTGAAATATACGGAACCGCAGCGCTTGTTGTTCTCTTGTACCAATTCTGGATTCACACAGAACACATCGGAAAGCTCGGATGGTTTGATCGGATATTCGCCTCTCCGTCCAATCATCGCGTCCATCATTCGATAAATGCCCGGTATATAGATAAAAATTATGGCGCGATTTTTGTTATCTGGGATCGCCTGTTTGGCACCTTTGAACCGGAAAGCGAAACTTGCGTCTACGGAACCTTGGTACCGCTGAACAGCTGGAATCCGGTCAAAGCAGTGAGTTCTGTTTTTTCGGATATGGCCAAAAAAATTGCTCATGCCGGTTCATGGGCCGACAAGGCCAGATTTATATACAAATATCCTGGCTGGACGCCATCACATTACTTACCCACTACTGGCGATACAACTGCGCAGATAAACAACCGGGCCAAATATGACCCTTCCGTTTCCAAAAATCGAGCCATCGCGGCAGTTATATTTTTTATGCTTGCGTCGGCCACTACCATCATCCTCATTTGGCATGAAGAAAATATGAGCTGGACAAACAAATTTTTGACTGCCGTTTTGGTCGCAGGGATTTTGTGGATGGCTGGGAAAATGATTTCTGCGAGAAAAATTGCCCGCAGTGAATTGCTGTCAATTTAATAAGGGAGCACAACAATGTCATCACGCCGTCATTTTATACAGGCCTCCGCTATCGCCGTGGCCGGGCTCGCCGCACAACTGCAAAGACCCGTGCAAGCAAAAGAAGGAAATCTCGTCATGGACAAATTGACCGACTCATCCGGAAAATACGTTGCCGGGCCCCTCCCATTCGCCTTCGATACGCTAGAACCCGTGATTGACGCGCGCACAGTCGAATTGCATTACACCTTCCATCACAAGCCGGCGGCAGCCGCCGCAAACAAAGCCGAAGAAGCCCTGGCAAAGGCTCGGGACAGCAACGATTTCAGCTTGGTAAAGCATTATGAAAAAGAACTGGCATTTCAATTGTCGAGCCACATCCTGCATACGATTTACTGGACCAACCTGTCCGGCAAGGGCGGCGAACCGAAGGGTGCATTGGCCAAAGCGATTTCCGCAGAATTCGATTTCTTCGACAAGTTCAAGGCGCATCTGATTGCGGCGAGTACCACCATTGAATCATCCGGCTGGGGCTTGCTGGGCTACCACTCGGTGACGAAAAAGTTGATGATTCTCCAGTGCGAGAATCATCACAAGCTCACGGCATGGGGCATTCAGCCATTATTGCTGCTCGACGTGTTCGAGCACGCCTATTATCTGAAATACCAGAACCGGCGCGCTGAATACCTGAATAACTTGTTCGCCATTGTCAACTGGGACAACCTGGCCGAACGACTCGACGCCGCACGCATCTAGAGAGCCATCATGCAATGGATTACTCGCGAACGTCCAAAAATTGACCGCATCGCCTGCCCGTGGCTAATCGAGCGATTCATCGATAACAACGCCGAATTTCTTTACGTACCGTCTGGTGAGGTGCTGCGCGTTGCCGACGAAACCGGGGCTATTCCTTACGACATACCCGGTGTCGAGTTTTCGCACGTCGGTGAATTGTGCAGCTTCGATGCCTTCCTCAAAAAGTACCGGTTGACCGATCCGTCTTTACAGCAACTAGCCGTGATCGTGCGTGGCGCCGATACTGCCCGCTTGGATCTGACACCGCAATCGTCCGGCTTGTACGCGCTTTCGCTCGGACTGTCGAAGGTGTTTTCCGATGACCATGAAATGCTCCGGCATGGCATGGTGATGTACGATGCCCTGTATGCTTGGTGTCAGCACTGTCAAGCCGAAACGCACAAATGGCCACCCAAAATGGACTAACTTATTTCCATATGCCCATGGCGATGAAAATCATCCTCTGCGGCGCAATTACATCGGCACTCTTGCCGAACTTGGCATATGCATACCGGCCATTTGACGGCACGGATGCTAGCGTAACTGACGTCGGAGAAGTTGAGATGGAACTTGGTTATCTCGACTACTTGCGGGAAGGTGGAGAGAAGTCAATTATCGCACCTGCCATAGTTATGAATATCGGGTTGGAGAACGATAATGAGCTGGTGCTGGAAGGGAAAGCCAATACACGTTTGAACAATTCAGGTGATACGCGTCGTACGGAATTGGACGATGCGGCGTTCTCGTTCAAACAAATTCATCGTAGAGGCGTCTTACAAAACGAGGCAGGTCTCAGCATCGCGAGCGAATGTGGCGTGCTGCTGCCGTCGCTTCACGGCGAGAAAGTCGGTGCGACATGCGCATCAATAGCATCTCAGCGTTGGAATGCAGTGACCGTGCATTTCAATGCTGCCCTAAGCCGAAATCGGGAGCGCGATTGGGGGCAAGTCTGTGGGAGTAATTATCGAAGGGAGCGGCATTGGGAAGATGAGGCCAGTGCTGGAGGTATTGACTGACCGCGTCGCCAGCGGACTACACACAAATTCTGCTCTGGCCGGATTGATCTGGCAGCCGAATGGTGCCCTCGCTTTCGATTTCGGCATACGCAAGGGGCGTACGACGGGACAAGGAATCACCGAAATTAGAGCTGGTTTAACATGGGCACTTCCTGAGAACCACGCGCGGTAAACCCCCCATGTTGAAAAGACAACTGATAATTCACTACTTCTTACAATTGCGCAGCTCCGTCGGCGCAATAGCACTCTGGCTAACCCTTTTCGCCGGAATAGGCATCAATACGTGCCATGCCGAATCGGACAATGCAAACACGCCGCCTCTGCGCTTTGTTAGCGATCATCCCTTGCCAGGAAGGCCGACCCGCTGGGATTACATGAGTCTCGACGCGCGCCGATCGCTGATGTTTATTGCTCATTTAGGTGATGACGCGGTGGTGGTTGCGAGTACCAAAACAAAAGCCGTTGTCGCGACCATCGACGATATTGGCGGGGTACATGGCACTTTGGTAATTCCCGAGCTGAATCTCGTTTATGCATCGGCCACAAAAACAAACGAAGTTGTCGCTATAGATGCGAATACCCTAAAGATTACTGCACGAATTCCAGCCGGTACTTATCCCGATGGCATGGCATACGCGCCCGACGTGCATAAACTATATATCTCGGATGAACACGGCAATACCGAGACCGTGATTGACGTGCGATCCAACAAACGTGTTGCCACCATTCAACTGGGAGGCAACGTCGGCAATACACAATATGATCCCGCTTCCAGGCATATATTTGTCAATGTTCAAGGAACCGGTGAATTGGTTGAGATTAATCCGAAAACCGACACCATCGTTCAAAGAATGACGCTTGCCGATGCCGACGGCAACCACGGCTTATTGATTGAGTCTGCCTTGCGACTGGCATTTATTGCCTGCGAAGGTAATGACAAGCTGCTAGTCGTGAATCTGAATACCAAAAAGATTATTGCGCGTTTTGACCTCGGCGAAGATCCTGACGTGCTGGCCTACGATGGCGGACTGGGCTTGCTGTACGTGGCGAGCGAATCAGGAATGCTGTCGCGCTTCAAGGTAAGCGCCGATAGGGTTATCAAGATCAATGACATGTTCATTGGGCCGAACGCGCATACCTTGGCGGTTGATCCCGCAAATCACGAAATCTATTTTTCGCTGAATAAAGACGAACAACCCGTACTAAGGGTGTTACGTCCGTCACCCTGAAGAGGCACCGTCAACAGCCCAGCGTAGAAATATTTTTGTCGCTTGTTTAAATCCACCCAAATCTCTCCCTGTTGGCTTGGCTTCTTTCATGAAGTCGATTAACGATGTCATTAAGATGGGTGTCCTTCTTCGCTGTGAATATGTCGATAATTTGCTGCGTATTAAGATCAGTTGCAAGCGAAATTTCCTTGACAGCTTCAAGAATGGCTTTCGTAAGCGCCGCTCCATGTATCTCTTCAACAGCGTGGAACACTTCTTTCTCAGAAAGCCCGGTTGCATCCGCAATTGCCGCGAAAGCCTTCTCAACAACCTTGCTGAGTTTTTCTATATCTTCCTGTTCGGCAGCCAGTTGAGCCGCGCTTTTGGTTCCCCTGATGGTGGCGCGGATTTGTGGTAACTCGTTTTTAGTTGTCATGATTAATTCCTCCATATAATTTTGTAAAGGATAAAATAACCAACTACTCATACACCGGGACTTTCTAAAAATACGAACTAAATTTACATGGCACAGGCGCCGATTATGCGGATGACACTACTTGCCACCCAGCTGCTTCATGATTTGCCAAGCTGCCCAACCCCGCTTTAGCCACTTCCCTGCTTGGCCAGGCCGTAGCACAGCAAACAAGATGCCGCCTCCCGCTATCCAAGTTGAGTGGTTCTTGATAAACCGCAATGCGGCCAGCCCGTAGTCGGCTAATACCAAGGGTATGCGCCACGGCTCGACATTTTGCATCAACGCTGTCCGTTGTTCTGCAGCTTGTGCAATCAAGCGCCCACGTCGTTCTGCCAACTGGGTCAATTTTTTATTCATCGGTGAGAATCAAACCGCTGTTGGTCTTTGGACAATTCCAATAGGCTCGCCGCAAATAATCTCGGTTTTGTTCTCGCCCTATGAATGATGAATCCCCATAACACCATACTGGCTGCCAGAAACCCACCTGCCAGTAAACACAACACCAGAAGACGATGCGTGTCCCATAATGCAGCCACCAGCAGGATTGTCGCCAGCACAATGCCAATGCCGAGGCAAAACAGAGCTGCCAGTGCCAGCACCAGTAACGACAACCAATGCTCCCAATTTTCCTCAATCTCTGTGGATAGCAAATCAAGGCGCGTCTGTACGATAGCAACCAAGGTTGTTACTAACGCGGTCAGTGACTCAAGCAGCCCCTTGCTTTCGCCAGGTGTTTTCTCAGTCATGGCAAAGTGACTAACGTCGGCTGATAAGCAGGCCAATCACTAAACCGACACCAGCCGCAGCGCCAACAGCCCTCCATGGATTTTCGTGGACATAAGTATCGGTAGCTTTGGCCGCCGCTTTGGTTTTATCAAGCAGCGCTGCCTGCGCTTCTGCCATTCTGACTTTAACAACTTTGAGCGATTCTTCTGCCTTGGCGCGCACTTCCGCCAGTTTTTCACCGCCTTGGCTGGCGGTCGCCTTCAGTAGTGCTTCCGCATCTGCCACCACCACCTTGAAATCAGCGATCAGCTGCTCTTTGGTTACTTCATCACTTGTTTCTGTTGCCAATTTTATCGTGCTCATCATTAAGCTCCTATCGTCCTATCTATTTTGCGGTTTAACAATTAAGCCGGTCAATAATACAGAAAGCGTAAGCAAGCTAACCAGCCTACCTGATCTCGTGGCACGCAGAAAATTCACGGTCGTTCAGACCTCGGCCTCGAATGATGTGGAGTAATCTTACCACGATTGCAATAACCAGCAGAACGTGAATAAATCCGCCCGTTGTGTGGGACGAAACCAGGCCAAGCGCCCAGAGGATAACCAACGCAATCGCAGTGGTTTCGAGCATTTTTTTCTCCTGATGTTAAGACAAGCGGAGCTACTGCGAGCCTTTAGCCTGCACGTCATTCTTCAGAGATAATGGCAAAACAAAAGATTGATGCCCGGCACAGGGATGCTCTAAAATTTCACTGGCTATTATTTTGTCTATCCGTATAATGCGCCCTTGCCGCCATTTTAGGCGGCATGAGTTCATCGTTTTCTGACCTAAATCTCGCGCGCGTATCCAAATCGCGCCTGTCCATAAAGACTCAATAAGGTTCCCGTGTTGTTAAGGGCTCTAGGGTTTTCCGGTTAGCGACGATGTTTTATGCGCCGGTTAATCACCTACCCGTTCAACGGATAGTTTTACTGCCTGCGTTCACATAAAGAAAAACTTGTCATTCCGGACTTGGTTCGGGATGCCGAGATGGTTTTCTTTTGATTCTAAAAATAAGGAAGCATGATGTCATTCGAAGATTTAAATTTACATCCCTCCATTCTCAAGGCAATTGCCGAAACTGGATACACTGAACCTACCGCCATTCAAGCGCAGGCCATCCCTGAAATAGTCGCTGGCCACGACTTGATGGCTTCTTCGCAAACCGGAAGCGGCAAAACTGCCGCGTTTATTTTGCCGGTATTGAACCGTTTGGCCACACCTTCTGCTGCAGGCGGTAAAGGACCACGGGTACTGATATTGACCCCTACCCGCGAGCTGGCGCAACAAGTTTGCGATGCCGCTACAAAATACGGCAAAAATATGCGCTTCAAGATCATCAGTATCCTGGGCGGCATGCCTTATCCAGTGCAAAATCGTTTGCTGTCCGGCCACGTAGATATCTTGGTTGCCACACCGGGCCGTTTAATCGACCATCTGGAGCGTGGTCGTATCGATTTTTCTCGTCTGGAAGTGTTGATTCTCGACGAAGCAGACCGTATGTTAGACATGGGTTTTGTTGACGATGTGGAACGCATCGCCCAAGCAACACCCAAAACTCGCCAGACGCTATTGTTTTCGGCAACGCTGGATGGCGTGGTCGGTAATCTGGCATCACGGTTACTCAAGGAACCCAAACGTATTGCTGTCTCAGCCGCTAAAGACAAGCACGTCAACATCGAACAACGCATGATGTTTGCCGACGACGTGGCGCACAAGAACAAAATGCTTAACCATCTGCTGACCAACGCCGAAGTGAATCAGGCATTGGTATTTACAGCCACCAAGCGCGACGCAGACGGCCTTGCCGACCAGCTTTCTGCGCAAGGCCACTCTGTTGCAGCGTTGCATGGCGATATGAGCCAGCGCGAACGCAATCGCACCCTGCTCAATTTACGCAATGGCAATGTCCGCATTTTAGTTGCAACTGATGTCGCAGCACGTGGCATTGATGTGCGTGGCATTTCACACGTAATCAATTTCGACTTGCCAAAATTTGCTGAAGACTATGTGCATCGTATCGGTCGCACTGGTCGCGGCGGTTCGTCAGGTATTGCAATTTCTTTTGCTTCGAATCGCGACGCGCAATTGCTGAAACGCATCGAACGTTACACTGAGCAAAGCATCAAGATGCATACCATCGAAGGGCTGGAGCCAAAGTACAAACTACGTACGGGTGGTCATTCTTCCGATCGTCCACGCGCTAACAGCGCTCCGCGCCGCAACAACGCCGGCGGCTATGCTGGCGGTAATCGCACCGGTGGTTTTACCAATAACAACAACGGCAACGGTTTTCATCACAACGTACCAGACAGTCGTCATCATCATACCGGGCGGAAAGAAGGTTCTGGCCAATGGCACGGTCAATCTAATGGCAACTCTACTCAGGGTTACACCCGCAGCGCAGCTGCCAGCAATGATGTTGGCGGACAGGGTCGTAACCAAGGTAGCCAACTACAAACTCAACCACGTAGCGCAGAGCGCAGCTTTGGCAATCGTGGCGGGAATAACGCCCCGCGCCGCAGCGGTGATCGACCTGCCTTCTCGCAAAATCGTGGCGGTAATGGTTGGAATAACCGTTAAGTAATAGCGTCGATTATCAGACACTAAAAAAGCATGCGCAAGCGTGCTTTTTTATTTCCCAATGTGTTGGGAACTGCGTCGGAGTTGAGTATCAAACACCCGGAATCAAGTTACACCGTTTATTGATTTTATCTAATCTGAAGATGGTGCAACTTTGATAATCTCTTCAGCCGTGGTCAAACCGGCCGCGACCTTTTCAGCACCGCTTAAACGTAACGGTTTCATGCCTTCACGTTGCGCTAATATCCTGATTTGGGCGAGATTGACGTTATTGACTACCAGCTTTTTCGTCTCAGCGCTCAGCTGTAACATTTCATAAATACCAGTACGCCCACGATACCCGGTCATACGGCACTCGAGACAGCCTGTAGCAACGTAGACATGCGCAGGTTTGTTGGCTTTCCACGGGCTAACCAGCTCCTGCCAGGTTTCGTCGCTGATATGCCCCTTGATTTTGCAATGCGGGCAGAGTGTGCGAACCAACCGTTGCGCCATTACCCCCAGCAACGTTGAGTTGAGTAAATAAGCTGGCACGCCGAGTTCGAGCAAACGAGTAACTGCGGAAGGCGCGTCATTAGTGTGCAAAGTCGAAAGTACCAAGTGCCCGGTAAGTGCCGCCTGTATCGCCATATCGGCAGTTTCTATATCACGGATTTCACCCACCATAATGATGTCGGGATCTTGTCGTAACAAGGTGCGTACACCATCCGCAAAGTTCAGTCCGATGTTTTGTTGCACCTGCATCTGGTTAAATGCTGGCTCTACCATTTCAATCGGGTCTTCTATTGTGCAGACATTTACCTCTGGCGTGGCGACTTGCTTCAAGGTGGAATACAGCGTGGTGGTTTTGCCTGATCCAGTCGGGCCAGTAACCAAAATGATGCCGTGAGGCTGGCTTGTCCAGTTATGCCATAGCTCAGTCTGCTCTCGTGAGAAGCCCAGATCGGCAAAGTTTTTTACCAGAATTTCCGGATCAAAAATCCGCATCACCAATTTTTCGCCAAATGCGGTTGGCATAGTGGATAGGCGCAGCTCGATTTCCTCACCATTTGCACTCACGGTCTTGATACGCCCGTCTTGCGGTCTGCGCTTTTCCACCATATCCATACGCCCCAATAACTTGATGCGGTTGGTAATAGCATTGGTGACCGGGGTAGGAAGTTGATAAACCTGATGTAACACACCATCAATCCGGAACCGCACCGTGCCAACATCGCGTCGGGGCTCCAGATGAATATCACTGGCGCGCTGCTGGAACGCATATTTAAACAGCCAATCGACCAACGTCACGATATGTTGCTCGTTAGCGTCCAGATTGGTGTTCTTGCCAAGTTCTACCAACTGTTCAAAATTCTGCACTCCAACGATCTGCCCTGCCTTTGATTTGTTAGCGAGTTGTACTGAATTAGCAAGATTGTATATTTCAGGCAGGTAATGATTAATATCAAGCGGGCTGGCAAGCGCCAATTTAATCTTGAGATTGAGTATGCGTTCCAGGTCTGCAATCCAATCGGTGAGGAATGGTTCTGCGGTGGCGATAGTTACTTCGCCATCGTCGAGCCTGATTGGCATGATTTTGAGTCGCTCCGCATAAGACTTGGAAACGATATTGGCGATGCTGCCAAAATTTAATTTCAAGGGATCAATGCGAACATATGGCATGCCGATTTGAGCTGCCAACCATTCAGTAAGGAACTCTATCGTCAACAGCTTGCCAGGCAGCTGGGCATTCTGCCATTTCCGTTCGCTGACAACGACCAGCGGATGAGAATGGTCGGCCTTTCGATTCTTCGCCAGTTTTTCTACGTCGGCAGCCAACACCATGCCATTTTTCAACAGAAGGTTTAACAGCTCATCCAGGGTCAGCTTGCGCACGCCCGATTGCGGAGAGAAGGAACCCAGTTTATTCATGGCACAAGTCTAATGGTTAATTAGTGTTGTGCATAGGAATCTGCATCAAGCCTGAAGTCAGTCGGTGCGTATGATCTCGTCAACAGGCGCTTGCGGCAAATCATTGTGCGCAGGGTCGTCCACAGGCGTTACTTTACGTAAGCGTTTTTGTTCTTGCTTCTGCTTTTTTGCAATTTCTTTTTTACGTTTCTCGAAGGTGTAATTTGTTTTAGCCATATGCGATTTTATGTTGATGAGACTACTCTTTCAATGTACCGGTCAGGTATTAACCAAACCAGTGCAACCAGTACGTATATTATTGCCGTCCATTGATACCAGTGAGGTAATTGCGATGCCATCAGCAGGGTCGATCGCTTTCCCTCATCAAGATGATCCAGCGCTATTCCATATACATTCCACCGTTCACATGTAACGTGGCTCCGGTGATATAGGCAGCCCCGGAACCCGCCAAAAAGGCGACTGCCGCAGCGATGTCAACAGGCTGTCCCAGGCGTTTCAGCGGCACGTGTTCAACCAGTTTGGCACGCTGTTCTTTGCTCAGTGCATGCGTCATATCGGTATCGATAAAACCAGGTGCGACACAATTCACCGTGATGTTGCGGCTGCCGATTTCTTGTGCGAGAGACTTGGTGAAACCCATTATGCCCGCTTTGGAAGCCGCGTAGTTGGCTTGCCCCGCATTGCCCATACTACCCACCACCGAAGCAATGTTGATGATGCGTCCATTTCTGGCCTTCATCATGGCGCGCAGCACGGCACGGCTAAGGCGGAATACAGACTTTAAATTAGTCGTTAATACATCATCCCATTCTTCGTCCGTCATGCGCGCCAATAAATTGTCGCGCGTAATACCGGCGTTATTCACCAATATCGAGATTTCGCCAAATTGCTGGCGCAACACGTTCAACACATGTTCGGTCTGCGTAACATCATTGACGTTCAATACCATGCCCACGCCCTTGATATTTGCCGCGTCCAGATAAGTGCTGATCGCTCGTGCGCCTTTATCGGTGGTTGCCGTGCCAATTATCGTTGCACCCTGATTTCCCAACTCCAGAGCAATAGCCTGCCCGATGCCACGGCTGGCTCCAGTAACCAATCCAACTTGTCCTTGTAGTGTCAATGCCGCACTCCTCATGCGAATAAGGCCAAAGCCTGCTTAAGCGCGTCGCCATCGTGCATGGCGAACGCTTGTTGGTTGGTATCAATACGTTTGTTCAGTCCTGCCAGCACCTTGCCTGGGCCGCATTCAAGATTATGCGTAATACCCTGCATGCCAAAAGCACGCACGGTTTCTACCCAGCGCACCGGCAAATATAACTGCCGCACCAGCGCATCCTTGATTGCCGCGCCATCGCTGTATGCCGCAACATCGGCATTGTGCAGCACCGGAATCGCAGGCGTCTGCACTTGGACATTACCCAAATAATCCCGCAATTGTTGTGCCGCACCCTTCAACAAACTGCAATGTGAAGGAACACTCATGGGTAACATGATGGTACGTTTTGCGCCTTTGAGTTTAGCCAACTCCATCCCGCGTTCCACTGCGGCACGATTACCCGCAATGACCACTTGTCCGGGTGAATTAAAATTGACTGCTTCGAGCACTTCGCCGCCACTGGCTTCAGTACATAACGCACGCACCATGTCATCTTCCAGACCCAGAATCGCGGCGATGCCACCCACCCCTTCCGGCACAGCTTGCTGCATGCACTGCGCACGATAACGTACTAACGGTAACGCGTCAGCAAAACGCAGCGCACCAGCAGCAACTAACGCAGTGTATTCACCCAGACTATGACCTGCCATCATAATCGGAGCCGTGCCATGCTGAGTTTGCCAGGCGCGATACACCGCAATGCCTGCGGTCAGCATAATGGGCTGGGTATTTGCAGTTGCATTTAAATCCGCATCACTACCCTTTGTGATCAATGCCCATAAGTCCTGCTTCAATATCTCGGACGCCTCGGTAAAAGTGTCATGCACCACCGGAAAATCGGCGTAGCCTGCCATCATGCCGCGCGACTGCGAACCTTGTCCGGGAAAGACGAAAGCGAATTTAGCCATGTTTAACCTGATTCAAATAATACAAACTCAAGACTCACCAGCGGATCAGCACTGCACCCCAGGTAAACCCCCCGCCTACAGCCTCCAGCAGAATATTTTGCCCTGACTTGATGCGCCCATCTCGCACAGCGGTGTCCAGCGCCAATGGAATCGAAGCGGCAGAGGTGTTGCCATGCTTTGCTACCGTCACCACTACATTATCCATACTCAAACCCAGTTTCTTGGCTGTCGCCTCCATGATGCGGATGTTGGCCTGATGCGGAACCAACCAATCAATGTCTGAACCTTGCAGTTTATTTTCTTTGAGTATCTCTTCAACTACATCACTTAATACATTAACTGCAAATTTAAAAACTGCTTTCCCGTCCATACTGATAAAGGGTTCACCCTGCACTACACCATTACGAATATTACCCTCTGCTTTCAACATGTCGCGATGACTGCCATCAGCGTGTAACCGGCTAGCAACAATGCCTGGCGTATCAGAAGCACGCAACAAGACTGCACCTGCGCCATCGCCAAACAACACGCACGTTGCGCGATCGTTCCAATCGAGCATCCGCGACAATATTTCCGCACCCACCACCAATGCGGTTTTTGCCTGTCCGCCACGTATATATAAATCGGCCATATTCATGGCATAAACGAAACCGCTGCAAACTGCCTGCATATCAAAGGCTGCGCTACAGTTTTTAATGCCGAGCTTGTCTTGCAGGATACAGGCGGTACTGGGGAAAACCTGGTCGGGCGAGGTTGTTGCGACAATGATCAAATCAATCTCCGCAGTACTGATACCTGCCGTCTCTATCGCGCGGCGGGCGGCCTGTAAGGCCAGATCACTGGTTAATTCACCATCGGCAGCAATATGTCGCTCAACAATCCCGCTACGCGTCAAAATCCAGTCATGAGTGGTATCAACGATTTTTTCCAGGTCGAAATTGGTCAGTACTTTACTTGGCAAGTAACTGCCTGTACCGATCACACGTGAATACATCAGGCCACTCCTTGCTCTGAATTCCGATTTTGGCAGTGCCACATTTCTATATGCTCACTGATATGCTGCAACATACCGCCACGCGCTTCTTCAGCTGCGCGCTCGATTGCACAGCGAAAGGCAAATACATCGGCAGAACCATGGCTCTTTACCACTATACCCTTCAGACCAAGCAAACTTGCGCCATTGTAGCGGCGGTGATCCACTCTGCGCTTGAAGGCCTTAAGTACCGGCATGGCCATTACCGCAGCAAATTTGGCAAAGATATTACGGCTAAACTCCTCACGTAAAAACCCACCCAACATTTGCGCCAGTCCTTCAGTTGTTTTCAGTGAAACGTTACCAACAAAACCATCGCACACCACCACATCAGTCGTGCCTTTGAAAATGTCATTGCCCTCGATGTTGCCATAAAAATTGAGATCGCTGGCTTGCAATAATTCGGCCGCACGCTTGACCACCTCATTCCCCTTGATCTCTTCACTGCCGATATTCAATAAGCCGATACTGGGGTTGGGTTTTTGCTCCAAGGCTGTGACCAGCGTTGAGCCCATCAAGGCAAACTGCAGTAGATGTTCAGCGTTACAATCCGTGTTAGCGCCAAGATCAAGCATGCACACCTGCCCTTTAATGGTGGGCAAATAAGAGGCAATTGCAGGACGATCTATACCTGCGATCGTTTTCAGCACATAACGCGCTGTCGCCATTAACGCACCGGTATTGCCAGCGCTGACAAATGCCGTCGCTTCGCCGTTTTTAACGAGATTAATACCGACACGCATGGACGAATTTTTTTTACCGCGCAGCGCGGCCTGGGGGGATTCATCCATGCCCACCACTTCACTGGCGGGGTAAACGCGAAGATGCAAGCCACTTTGTACCCGCAAGGAGCGCAAGGTACTGTCGATAGCATCCGGAATACCGACCAGAATAATGGTGTCGTTTGGAAATCGTTGTAAATAGTCAACAGCAGCGGGGATGGTAACCGTCGTACCATGGTCGCCCCCCATCGCATCTATGGCTAAGGTCACGTCCATATGGCGATCCTGGGCAAAAAATTGAGAAACGAAAACTCAGCCGACTTCAACGATTAGTTGCGCAGCTTAACGGGACGCCGAAAACGGCGTGCAGGAAAGTAAGGCGTGGCGGCGGAAAACAAAGAATAAAGCGCTTAATATTCGAGTAGATGAACATTTTTAGTCTTTGACCAACAAGGTTAACCCGTTAGCAGGCTTAAGTACCCAGGTTAAAGCCTATTCGCCTTTGGACTTAACCACTTTCTTGCCACGATAAAAGCCGCTCGGGCTGATGTGGTGACGCAAGTGTGTTTCACCGGTGGTCGGCTCTACCGCTAACGGCGGATTAACCAAAAAATCGTGGGCACGATGCATGCCACGCTTGGATGCAGACTTTTTATTCTGTTGAACTGCCATGATAAACGACTCCTGTAAACTACTTAATTACGCTTCAACCCGGCTAAAACGGTAAAAGGATATGGTTTCTCCTTAACCCGTTGCTCGCCATCCGCCATCTGACAATCACCTATTTGATGCTTGGGCGCGATGGGCATGCCCAACACAATCTCATCTTGCAGCAAGTCCAGCACATCCATCTGCGCATCAATCAGGACGCTGTCAAACTCCTCTTCCTCATCACTCAAGGCATCCAGACTGGCTTGGTCACGCAACAGCAGACGGGTTTCAATTTGCACCTCATAATCCATGCTATTCATGCAGCGCTGGCAGCGCAACTGACAAGCGCCTGCTATGCTGATGTCTAACGATGGGCAACCCAGATGATCCATTCCACCTTGTATCGTATAGCTCAGCACACCCTGTTGGTTTTCCAGTACATCCAGTAATCGTGGCAACTGGGCGACAGGTATTTCACCGCTTATTCTCTGCCTATTTCTGGCAAAATCCAGGCTATCTATTGAAGAGCATACGTACATGAGGCGCGCATGATATATTTTTCGCCACTCTATGTCAAAAAACTATAGCAAATACGCGGCTTAGTGCCACATACATAAATAATTTAGGGGCTTCTCATTGTTGAATTCTCAGTTAGTTGTATTAGCTTCAACCTCTATTTACCGCAGCGAACTTCTCAAACGGTTACAACTGCCCTTTGAGACGGCTGCGCCTGATGTAGACGAAACGCCTCTGGCAAACGAGTCTGCATACGACACTGCCTTGCGTCTTGCACAGAAAAAATCCTACTCTGTAGCTGGAAATTATCCGGATGCCTTGATTATTGGCTCGGATCAGGTTGCCTTGCTGGAGGGACAGCTGCTTGGCAAGCCGCTCACCCATGAAAATGCAACCCAGCAATTGCGTGCCATGCGTGGGAAAACCACGTGTTTTTATACGGCACTGGCACTCTTGAACAACAAAACCGGAAATTTACAAACTGAAGTAGCGGAAAATTTTGTCACACTGCATCAGCTAAGTGACATGGAAATCGAAAATTATTTACGCAAAGAACAGCCCTATCACTGTGCCGGAAGTGCTAAATCGGAGGGGTTGGGCATCGCGCTCATCAGTAAAATAAGCGGGGATGACCCCAATGCCCTGATTGGCCTGCCGCTTATCCTGCTCAGCAAAATGTTACGCCGCGAAAACGTCCGTTTATTCTGAACTTATGGCAAATTCGTTGGGCATTTTGTATTTACTCCCCTGTCCACTGGGCGACATGCCTGCTGAGCAGGTCTTGCCGCAACACGTCATCAATATCGCGCGCAAACTACGGCATTTTGTAGTGGAACAACCCAAAACTGCGCGCCAGTTTCTTGCGGCACTGAAACATGAGCAGCCCATCCAGTCGCTGCACATAAACACGCTTAATGAACACACCCAGAAACAGGATTTACCCACTCTGCTTGCTCCATTGCTGGCTGGGCATGATGTAGGCATTATTTCCGAAGCCGGCTGTCCGGGAATCGCTGACCCTGGCGCAGAACTGGTTGATCTAGCCCACCGCAACGGCGTGCGTGTTACACCGTTGGTTGGCCCATCTTCCATTTTGCTGGCTTTAATGGCTTCCGGGTTGAATGGACAGTGCTTTGCTTTTCATGGCTATCTTCCCGTGGACCAAGTAGAAAGAAACAAGACAATCGTTGCTCTGGAAACAGAATCCGCCAAACGCAAGCAAACCCAAATCTTCATCGAAACACCGTATCGCAACGACAAGCTGCTCGGGGCACTGCTCGCGCTCTGCCGCCCACAAACTTTGCTGTGCGTAGCGACCGACATTACATTACCTGGCGAACACATTTTGACTCGCTCAATTAGCCAGTGGAAATCGTTGGCAACGCCCCAGCTTAACAAGCGTCTAAGCCTGTTTCTAGTGCTTGCCGTCCCATAAATTTATTTGCTTAGCACTCTGGTTTCTGGTATTAAGGCAGACTTTATTTTTACTGTTGGAGAAGTGCAATGCCGGTACAGTCCCAAAAAATTGCCGTCCCTTATAAAACAAAAAAGGGGGAGCCTTATATGAATTCCAAGCAATTAGGCCATTTCCGCCAAATCTTGAATGGCATCAAGGCTGGGCTGGGTGAAGATATTGATCGCACCGTGCATACCATGCAGGACGAAGCAACTGTCTTTGCCGACCCGAATGACCGGGCTACCCAAGAGTCCGACATCGGCTTGGAGCTGCGTAACCGCGACCGCGAACGTAAACTCATTAAAAAAATAGACGAAATGCTCGCCAAGATTGACTCGGGTGACTATGGCTATTGCGACAATTGTGGCATCGAAATAGGACTTAATCGTTTAGAAGCAAGGCCAACTGCAACACTTTGTATTGATTGTAAAACACTGGATGAAATTCGCGAAAAACAAATCGCAAAATAACTTGTGTGCATGTGTTTTAGCGCACTTTAAATCGGACGAATGGCATTAAAAAAGCCCCGCCAATTTGGCGGGGCTTTTTGTCAGGCTTGGCTTAGATAAGTTACTCTGCAGCTGCTGGAGCTGCTACTGGCGGTGCCAACAAGGCTTTCATACTGAGCTTCATACGACCTTTATCATCCAACTCCAGCAATTTCACGCGCACCACCTGACCTTCTTTCAGATGATCTGCTACGGCATTGACCCGCTCATGGGCAATTTGCGAGATATGTAACAAACCATCTTTACCAGGCAGAATATTAATCAGCGCGCCAAAGTCGAGTAATTTGACTACGGGCCCCTCATATATTTTGCCCACTTCAACGTCGGCAACAATGGCTTCAATACGCTGTTGAGCGAGCTTACCACCCTCGCTGCTGACGCAAGAAATGGTGATATTACCGGTATCATCAATGTCTATTGTGGTGCCGGTTTCTTCTGTCAAGGCGCGTATCACCGCCCCACCCTTACCGATGACATCACGGATTTTTTCCGGGTGAATTTTCATCTTGATCATGCGTGGCGCAAATTCGGAAACCTCGGTGCGCGCACCCGGCATGGCCTGTTTCATTAAACCAAGTATATGCAGACGACCTTCGCGAGCCTGTATCAAGGCAGCCTGCATGATTTCACGCGTGATTCCATTGATTTTAATGTCCATCTGCAATGCAGTGACACCCTGCTCTGAACCAGCCACCTTGAAATCCATATCACCTAAATGATCCTCGTCGCCAAGGATGTCGGTGAGCACGGCAAAACGGTTATCCTCTTTGATCAAGCCCATGGCAATGCCGGCCACATGCGCCTTGAGTGGTACGCCGGCATCCATCAGCGACAAACATCCGCCACATACCGAAGCCATCGAGCTGGAGCCGTTGGATTCAGTGATTTCTGACACCACACGCATTGCATAACCAAAATCTTCTTCACTAGGCAACACCGCTACCAGCGCGCGCTTGGCTAAACGACCATGACCAATTTCACGGCGCTTGGGCGTACCGACACGACCAGTTTCACCAGTGGAGTAAGGCGGAAAGTTGTAATGCAGCATAAAACGGTCTGAGTATTCACCCTGCAGCGCGTCTATCGTTTGCGCATCGCGCATACTACCCAGCGTGGTTACAACGATGGCTTGTGTTTCGCCGCGCGTAAATAAAGCAGAGCCATGCGTACGCGGTAACACACCGTTACGTATAGTAATCGGCCGTACAGTGCGAGTATCACGACCATCAATGCGCGGTTCACCACGCAAAATCTGTCCGCGCACGATCTTGGCTTCCAAGGCGCTGAATAAATCATTCACGTGATTCTTCTGATCCGCAGACTCCGGTGTAATGATTGTCGCTAGCACCTTGTCACGAATCGCGTTGACTGCATCAGTGCGCGCTTGTTTGGAGCGAATTGAGTAGGCTTGACCAAGCCCTGCCTCGGCCAGCGCATTAACCTGGGCAATCAAGGCTTCGTTTTTAGCTGGTGGAGTCCACTGCCAATCGTCTGCGCCAACAGTATCCGCCATTTCATTGATTGCCTGAATGACGACTTGCATTTGTTCGTGACCAAACATCACGGCGCCCAACATAACCTCTTCGGAGAGTTGCTGTGCTTCAGACTCAACCATCTGTACCGCACGCACAGTACCGGCAACGACCAGATCCATTTGTGAGGCTTTTAATTCCGTAGCGGTTGGATTAAGCAAATATTGACCGTTAGCATAGCCAACGCGAGCCGCGCCTATTGGACCATCAAACGGGATGCCAGACAGGGCCAGCGCGGCAGATGCGCCTATCATGGCGGGGATATCAGAGTCGATCTCGCTGTCCGAGGACATGACCGTCGCGACGATTTGCACTTCGTTATAGAAACTTTCCGGAAACAAGGGACGCAGTGGTCGATCAATCAAGCGGGAAGTCAGAATTTCCTTTTCGCTCGGGCGACCTTCGCGCTTGAAGAATCCGCCAGGTATCTTGCCAGCGGCATAAGTCTTTTCTTGATAATCCACCGTCAGCGGAAAAAAGTCCTGATCCGGCTTGGCATCTTTTCTGCCAACCACGGTAACCAATACCATGGTGTCATCCAGGCTGACCATTACTGCGCCGCTGGCTTGACGCGCAATTTCCCCAGTTTCCAGTGTAAGTTTATGTTTTCCGTAGGCTAATGTTTTTTTATAGTGACTCAAAATAAACCTCTCTGTACACGGCATGACGCGCGTTGCGTCACCCTAAAATTTAGACAAGATGAAATAACGGGTCGCATTCGCGACCCGCTTAAAAATGCTTATTTACGAATTTCCAGTCGTTGAATCAGTGTTCGGTAGCTCGCGTCATTCTTGCTTTTAAGATAATCAAGCAGCTTGCGGCGGCGACTTACCAGACGCAGCAAGCCACGGCGGGAGTGGTGATCCTTGACATTATCCTTGAAATGGTCTGTCAGGTAGTTGATACGTGCCGTAATCAGTGCCACTTGCACTTCTGGTGAGCCTGTGTCGCTTTTAGCACGTTGAAAATCAGTAACAATTTGCGCTTTTTGCGCGGCGGTCATTGCCATCAGTGTTAATCTCCTAAAAAGTTCGCCATTCTACTCTTGAACGGGACTATTACTCAACCCCGAAATTTTCCGTCATATCTGCCTGCGCAGCCTGTTTTGCCACGCTGGACAACATTCTGTCAGGAATCAGGCAAGTCCCTTGCAGCACCCCTACTCCAATAAATCCGGACGGACCATGTAAGCTGACATTGCCATCAAGCAACGTGGTATCCAGCCCTAATTTTTGCCCTTGCGCGAGGCGTTTGACCTGCGCTTCGGTCAAGCACAGCTTGGGCATATCAGGCAACAAACTTTCCATGGGTAGCAAACAGGCCAAACGCTCTGCCGTACTCATCGCCTCTAGCCGCTGAAAATCAAACCCCTGCGCCAAAGCAAAATGGGCTACCGCGGTACGACGCAATCCGATCAGATGCGCGCCACAACCCAAGGCAGCCCCAATATCTTCTGCCAGTGTGCGTACATAAGTACCCTTGCTGCAGCGCACGGTAATATCCATCTCATGATCGCCGAGATGGTTTAATAGTAGTTCGTATATCACTACACTACGCGGCTCACGTTGTATCGTTTTGCCCTGACGGATATATTCGTAAAGCGGCTTGCCCTGGTGCTTAATGGCGCTGTGCATGGGTGGAATCTGTTGAATTTCGCCACGAAACTTCGCCAATACGGCATCAACCTCGGCTGACCCGATACGGACAGGAAACTCAGCGATTATTTCACCTTCGGCGTCACCGGTGCTGGTGGTTTGCCCGAGACGTAACAAGGCGCGATAGGTTTTATGGGCATTCAGCAGTGCGGCGGAAAATTTGGTAGCTTCACCGAAACAGATTGGCAGCAAACCGGTAGCAAGCGGATCCAGCGTCCCGGTATGCCCGGCCTTTTCGGCCTGGAACAAGCGGCGAACCTTTTGCAGTGCAGTGTTGGAACTTGATTCTATCGGTTTATCGAATAACAGCACACCGTCTAATGGGTGAGAAATTCGTGGCATGGTGGCTTACAAATTATCTGGATGCAGCTTATCGCTGGCGATTGCTTGATCAATGAGTTGCGATAAGTGGCTGCCGCGCTCGACAGATGAATCAAACACAAAATGCAGTTGCGGCATGACACGCAGTTTGATGCTATGCGCCAACTGGCGGCGCAAAAATCCGCTGGCATGCTCCAAGCCTTGCTGTGCCTCAGCGTGCTTGCCATCCAGACGCGTGAAGAAAATCTTTGCGTGAGAATAATCGCCCGCCACTTCCACGCCAGTAATGGTTATCAGGCGCACACGCGGATCATTGATTTCAAGACGCACCAGCTCGGCCAATTCACGTTGAATTTGTTGCGCGATACGTTCGACTCTGGCAAAGTTTGGCATTACAACGCGCGCGCAACCTCAACGATTTCATACACTTCAAGCTTGTCGCCCACAACAAGATCGTTGTAATTTTTTATTGACAGTCCGCATTCAAAGTTACTCTTCACTTCTTTCACATCATCCTTAAAGCGTTTCAGCGAATCCAATTCGCCGTCATGAATGACCACGTTATCACGCAGCACGCGTACCCTGGAGCCGCGCTTCACCATGCCTTCCAACACATAGCAACCTGCAATCGTACCGACCTTCGAAACGGTGAATACCTGGCGTATCTCGACCATGCCGAGGAAGCTTTCTTTTTTCTCCGGAGCCAGCATGCCCGACAGAGCCGCTTTGATCTCATCCACCATCGCATAGATGATGTTGTAGTAACGTATATCCACACCGGAAGATTCTGCAAGTTTGCGCGCAGCTGCGTCTGCGCGCGTGTTGAAACCAATCACGATCGCCTTGGACGCCAGCGCAAGATTGATGTCCGATTCAGAAATCGCACCCACGCCGCCGTGGATCAGATTGACTTTAACTTCACTGGTGGAAAGTTTTTGCAACGATTGTGCAATCGCTTCGGCAGAGCCTTGCACATCGGATTTTACAATCAACGATAAAGTACGCACTTCACCTTCCGCCATTTGTTCAAACATGTTTTCCAGTTTGGCCGCTTGTTGTTTGGCGAGCTTTACGCCGCGATACTTTCCTTGTCTGAACAGCGCAATTTCCCGCGCGCGCTTTTCATCTGCTAATACCAGTAATTCTTCACCTGCTGCGGGCACTTCGGATAAACCCTGTATTTCTACCGGAATAGATGGCCCCGCTGAATTAATCACCTTGCCATTTTCATCCAGCATGGCACGCACCCGACCAAATACCGAGCCAACCAATACCGCGTCGCCGCGCTGCATCGTACCGGACTGTACCAGCACAGTAGCAACCGGGCCTTTACCCTTATCCAGACGCGCCTCAATCACCAGGCCTTTGGCATGAGTGGCGCGTGGTGCTTTTAATTCCAGTACTTCAGCTTGTAATAAAACGCCTTCCAGCAATTGATCGACACCTTGTCCTGATTTGGAAGAAACTTCAACGAACATGACGTCACCACCCCAGTCTTCCGGGACAACACCTTCAGCGACCAGCTCTTGTTTAACCCGCTCGACGTTGGCTTCGAGTTTATCGACCTTGGTCACTGCCACGACCAGCGGCACTTCTGCAGCCTTGGCATGACTGATTGCCTCTTTTGTTTGTGGCATCACGCCATCATCGGCGGCCACCACCAGAATCACGATGTCTGTCGCCTTGGCACCCCGTGCACGCATTGCAGTGAAAGCTTCGTGACCCGGGGTATCCAGAAAAGTGATCATGCCGCGCGGCGTATCTACATGATACGCACCAATATGCTGAGTGATGCCACCAGCTTCACCGGAAGCCACGCGGGCACGACGAATATAATCGAGTAATGAAGTCTTGCCGTGATCGACGTGACCCATCACCGTAACAACCGGCGCACGCGACTCCAAAGGCATATCGTGCGGCTCTTCCGTGTCCGTTAAATAGACATCGGGGTCGTCTAGCTTGGCGGCTTTGGCGATATGTCCCATTTCTTCCACCACGATCATCGCAGTCTCTTGGTCAAGCACCTGATTGATGGTCACCATTGAGCCCAGTTTCATTAACGACTTGATCACCTCTGATGCCTTGACCGACATCTTTTGCGCTAATTCAGCGACAGTAATCGTTTCCGGAACTGCAACTTCATATACGACAGCTTCGGTCGGCAAGGTAAATGACTCCCCCGCCGCAACAGAAGAGGCCTGCTTGCTGTGTTTGTCATGGCGCTTGCCGCGCACCGGAGTCGCCCAGGCACCGCTGCGATTACCCAACTTGGAGTCGAGTTGGGCAGGACGCTTGTGCAAGCCCTGCTCTTCACGTTTAACAGAACGTTTTCCCGGCCTGGCAGTTTTATTGACTCGTTCAATTTTTTCCCCAGGTTTGGCAAGCGGCTTGTGCAGCGTGCCTTCCTTATCAACCACCGGCACAGCCGGCTCAGCGACAGGCGCTATCTTTTCAGGTGATTTAACAGCCCGACGCACCACTGGCGCGCCAACCACCAACCCATCCCGGCTGGGTTCAACCAGTGCCGTTTGGTCAGCAAGTGTTACAGCCTTGCTGCTGTCAACTTTCAATTCTTCAACCTCAGCAGCGGTAGCTGTTTTACTTTTGCTGCGTGACTTTTTTACTTTTTGCTCTGCTGATTGCAACTTGATTAGTTCCGCCTGCCGACGCGCTTCCTCTTCACGAGCTGCCATTTCCTGATCATCCAGCACCTGACCAGATTTAATCTTTGCGCTGACCTCCACAGGCACAGGCGCTTCAGCGGCGGCAGGCGATGCGACAACACGACGTTTGCGCACCTCCACCTGAATGGTTCGGGCGCGCCCAGAGCTGTCAGCTTTTTTAATTTCGCTGGTTTCACGACGCGCTAAAGTGATTTTTTTCGTTGGTTTGTCGGCGCCATGAGCCAAGCGCAAATGGGTAAGCAGCTGGGCTTTATCAGCTTCAGAAATCGAATCCGAATCCTGCTGTTTTATCACTCCAGCAGCGTGTAATTGCTCGAGCAGCAAAGCAACTGGCAATCCCAGCTCAGTCGCAAATTGTGCTACGTTTAATTTTGCCATTTCTTTACCTTGGTCTTTCCCTTAACTTCTGGTTCTGAATATTACGCAAACCAGGGCGCACGAGCTGTCATGATGAGCGTATTAGCACGCTCACTATCCACGCCAGACAGCTCGACCAGTTCGTCCACATCCAGATCAGCCAATTGATTTTGAGTTGCTATACCCTTGGATGCCAGGACACGAGCAGTTGCCTCATCCATCCCATCCAATTTGAGCAAATCCTCAATACTGTGTTCAACCTGCTCTTCGGAAACAATCGCCGCCGTCAACAATACATTACGTGCGCGGCTGCGCAGTTCTTCCACTGTTGCCTCGTCAAATCCTTCAATTTCAAGCATTTCTTCCAGCGGCACATATGCGACTTCTTCAAGCGTATTAAAACCCTCTTCCACCAGAATATTTGCAACTTCTTCGTCCACATCCAGCTTGTCTATAAAGAGCGCCTGGATCTTGGAGAATTCTTCGGCGTGTTTTTCGCTGGATTGTTCAACGTTCATGATATTGAGCGTCCAGCCAGTCAGCTCCGAGGCAAGCCGGACATTTTGACCGCCGCGACCGATGGCTTGGGCCAGATTTTCTTCTTCCACCACGACGTCCATGCTATGTCGTTCTTCATCGACCACGATACTGCTTACTTCAGCCGGAGCCAATGCATTGATGACATAAGTCGCCGGGTCGCTCGCCCATAAGATGATGTCGACACGCTCACCGGCCAATTCGTTTGTGACGCCCTGCACACGTGAACCGCGCATTCCGACACAGGTACCGATTGGGTCGATACGCGGATCATTGGTTCGTACCGCAATCTTGGCGCGCGAACCGGGATCGCGTGCCGCACTGACGATCTCCAACAGCTTCTCTTCTATTTCCGGCACTTCCAGTTCAAACAACTTGGACAATAATTCCGGTGAAGTACGTGACAAAATCACTTGCGGACCACGGGCACTGCGATCTACGCGCAACAAATACGCTTTGACGCGATCACCGATACGCAAATTTTCTTTCGGGATCATCTGTTCGCGGGGCAATAAAGCTTCAATCTTGCCAAACTCAATGATGGCGCTACCACGCTCAAGACGCTTGACAGTGCCTGAGATCAAATGCTCATCACGCTCCAGAAAATCGCTCAATACCTGCTCACGTTCGGCATCACGTATCTTCTGAAAGATCACCTGTTTTGCAGCTTGCGCGCCAATGCGCCCAAAATCAATTGACTCAAGCGGCTCTTCGATAAATTCGCCAAGCTGAATAGCGGCGTTCCGCTTTTGCGCTTCTTCCAACTTGATATGCAAATCGGGAGTCTCGAAAGTCTCGTCATCCATCACTTGCCAGCAACGAAAAGAGGTGTAATCACCTGTGTCGCGATCAATTTCCACGCGCACATCCGCCTCATCTGCAAAACGCTTTTTAGTTGCAGAGGCTAAAGCCAATTCCAGTGCGCCAAACACCACTTCCTTGTCTACGTTTTTCTCACGTGACAACGCATCTACCAGCAACAAGACATCTTTACTCATAACCGCTCTCCAGCCAAAAATCTGCTTTTCCGAAATCCAGCCGATCAAAAAATCGGCACTAAACGCGCTCTGTCCACATTCGATAGCTCAATTGCTACGGGGGTTCCGTCCACATCCAACTGCAATATGCCGTTGCTGACCACGCCGACGATACCAACAAAATTCTTACGCCCCGCTAGGGGAATACGTAATTTGAGCTGCACCTTTTCCCCGGCAAACCGGACAAAATCGGCTTCCTTCTTCAATACCCTGTCAAGCCCGGGCGATGAAACTTCAAGCCGGACATAGTCCATGTTTTCAACCAGGAACAACCGCGTCAGCTGATTGCTCACCACTTGGCAATCCTCTACTGATATGCCCTCTGGTTTATCAATAAATACACGTAACACACCGCGCCCAGAACGCTCAAAATCGACCAGTTCATAGCCCATGCCATTCACTGTCGTTTCAATCAGCTTCCCTGCATCCATACGTGCCGCCACCAATAAAAAAAGGGCTCGAAGCCCATCTCAAAACGCCGCGCAGTATAACAAAATTCAGGGTTAAATGGAATCTGAATGAATGAATCGGTGCAAAAACGATATAGACTGCGAACAAGCTTGCACAATTAAAACCAGAAAAAAACACTGGGGTTATGAAAAATAAAAAACTGCTCTCTCTAATCATGCTGGCACTGGTGTTCGCCATTTTTGTTTTCGGTGTTTCCACCAGCTGGATACTTTACCTCTGGCCGCATTTGTTTGAGCGGCTGTTTTATGCCGGATAAGCGCCAGTAAAATCGATTACCAATAAGTCTCAACCGTAAAATGTCCCGGCTCGGTGCGCCGATGACGTTTCATTCCGCGCGCTTCCAGCACTTTCTGCGTGTCTTCCACCATCGCTGGATTGCCGCACAACATGACATGTGAATTTTCCGCTTGCAACGTCAAACCTGCGCGTGCCTCTAATTGCCCGTCACGAATTGCGTTGGGAATACGCCCGCCCAGTGCGTTACCGTGGGCTTCGCGGCTTACCATCGGGATATAAACAAAGGCGTCCGGATGCGTGGCCGCGATTTCGGCAATCGTGTCGCCATAGGATAAATCGCTGGCAAATCGCACAGCGTGAACCAGAACAATACGGCTGAATTTCTCCCATGCTGCGGCAGTACCTAAGATGGATAGGAACGGCCCCAAGCCAGTACCTGTCGATAAACACCAAAGTACGTCTGCCTTGGGTACTTCGCTGATGATAAAAAAACCATTGCCGCTCGGTAACAACCAAACCGGGTCGCCAGGCGCGAGCGCAGCAAGCCGTGACGTAAGCGGGCCTTCGGGAACAACAACAAAATAAAATTCGTGGGGAGAAACGTGCGGACTATTCACAAATGAATAAGGACGGCCAATCATTTCTTCCTTTGACCCGGGCGGCGCCGGCAGTGCCAGTCGACCAAACTGTCCGGCGAAAAACGTCACCTCCGGTGCCTCAATTTGCAAGGAAATGAGGCTGTCGGTCCAGTAATGTTTAGCGACTAACGTTCCTTTAACTAATTTTTTCATCACACTTCCCTCGCAGTACGGTTGCCAGACTCAACTTCCACCCTATCGGAACCACAAGGCGGAGTGCACCACAGTGCTTCCTTATTGCCGACCTTGCTTTAAACGCTCCATTTCTCTTCGATCGCGCTTGGTCGGTCGGCCACGAAAGAAAAAAGGCTTGGGTTGTTCCTTGAGTTGTGCGGCAATCGCCTCTCTCCGCCTGCGGCTATCATCGGTTTCACGATATAGCTTTTGCGCTTCGACAGCAGAGCCGCGCCGATTGGACAGTGCCAAAACTTCGATGACAAATTGATGTTGCCCAATACGAATCTCCAGCATATCACCAACGGCAACTGTTTTTGCCGGTTTGACGCGCACCTCATTGACACTGATTTTCCCACACTCGACAGCAGCAGTTGCCAAAGAACGTGTTTTGAAAAAACGTGCGGCACACAGCCACTTGTCAATGCGAAATTTGTCGGCGCTGTCGTTCCGATTCATCTCAACGTTCCGTATCAGCTGCCTGCATGATACCCACTTAGAAATCGTCCTGATAGCGCACCGTGATTGGGTAGCGCCAGTCTTTGCCATAACTGCGTTCAGTGATGCGCACACCGAGCGCAGATTGGCGGCGCTTGTATTCGCTCAGGCGAATCAAATTGACCACACGGCGCACGTCGGCTTCCGCATAACCGAGCGCGATGATGGCGGGGATTGCCAGGTTTTTTTCCACGTAGCACTCCACAATCCCGTCCAGCACATCGTAAGGCGGCAGACTATCCTGATCGGTTTGATCGGCACGCAACTCGGCACTAGGGACACGGGTGATGATGCGTTCCGGAATGACACGCCCCAACGCGTTACGGTAACGCGCCAGACGATACACACCTGTTTTGCTGACATCCTTCAACACAGCAAAGCCGCCGGCCATGTCACCGTACAAAGTGGCGTAGCCGACGCTCATCTCGGATTTGTTGCCGGTGGTTAATACCAGCGCGCCAAACTTGTTGGACATCGCCATCAATAGCGTACCGCGGATACGCGCCTGCAGATTTTCTTCAGTCGTGTCGACTGCACGCCCAGCAAATGGCTCGGCCAAGATACGCGTATAACTTTCGAACATTGAAGTAATCGAAAATTCGTCATAGCGCACACCAAGCATCTTTGCCATTTCGCGTGAATCGTCCAGACTGATTTGCGCGGTGTATACCGACGGCATCATCACCGCATGTACTTTATCCGCACCTAACGCATCCACCGCAATGGCCAGCGTCAATGCAGAGTCTATGCCGCCGGACAAACCCAGCAGCACACCGGAAAAACGGTTTTTGTTGATGTAATCTTTTACGCCCAGACACAAGGCACTGTAGACGCTCGCATTCTGTTCAAGCAAGGCAACTTGTTCCCCAGCGGGTTTGGCGTCAGGCGACAATTCCACCAGCAACAATGTTTCTTCAAACTCGACAGCCTGCGCGGCAAGATTACCCTGCTGATCCATCGAAAATGAGCCGCCATCAAATATCAATTCATCCTGCCCACCAACCATATTGGCGTAGACCACTGCCATGCCCGTCTCGGCAATACGCTCGCGTATGACCTGATAACGCGACTCATGTTTATGTATGGCATAGGGTGAAGCGTTCAGAATCAGCAGCACTTGCGCACCGGCTGCTTTGGCCTGCCGCGCAGATTCCGGCTTCCAGACATCTGCGCAAATATTCAGCGCAAAATTGAGTCCGCCCATTTCAAACAGACATGGATCGCTGCCATGATCAAAATAACGCTCCTCATCAAATACCGTGTAATTGGGTAAAACATGTTTGAGATAAGTTTTTACTACTTTGCCATCGCATAGCAACGAGGCCGCGTTGTAGCGTTTACCATTTTGCTCATGCGGATGACCCACCACCACCGCAATCCCCGAAATATTTCCGGCGAGCACGCTTAATGCTTCTGCGCAGGCTTTATAGAAACCGTCGCGCAATAACAAGTCCTCTGGTGGATAGCCACACAAGCTCAACTCAGGTGTCAGCAAAAGTTGCGCGCCCTGGCTTTTTGCCCGCTCCATATAGTGCAGAATCTTTGCGGAATTTCCTTCCAGATCACCTAATACGCAGTTTATCTGTGCGATCGCCAGCTTCATTTTCAGACCATCAACATTAAGATTTGACATCATACCATTGCAAAATAAGCTTGTTGGTGGCAGCAAAAAGCGGGCTGTTTAGCCCGCTTCAATAAGAGTAAATCTGGATTTATTCGGTTACACGTCTTGTTTTTTTATCGGCATCAACCGAACGAGTTTCAACTCGGCGATTTTTCTCACGAGCTGCTTGAGCGGCAAGATTACAAACGCTGTCGCCTTGCCTCAAACAGGCAGATCCCGGCACTGACAGAAACATTCAAACTTTCTACACTGCCCAGCATCGGGATACGTACCAGCTCATCACAGGTTTCACGCGTCAAGCGCCGCAGCCCCTCGCCCTCGGCACCCAATACCCATGCCAGTCCGCCGCCATGCTTGAAATCGAATAAATCTTTTTCGGCATCTCCCGCGGTGCCGACCACCCAGATGTCGTTTTCCTGCAATTCGCGCAGAGTACGCGCCAGATTGGTTACGGTAATGTAAGGCACGGTTTCCGCCGCACCGCAGGCAACCTTCTCCACCGTGGCAGTAATACCCACGGCACGATCTTTCGGGGCGATCACTGCGTGCACGCCAAAAGCATCGGCACTGCGCAGGCAAGCGCCTAAATTATGCGGGTCTTGCACGCCATCCAATACCAGCAACAATGGTGGCTCGTTCAACGTTTCGAGCACATCCGATAAATGCTGCACGCGCCGTGCCGCATCAACCCGTGCCGCAACACCCTGATGACGCGCATTCCCCGCCATACCGTCAAGGCGCGAACTATCCACCGGGATGACTCGAACACCATTGGCTTCCGCCAGTTTGATCAGCTCGCGCATGCGCGGATCCTGGCGTTGTGCTTGCAGATAGATTTCCAGCACGCCATCGGGATTCTGGCGGATACGTGCGGTCACTGCATGGAAGCCGTAGATGAGGCGTAAATCAGCCACGTTTTGGCTTGCCTTTGGTCTTGGCGACATCGGCCTTACGCCCCGCCTTAACCGGCCTTGCGGCCTTGGATGGCTGTACTTGCACAGCTTCTTCGACGGCTTCATGCAGCACAAAATCGACTTTGGTGCTTTCCATATCGACTTTGACGACACGCACTTGCACCCGGTCACCCAAGCGGTACCGTTGCCCGGTACGCTCGCCTGACAGCTGATGCTTCGCCGCATCAAAGTGAAAATAATCCTTGCCTAGCTCAGAGATATGCACCAGGCCTTCAATGTATAAATCATCCAGCGAAACAAACATGCCAAAACTGGTCACCGAAGAAACCGTACCACTGAACACACTGCCAAGATGATCACGCATATAGAAGCATTTCAACCACGCTTCGACATCGCGTGTGGCATCGTCTGCGCGACGTTCGGTCATCGAACAATGCGCACCCAGCTCGCTCCATTTCTGCACGGGCTTGTATTGTTTACCTTGCAGTACGGCTTTAATGGCGCGATGCACCAACAAATCAGGATAACGCCGTATCGGCGAGGTGAAGTGGGTATAAGCCTCATAGCCCAAACCGAAATGCCCGATGTTTTCAGGCTCGTACTTGGCCTGGCGCAAGGAACGCAGCATCACGGTTTGCAACAACCCGGCATCGGGACGACCCTTGATACGCTTGAGCAGCTTGGAATAATCGGCCGCTTGCGGATCATCTTCACCGGTCAATTGCAGGCCGAATTCCTTCATGAACTCGCGTAATGCCTCGAGTTTTTCTGGTGTTGGTCCTTGGTGAATACGATACAAAACGATGTGCTCATGTTCATGTAAAAAATTGGCCGCGCATACGTTTGCCGCCAACATGCATTCTTCGATCAATTTATGCGCGTCATTGCGCACTACTGGCACGATACGTTCGATCTTGCCTTGATCGGTAAATATCATTTGTGTTTCGACGGTCTCAAAATCAATCGCCCCGCGCTTGGCGCGCGCCTGCAACAACTTTTGAAACAAGTCATAGAGATGTTGCAAATGCGGCAAAATAGCTGCGTTACTCTTGGCCAGTTCGCCATCCGGCTGTGCCAGCATTTCCGCGACTTGTGTGTAAGTTAGTCGCGCTTGTGAATACATCACCGACGGATAAAAACGGTATTTTTCAATTTCTCCGCCGTTGCTGACATGCATGTCGCACACCATGCACAAACGATCCACCTTCGGGTTCAACGAACACAATCCGTTGGACAGTTCTTCCGGCAACATCGGGATTACGCGACGCGGAAAATACACTGAGTTGCCGCGCAATATCGCTTCGCGATCCAGCGCATCACCCGCTTTTACATAGTGGCTCACATCCGCAATCGCCACGACCAACCGATAGCCACCCCGTTCTGGTGTGCAATACACCGCATCATCAAAATCACGCGCCGTTTCCCCATCAATAGTAACCAGCGGCAAATTGCGTATATCTTCACGCCCTGCCCAGTCTTGCGTACTTACTTGAGGAGAAATCGCTTTGGCCTGTTTTTCCACATCCTGGGGAAATTCATACGGCAGATCGTGCTTGCGCAATGCGATCTCGATCTCCATACCAGGATCGGCATAATTACCCAATACTTCGACAACCCGACCAATCGGTTGAGCATGCTTATTGGGATGCTGCAAAATCTCCAGCACCACGACTTGCCCCGGTTTGGCGCCGCCCGTCTCGCCTGCAGCAACCAAAATATCCTGAGTGATGCGACGGTTTTCCGCCACCATGAACTGAATGCCGTGCTCTTCGTAGAGACGCCCAACCACGCGGTGGTTGCCTCGCTCCAGTACCTCAATGATTTTGCCTTCCGGACGGCCGCGTCTATCCACACCGGATTGGCGCACCATCACGATGTCGCCATGCAAAACCTGATGCATTTCTTTTTCACTCAGGAACATGTCCGGGCTGCCATTTTCCGGAATCAAAAAGCCGAAGCCATCCGGATGCCCCTGCACCTTGCCCTTGATCAGATCCAGTTTATCTACAACACAGATCGCGCGTTTGCGATTGCGCATGATCTGCCCGTCACGCTCCATAGCGCGCAGGCGGCGGGAAAACAGATCCTGTTCCTCTTTCTGTATGAGCAGCATACTCAGCAACTCATCTTCAGCCATGGGTGCGCCTTGCTCGGCAAGTATCTGTAAAATGAATTCGCGGCTGGGCAGCGGGTTTTCATATTGCTCGCGTTCGCGCTCCAAAAATGGATCTTGTAAGCGCAAGCTATTTTTCTTTTTCATTGACAATAAATCCCTTAACAATTAGATTGCGCGGCTTCAACAAAACACAGCCCAGATGGCGGAATTGGTAGACGCGCACGGTTCAGGTCCGTGTGCCGCAAGGTGTGGAGGTTCGAGTCCTCTTCTGGGCACCAATTTAGATACTACTTCATTAGTAATCAGATAGTTATAAATAACAGTTGCCAGTAATTCAATGGTGATCCATTTGAGTGGTCCATTTTACATGAAACTGGCATCACATCTGTGGAAAAGCCGTCACGGCATCTTCTACTTTCGAATCACTCATCAAGGTCACGACTTCTTCAGAACTACCCTGATCGGTTGTCTCAAGAAAAATAACGTCGATAGCGAATATCGCCATGCTTACGTAGGGCATGAACACGGCATAATTCGCGATGAGCACGACAGAAGTTATGGCGACCGAACAGTGTTCTCACCCGAAGAGATAGTCAGGTCTATTTTTTCGGGGATTGACTATGAAAAATCTCGTGAATTTATGATGCCGAAACAGCCGCCCCATACAAGCCGCCGGCTTGATAAATACCTTAAATCAGCAATTGGACGACCAAATGCGCATTCCGCTTCAGCGATTTAATTAATTGATTGTGTCAAGAATTAACCTAATATCAAGCCTTGTATTCGTGGATTTTTGGGTGTTCATGCGTATTGATAAATCCGTTTTGACGCGAAATATTTGATAATACCGACACAAAATAGAGCGCCCTGCAATCGGTGGATTAAACGTCCAGGAAGGCTTTAAGTAGGTGGCTCTTCCTGATTAGCTTAGCTCGCATACAAATGCTGGCGCTGGCGCCACAGCACAAATCCACCCCACACAAGCCCAGCCAGCACCCCTATTGCTCCCAAAGCATGAGCAAATGATCCCCAGCGCTGGGCATTAGTGAGCTGCCCGAAAGTGCCCAAAAGATAAATCCAGTCGTGTGGCCCATCCTCGCCGGTACGGCCGCCCAACATAATCATCTGCGGATGTAGTGAGTCGTAAATATAGGGTGACAGATCAATCACGCTAACGCTGCCCCACCACAGGCAAATAGCTGCACCGAAATTGTCGCGATTGATTACCACAAAAGCCACGGCGATACCTAACGGCAACGCTACCTGCAACAGGCTGCCGCCGAGGATAGTCATGAACTCGCCGAATGGGATGAGGAATATGTGCCCAGCTTCGTGAATCGGTAACAGAATGTTATGCATGAACGACCCGCCAATCTCGCCAATGCTGTAATCGTAGCCAATCAGCCGCCAGCTCCAGATGGTCAGCAACACCAGCGCCAGGCTGCGCCCATAAAAGAAAACCGGATCAAGCCGTTCCAGAGGTTCCAGTAACATCGCGGCCATATCCCGCCAGCCTGGCTTGGGTGAAGGCTGATCAGAATTAGGGACTTCAAGTGCCTGCGCCTGATGCCACTTAAAGAAGTAAATGCCGCATGCGGGGCACTGGTTATCAGCCGCCAACGCCTGCGGCGGTGTGTGGCCGCATTCAGGGCACTGCCGATAGATTTCCGGCATCAAAGTTGATCCAGCGGACCACCCACCCCACGCTCGCCTTTATTCAAAACGTGAGCGTAAACCACGATAGTGGAAATATCCGAATGGCCTAAGTGGGCTGTATCCGATTTGGTAGATGGGTAAGTCATCATAATTATATTGAGAGGTCAGTCAGAACCTGACTTGCATTAATCCTTTCATTTTGTAGCGATGTGCAAGACCAATCTGGTTAATCACCTTATCCCGATAATAACGAAACGCTACGTACTGTTCAGTCGGCGTCAGCCAATGTTCTTTTTGCGCATCAAGCAAGCGCCACGCCCCCTCAAAGTAAACTTCCGCCCAATTATGGTAATCCTCCGCCCAGACTTCAATATTACGGTCAATAACATAGCCTCCCACCATACGTGCAGGAATGTCATTGGCGCGCGCCAAGGCAACCGCGAGATAAGCATACTCAGTACAATCACCCCGCCGCTGAATAAGCGCACTAAGTGCACCTAAATCATCTGCGACATAACCTGCGTATTGAAGATGCTGCTTTATCCAATCATAAATCGCCAGAGAGGTATCACGAGCAGTGGAGCGCTTGAGTTCTGCGGCCAGTAATTTAATACGCTCATCGCCAGTTTCGATATACAGTTCCGAGCCTAGCCATTCCTGGACGTTAAGCAATGGTGCTCTTGTTGGTTCACTGTATAGTGCCACGTCTACAATCAAAGTTACTATCTTGGTAGCCAAGGGAGCTACTTGCGGGAATGATAGCTTTAATATGCCGTGCCCAAGCACGTCGGACGACAAGTGGTAATCCATAGACACTTTGAGGTTGCCAAGCTTTTGTGTCGGCGTCTCAACTGCAGGGATATACAGCCATAGAGTCTGATCCGGCAGCTCCTCGGAGTACGGATTAGTAAGTGAAATCGTAAATCGCAGCTGCCGATGGATGGTGGCTGTGTGCAATTGCGCCTCTTGTGATTGCGCAAACGATAATGGAGAAAGAGCCAAGTCACCTAAGGCTGCGGCACATAATTTCAGGTAGCTTCTGCGATTCATTCGCGCCATCATATTGCTTGAAGGTTACCGGCTGCAGCCGGGCTGCTTTGGCCCATGCGCATACGCCGCCCATACCGCTTTTTGCTGCGCAAGTTGTCGCACATAGGCTTCTTCAGTATCGGCATAAACCAGCAGGGGCATTGGCTGGATTGCTTCTTGCAAACGATGAATATAATCCACGCCAATACCTGGCGTACTTACTAGCACAACAGCAGCTAACGGCAATATTTTTTTCTCTTTGCGCCTGCGATCAATCAAGCTTTTAATCGCACCCACATTTTCATCAGGAAGCAGTAAAGAAAGCACCAGTTGGCGCTGGATGCTCTTTTGGCTCGGTACTACAAGTACCAAGTTGGCATCAAACTGACTTTCAGTCCAAAGCTCGGCCGGCGAAAGCCTTATATACTGCGCCGCATCAGACGGACGGCCCACCACAGGTTGTTTACTAAATAACCATGCCGACATACCCCCTTGCAGCACCCTGATCTGCTTGAATCCTTGCTTTTTGAGTTCACCACAAGCACCATATAGTTCACGTTCGGCTTTGCCATTCCCAATCAACACAACTGATTTTTCGCGCATGAAGCTCTTTGAGCGAAGCGCCGATACTGTCATATTGAGTGCGCTGTCAATTCGATAAGCCTCATACTCTGCGGCAGTACGGACATCAACGAACAATGTTTCTGGGTGACCTTGAAGCAAAGGCAGCTCAACCGAGCTAATGGCACAAGACATATCCGGCATTGTGTTTATTGATTTATTACCGGGGCTAAACTTATCTGGCACCACATCATCAGCTAAACACGCGCTGCCAGCAGGTTTTATATCTTTAAGCGCCTCTTGGATAGAGGAGCTAGACTCGGCTTGCGCAACGCTGCAAAAAGCCATTAGTAACCACGCAACAAAGATGCAACAAGAACTTCGGCGAAAAGTTGTCCCAATAAACAAGGTGGCCGTGTTCATGGTTTGCTCGATTGATTTATCCCATCACCGCCGGATGGCAGCGCGCTGCCTGAAGACGTTAAAGGTAATGGGTTTGCAGCATCAAGATTGGTGGCCTCTGAGCGCAAAAGCAAATCGGATGGATAAGTGAATACCCAATCGCTGTACTTTTCCTTGCCTCGAAAGCTCATATCGTCAGCCTCAAAATTATTTTGTTTAATGGGCATTTTGGTCGATAAGGAATGTACTCCGACAATCTGCCCACCCACGCGCACCAAACCCCACTCAGCCTTTCCTGTCATTGGATCGATAAACACCTTACGCAAGTATCGTTTCACACCTGCGCTACGGCTGTCCTTCAACAACTCATCCATACTCTCTGGATATGCACGTTTATTCTCAAGCTGTAAATTTACCTTTTGCGTCTCATAGTAACGCCCAATTGCTGTCCGGAACTGGCGCCCAATAGCGAGCAATTCCTGCTCCTTGTCACGCTGCACCGAAGTCGAGTAAATCTCGACCCCAATGGTGAGGCCCAGCCCCATAAACGCGACTAGAAAAAGCACCCAAAGGTAAGCAAATCCGGCAGCAGTTTTTCTTGTGGCCGACGCGCGTTTAAAAAGACTCATAGCGTCTGCCAGCTTTTGTCTGCCCGGCCGCACCGCTTTTAATATCAGCGATGCCCTTGATCTCCGCCTCGCGCGATGGGATTAGAATCCAGCTATTTGCAGATTCGGTAATCGGATCAATGGGTACTGCTCTTAAATACTTTTGCTCGACCAACTCTTCCAACGCATCAGGATAATGCCCTTTGTCAGCGTAATACTTGTCTAGCGTCACTCGTAAAACTTGCAGGTTTTCCTGCAGGGCCACGTCTTTAGACTTCTCCAACGAGCCGAAATAGCGTGGCAGAGCAATCGAAAGCAGCAATGCAACGATAGCCATTACCACCAGCATCTCAATCAGGGTGAAACCTCGCTTTGTCGGGTCACTTGAGTTATGAAGGCTATGAGTGGCAACTCGGATGCGCATCAATTCCCTCCTCACCACTGATTGTAGGCTACGCCATTGAGCCCAAGCTTGTCGGATCTAGAATGCACATCGAACACATCCTCGCCTTCGCTTGGATCGTCCGGGGGTGAAGAATAGCTGCGCAAACCCCAGCTTTCTGCGGCATCGTCTGTAGCACCCGAATACATGGGGTCGCGTGGCAAAGTACGCAGGAAATACAGATTATGCTTGGCTGGACTACGCTGATCAGGCACACCTTCTACTAGTTCATCCAGGGTCTTGGGATAGCCGGAATCACCTACTTTCATCACAATTCTCCCCTGATCAGCCGCTCGCTTATACGCATCCAATGCTTCGCGAATCTGCATTAATGCCTGCCGTAACTCATGCTCCTTGTCGCGCTGTACCGCCACCTGAGCCATCGGCACCGCCACCAGTACCAGTACCCCCATAATAGCCAATGTCATCATCAGCTCAATGAAGGTAAACCCATGCTGCCGCCTTGTCATACCGGCATCCACTTAATTACGGCACAATCTGTATAAGTTGCTCAATGGGGACAGCGATGGGTAGCGTCGGCGTCGGTTCAGGCGTGGCAGATAACAGCTGTATTCTTGTTGCTCCTGTTGTAGCAGCGCTTGTGCCGCTTGGTTTTAGCGCCTTAAAAGTAACTGTTACCAGCCCTCCAGTGCCGTTAATCCCCGCGTCATTGCCAGCCGCATTTTGACGCACCGTAGCAACAAAAACCTTACCTTGTGCAGGATCAATGCGGTGACTAAAATTAGTCGCGCCATCGCTTTGCTTAAAGAAATCTCCCTCTTGCACACTCACCACCTGCAATAGCTGTGGATCAAAGCCAATCAGGATCGGTAAACCCCTTAATGCCCCCTGGCTATTGACCCGCAGCACTGCGCTGAATTGCTCCCCGACTTTAACTTGGGCCGGTGCTTGCCAACTAAAGCTCAATGCACCAGAAGTCTCAGCAGGCACAACTAAAGTTTTCTGGGTAGACTCCGCTGCGGCACCTGGAATTACAGTTGGTATCACCGCAGTAGGTTTGGTAGCGTTTGCTGCTGCCGTAACCGGGGTAGGTTGCAGGGCAGCTGTTTTACCCAATGCTTTACCAGTTTTTGCATCGCCAGCTTCCTGGTTTTCAGAAGCAACTATATCCAAATGCAGCGATTCTGCTCCAATGTTGGTTTCAGTGCCGGATTCAAATTCAGCAGAAATCAAATCCCGACGTTGAATAGAGCGCACGATGTGTGGTGTGATTGACAACAGAATTTCGCTGCGCTGTGTGTCGTCTTTCTTGCTGGCAAACAAACGGCCTATTAGTGGCAGATCCCCTAGCCCTGGTACTTTGTTTGCAGTCGTTCTGTCCTCATCACTGATCAGGCCTGCCAGTATCTGAGTTTCGCCATCTTTGAGGCGCAGTACTGTGTTGGCGCCACGTGTACCAATTTGGTAAGCCAGCGTTCCAGACTTGCTTACCACTTCGCGTACAAGATTGGAGACCTCCAGGTTAACCTTGATTGCCACTTCATTTTCCAGGTAGATTTCAGGCTCTACCTCAAGCTTAAGTCCCACATCGACATAGCTTACTGATTCGGAGACAAAACCGGTAGAGGTCGATGTTGCCGTGATAACTGGCACGCGATCGCCAATTAGCACCTTAGCCCTCTCCTTGTTTCGTACCCTGATGCGCGGATTAGCCAGGATATTGCCATCCTGGTCTTCCTTGTTCGCGTTGACGACCAGGTTTCCAATGCTTGCCTGGATAGTTGATGAATTTAAGCTCCTTAAGTCCGCTAACGTAAGCGGTACGCCGTCAACTTCCAAAGGGGCTAGCGTCAATTGACTTGGCCACCGGATGCCCAATTCCGTCAATCTGGAGCGCTTGATTTCCATAACCTCGACTTCGAGCATTACTTCCGGGTCACTCAAATCTTGCAGCGCCACTAGACGTTCCGCTATGCGAATTACTTCCGGCGTATCGCGCAAAATGATAATCCCTAAGCGCTCGTCAATCACCATATCCTTAACCTTAAGGATGGTCTTAAGAGTGTTTGAGACGGCCCTCACATCTGCGTTAGTCAGATAAAAGGTGCGCACCGACAACGTCTGGTAATCCCTAAACTTCTGCGGTGTACTGGGGTAAATGAGAATTGAATTCCCGTTGAGGACTTTTTGTTCCAACTGGTTAGTTGTCAGCAACAAACGCACTGCGTCCTCTAGTGCAGAGTTTTTAACCAGGATCGTGACCTTTAAGTCAGGACGAATATCCTTGTCAAAAAAGAAGTTCAGCCCCGATACCTTGGAGATTACGTCGAAAACCGATTTCAAGGGCGCGTCCTGAAACTCCAGCGTAATTGACTTCTTGTAAAGCGCCGCCAATTTCACTGCCGGCTTCTCCGTCTTGACGCGCGCTTCAACTATGCGCGCCTTTAGATTGAGTGCATCATTTTGACTAGGATTTTCGCTGAGTACTGAACGGAGTTTTTCCTCTGCGTCAGAAAGATCGCTGCTGCTGCCTTTCTTAAGCAGCGCATCTGCCTCTGCCAGCAATTGTCGATGACGGCGTTCAATCACCAAAGCTCCCAATCCTTGCTTGGCCATTGCGTTGTCTGGATCAAAATTCTGTGCTTGACGATAGGCTTTCTCTGCCTCGGTCAACTGTCCTGCGTGACGCGCATGATCTCCACTGAGCAGCAACTGGTTGACAACTATCGCGCGATGGCTAGCTAACGCAATACGATACTCAATATTCTTTGGATTTTGCTTTACCGCTTCTTCCAGCTTTGCCAGCCCTTGGTCTGACTTGCCTTCGGCCAACAAGGAATTGCCCTCGCGATACGTTTCAGTACTGCCACAGCTAGCCAACACAGCTATAATCATAAGTACGCTCAGCGCTTTCGTGGCTCTCGGCAGAGATAATGCTATTTGATCTATCTTCATTTTCTTGCTTTCAATTCGAGCCACCGACATCCAGAGTCTGTTGCTTATTAAGCGGGGTATAAAGCAAAGTAAGGACTCCGCTATTTAGGCTTTCTACCTTGTAATTCTCTGCAATAGTGTCACCTACATGCGCAATCAGGTTTTGATCCTTATATAGCAGAAAAACTGCAACCTGATCGCCTTCGACATAACGGCCCAAGACGCGAAAAGGCAATGGCGGTGCTTGGATTGGAGTGGGCACAGTAGTTAATGCCGCAGCATCCGCTTTGGTGGTTTTGGTAGCAGCCTTCGGGGTAGGTGGCGTCCATTGAATAGGCGTGAACACTCCAGTAGCTGCATCGTACCCATCTTCTGCATGGGGCGAACGAGGCTGGATAGCCAGAACATTAATTATTCGATTCGACGCACCATGCCGTTCAGTTGCCATCGTGCCCACCTTGGGGCCACTTTGTGATGTCACTGTGCTTGAGTGTTCACTTAACGCAACTCCATCTCCGCTTGCTTGCGGCGCAAAATACACGGCGAGCAAAGTTGCAAATAGGGCAGCCCCCAGCATGCCTTGAGTTTTATTAAAGCTCATGAACGGCTCCATCTGCAACGTTGCCAGAAGGCAAACGTGTTAATACTACCCACTGTATGCGCGCTTCAATATTGGGCGATTCAATCCGCTCACGCTTAAATTGGACGCTCTCAAGCGCGAGTGTCTTTTGCGCGAGTAACGCAGCCTGAATAAAACGATAAATTGCCTGCGCGTCACCTTTTACTGGCAATGTCATTTGATAGCGGAGGAATCGCCCTTGTACATCAATCTGCGGCCTATACTCCCCATGCGCGATCGACAACTGCTCGTCTCTGGCAAGGCTAAATAGGTCTTGCACCACATTGGGAATATTTTCGTGAACCAGCAAATAGTCATCGAAAGCTTTCAGGCGTGCCCGCCCATCAAGACTATCGGTGTCCACAGGCTGTATTTGAGTATGTATTTGTTCTGCACCCCTATGTGCATGAATTTGGGTTAAAGCGTGAACCTGCTGTTGCCCCATAACACATGCCGCCACGCTAAACCCAAGTAACAACCATCCGAGCAACCCGAAACGACGCGTAAACATCCGTATGCCGCGTCGTGACTCCCATATTGCCTGGCTAGTCAATTGAGGAAGCCTGGTTCTTAAATTTAATGCTTCCCTTATTCCGACCATACAGCCTCCACCGTAAAGCGATAGGGGCGTTCCGGCACGGAATCAACAATTTCATGGCGCATCAAATAAGCGCCAGTAAAAATTTTATGCGCCGATATAAAACTAACATAGCTTGCCATCTCTTCCCCGGTGCGCGCTTCGGCGACGATCTTAACACCAGATGAGTTATCGGCATTGATGGATGACGCCCCCATTATTTCAATACTCAGCACCGCCACGCGAATGTCACGCGGTGGCTGTAATGCTTGCAACAGCGAGGCAATTGGCAGATTCAGTTCACGAATCACGCCATTCACCGCCTGCACCCGAGCCATTTCCTCGCGACTCCAGCTTAAATCAGGCGTCACAGCAGTCTCATTGCTTTGTGTGGCATTGGCTGCACTGACGAGCGCTTGTGCATATCTGGTCGTCTGCCATGTCTCTGCCAACAAAAAACCAATCAGGAATAAGGCAATACCCGCGACCAGCCAACGCATTGGCGTCATATTGTATCCGGGAGGCAAGGCATCAAGCGGCTGATGACGCAAATCCGACAACAGAGCCAGATGCAGACGGGGCGATACAGTAATGGTATCGGATTGGGGCGGCAACTCGATACCGACCAGGCCGTTCATTTCCTGTAGGATTTTGGCCGAAGGCAGCAAATTTAAAACTGCCAACTGCTCGACACGCGCAAGCTGCGGATCACGCAATCGCATGCGCTGCCATTGATCGCGAAGTGTCTGTGCAGCGGAAATATCTTTAGGCTCTGAGGCACTTGCTGCGCGAACCGTCACATCAGCTAATCGATCTTGCCCGTACATTACCAACAAAAGCCTTTCGTCTTGTACTGCCAGCGCTTCGAACTTGTCGTGATGCTGTTTTCTCACCCAAGTCCACGCCACTACACTTAGCGGTAGAACCGAGACCAGGGTAGCGTCCAGGCTCACCGTCAAACTGGAAAGCGCCTCCAGCAGAGAAGCAGGATAGGCGATAGCCAGCCGAGGTTGCCCGAATGGCGCATCATCAAGCCTGACGGTATCTAAAGGCTCCACTGAGAATCCTGAGGCAACAAGCTGTTCGCGCACCGATGCCTTGGCCGTCGCCGCATGTTTTGTAGCGGCGCTCCAAGGCAGTTGCGCTGCCGACAGCCAGGTGTCAGCCACCAGCGCCTTAACGTGGCGCACAACAGGTGACGCATTTACTGGTTGTAGTTCCTGCCAACGACTAATTGCCGACTCTAATTGCGCTATCGCCGCTATTAGCGCCGTCATGGGGCTATCGCCAGCTTGAACATGGTCGATCTGAATCTTGAATATACTTTCTTGCTGCCACTGATTTTCAACGAATACAGCACATTCGACGCTTTGTGCGCCGATTACGAGGAAAAGCGTGCCACTACCAATACGTTTACCCGGCAACACGCATCACCTCTTCCAGCGTTGTTTCGCCGCGCTCGACCCACCCTAAAGCGGAATCATGCAATGCTCGCAGCCCGGTATGCGACGCACGTTCCTTGAGTGCTGAGACTGGCGCTTTACTGGCGATCAACTCGCGTAACGCGTCATCCAGCAACAATACCTCCGCCACTGCTTCGCGTCCTTTGTAGCCTACGCCGCGGCAATAACCGCAACCTTTTCCGGCTTTGAATTGCCAGCCTTTTACTTGCTTGCGATTGAGGCCAGCTTCTGCAAGCTCTTCATCGCTCGGCGTGACATCAACCGCACAATGCGGGCAATTGATCCGCAGTAAACGCTGCGCCACAATACCGTTCAATGCAGCCGCAAAACTATAAGCATCCACACCCATGTGCAAGAAACGGCCGAGCACATCAAACACGCTATTGGCGTGTACCGTGGTAAATACCAGATGGCCGGTAAGAGCAGCCTGCACCGCAATCTGCGCCGTCTCATCATCCCTAATCTCGCCTACCATGATTTTGTCCGGGTCGTGACGCAGGATTGAGCGCAAGCCACGCGCAAAGGTCAGCCCCTTCTTCTCGTTAACGGGGATCTGTAGTACGCGCGGCAGCCGATATTCCACGGGGTCTTCAATAGTAATGATCTTGTCACGTCCACTGTGGATCTCGGTAATTGCTGCATACAGTGTAGTGGTCTTGCCCGATCCGGTAGGGCCGGTTACCAGCAACATGCCGTGTGGCTTATTGGCCAGCTTCCTGATTGCAGCAATGGTATGTGCATCCAGCCCCAGGTTGCCCAGGCTCAAGGCTTTCGCCTGCTCAGTCAGCGATTGCCGATCCAGAAGACGCAGCACTGCATCTTCACCAAAAATATTAGGCATCACCGAGACGCGAAAATCGATCTCTCGATCACTCACTCGAACCTTGAAACGGCCATCCTGCGGGATTCGTCTTTCGGCAATGTCGAGCTCGGCCATCACCTTGATGCGTGAGATTACCTGTTCAGCCATGTCCTGCCCTTGTACCTGGGTGATAGGCACCAACACACCGTCAATACGGTAAAGCACATACAGGCAACCGGCGTCGCATTCCAGATGAATATCACTCGCCTGTAGTTTGAGTGCATCGTAAATAGTTGAATTGACCAGCTTGATTACCAGGCTTGAATCGTCACTGATTGATGCCAGTGAAATAATGGCCGCCACTTCTTCATCGCTGCTGTTTGACGAATTGTTGTCAAACCCATCCATCGCCCGCAGCTGGCGCTCCTGCTGCACCAGATACGCCTGCAAATCATCGGGATGGGCTAACATAACCAGCGGTGCCATGCCACTTATGCCATAGCGGCGCAGAGCCCAATCTTCAACCGCTCCATCAAAAGGGTCGCCAAGTATCAAATGTGGCATGCCCGCTTCGCCACTGGCAATCAACACCCCGCGCTGCACACATTCGGTATAAGCAATACGCTCAAAGTCGGGTATCAATCCTTGTAATTCACGCATCGGCAACACCGGGTAACCGAAGCTGGTACCTAAGGCCTCCATCAAGTCTTCAGGCTCCCAGCCTGTAACCTGCTGCAAGCCGTGCACCAACAGGCAATCCTGCTGCGCAGCCAGCATGCGCGCCTGATCAATCAACTCAGGGGTCAGAGTAGAATGCATTTCAGCCGATGTCGCCGTCATTGCAGGCTCCCTGCCAGGTCAAAAATCGGCATATACATCAACACCACCACCGTACCAATCACGAGACCTATCAATGTCATCAGGATAGGCTCAAGAAGGCGTGACGCCCAATCAACCCATCGTGCAAAGTCTTCGTCTTGAAAGCGTGCTGTGCGTTCCAGCATCTCCCCCAGTTGCCCCGAGCGCTCCCCTACCTTAATAAGAGACTCAGCCACCGGGCTCGCCAGCCCAACCGATAGAAGTCCTGCGGATAGGCTCTGGCCTTGCTCGACTTTGATACGGCTTTGCGCCAGACGGCTTTGTTGAGAGGGGCTAAGCAAGCCAGTGACCATGCCCATAGCACGCGGCAGAGCAACGCCAGCAGCAAGAAGCAAGCTCACGGCGCGGTAAAAACGTGCAAGGCGAAACTCATCTGCCTTGGCAGCTAACCATGGAAAACGTAACACTTGATTGAGTAAAAATGCGCGCCCCTCTGGTTGGCTGATCCCCCATACCGCCGCAGAGAACAGGCTTAGGAAACCCACCAAAGCGATCTGCCAGTTGTGGTAGATTAAATTACCGAAAGTCAGTAATACGGTTGATAACCAGGGCATGTCGCGGCCGGAAGATTCATACACCGCGCTGAATTTCGGCACTACGTAACCCAGTAGAAAGAGTGTCACAAAACCGCCCACCACTAGCAGCATTACCGGATAAATCGCAGTAGAGACCAATTTTTTACGGATGGTTTCAAACTGCACCTGGTAAGCGATGTAGCGCGCGAGTGTCTGCGGCAGATCCCCGGTACGTTCCGAAGCGCGTGCGGTGGCCACATACACCTCTGGAAAGTGCTCTGGCGCTGCGGCTAGTACATCAGAAAAGTTTCGACCTTCGCGCAACGCCTTGAGCAGGTTGCCCAGCACTTCACGTACCGCTGGCTGGCGTTCTTTGGCATACAAAGTAGTTAGCGCCTCGGTCAGATTTAAGCCAGCATCAAGTAGAGCCAGCAATTCCTGGCTAAATAATAATAACGGAAAACGGGCGCGTGATGAACCGGATGCAAGACTTACTTCATCGGTAGCCGATTCGATAGACAGCACTCGCAATCCGCGCGCAACAGACCGCCTTACCGCTTCCGCTTCCGGAATATCCGAAAACTCCAGCATCTGCGCACGACCATCCGCGCCCTGTACCCGCAGACGCAAGCGGTTCATAACGCCTCTGTCGTGGTCTTAGCGGTACGACACATCGGCGTTATCCCCTTCTCCGCCAGCCTGTCCATCTTTAGCATAAGACAGTAGATCGAATTCCCCCTGCTGTCCTGGGGAGCGATATACATAAGGATGACTCCAGGGGTCTGCCGGTACCGCTTTTTGTAGATAAGGCCCATTCCATTTGGCTTCATTGTTGGGCTTTACTACCAGGGCATTCAACCCCTGCTCAGTTGTTGGATAGCCTCCGGTATCAATTCTATAGGCATCTAGCGCCTTGCCTAGCCCGTCAATCTGGGCCTTGGCAGCGCCCCGTTCAGATTTACCGAGTTGCGCGAAATAGCGTGGACCGACATAAGAAACCAGCAGGCCGATAATCACCATGACCACCAGTAACTCCAGCAGCGTAAAGCCACTGCTCCTACGCTGGAAAGTGGACATTGAATTTCTCATGGTTGCACCGTTATATTCCAGGTAAAGTCTTTGCCTTGCCTGAAGACTGCTGCAGGGATACGTCTTCGAGCCCGCACCGTGATGGTATCGTTACTACCGGCAGATTCTCCTGTATTTACCGCACCAAACTGGATCGTGTTATCAATAATCTCGGCCAAAGACGTTGGGTTCAATTTGGCTGTCACACCGCCAACATTGCTGCCGGTATTGGTCAGTATGGCCTTCAGCGTGTATTCCCAGTAGGGCGGATCGAGCCTTTGTTCAGTCTCAATGGTAAATCCGCAAATATGGATATTCGGGTTATTGGTATCCCCGGCATTTTCAGGATTACCATTATTAACGATATTGACCGGGGTGCCTGTCAGGCCAATGTAGTTAGGGTCAACCGTGACCGCCTGGCCTGATAAGACCTGATATGCCTTGTTGCCATCTGCCACACAGTCGTTCTGGCCGGTAACCGTCACCGTCTGATCTGTCATCCAGTTTTGCGGCGTAAATACCAGGCTGGTGGGTTGCGGCACACCTTCATTATGGTCGGTACTGCTAATCGGCACAGTTACCTGGGCGGTAGGTGCATTATCCAGCCGTACTTTGAAGGTGGTAGTCCCGCCATTTTCAGTAGTGTGCAAATCAGCGTCTGCGGTCACCACAATCCTGCCAGCTGGTGCAGGGTTTGCAATAATCACCGCCCCCGGTGCATAGGCACGTCCCAAACTTTTTGCATCATAAATCACACCGTAGATGTAATAGGTGCCCAAGGCGAGGTTGGTCACGTCCCATACATAACTACCGGCCTCAACCCCGGCTACTTGACGCAGGCCATCCACAATCACGTTACCGGCATAGCCGGTATTGCTGGTGGCGTAATACAAGGCAATGGTCGGCTCAATATTAAGATTAGTGCCTTGCCAGCGGATAGTCACTTGCTTGCGCGCACCATCCTGTGTGGTCACGATGTCCGGCGCAACTGGCGTGGTGGGCGTTGTCACCTCAATGGTCGGGTCTTGGTACGGCCCGGTACTCACATAAAAAATGGTGGCCGCAGTCCAGGCGCTTGCGGCGTCAAACTCATCCAGTGCACGCAAGCGCCACCAATAAGTGGTCTTGTCTGCCAGTGCCACAGGAGGTATCCAGCCGGTATTGGTGGATATGCCTTCGATGACTTTTTGCGTAAGTGCTGCATCATGGTATACCTCGAACTGATAGCGTACTGCGTCGCCTTCAGGGTCAGTTACCGGGTTGGCTTCAAAGCTTGGCTGCTGGCTTGCAACCCATGCAGCATTGCCAGGATTTTTAACCGTTGGCATAGGCGGCGCTTCATTGATTTGGCTCATCAAGAATTCGCCCATCACCCATGCCGATTCAGCACTGCCGTCTTGCGATTTCACCCGCCACCAATAGCGCTGGTTTTCCACCAGATTCGGCGTGGTCCAGCTGGTGTTGCCCGCCGTGTTCTGTATGATCTGGCCGGAACTGCGCTTATCGCTGGAATCAAAAGTGTTGACCGTATCAATCTCAAACACATAGGTGATAAGGTCATTTTCTGCATCCGTGCTGTTTTGAATGGTCAGCACGGTAGCCGGCAGGTGGGACTGGCTGCCGATAGCCGGGCTCACTATTGTTGGAGCTGTAGGCGCGGTATTGCCGGTATTCACCTCAAAATAGCGGGCGATGCCTGGCGTCTGCGCGCCCAGTGCATCCCTGGCAATTACTTTCCAGTAGTACCTGACGTGATTAGATAGCGGCAGGACAACTGTCCAACTGGTGCTGCCGTCTGTTCCTTCTGACAAGCCGGCTACTTCGGTAACCAGTTCGGTCAACGCAGCATCGGTGTAGATTGCCACGCCATAGGTAATCGCATCACCATCCTTGTCTACGGCATTGGTCCAGGTCAGTACCGGTTGCAGGGTAGCTACTTCTGTATTGGCAGCCGGACTGGTGAGATTGAAATTGTCGGGTGGGTCATTGAACAGATTCACCTTAAAGTGGCCATTGGCCCAAAGGCTATAAGTCTGTGCGCCATCAAAAGCACGGGCGCGCCACCAGTAAACCGTGTTATCCATCAGGTCGTTGGTTGGCTGCCAGACAGTAGGTTCAACGCCTTGGCTGGACACAACCTTATTCACTAGAGCACTATCCGCCAACTGCGTCATTGCTTCATCTTTATAAATCTCAAACTGCACTTTTGTCGTCGGGTCCTGCGGGTTGGTCGAAGTCAGTACACGCAAGTCAGGTTTTAAAGTTGTTACTTCGGCACCAGAGACTGGGCTATCAATGGTCGGCGTACCGGGGCCGGGTGGTGGCGCGTTGGTCTCCACGCGGATCGAGGCCGAGCGTGTGGCAGAAAGCGTGCCGTCGGCAGCAGTGTAAACAATCAGGTAATTGCCTACTGAGCCTTTGGGCGGCGTCCAGTCCAGTAATGCGCTCGTTAAGCCCGGGGTTGGTGGGTCAGCTGGCTGTGGGGTAAGCGTAGCGCCTGTCGGCAACGGGGCAGCGGAAATAGTAACCGGCTTGCTGTCCGGGCTACTGGCTTCAACCAGGAAGGAGACCCGCTGCTCTTGCTTGATGACATGATCCGGGATGAACTGAATCTGTGGTGGCTGTGCAGCAATCGGCGGCGCCTGAAATTCAGCTTCATATACACCGGTGCTGTTGGTATCAAAGAAATTGACCCAATATTGCCACTGTTTGGTCTGTGAATTACGCGTCTTGGATAGCCATACATTCTCCGCCAACATTACCTTGGCATCTGAGCGGGCAATCTTGCCCAGCGCTTTTTGCCCGCCAAATGGGTCAGGTAGTCTGGCATAAGCAAAACCTGCGGTTACCGGCATGTTAAGGCGGTAAACGGCATTGCCTGAGCTATTGGTAGTGGCGGTGAGCGTAGCCACATTGCTGCGATCCGTCACTACCGTATCCGGGCCATCGGATTCATAAACACGAATCACATCGCCATCTTGCGCAAGAAAATCGCGCACTGCATCACGCCCGGGCAAATCAACGCGTACATCACGAATCAAGAAGTGGGCATTGGCAGCTTGCAGAATAGAAGTCAGCGTACCGCCCAGCTCGTCGGCATGGGTGAAGCGGACGGTGAATTCGGTAAATTTACCGGCAAGCGTGGTTTCCATAGTCCAGCGCCCCATCTTGCTGGTGTTTGGCACGATGTCACCAAAACTGGTCAGCAAGGTGTTTTGCGTGGGTGCGTCGTCCACATAGCTGCCAGTCAACTTAAAGCCAATCAACAAACCCTGGTTATTTTCGATAATCTTGGGCTGGGCAGAGTCAATCTTGAGGTTTTTGGCAGTGGCAAAGCCGGTATTCTTGACGCGCACACCCAGGGTGAAAGGCTCGCTGGCTTCAATCGGTGCAGTCAATGGGTCATCCGCTACCACGTCCTGGGTGAGGAAGTAATCCAACGTCAGAAGCGGCAATGGCTTCACGGTGATTACATCGGGGGAGATATCAAGTATGGTTTCTTCGCCGCCAAACTTGTATTTAAGCGTTGCGCCCACCAGGTACTTTTTACCCAGCGGGTTTTCTCCGGCAGAGCCAGGCGCGGGGATCAGCAGCCAATTGATAATAGCAGTGGAAGCAGGGTTCACTACCCCGCTACCGTCCACATTGTTGATGTTCTCTTTATTGGTGACGCGGATAAAGAACTTGGCGCTGGTGTTGTTGGGGTCATCAGTAATCGCCACCGGGGCACCCAGCTCATCGGTGACTTTAACCACCACCGAGACATCCTCAATTAAGGAGCTATCGGTGGTGTTGTTAATCTTCATCTCAGCATCAAATGCCTGACGCTCCAGGGTAAGCTCTTGCTTAATCTCGATCTTGACGCTGGCACACGCGGTTTCTTCGGCATAGGCGGGTGAAGAGGCAAACACGATGCCTAGCAGGCACATGGCGGCCACGGGCATAGCTAGGCTAACGGTCAATGTCTTGAGCCGCGCTAGTATGCTGCGCAAATTGTCCTGTGCTGTCATCTTCATTTTTATTGTCCTGTTACTGTTCCTTTGTTGCTTTCTTTACAGCGCTACTCGAATCAATCGAGACTAACCCTGTTGATTTCGCGAACTCGTTAATTAGATCAGGCATTCTGTTCTTTGGATTACATAGCTACCCTTTGGATACCAAATTTGCTTGCTTGAGTAATACTCTAAGCGATATCGGCCTCGCGCACGCTGGTGAGATAAAGTGCAGGCCAGCCGTGCCTCATGCCACAAGGGGAAGCTGCGCTCATAGCCTTCTCGCCCGCTTTACGTTGCAGCGGAGGCAATGTTCGGTCGTCAAGAGTTTGCCCTGTTTCACGTCAAAGCGTCCTTCATTGTCTGTTTGCCATTTATGAAAACCGGAGCCACAGAGGGTTTTGCCCTTGGCCAGGTTCTGGCGAAGGGTGCGGCGGGCAGTCTGCATGTTGATGACATTGTCGTTCATTGTTGTTTATAGCTGTGCTATTTCCTTGTTATTCATGCGGCGCAATGTGGTTCAAAAGTATTGTGATGCTGACCCCTTTAATTCCT